>WBZR01002312.1_pt1 | contig 20098 bp, 16 predicted proteins | sample 5204231 | NCBI WGS metagenome assembly WBZR01 (sample SAMN12412403, study PRJNA552823) | activated sludge metagenome | isolation source: activated sludge from anammox sidestream of wastewater treatment plant... | place: USA: Virginia | collected 2017-08 | reverse complement strand
CGACCTCGCGCCGGACGCCGTCGCGGAGCTCGTGGCGGCGGGTGCGCGCGCCGCGGCGTCGGCGCGCGCGGTCGCCGCCGCTTCGGACGTCGTCGGCGTGTGTGTCCGCGACGACGTCGACGTCCAGGCGGTCGTGCTCGGCGACGACGGCCTCCTCGCGGGCGCCGCCCCGGGGTGTGTCATCGCCATTCACAGCACCGTCCTGCCACATACCGTCCGCGCGCTCGGCGCGACGGCGCGCGCGCGAGGGATCGGCCTGGTGGACGCGTGCGTCACGGGCGGTCCGACCGGTGCCGCGCAGGGCCGCCTCACCTACATGGTCGGTGGCGCCCCGGCCGATGTCGAGCGCTGTCGTCCCGTCTTCGCGACCGCGGCGCGCGCCATCGTGCCCACGGGGGCGCTCGGCAGCGGCGCGGCCACCAAGCTCTGCAACAACCTGATGACGTACCTCGGCTTCCTCGCGGCCTTCGAGGCGACGACGCTCGCCCGCGCCGCCGGCCTGTCGACGGCCGCGTTCGAGGAGGTCACGCGCAGCAACGGAAACCTCACCGACCAGATGCAGGCCTTTCTCATGTTGCACCGGCTCCCGGACGAGCAGCGCCGCGAGCCCGACTTCCAGCGGATGCTGCGCGCCTACACCACGCTCGCCGAGAAGGATCTCGCCGTGACGCTCGCCTTCGCGCGTGAGCATGGCCTGGCCTTGCCGGGCACGGGGCTCTGCCAGCAGGTGATGGCGCGCGTCTACGGCCTCGACGACCCCAATCGCCGCTGAGCGCGGCACGGAGGCAGCCATGTCCGATCCCGACCGCCGCGCGACCGGCTTCGCGAAGTTCGGCGCCGTCATGCAGTTCACGCCGCCCGACCTGCCGGGCGACGTCTTCCTCGACGCCACGATCGAGCATCTGTTCGGCGCCGTGTGGTCCCGACCCGGCCTCGGCGTCCGCGAGCGCCGCCTCGTCACACTCACCATCCTGATGGGCCTCGGGAACGAGCTGACCCTCCGGCTCCACTTCGGCGCCGCGATGAAGAGCGGGGATCTCAGCGACGCCGAGATCGACGAGCTGATCCTGCACGTCGCACACTACGGCGGCTGGCCGCAGGCCGCGATCGCCTCGCAGGTGGTGCGCCAGCTGCGCGCGGAGCGCACCTGACCGCGATGCGCGCCGTCCGCTCGCGGCCGGCCGGCCGGCCGCGGCCGCGCGTCCGGCGCTCGCATGCCGAGCGCAGCGCCGCGACGCGTGCGCGCATCCTCGCGGCGGTCGTCGACGTGATCGCGCGCCACGGCTTCCAGGGTCTGACCGCCCAGCGGATCGCCGCCAGCTCCGGCGTGACCTGGGGGGCCGTGCAGCACCATTTCGGCAGCAAGGACCAGCTGCTGCTCGCGGTGCTGGAGGACTCCTTCACGCGCTTCGCGGAGCGGGTCGAGCGCGCACCGCTCGCCGGCCGCGGCCTCGCCGCCCGGGCCGCCCTCTTCGTGGACCTCGCCTGGGAGCACTTCCGGAGCCGCCCCTACCGGGCGGGCTTCGAGATCCTCTTGAACCACCTCGGTCGCGCCGAGCACCGCGGCCCCGGGAACTGGCGGATCGAGATGTCGCGGGCCTGGGATCGCGTCTGGTCGCGCATCTTCGCCGATGCGAAGCTGCCCCGGAGGCGGAGCCTCATGCTCCAGCACTTCACCATATCGACGCTCTCCGGACTCGCCGCCACCCTCATGCTGCAGGGCGCCGCCGCCGAGCTGCCGCGGGCCGAGCTCGACGTCCTCAAGGCGACGCTCCGCCGCGAGCTGGCCGCCCGCCGCCCCGACGGGTGCGCCACGCGAATCGGCTAGGAAGCTCTCGCCGGCCCTGCTGCACGCCCGTGGCGCCGGCGACACCGCGATGATCCGACGCATCGCCCCCCGGGCGCCGGCGTGCCACGGGCGTCGGCAGCAACCCGCGCGCGTCCTCACGACCCGAGAGAGCTCCCGGTCGCCCACACCCATCCGCTCGTCACGTCGTGAACGAGCCGAGGGCGATCGCGTACGGGCGCGCGGCAGGGGCAGGCGGCTGATCTAGCGGATCGTCACCGCCGCGTTCGAGATGACCAAGGCGTCGCGTTCCTTCACCTTGCACTCGAGGAGGATCGTCGCGCCTTCCTTCCAGTACGAGGTGACGTAGGTCTCACCGGGGAACGCGACGCCCGCGAACCGCGCCTGGTAGCGCGCCACCTTGGTCACGTCGCCGTCGAGCACGCGGTCGACGATCGCCTTCAGCGTGATCCCGTACGAGCAGAGCCCGTGGATGATCGGGCGATCGAAGCCCCCCATCGCCGAGAAATCCGGGTCGGCGTGGAGCGGGTTCTTGTCGCCGTTCAGGCGGTACAGCAGCGCTTGCTGGGGAAAGCTCTCTGACTCGATCACGCCATCCGGGGGGCGCTGTGGCGCGACGTTGCCGGTCTTGGGCCCGGGGGGACCGCCGAAACCGCCCTCGCCGCGGAGGAAGAGCGCCATGCGATTGGTGAAGAGCGGCGTACCGCCCGCGTCCTTGGCGTGGATCTCGAGGATCGCGACGGCGGCTTTCCCCTTGTCGTAGACGTCGGCGATCTTCATCTGTCCGGTGACGCCCTCGGCGGACGGCGACAACGGCTGATGGATCTCGACGTCCTGCTCCCCGTGCAGCAGCATGAACGGATTGAACTCGAGCCCGGGCAGGCTGAGGATGTCGCCCGTCGGGTGGAACTTCACGACCACCGCGAACGACGGCAACACCTTCAGGTTCTTCTCGTACGTGTAGGCGAGCTCGTTCGGATCCGTCGGCGGAACGCCGGCGCCGATGCCGAGGTGGTAGAGGATGACGTCGTCGTTGCTCCACGTTGCCTTCCCGACGGGGAACGTGGCGGCCATGGCCTTCGCGCGATCGATCGGCATAGGGCGGCTTGAGTAATACGAATCGCCCGCGGCGCACAAGGGCGGACGCTGCTTTGCACTGTCGAAGGTCCTTTGCTAGCTCCGTCCGATGCCGACGTACCCCTCCCTCCACACGCGCATCTGCGATCTCCTCGGGGTGCGATACCCGATCGTGCAGACGGGTATGGGATGGGTCTCGGGCGCCGATCTCACGGCCGCGACGAGCGCCGCCGGCGGCTTCGGCATCCTCGCCGCCGCCACGATGACCGAGCACGAGCTCGACGCCGCCATCCGCGCCGTCCGCGAGCGCACCGACGCGCCCTTCGGCGTGAACATGCGCGCCGACCAGCAGGGCGTCGAGCGGACCGCCGATCTGGTGATCCGCCACCGGGTGGCGCTCGCGAGCTTCGCCGGCCCCCCCAAGCGCGACCTCATCCAGCGCCTCCGGGACGGCGGCGTGCTCACGATGCCGACCATCGGCGCCCCTCGTCACGCGGCGAAGATGGCCGACTGGGGCGTCGACGCGGTGATCGCGCAAGGCCACGAGGGCGGAGGCCATACCGGCCCGATTCCGACCTCCCTGCTGCTGCCCGCCGCCTGCCGCGCAACCGACATTCCCGTGCTCGGCGCCGGCGGCTTCAACAGCGGGCGTGGCCTCGTCGCGGCGCTGGCCTACGGCGCGGCGGGGATCGCCATGGGCACGCGATTCCTGCTCACCAGGGAGAGCACCGTCCCGGACCACATCAAGGCGCAGTACCTGAAGGCGAGCCTCACCGACACGGTCGTCACGCACGCGATCGACGGCGCCCCGCAGCGGGTCATCCGCACGCCGGTCATCGACCGGCTCGAGCGCGCCCATCCCCTCCTGCGGCTCCCGCGCGCCCTCGCGAACGCGCTCGGGCTCCGCCACCTGACGAAGACGAGCCTCGTCGACTTCGTGAGGGAAGGCTTCGCCATGCGGAAGAGCCGCGAGCTCACGTGGTCGCAGCTCGCGATGGCGGCGAACGCGCCGATGCTGACCCGCGCCAGCATGGTCGACGGCGCGATCGAGGTCGGCATCCTGCCGACGGGACAGGTCGTCGGCGTGATCGAGGAGCTGCCGAGCGTCGCCGACGTCCTCGCGGAGATCATGCGCGAGGCCGGCGAGACCCTGGCGCGTCTCGTCGGCGAGGACGTCGTCGTCGCGCCGCGGCGGGAGCGCGCCTGACCATGGATGCGCGGTTCTCCCCGGCCGACGAGGCCTTTCGCGACGAGGTTCGTACCTGGCTCGAGGCGCACCTGGTCGGGGAGTTCGCGGCGCTCCGCGGGCGCGGGGGCTCGGGCGATCTCGCCGGCGCCGTCGAGGTGCGCCGCGCGTGGGAGAAAGAGCTCGCGGACGGCGGCTGGACGTGCGTCGGCTGGCCGAAGGCATGGGGCGGTCGCGGACTCGAGCTCAGCCGGGAGGTCATCTTCAACGAGGAGTATGCGCGGGCCCGCGCGCCCGGGCGACTCGGCCACATCGGCGAGACCCTCCTCGGACCGACGCTCATCGCCTTCGGCACGCAGGCCCAGAAGGAGCGCTTCCTGCCGCCGATCGTCCGCACCGAAGAGCTCTGGTGCCAGGGATACTCGGAGCCCAACGCGGGCTCGGATCTCGGCAACGTCCAGTGCCGGGCCGAGCGCGACGGCGACCAGTGGGTCGTGACCGGCCAGAAGGTCTGGACCTCGCTCGCCACGATCTCCGACTGGTGCTTCGCCCTCTGCCGCACCGACCCGGCGGCGCCGAAACACCAGGGCATCACCTATCTCCTCGTGCCGATGAAGCAGCCGGGCGTCGAGGTGCGGCCCATCCGCCAGATCACCGGCACCGCCGAGTTTTGCGAAGTATTCTTCGACGGGGCGCGCGCCGACGCCGCCCACGTCGTCGGCGAGGTGAACGGCGGCTGGCAGGTCGCCATGGGCACGCTCGCCTTCGAGCGCGGCGCCTCCACCCTCGGACAGCAGATGATGTTCGCGATCGAACTCGACGAGGTGATTGCCGCCGCCAAGGCCAACGGCGCCGCGCAAGATCCCATCATCCGCCAGCGCATCGCCGACGCCTGGATCGGCCTCAAGATCATGCGCTACAACGCGCTCCGCATCCTCACCGCCGCGGAAGGCGGCGCCGCGCTCAGCCGGGAAGCCCTGGTCACGAAGCTCTACTGGGCGACCTGGCACCGCGATCTCGGCAAGCTCGCGGTCGACGTCCTCGGCGCGCGCGCCGAGATCCGCGCGGCGGGCGCCGTCGACGACTACGAGATCGACGAGCTGCAGCGCCTCTTTCTCTGGACCCGCGCCGACACCATCTATGCCGGCACCAACCAGATCCAGCGCAACATCATCGCGGAGCGCGCCCTCGGCATGCCCCGCGAGCCACGCCTCGAGAGCACGCGCTAGCCGTGGCCCCTCCCGCGCCCCCCTGTCCGCCCGGCCACGCGCTCCTCGCCGGCAAGTCCGTCCTCGTCACGGCCGCCGCCGGCACCGGCATCGGCTTCGCCACCGCGAAGCGTTGCGCCGAGGAGGGCGCGATCGTCGTCATCAGCGACCAGCACGAGCGCCGCCTCACCGAGGCCGCCGAGCGGCTCGCGCCGATCCTGGGCCGCCGCCCGACGGCCGTCGTCTGCGACGTGACCGTCGAGGCACAGGTCCAGCGCATGGTCGACGTCGCGATCGCCGAAGCCGGCCGCCTCGACGTGCTCGTCAACAACGCCGGCCTCGGCGGCACCGCCAACCTCGTCGACATGACCGACGAACAGTGGATGAAGGTGCTCGACGTGACGCTCACCTCGGCGTTCCGCTGCACGCGCGCCGCTTTGCGCCACATGCTGCCGCGCGGGGCCGGCGTCGTCGTCAACAACGCGAGCGTGCTCGGCTGGCGCGCGCAAGCCGGCCAGGCCCACTACGCGGCCGCCAAGGCCGGCGTCATGGCGCTCACGCGTTGCGCCGCCATCGAAGCCGCGCCAGCGGGCGTGCGCGTGAACGCGGTCGCCCCGAGCCTGGCGCTGCACCCGTTCCTCCAGAAGAGCGCGCCGAAGGCGCTTCTCGACGAGCTCGAGACGCGCGAGGCGTTCGGCCGCGCCGCCGAGCCGTGGGAGGTCGCGAACGTGATCGTCTTCCTCGCGAGCGACTACTCGACCTACATGACAGGCGAGATCGTCTCGGTCAGCTCGCAGCACCCGTAGCGATCCGGACCGGATCCGGAGGCCGCGCAATGCGGCCGGAGGTACGACACCCCGATCCCGGTCCACTTGACGCGAACGTAGAGGAGGCTCTAAGGTTGAAGCCGTCTCCACTGATCGTCGCATGCACGCCGTCGTCGCCCAGGTTCCCGTGGAAGGCCGCCGAGAGCGGAAGAAGCGCGAGCTTCGTTCCCGCATCTACCGGCAGGCGCAGGGTCTCTTCCTGACGCAGGGCTTCGAGGCGACGACCGTGGAGCAGATCGCCGCCGCGGCCGACATCGCCCCCGCCACCTTCTTCAACCACTTCCAGAGCAAGCACGCGCTCCTCGGCGAGATGACAACCGAGGTCTTCGACCACCTCCAGGAGCTCATCGCGCAGTACCTGCTGCGCCCCGGCAGCGCCCAGGACCGGCTCGCGAGCTTCGCGGAGCGCGCGGCGCGGGACGCCTCCGCGGCCCGCGGCGTGGCGCGCGACCTGGTCTTCGAACTCATGCGGACCCGCGGCCGGCCGGGCGAGACCCCGCCCTACCTCGAGCGCATCTTCGCGCCGATCGCGAAGACGCTCCGCGCGGGCCAGCGCAACGGCGAGGTTCGCACCGATCTCGACGCCGACTTTCTCGCCGAGATGGTCCTCGGCGCCCTCAACGCTCCGTTCCTCAACTGGATGAACGATCCCGACTATCCCCTCGAACAACGGCTCCGGCAAGCGGCGGTCTTCATCGGCGAGGCCATTCGTCCGATGACCGCACGCCCGCGCCGGGCCGCTCGGTGACCGACATGCACAGCGACATCGACATCCTCGACGCCAATACCTGGGGCCCCGGCTGCCACGAGCGCTTCCGCTGGCTCCGCCAGCACGATCCCGTGCACTGGGACGCGAAGAACGCGATCTGGGCCGTGTCCAAGTACGCCGACGTGGTCTACGCCTCGAAGCACCACGAGATCTTCTGCTCGGGCGAAGGCACCCGGCCCAACATGCCGACCAAGCTCTCCATCGTCGACATGGACGAGCCGCGCCACGGCCAGCTGCGGAGCCTCATCAATCGCGGCTTCAAGCCCCGGCGGGTCGGCGAGATCACGGACCACTTCCGCGCCTTCACCATCGAGACGCTCGACAAGCTCGCGCCGAAGGGCGAGTGCGACTTCGTGCGCGACATCGCGGTCCCGATGCCGATCGAGGTGATCGCGGATCTGATCGGCATCCCCAAGACCGACCGCAACAAGCTCCACCACTGGTCGGACACCATGATCGCGAGCGACGGCAACTACGACGACCTCGAGACCATGCAGAACGCCGCCAACGCCTTCGCCGAGTACGTCGCCTACATCGAGGACACGATCGAGGCGCGCCGGAAAGACCCCAAGGACGACCTCGTGAGCGTGCTCGTCCACGCGCGCGACGGCGGCCTCCTCGGCGCGGCCGACGTCCGCGACGCGGCGAAGCTCCCCTCCGAGCACGCCACCGAGATGGCGAAGGACGAGCTCACGATGTTCCTCGTGACGCTCCTCATCGCCGGCAACGAGACCACCCGCAACGCGCTCACCGGGGGCATGAGCCAGCTCATCGAGAACCCCGCCGAGAAGCGGAAGCTGATCGACGATCCGGCGCTCATCCCGAGCGCCGTCGAGGAGATCGTCCGCCACGTGTCGCCGGTGCAGAACTTTGCCCGCACCGCGACGCGGGACACCGAGCTCCGCGGCCGCCCGATCGAGAAGGGCCAGAAGATCCTCCTCATGTACCCGTCGGCCAACCGCGACGAGGAGGTCTTCACGGACCCCGACGCGTTCAAGGTCGATCGCGATCCGAACCCGCACGTCGGCTTCGGCATCGGCAACCATTTCTGTCTCGGAGCGAACCTCGCCCGCATGGAGATCCGGGTCATGCTCGAGGAGATCCTGAAGCGCATGCCCGACATCGCGTATGCGGACGGGCCGCCGAAGCTGCATCCGTCGCTCTTGGTGCGCTCGTTCACGCACATGCCGGTCAGATTCACCCCGAAGGCCTGAGGTCCGAAGCCGGAGCGGGGCGGCGTGGCCCGCCCCCGCTCCGGCACGCCCGATTCAGGGCACCGTCAGCTGCAGCTCGGGCTGGGTGAACGCGGCCGGGCCGGGAAACCCGGCGACGGTGTTCGTCGCCGCGTTGTCGCCCGCGATGCAATAGATTCCGACGCTCACACCCTCCGGCGTCCGCGGCGCCCCCTGGCGCACGATGCCGCCGTTCACGAAGCAGGCCCGCTTTCTCGTGAAGCAGGTCTCGTTCGGCTGACAGTACGGACAGCGCGGCGGCGCGCAGTCGGCGGCCGATGCGCACGGAACGTAGCTCGTGATCGAGCACCATCCCTCGTCGGGTCCGGCGGGGCAGTAGCCCTCCTGCACGGAGCCCTCGTCGCCCGGGTCCACCCGGCAGTCTCCCCGATGGCAGAAGCCGCCCGGGCACTCGCTCTCCGTCGCGCACTCGATCGCGTCGTTCACGCCACCGACGCACGCGGGCTGGCAGGCGTTCGGTCGCAGCTGCCCCGGGCAGAAGCACTGCGGCCCGCACGCGCCGCCGGGACACTCGCTCGCCGCGGCGCACGGTCGGCCGGCGCTCGCGCCGCCGATGCACGCGTTCCCGGCGAACGCCGCCTCGGCGCATTGCACCGTCGGCGCCATCGTCACCACCCCGGTGCTGCGCGTCGGGATGTCGAGGTCGAGGCCGGCGGGCGAGGAGAGCAGCGTCGACGGCTCGGGAGGACAGTCCACGCTGGTCGTTCCGAAGAAGGGGTGTACGCTGCCGAAGGGCACGACGGCCCGGCACGCCTTGCCGGCGTTCGGACCATCGCTGCAGACGGGCGCCGTGACGCAGGGTCCCTTGTTGGCGGCGCACTGGTCGTCGTCCTCGCAGCGCTCGCGGCTGATCGCGCAGAAGCCGCCGCAGACGGGGCATGGCTTGTTCGGCCCCCCGATCGCCCGGCCGTAGGTGCGCGATCGCTGCGGCGCCCGCACCACCGACTCGCCGGTCGCGAGGTTCACCGTTCCCACCACGTCCTCGCTCCAGGTCGTCACGTTGCACACCGTGACGCCGCCCGTCGCCAGGGGATTGGGCGGCGCGACCAGCGTCGTCACGCAGGCATCTCCGGCAGCGTCGCACACCGGGTCCGCCGGCAGGTTCGGATCGCACTTCTTCTGCACGTCCTGCAAGCAGTGCGGCCCCGTGGCCGACCGCCCCTTCCGGCACACGCCCTGCCCGAAGAACGCGCAGATGCCGTTACCCGTCGTTCCCGACGGCTTGGACGACGCGACGCCGCACGCCGAATGCGGCGGCAGCGAGCAGCTCGGACCGACGTTGCAGGTGCCGAACCCGTCGCAGTCGTAAAGATCGGTGAGATACCCGCCGCCCTCCGCGACGCCCTGGTCCGCGCTGTTCCCCGTCCAGCCGTTGTCGGTATCAGCCGCGCGGTGCTCGACGACGCGGATGCGCGGCTTGTCCATGCAGAGACACGCGAAGAACCCGTCCGGGTCGAGCGCCGGTCCGCACATGCCCGGACACGCGCCATCGTCGCCGCCGTCGCATTCCTCGGCGAGGCTGTTCCTGATCCCGTCGCCGCAGAGGCCGCCGCGGACCGCGTACTCGTAGTCGATGAGGTCCGGTGGCACGTCGATCGCGGGACCGTCGATGCGGACGCCGTGCCCCTCGACGAGACAGTCCGCCGCGCCCTCGGCGGTGGTCGCGTTCGGCGTGCAGACGGCGAGGCTCGCGACCACGCCGTCCTCGCAGCGGGCGAGGATGGCGTCCCGCAGCTTGGCGCGGCATTTCGCGATCGTCGCCGCCGTCTTGGCGTCGTCGGTCGCGCAGAGGTGCGGCGGCACGCTCGGCAGCGCCTCCCTGAGCCCCTTGGCGCGGCAGCCCTGCACCGCCTTCAGCGTGCAGGCCGTGTAGCCCGCGCTCTGCTTCGCGAGCGCGCGTTGACAGCCGAGCTGGCTCTTCGGAAGCGTCGGTGCGAGCGCGGCGTCGTACTGGAGCGCGAGCATTTCGTCGACGATCGCCGCGTGGCTGTCACGGATGCACTCCGCGAGATCCCCCGACGTGAATCCATCGCTGACGTTCGCGTCGGGGCACGGCCCGGGAAATCCGAGGCTGGCGAGACCCGCCGACGGGAGCGTACAGGCCTTCATCAGCTTCTCCCGAAGACCGGTCTCGAGCTTCGCGAGCGCCGCCGGATCGGGAGCGGCGCACGTCCCGCCGGCGAGCGCCAGGTTCCGGCACCCCTGTGCCAGCTTCATCCGCCCGCGCGTGAAGGCCAGACCGACTTTTCCGATCGTTTTCGCGCACTTGATCTGCGCGCCGGAGAAGGCGACGGCCCGCCCCGGCGTCAGGATCGCGGCGACGCAGGTGACGAGCACGAAGAGGCGAACCTTCCCAGCGATCATCCAGTCGACTCCTTTCGACGAAACGGGGGCGGCACCCGGGGCTTCGCGACCTTCCTGCCACTGACCGCATGGTCGAGGCAAGCCCTTCCGGGGGTAGGCGGCGGATTTTCGGTCCGCCGTGCGTCATGCGCGGGCGGACGCGCGGTCGAGCGGGCTCAGTCCGCCGCCTCGATGGCCCCGCGCGCGCACGCCGCGGCGATCTCCTCCGCGCTCATGCCGAGGATCTCGCCGAACACGTACTCGTTGTCGCGACCGATCCCCTGACCCGCGACGCCGGTCCGCGCGGGCGGGTCGGTAAGCCCGAGGGGAACGCCGGTCGCCACGACCTCGCCGCGGGTGAGGTGCCCGACGGTCTCGAAGAACCCTCGGGCGGCGAGCTGCGGATCGGCCGCGACCTCCGCGATCGTCCGCACGACCCCCGCCGCGACCCCCGCCGCGCGCAGCGTCTCCATGACGTCGTCCGCGTCGCGGGTGCGCGTCCATCCATCGACGAGCGCATCGAGCGCCTCGACGTTCGCCACGCGCGCCGCCGCGTCGGCGAAGCGGGCATCGTCGCCCCATTCGACGCGCCCGACCGCCGCGCAGAACCGTCGCCACGCCTCCTCGCTCTCGACCGCGATCGCGCACCAACGATCGTCGCCGCGGCAGCGGTAGCAACCGTGCGGCGCCGCGTGCGCCGCGCGGTTCCCCGACCGCTCCGGCGTCCGGCCGGTGGTCGCGACCGCCGCGACCACGTCGCCGATCGCCGCGATCGTGGCTTCGAGTTGCGCGACGTTCACGTACTGGCCCGCGCCCGTCCGGTCGCGATGCGCGAGCGCCGCGAGCACCGCGACGAGCCCGTGGAGCGCGCTCACCACGTCGGGATACGCGTACTGCGTGATCGTGCAGGGCCGCTCCGCGAACCCCGAGAGCGTCGCCAGCCCCGAGAGCGCCTCGATGTTGGGTCCCCAGGTGACGTAGCTCCGCTGCGGTCCGCGGTCGCCGTAGCCGGAAGTCCCCAGCATGACGAGATCGGGCTTCACCGCGCGCAGGTCCTCCCAGCCGAGGCCGAGCTTGTCGACGACGCCGGCGCTGTTGTTCTCGACCACGACGTCCGAGCGGGCCGCGAGCCGCCGCGCGAGCGCGACCGCCTCGGGCTTCTCCAGATCGAGCGCGACGAAGCGCTTGCCGGCGTTCCAGTCCGTGAACCAGGGGGATCCGGTGGGATCGACGCCCCGGCCGGGAGCGCGCGGCGGCACGTAGAGCCGCACGACGTCGAGGTGGCGCCGCGACTCGACCCGGACGACCTCGGCGCCGCAGGCCGCCATGAAGCGACCGACCCACGGCCCGGCCATGGCGACGGTGAGCTCGAGGACGCGAACGCCGGCGAGGGGGCCGGCGGTCACGGCGGGGACGCGCGCCGCCGGAGCGGGGTCGCCGGCCACGGCGCCGACTCCGTCGCCGCCCTGCGCCTGGCCGCCCGGGACGGACGCCGCCGCCAGGGCGCCGCCGACGTCCACCCGCCCGCGCGCGCTCCGCGGCGCGATCACGCCGGCGCCTTCGTCGACGCGCGGCGCGGCGCGCTCCAGGCGCCACGGCGTCGCGGCGAGCCGATACGGCGGACCCGCGACGATCACCGTCGTCCCGTCGGCCTGCGCCGCGGGCACGAAGAATCCGCGCGCCGCCAGATGCGCGTCGCGCACGACGGCATCGGCGCTCCGCACCGGGGTGAAGGCGAGGTGTCGCCGCTGCCCCTCGTGGTAGACCTCCTCGACCGTGAGCCGCGTCGTCAGCTCCGAGACGTAGGTATCCACGAGATCGCGGTACGGGATGCGGCGTGACGAGGGCCCCTCGAAGAGCGGATCGCGTACGCTCTCGATCCCCGTCACCTCGTGGATCCACGCCGCGAGCACCTGCCAGTGCCGCGGCCGGTTCACCATCAGATAGACGAGCCCGTCGCGACACGGATACGCGCCCGACGGCACCGACGCGAACAGGCCCGTGCCGTTCCGCCGCGGCACGATGCCGTCGTCGCGCCACTTGCCGATGCCACAGATGTGGGTCGCCGACACGACCGCCTCGAGGAGCGAGACGTCGACCCGCTGGCCGCGCCCGGTCCGGTCCGCCTGGCGGAGCGCGATCAGGGTCCCGGCGGCCGCCGCGAGCGACGCCGTCACACCGGCCTGCCGTCCGGCGAGGCGGACGGGCGGATCGTCCGCCTCGCCCGTCACGTGCAGCGCGCCGCCGAGCGCGGCCGCGACGAGGTCGCTCCCCGGGGCCTCGCGCCACGGTCCGGTCTGCCCGAACGGAGTGATCGAGGTCATGACGAGGCGCGGATGGCCGGCGCGAAGCGCCTCGAATCCGAGTCCCGCGGCGTCGAGCGCTCCGGGCCGCCAGGTTTCGACGATGGCATCGGCGTCGGCGGCGAGCGCGGCGAAGCGCCGCCGATCGTCGCCGCGCGCCAGGTCGAGCGCGAGGCTTCGCTTGTTGCCGTTCATCGCCACGAAGAACCAGCTCGCCAGATCGGCCGCGCCCTCTTCGCGCACGGGCGGCAGGCGGCGGGTCGCGTCCCCGCCCGGCGGCTCGATGCGGATCACCTCGGCGCCGAGATCGGCGAGCAGCTTTCCGCAGTACGCGCCCGTCGCGTCGGCGAGCTCGAGGATGCGGCGGCCCGCCAGTGCGTCCATGGTCGCGCACCATGACGCGGCTTGTACGCGAACGCAAAACTTGGCATGCAGGCCCTCGCCTTGAGCACCCCTTCCGCCTCCTGGGATCATGCCGTCGATCTCCTGATCGTCGGCTCCGGCGCCGGCGCCATGGCGGCGGCCATCTGCGCCCACGACCGTGGCGGCACGACGCTGCTGATCGAGAAGACCCATCTCTACGGCGGGTCGTCGGCGATGTCGGGCGGCTCGCTCTGGATCCCGAACAACCACCTCATGACCGCCGCCGGCGTGCAGGACTCGGCCGAGGACGCGCTCACCTACCTGAAGCACATCACGCGCGGCGCCGTGGCCGAGGACAAGCTCGTCCGCTACGTCGAGGCGTCGCCGAACATGCTGCGCTACCTGAGCGAGCGTGGACGGCTGCGGATGCAGTCGATGCTGACCTACACCGACTACTATCCCGAAGCGCCGGGCGGGAAGCCGGGTGGACGCTCGGTCGAGCCCGAGCACTTCGACGCGCGGGAGCTCGGCGACGATTTCGCGCGTCTGCGCGAGCCGGCTCTCCAGGAGCTCGTCATGGGCCGCATGTCGATGACGGCCACCGAAGCGCACCACCTCCTGGCCCGCCACCCGGGCTGGATCGGCCTCACCACCAAGATCATGGCGCGCTACTGGCTCGACGTCGCCCAGCGCCGGAAGAGCAAGCGCGACCGCTGCCTCTCCCTCGGGAACGCGCTCGTCGGGATGCTGCGCCGGGCGATGCTCGACCGCCAGATTCCGCTCTGGCTGGAGACCGCGGCGCGCGAGCTCGTCGTCGAGGACGGGCGCGTCGTCGGCCTCGTCGCCGAGCAGCGCGGCCGCACCCTCCGCGTCCGCGCCGAGAAGGGCGTCGTGCTCGCCGCCGGCGGCTTCGAGAGCAACGACGCGATGCGCAAGCGCTACCTCCCGAATCCGACCGAGGCCTCCTGGACCACCGCGAACCCCGCCAACACCGGCGAGGCGATCGAGATGGGGCTCGCGCTCGGCGCCGGCGTCGACCTGATGGACGACGCCTGGTGGGGTCCGACGACGATCGTGCCCGGCGAGTCGCGCGCCCGCATGCTCGTCATCGAGAAGGGCCTGCCCGGCAGCATCTTCGTGAACAAGCGCGGCGAGCGCTTCGTCAACGAGGCCTCGCCGTACAACGACATCTGCAAGGCCATGTACGCCCGCCACACGCCCGAGTCGCCGTGCGTGCCGGCCTACATGGTCTTCGACGCGAGCTATCGCAAGAAGTACCCGTGCGGCCCGTTCTTTCCGGGCTCGCAGCAGCCCGACTGGGCGCTGCCGCGGCAGCTCAAGGAAGCGCGCTATCTGAAGAAGGCCGACACGCTCGACGGGCTCGCCGCCGAGCTCGGCATCGACGCCGCCGGCCTGAAGGCCTCGGTCGCGCGCATGAACGAGTCCGCGCGCAACGGCAGGGATCCCGACTTCCATCGCGGCGAGAGCCTCTTCGACCGCTACTACGGCGACGACAAGGTCCGGCCGAATCCCTGTCTCGCGCCGCTCGAGACGGCTCCCTACTACGGGCTCGTCGTCTACGCCGGCGATCTCGGCACCAAGGGAGGCCTCACCGTGGATGCCAGCGCGCGCGTGCTCCGCCCCGACGGCTCGGTCATCGCCGGCCTCTTCGCGATCGGCAACTGCTCGGCGTCGGCGATGGGACGGACCTACCCCGGCGCCGGCGGCACGATGGGTCCCGCGATGACGTTCGGCTACGTCCTCGCCTGCGAGAACATCGGCACCTAGCCCGGAGCCTCCCCATGGCGTTCAAGGTCGAGACCGGTCTCCTGAACCCGGAGACTGCGCAGTACGCCGGCCAGGGACAGGCGAAGCCGACGATCGCCGACATCGCCGCCGCGGCCCGCAGGATCGAGGCTCTCGGCTTCGACGGCGTCTGCACGCCGGAGGCCGGCCACGACCCGTTCCTCCCGCTCATGATCGCGGCCGAGCACACCACGACGCTCCGTCTGGGAACCAACGTCGCGATCGCCTTCCCGCGGAGTCCCATGGTGACGGCGCAGCTCGCCTGGGATCTGCAGCAGCTCTCGGGCGGCCGCTTCGCCCTCGGCCTCGGCACCCAGGTGAAGGGACACAACGAGCTCCGCTACGCGACGCCGTGGACGGGCGGCCCGGGACCGCGTCTGCGCGAGTACCTGCAGTGCCTGCGCGCCATGTTCGACGGCTTCACGACCGGCAAGGTGACGACGGTCGAGGGCCGGCACTACCGCTTCGGCTTGCTGCCCCCCTTCTTCAACCCCGGCCCGATCGACTACCCGCCGCCACCGATCCACATCGCCGCCGTCAACACCTACATGGCGAAGCTCGGGGGCGAGCTCTGCGACGGGCTGCGTCTCCACCCGATCGGCACCTTCGCCTACACGAAAGCGGTCGTCCTGCCCGCGATCGCGGCCGGCGCCGCCAAGTCGGGGCGCGCGCTCGCCGACGTGAGCGTCATCGGCGCGCCCTTCCTCGCGACCGGCAAGACCGAGGCCGATGTCGCGAAGGCGACGCAGGCGCTCAAGCAGCATGTCGCGTTCTACGCCTCGACCCGCACCTACCACACGGTGCTCGCGCACCACGGCTGGGAAGAGATCGGCACGCGCCTCCACCAGTTGTCGCGCGAGGGCAAGTGGCAGGAGCTGCCGGCCCTCGTGACCGACGACATGCTCGCCGAGTGGGCCGTCATCGCGACCCACGACCGCCTCGCCGCCGAGGTCCGGACGCGGTGCGCGGGCATCTTCTCCACCGTGCTCCTCGACCTGCCGGGCGACCTCGCCCGCGACGAGGAGCGCGTCCGCGACATCGTCCGCGCCCTCCATCACTAGGAAGCACGCAGGAGACCACCATGGCCGAGCCCCCCGTCCTCCTCGCCGTCGAGCACGGCGTCGGCGTCGTCACGCTGAACCGCCCCGAGCGCCTGAACGCCGTCAACTGGCCGATGGCCGTCGAGCTCGTCACGCTGTTGCGCGACCTGCGGTTCCGCGACGACGTCCGCACGATCGTGCTGACGGGCGCCGGCCGCGGCTTCTGCGCGGGCGGCGACGCCGAGTGGCTCTCGGGCGGCACCGACCGCGGCATTCCCGGCCTCTCCGACAAGCCGCTCGAGCGCTACCAGAAGAAGACGCCCGCGGGCCCCTTCGCCGAGCTCGTGCGGACGATGATCTTCGACGTCGACAAGCCGATCATCGCCGCCATCAACGGTCCCGCGATGGGCGCCGGGCTCGCCTTTGCCCTCGCCTGCGACCGCCGTTTCGCCGATCCGTCCGCCCGCATGTGCGCCGCCATGGTCCGCCTCGGCTTCAGCCCGGACTGCGGCGTGACGTGGCTCCTCCCGCGCGTCACCAACCTCTCGACCGCGCTCATGATGGTCGAGACGGGCTGCATCCTCGACGCGCGGCAGTGCCTCGAGCACCGCCTCGTCGACGAGCTGACCGAGGACGGCAAGGCTCTCGACGCCGCGATGGACTATGCGAAGGAGCTCGCGCGGGGCCCGAGCGTCGCCGTCGATCTGGCGCGGCGCTGCGTCTACAAGGCGGCCAACGGCGCCCCGCTCGAGGAGATCCTCGACTACGAGGCCGTCGCCGGCACCATCACCGCCAATACGTCCGACGCCGCCGAAGGCACGAAATCGTTCCTCGAGAAGCGGAAGCCGGTCTTCAGGGGCTGCTGAGCTTCCCGAGCGGCGTGGAGCCGCCCTGCTCGTAACGATCCACCGCCGCGACGGCGCGCGCCCCGATCGCGCGCCGCCCCCTGCGCGGCGCCGCCGGTCCTGCTACAAGGCCGCATGACCGAGGCTCCCGTGCCGCGCGAGGTCACGCAGGCGAAGCTCGACCGCCTCGCCGCGGCGACGCTCCGCCACACGCCGTCGCAGCGCTACACCGTCGCCGACCGCTTCGAGGAGCGGGCGCGCGCGCACCCCGATCGAACCTTCCTGCTCTACGACGGCGCGCGCCTCTCGTACGGCGCGCTGAACGCGGGCGCGAACCGCCAGGCGCACGCCCTCCGTGCCGCCGGGATTGCGCGCGGCCGGCCCGCCGCCCTCCTCATGGAAAACCGCCCCGAGTTCATCGCGGCCTGGCTCGCGTGCGCCAAGCTCGGCGTCACGGTGGCCCTGGTGAACACCCAGCTCCGCGGCGACGTCCTGCGCCACGCCCTCGCGACGACCGGCGCGCAGACCCTCGTCGTCGGCGCCGAGTTGCTCGACGCCGTCGCCGGCATGGGCGAACGGGCGCACGAGGTCGCGCTCCCGACCTACGTGGTCCGCGACCCCTGGACCCCGGCCGCGGGGGACGCGCCGCCCGCACCGCGCTCCGCGCGCCCTCTCGTGGACCTCGACGCACGCGCCATCGACATGCCCGCGTCCGACCTCGATCCGGAGGTCCGCGCCGTGCTCCGCGGCGGCGACGACCTCTTCCACATCTTCACCTCGGGAACGACCGGGCTCCCGAAGACCGCGCGCCTCTCGCACATGCGCTACCTCGGCGTCGGCGACGGCATGTCGGCGATCGCCGAGTACGGGCCGGACGACGTGATCGCCTGCGTGCTGCCGCTCTACCACGGCGCCGGCGGGATGGTGGTGATCTCGTGCGCGCTCGCTCAGGGAGCCGCCGTCGCTCTCCGCCGCCGTTTCAGCGCCTCGCGCTTCTGGGAGGAGGCCCGCCGCGACGGCGTCACCGCGTGCCAGTACGTCGGGGAACTCTGCCGCTACCTCCTGAACGCCCCGCCCTCGCCCGCCGACCGCGACCACCGCCTGCGCGTCATGATGGGCGCGGGCCTCGGCGCGGACATCTGGCGCCCCTTCCAGGAGCGCTTCGGGATCGCGCGCATCCTCGAGGGCTGGAGCTCCACCGAAGCCAACACCAGCCTCATCAACCTCGACGACAAGGTCGGATCGTGCGGTCGCATCCCCTTCAAGGAGCGCCACAACGGCCGCCTCATCCGCTACGACGTCGCGACCGACGCGCACCCGCGAACGCCCGACGGCCGCTGCTTCGAGTGCGCCCCCGGCGAGATCGGCGAGTTCGTCGGCATGATCCTCGATCTCCCCGACTCCGCCGCCGGCCGGTTCGAGGGCTACACCTCCGCGGACGCGACCGAGCGGAAGATCCTGCGCGACGTCTTCCAGCCGGGCGACCGCTGGTACCGCTCGGGCGACCTCCTCTCCCACGACGCGGACGGCTACTTCACCTTCGTCGACCGGATCGGCGACACCTTCCGCTGGAAGAGCGAGAACGTCTCGACCCAGGAAGTGGCCGAGACCCTCGCCGCCTTCGACGGCGTCGCGATCGCCAACGTCTACGGCGTCGCGATCCCCGGCGCCGAGGGCCGCGCCGGCATGGCCGCCCTCGTCCTGAGGCCGGGGGCCGCCTTCGACGGCGCGCGCTTCCATGCGTTCACGGCCGCGCGCCTGCCGGCCTACGCGCTGCCCCTCTTCGTCCGGGTCGCTGCCGACGCCGACGTCACCTCGACGTTCAAGCTCCGCAAGGTCGCCCTCCAGGCCGAAGGCTACGACCCTGCCCGCGTCCGCGATCCGCTCTTCGTCCGCGACGAGGCGGCGCGCGCCTACGTGCCGCTCACGCCCGAGCGGCACGCGCGCGTGGCGGCGATCCTCGGCGTCGCGCCGCCGCGAGCCTCCTCGTGAGCCCCGCGCCGCGCCGGGTCGCGGCCGGCCTCGTCGCGCTGCTGCTGCTCTCGCCGCGGGCGGCGCCCGCCGACCCCCCGCCCCTCGAAGCCCTCGCGCCGCGCTGGGACGCCGGGCGGGTCGAGGCGGGCACCGAGATCCGCCACACCTACGAGCTCCGGAACCGCGGTCCGCGCCCGCTGCGGATCACCGTCAAGCCGGGCTGCGGCTGTACGACGGCCGCCTACGACAAGGAGATCCCCGCGGGCGGCCGCGGCACGGTGACGGCGGTCCTCGACACCACGCACGTCCGCGGCCGCGTCGAGAAGATCGTGGACGTCCTCACCGACGATCCGAAGCAACCCGTCGTCACACTCGCCATCCTCGCGGAGAGCGTGCGCGCGCTCGTGGTCGAGCCCGGCGACCAGCCGACGCTGCGCGCCCCGGTCGGAACGCTCGCGCCGCTCGCGTTGACGGTGCGCGCGCCCGACGAAGCACCGTTCGCGATCACCGCGGTCGATGATACGCCGATGCTCCGCGCGACCTTCGTACCCGCCGACGGCGCCCCCGGCGGCCCGACGGCGCCGCATCGCCGCTGGCGGGTCACCTTGACGGCGGCCGCGGACCTCCCCGTCGGCATCCACCGCGCCACCGTCACCTTGCGGACGACCGCGCCGCGCGCGGCGCGCTTCGCGCTGCCGTCGACGCTCATCGTCGCCGGGCCGCTCGTCGCCGCGCCGCGTGAGCTCCGCGTCGGCGCGCACCACCCGACCGCGGGCGTCCGCGTCGCGTCCGTCGACGCCGCCGCGTTCCGCGTGCTGCGGGTCCAGCCGAGCGATCCCGACCTGGCCGCCGAGGCGCGCCCCGCCCCCGACGCGCACGCCTGGGACGTCACCGTCCGCTACGTCGGGAGTCCGACGCGGCGTGGCCCGCTCAACGCGGTAGTGACGATCGCCACCGACGTGCCCGCGCAGCCGACGCTCGTGGTACGGGTGAGCGGCACCTTGTGACGAACCTTCCGGAGGACGCCATGCCCGGTCCCGTGGATGGAGTGAAGGTCGTCGAGCTCGGATACGACTGGGATGCGATCGCCGCCCTGAAGGCCTCGCGCGCGATCGCCTGACCTTGCGATCGCGCGCCGGTCGTTTCCCTTGGTCCGGACCGGCTGGTGCGGCTTGCCGCCCCAGGTCGCACGCCATGCCCGAAGCGCGCATGCCACGTCGCACGGCGCCCGCCACAGCGCGACGCGCGGCCGCCGCCGCGGGCGCACAGACGTCGGTTGGCGACTTGCGAGCGTAAT
>WBZR01001310.1_pt2 | contig 20098 bp, 23 predicted proteins | sample 5204231 | NCBI WGS metagenome assembly WBZR01 (sample SAMN12412403, study PRJNA552823) | activated sludge metagenome | isolation source: activated sludge from anammox sidestream of wastewater treatment plant... | place: USA: Virginia | collected 2017-08 | reverse complement strand
CATCGACGCTGAACGCGTGCCGACTGAAATTCGGAAAGTCGCCACGCTGAAAGAGGAAGAAATAGAAAAGCTGTTCAATGAGTTTGTGACGGTGCGCCAGCAGAGGATGACTATTAAGAGCGGCAGCGGCGGGCCGCAGGTTGAAGAGAAGACCGATTCTAAAACCACTACAGGCGAAGACGGCAAACCCGCCTCTCGTGGCGAACAGCTTGTGCGCGAAAAGGTGCTAGAGGCGCTCACGGCTCGGGGGTTCTCTCCCGGCGAAGCGGCACAAATGCTCTCGCGTGTTGCCAAGTCATCGAGCGAAACGACGACGACCACCACGCGCACCATAAAAGACGTGGTGAAAGAAATTGAACAGACTGAATATATCCAAGAGTTGAACATCCGCCTACCCAGTGACGCCGCCAACATTTTTCGGGCTGTAAAAACGCCGCTCAAGAATGACGAAGTTATCGTTTTCGAGCAAGGCAAAGCCCAAAAGTACAAGGTCGGCAAAGACGTAGCCGAAGCTATGAACGCAATGGATGAAGACGTTGCGGCTATTTTTAGCAAAATTCTTGCGGTGCCGGCGCGGATGTTGCGGGCGGGCTCGGTACTCTCGCCGGACTTCATGCTGAGAAACCTGATACGGGATCAAGTCTCCGCGTTCGCGCTTTCAAAAAATGGATACGTCCCCGTGGTGGATTTCATGCGCGGGGTTATGTCGCTGATTAAAAAGGATGAACATTTCCAAAACTGGTTAAAAGGCGGCGGGGCGAACTCCGCGTTTATTTCGATGGACCGGCAATACTTTAATCAGCGGATAGAAACCTTACGCGAATTAGAAGGGGTGAAAGATCGGGCGTGGAACGTTGCAAAAACGTCGGTGGAGTTGTTGCGCATAACCTCGGAGCTCATTGAAAACGCGACACGGCTAGGAGAGTTCAGGAAAGCAGAGAGGACCGGGCTAGGCCAACGGGAAGAATTGCAGCTTGCCGCGTTCGACTCACGGGAAGTTATTACGGACTTCGCCCGCCACGGGTCTAGGATGAAGGCGCTTAGCATGATTACGGCGTTTCTGAACGCACGGATTCAGGGCGAAGACAGGCTAGTGCGGGCGATGCACGATAACCCGCTCGGGGTGTCGGCGAAACTCTTAGCCTCTGTCACGCTGCCGTCTGTCCTTCTTTGGTTCGCTAACAAAGACGACGAGCGGTACAAAGAGCTCCACCAGTGGGAGAAAGATAACTTTTGGATCATCTTAACGGATGACCACATTTACCGGATTCCGAAGCCGCACACCGAAGGGCTGGTGTTCGGGTCGTTGATCGAGCGTATTTTAGAAGCCTACGAAAAGCAGGACCCGGACTCCGTTAAACAACTCGGGCAAACAATCTTTTCCTCAGTGGTGCCGATTGAACCGCCGACAGTGTTAGCCCCGATAATCGATCAATTTGCGAACCAGTCAACCTTTACTGGTGGCCCGATTATTCCGGCGGCGCTCGAAAAGCAGTTACCCGAGTACCAATACACGGAATACACCACGGAAACGGCGAAGAAGGTCGGCCAGCTTCTAAACGCGCTCCCCGGTATGCAGGCCCTTGCGGAGCAACCGGATTCAACATTTTTTCACGGTGCCACGCGGGCGCTGACTTCGCCGATCCTGCTAGAAAATTATCTCCGGGCGTGGACCGGTGGCCTTGGTATGTACCTGTTGAAAACCGCAGACGCCGGCCTGCGGGCCGCAAAGGTTCTACCGGACCCGGTAAAGCCGGCGGACACCCTCGCGGATATGCCGGTGGTCAAAGCCTTTGTAGTGCGCTATCCGCAGGCGAGTAGTGCGAGCATTGAAGAGTTCTACAACAAATTCGCCGTGGCGGATAAACACTATCAAACGTTCAAGGCGCAGACGTACGGCGGCGAACCTACAGAACTGGATTATGCGTTTCAGCGGGGCGCCGGTATCAGGAACGTGCTCGGGGAACAGTCGAAACTTGCGCGTATGATTGTCAAAGACCCCGGTATCAGCGCAGAAGAAAAACGGCAGATGATTGACCAAATTTATCTATCAATGATTCAAATGGCAAAGGGCGGACTCGAAGAATTAAACACTATTAACCAGGCTATGGAGGCACCTTTTCAATGATCGACACTACGCGAAACAGAGAGTCCGTTTTTGGCAACGGGTCAACCACGGCGATTCCGATTCGGTTCCCGTTTCGGAAAGCATCGGATTTAGTTGTGGTTGAAACCGTGTTGGCTACCGGCGCCTCAACCGTGAAGACGTACGGCACACATTACAGCGTCATCGGCACACAGAACGCGCAGGGCTTCTTTCCTAGCGGCGGCTCTGTGGTGATGAACACGGCGCCGCCCTCTACCGTGTCCATTACGGTCTATCGCGATCCCGCCACTATTCAACCTATCGACGTGACGCAGACCGGTAAACTTCAAGTGGAATCATGGATAGAATCGCCCTTGGATTTATTGACCATGATTGCTATTCGGAACCGTGAATTAATTTCGCGATCTCTCCGGCAGTCGGACGGTGATGCCGTGGACATGGGGCCGTTGCCGGTGAAGAGTGTTCGGGCCGGGAAGTTTCTCGGATTCGACGGCTTAGGAAACCCGGTGATTCCGGCGCAACCAGGTAGCGCCTTAACCCCGCTCGCGCAAATCACTAGTTATTTAAAAGCCGATCTCCCGCCGGCGGGAAATATCGGAACCCTTGCCTATGTGCTGGATGATTCACGGGGCTTGTGGGTCGATACCGGAACCGCGTGGGTCCCCACAAACGGCACGGTGATTAACGCCCTTGATTATCTGAAAGGCGACGGCACAGACGAACATACCGCGTTTCAGGCGATGCTCGACACGGGGCTGTCTATTCACTTCCCGGCGCCCCCTGTGGCGTACGCCTTCGATGGGGTCCTGTCACTTGTTACGTCCGGGCAAATCCTCTTTGGCGACGGAACGCGCTCGAAGCTGAGACCACTTGCGGCTAACGTGAACGTCTTTGCCGCCGGCGCCGCGCTCACGGGTATCGGCATTTCCGATCTTCAAGTTGAAGGCGCCGCCGTGGATGACACCACGGCGCAATATGTGTTGTTTTCAACGCCGACTAATTATGTGCGCCGCAGCCTGTTTTCTAACGTGCGAGTCACCGGAACAAACAACGGGTTTTTGTTTGACACCGGTTCGGATGACAATACCGTGCTCGCGTGTGAGTTCCGAGAACTCAAAGGCGCAACCTCGGGCCACGGGTACGGCGTGCAAATGGGCTCGGCGCTGAGAAACAATGTACTGAACAACCGGTTTTTCGGTTCAGCCGGCAACGGGCGCCATGCCGTGTACGTCGGCAGCGGTACGTCCTACTGCCGTATCTCCGGGAACTATATAAAGGACTTTGAACAAGACTGCATCGTGGTCTACGCCCTCGCAGCACAAAGCCCGTGCGAGCATAACCTTATTGTGAACAATATCATTGACGGCGGATTGACCCCGGCGACTGAGGGCGCGGCTATTAGCGTGTCCGGGAAATGCAACCACAACATTATTGCCGGAAACCAGGTCACCCGATTTCAGAAGATCGGGATTCTTATTTCCGACTCAGGGCAAGGTGGGCTCTGCCAAGATAACACCGTGCGCGGCAATGACATATCTCTGTGCTACCGGTTCGGGATCCTGTTAATCGGCAGTAAACGGACGGCGGTGGCTGGTAACGTGGTGATGGATAACAGCCAAGAATCCGCCGGCACGTATGACGCGATTAACATTAGGTCGTCGGGAACGTTCGGCACAGAGGAAGACGCGGACTCTTCTGTGGTGGGGAACGTTGTACGCGGCGCCTCTCACCGGTGCGCCCTCGGGCTGGACTCCACCGCGCCGCAGCCTTCGGGCGTGAACTACCGGGGCAACGATTTTAGGCCGGGGGCGCTCGGGCTTGTCAGTTACTTTGGAGAAATATTGAGCGGTGATGATATCTCCTACGCGGCGCCGGCTGCGGCAGCGTCTACACCCATCGTGGCCTACGGCAGAATTAAAACATTTATCTCGCTGACAGTGAACATTTCAGACCCGTTTACGATTGAGGCGCCGACTTTAGCAGAAACCGGCAAAGAGCTCGAAATCATTGTACGCAACATGACCGGCGGGGCCCTTGGTGTAATCACCTGGAATAGTGTATATAAGCGGTCGTCGTGGACTTCCCCGGCGTCTGGAAAGAGCCGTAGCATCCGGTTTGTGTATAACGGCGCAAACTGGATTGAAACAGGCAAAGGCGCCGCAGACGTGGACACTTAACAGACCCTTTAACGGAAGGATGAACCATGGAGCCAATGTCCCCACCGCCAAAGCACATCATCATTCTCGGAACTGAGTTAGCAACGTATGGTTGGGTTGTGCTGCTGGCGGTGTGGGGCGGCGTGGTGAACTACATTAATAAAGTTCGCTCCGGGGAAACCTCAAAGTTTAATTTACTAGAGTTGATCGGGGATATTGTCACGTCGGGCTTTGTGGGAACCCTGACGTTTTGGCTCTGCCAAGCGTCGGGGTTCAGCCCTCTGTTAACCGCAATTTTTGTGGGAATATCAGGTCACATGGGGTCGCGGGCGGCGGCGCGGTTTGAGACGTTTGTAGGGGAGAAAATCGGGCAAGGGATAACCAAATAGAAAGGGGGGTTTCGTGAATCATTTTGACAGGGTGATGGACGTTATTATGTCTGACAGGGTTGAAGGGGGGTTTGTGAATAATCCGAAAGACCCCGGCGGCATGACGAAATATGGCATATCAAAACGGGCGTACCCGGAGCTCGATATTGAGAAGCTGACCCCGGAAGATGCTCGGGAAATTTACCGGACCGATTACTGGGAGAAGATACACGGCCACTTGCTCCCGTGGCCCTTGTGCCTGTTTGTGATGGACGCGGCTGTAAATCAAGGCGTGGCGCCGGCGGTCGAAATGCTACAGAAGGCGCTCGGGGTTAAAGTGGACGGCGTGATGGGGGTTGTGACGACCACGGCGGCAGCGAAGCGCAAACAGGCCGACGTGCTACCGGCGTTTCTGACGGCGCGGATGACGCGCTACATAAAAACGAAGGGCTTTGAAGACTTCGGGGCCGGTTGGTTCAATCGGATTTTCCGATTGATCTTCACACCTACGGGGGTCAACGTCTAATTATGCTGCCGTTCTTAGCGGTCCTTAAAGGGGCGAAGCTGACAGGGCCGGCGCTCGGGATCACAGCGGCGGTCGTTGTCCTGTCCGGGGTCTACTTCAAAGGCCGATTTGATGAGCGGGCGTTATGCGTAGACCGGATCAATGCAGAGCGGGAAGCCCACTACAAACAGGCGATGGAAGGACAGAAAAAAGCCGTAGCGGCGGCTACAGAATGGGGGAAACAAATTGGCAAACAACGTGTGGTTATTAAGACCGTGGTTAAGGACGTCGAAAAACTTATTGAGTCTAGCCCTGTTGATCCTGTCTGTTTCAATGACGATGGGGTGTCTCTCATCAACCGTGCCATCGGTGCCGGCGCTCATGCTCCCGCACGAAATAACGGACCCGTGCCCGCCCCTGCAGCCCCTCGCAGATGGGCGGGCGAGTACCGTTCTGACAGCGTTGGTGGATACGATCGACAAGTACCACTCATGCAGAGCGAAACACGAAGCCTTAACGTCGGTGCTCAATCTAGCACCGATTCCAGAGCCGCCGGAGCCGTCCCTAAATACGCGTTCCATTCAGCCACCGCAGTAGGGAACGGCGGAAGATAATACAGATACCTCAGGTCTGCTCCTTCGCGGGCGCGTCGTCTCTCAATCGAGGGGCAACACGCCCGCAGCATTTTGAAAACGCGTGAGTCTTCATGGTGCCACAGCTTAAGCCCGCTCTCTTTCACATACCGCATAAATGCCCGCTTCATCGAATCCGTTTCGACGGACGCCGGCCAACCAACAAAGTCCCCGCCGACAATGCTTTCCTCTTCAATGCACTGCGCCCACCACTGATACAGCGGCCCGAGACTGTGTAACTTTTGATCGATAAGGCCTTGTGTTGAGGGTGCATGGTTCACATCGGCTTTCGACAAATCCACATCCAAGAGGTAGCGCAGCAGCACCGCATAGCCGCCGCGTTCCATCCCCTCGCGCATGGCTTTAAAAAACTCCCTATCCTGTTTTCGCCCCTCGCCCACATCGAACACGGCATAGCGGCGTTCATCAACAGAGGCCGGAATGAGCCAATCTTCGTTTCCGATAATCACCACGCGGGTGCGGTTCGCAACCGTATAGGGCTCTTTTCCTTTGTGCTCAATGACGTGCTCGCGCCCCGTGATAAGGTCTTTAATCACACCTTCGGCCTGCTTATCCCCGGACCAAAATGCTTCATCCAGGGCGAACAACAAACAGCTTTCCAGGTGGCCGTTAAAGTTCCCGAGTAAGTACCGGCGATTCGACGTTAACAGGAAATGTCGGCCAAGCAGAGCGCCGACACGCTCAATCAATGCATTTTTCCCTACGCCCTTGCCGCCCCGGAAAACCAAGGCCACAAGCGGTTTTTCATAGGGCCGCTGAACAATATGGGCGAAATAGTTAATCAACCACTTCGACAAATCGTGATTGCCCCGGCACACGTTTACGTGCAAGTGCTCTAGGAACATGCCGACAGACGGATGCGTGGCCCCGCGCTCTGCCGGCTCGACAGAAAACCCGCGCCACAAATTGAAAAACATTTTGCCTCCATCCGTTGTAATGTCCTTCGGTTGGCCCGGTTGAAATACGATGCCATCATAGGACCGGCGCTCTTTCCACTCTAGCCAAATCGACGCGACGGATTTTGTTTTGTCGCCTATCTGCATTTTCACCGGCGCAAACTTCTGCCGGAACGCGTCTAGGGTGACGTGCTCCACCACGCCCACCGCTGATACATCGGTGGTTTCATACAGGATATGCGCCCCGCCGCCGGCGATGACAAAGGCATAATCTTTATTGAGTGCGTCTAACGGGTGCTGCTTTTGCTCCGTGGTTTGTTGCGACGGCGCGGCGTCAAGAGCGTTAAACACCGCTTCCGGCGCCGCGATGCCGGGGGTATGCTTGCCGTAGAGAAACGCATTTTGTACTTTTCTCTGGAGCTCGACCGTATCCCATGGTGGAACGCATCGGGGGTTCCAGTGTTCCGCCATGAGCGCCGAAGCCATGGCCGGCCACGCCCCGAAGTCTTTACAGGCTTGCGCGACTTTGTAGGTAACGGCGTCCCCGGACTGCCCTTGAATGGCTATCGGGGCTTCCTGTGTCAGATAGTGGATAACGCGGCGCTCAGCCCCTAGCGGGTTTACGGTAACGTGTCCGACTCCCACCGGTTCCCTGTTCTCGGATCGGTCCCGCAGTCTTTCGACAAGCCACTGCGGGGCGCAGGCGATGTCAACGGAGTGGTCTTCGGCTCGGTAATTCCCGTCAGATGTGCGGCTTCCCGGACCAACAATATAGCCCCCCGTTGATCGGACATCCACGCCCCGGCCCAATAAATCCGTGCCCTGCCGCACACGCACCGCACTGTAATATATAAGGTGCTGGCCCCCTGATGGAGTATGCTGAGTGTAGGTTGCCGGCATTTCGAGCCCTTCAATAAGCTCAATCTGCAGCAATGCGGCGTATCCATTTTTGTTTGGGCGCGAGTCAATATCCACCACAAGCAGACTACCGAGCAAATCCCCAAAGCGGTTGCAACATATTCCCACGTTGTATTCATGGTTTGTCCTCCATAAGTTGGTTATCACCTGCGGGTCCCGCGAGGCCTTCTCTTGCCATTGGCTCACTGCCGGGGGCGACTTTTTCCCGGCGGCAATCGGAAACACAAAAAAACCCTTGCGAGCAAGGGCTAAGGCGGCGTCTAGCATAGTCATAGGCGGTTAAGCTCCCACATATCCCTACATCGTGCGTTGCACCAACGGCGCTCTTGTCCGGTGGATTTCCCGCAGTGGAAACAAACCCCGGACATATTCAGAGGTTTGTACGGAGCGGGGCGCCGTGCAATAAGCTTGTTCAGTTCTTTTTCCGCTTGTTCTGTTGATGCGTCTATTTCGTCAGGCATATTATTTTCTGTATCGCTCCCCTCGCCATCCCTCAACAGCAATGGGTAGGCCTTCCGCCCAGGTTGGATTCTGCGCCATGGTACGCTCAAAATCTTTTAACGTGTCCGCCGTGGCATCCTGCGGAATCTCTGCCACCACTTCATCATGCACATGCAGCACAATGTCATAGCCGCCGGCGGTGAGCCGGTGCATCGCTTCGGCTAGCACGTCTCTGCTAATGGCTTGTACCACGTTCTCTGTTAATTTTCCTCCATAGGTGCTTTGCTGTACCCATTGCTTCGTTTCCGGATCGACGCCGTAGAAATGCGTTTGCTGGCGTTCTTCGCCCCACGGCATGAGGCGGGGCTTCACAGAAGGGAAGGGATAGCAGAGAACCCGCCCGCTCGGGAGTTGACACCAAAGGAAAGAGCCGCGCACCAAAAAGGTGATGCGCCGGCCCTCGCGTTCGACTCCCGTTTTCGTGCCAGGGGATAATACCGCAGACAGAGCAGAAGACTCAATATCACGCCAAAAGCTAACAGTCTTCGGGTGCGCCGAGCGCCACGCGTCTTTTATCATTTCTGCATCGTGGTCTGTGGTCTTCTGTCCGTAGCCCGCCGCCATGGCTTTGAAGGCGCCGACTCCACCTTGATAGCCTAGCGCCAGTTCCATGACTTTCCCGATAAACCTTTGGTCCTTCGTGACAGAATCAACAGACTTCCCGAACGCCTTTGCGTAGCTGAGTCTATACAGGTCCGGGCCTTCCTTGTTGTCATAGGCCCGGAACGCGTCAAGCTTCCATCGTTCGCCGGCCAACCAGGCGAGTACGCGGCCCTCGATATTCGCAAAGTCGGCGGCTATCAAATCGTGCCCCGGCGCCGCTCTGAAAATGCCTCTGAGACACGACGACAAGACTTTCAGAGGCGAACCATAACAGAGCTTAATTGCCGCGTGGGCTTCTGCCGGCGTACCCTTCGGCAGAATGTTGTCTAGCACGTCTTCTATCTCCGGTTGCTCGATCATAGGCCGGGGCAGATTTTGAACCTGAACCCGGCGCCCGCCCCACCGGCCCGTAGACGCCGCGTGATACTGCGCGGTATCCCGGATGCGGCTATCCTTCCCCACGGTGCGGAGCATCGCCGACAATTTCGCGGTGGAAGTCTTCGCGGAATCCTGCCGGATTTCTAGCGGGCGGCGCACTTTCTCCGGCGTTTCCTCGCTGCCGAGTGCTTCCGCGACGGTGGCTTTTTGTAGGTTCTCCATGGGAAAGCCGTTGTCGGCTACCCACGTCATAAGGCGTTGCACTTCGGTTGCAGACGACACATAGCCGCCGGTGAGCCGGTTGATTTCGTCTCTCAGTTCTTCCTGTTCAATGGCGATGACTTCAATTGCGCGATGTACGAGCGGCAAATCAATATAGACGCCGCGCTTATTAATGGCCTGATCCAGCCTCCACGTTTGCTGTTCATAGATCGACAGCGCCATGAGGCGTTTATACAGTTCCCGTTCTACGTTCACGTCCTGCATACAGTATCGGTACACTTGCCCGAGTCGCACGGGATCATCCCACCAAATCGGGGAACCGTCAGGGGCGATAGCGCGGGGGCGGGCGCATTGCATCGCCATACGTCCGCCGGCGGCGTCTTTCCTGGTCGTCAACCGCAGCGCCGCCGCCGCCCGATCTAAGCCCCCCGGTAGGGCCATCGCGTAGCACATCGCCATCGTGCAGCGAACATGCTTAATCGAAAGCCCCGGCCATCCAAAACGGGGCGACATGATTTCATTCCAGATCGCCATTTCAAACGCGGCGTTGTGCGCGACGAAACGCCCGCCGGCTCGGGCGGCTTCTGTTATATCGTCCGGGAATGGTTCGCCCGGCGTCCAAATCTGAGGCGGTTCGTCATCTATCGCGTAGGAAAAACAGAGAGGTTCGGTGGATGGATGACTGGCGTATAAATCAGTCCCGACTTCTGTTAAGTCCAGGATGCTGCGGGTTTCAAAATCCCCGTGAATGGTTATCATTCTAAAGAAACACTACACGGCGGGAACCGAAGCCCCCGCCGTGCCTTTCTGTTTACGGGTTTAGGGCCTCGGACTATCCGAACAGGGCGTCAGCCGATGCGCCGACAGCGGCGCCCGCGCCGGCGGGAACTTCAACCGGCTGGAAATCATCTTCCGGCTTCGATCTGCCGGCTAGTGGTTCATCGTCTCGGATAAGCTGGATATTTTGCAGACCGAACGACACACCGCGATTGCCCTTGGCTTCATACGCAAAGGCTCGCACAGACGCACGGCACCAACACCCTGAATAAATTTTGGATTCATCCAAGATGGGTTGTACGTTTTGATCGACAATGCCGGGGCGCCGATCACTGGATGCCGTAACAAACTTGCACCCCTTCACATAGCCCTCAAATTGCTTTTCGCCCTGATCGCGGAACGGATTACGCAAATTGGCCGGCCATTTCGTTGAATCAGGCCCCCACTTCGCCACGATTGCGGCTTGTGCGGCTCGCTTCATCGCCGACAAGTCGGCATTGGCCGGAAACAACATGGTGACAGCGTATTTCTGTTTTCCATGGTCGTCTGGTTTACCGGGTCGGAAGATGTAAACGAAGCTCGCACGGAACTCCGGGGTGACGATAGTTTCAGGAACAGCGGTTGAATTAGCGCCCATATCGGTACATTCCTTTCCATATGCCGGCAGATAAACCCCCGCTGCGGCTTCGGGGCGCCTCGCGTGATTGCTAGGCGAATAAATCAGACATCTGTGTATCAGTCACAAACTCCGGTACCTCTGCCGTCGGCGTAAAGTCGTCGGCGGCGGTGCGCACGGCGGTTTGTTCTCTATCGTCTGTATCCGGTACAAGGACTTTCCCGCTCGACTTCTTTTCGATATAGGTCTGTAACCATTGTTTCAGGTTCGGGAAATTCTCTTCTAACTGCGCCGGCGAACGGAGCTTAGGGGTAGTGTAAATCTGTTCATCCGTTCCACCTACCACTTTCAACATATCGATCACCGGCCCCTCATCGACAATCTTTCTCACCGGGCGCTTATCGACCAGCTTAAACCCCGGTACCGGGCGCCCCGCCATGGCTTCAGCGTAGGCGAATTTGTCCACCGCCTCGCACCACGCCTTGAGCCGTGGCACCATTTTGAGCAACCGCGACAGGTCAACCGGGTTCGACGCCGCGTGTTCAAACGTCTGTGCCTTCGGTTTAAATTCCTCCGCTGCGGCTTCATTCCGCGCCCGTTCAATTTCAGGGCAGATAATGAGCGCGGGGCACCACCGGCAATGATCCCCGGACACGAGCGGCGCGTTCGGGTCTTCGGTGGCTTCGGCAGCATCCTTTAACTCTGCCGCGAACATATACAAATCCTCAACCGGTATGACTTGTCGGCGAACCTTCTTATTGTCGGCCCCCGCGCAACGCGGTTGGACGATTACGAGCTCAACTTCTTCAATGCCTCCGATTGCCGCCACTTCCGGCAGCGTCAAAAGCGCCCCGAGGGCGTAATACTTTAACTGGGGGTTGTCGTTCACATCGACATACACCCCCGCCCCATACTTGAAATCGTACACGTACAACTTGCGCTTGGTTTTCCCGTGGCCGGCGCAGCCGTAGGCGGTGACAATCACCGCGTCTGCCGTGCCGAACATGCCGGGGTGAATCGAGGATAGGTCAAATCGATGCTCAACAAATAACTTCGTGGCCCGCTGCGCGAAGTCCAGCCATACGGTATCGACGTAGAGGCGTACCGCTTCCATCATTTCGTCGTCATCGCCAAAATCCGGGCGCACGTTAGTTTGTAACCACGTTGCGCCCTTTTCATGGGCCAGCGTTCCCGCTTCCGCGTCGGCGCTTGCCGGTTGCTCCGGGGCTGTCCGGGCCAGCGCAACGCTGCCCGGACACACCGCCCACCGGTGCATAGATGACGCGCCTATGGAGCTATGGGCGCTCATGGCGACTAGTCGAACATTCCCGCCGCAGCATCCGCCGGCGCCTCGGCCTGTTGCAACGCGGCTAACACGGCGGCTTGCTTATCCACCGGGATTTGCTTAATGGCTTTGCAGGTTGGCCCCACAACGGAGCTCAACAAATCCATACAGCGTTTGACGCCGGCGCTTTGATCCTTCTCACCCTCGCGCATGGCCGCAAGTTTCGTCATGCCGGCCCGAATCTGTGCCTCCATATCCGGCGCAGGCGCAGGGGCCGGGGCTGGTGCGGGCGCAGGGGCGGGGGCTGGCGCCGGGGCCGGTGCGGCGGCTGGCGCTTCGGCCTTCAACTCGGTCACCACCTTAGCGGGGCGCCCGCGCTTCGCCGGGGCTTCTGCCGATGGGGCATCCGCAACCGGCGCCTTCAAGGCGTCGGCGCCTGGAATGATCGCGGTTACCCTGTTCAGCCCGAATTTTTCATTGAGCTCTGCTAACTGCGCGGCAATCTGCTCCATCGAATCACCTTGTACGAGAATGCGAATCATAGAAGATCCTCCGTTAAAATTTTGAAATGTGAGTGGAAGAGTAACAAGCTGCCCTATCAGTACACATCTGTTAATCCATGCGGCCCCCTTTCTGTTAAGCATCGGTCTACCTCCTAAAATAACGCGTGGCCTGTCGCGGATTCCGTCTCGCCGTAGAGGTCACAAATCTCTTCGGTTCGACGGCGCAAGGTCCGGTGTAACGCCTTTTCTTCTTCGTTGCCGGCCAAGGTCACCAACCGGGCGCGACAGGCCCGCGTCTGTCCAATCCGATTAATCCGCATCACACACTGCGCATTGTCCGAAGGAACCCAGAGGACTTCACAAAACAGCGCCTCGCACGCCGCCGTCAGGGTTATTGCCGTACCGGCGGATCGAAGCTGCCCGATGAACACGCGCACGTCTTTATGGTTCTGGAATTTGTCTTCGGCGACACGGCGCCCTGCGCTGGTCGTCTGCCCCCACACCAGCACCGGGTTGTATTTACTGAGCCGCCGGCAGAGCTCCCGAATAACGACTTGATGATAGGCGAAGATCACCACCTTATCCCCGGTGGCTAAAATCTCTTCGGCCATTTCCACAGTAGCCGGCACCTTTTGCAGTCCGGTGAATTTCCCGTAGCTTTGCATCTTCGCTTGCATGTGGCCTACAGCGTCAAGAACGGAGTCGGAGTCCCCGAGTTGTTTAATCACGCCGGCTAACACCGATTGCTGTTCATCGATTTGTACCCGGACTTCGGACCAGTCTTCGACGCCGGCGCTCACTAGCGGAAAATGGCGGTCAATATCCACCGGCCCCGGCTCCACTTCAGTGACTTCAACGCGGATTCGTGGTAGCTGCATATCAACGTCTTTCTTTGTGCGGCGTAAAATATACGGAGCCCATAGCGCCCGTAATTTGTCGGGGTTCTTAGACCCCACAACCTCGGGCTTGCTGCCCCGCCCCCACCGCGTTACACAAAATTCCTGTTCGAAGTGGGCGCGGGTGCTGTTCCACACCCCCATAGCCCGGAGCATCGGGTATACGTCGCCATAGTGCTTACGTACAGGTGTGCCGCTCAACATCCACGCGTAGCCGGCGGACGGCACGATACGGCCGTAAATGGCTTGCGTGCTTTGGGCGCTCGCGTTCGACAAATAATGAGCTTCATCGAGTACCACCAATTCCCACCGGCGCAACAGTTCGGGGCGGACAATCGCCTGCGGGCTCTTGCCCTGGTGCGGGATAAACGCGCTCTGATACGTGACAACGGTTAACCGCACAGATAGCCCCATGTCTTCGACTTCTTTTTTCCACACATGCTTTGCGTTCAACGGACACAATACGAGCATTTCTTGAACCTGCAACACGTTTGCCGCCATCACCGCTTGAATGGTTTTCCCGAGTCCCATTTCATCCGCTAAAATGCCCCGCTTCGACTGTGCGAGAAACGCCGCGCCTTCTACCTGAAACTGCCATAAGGTTTTACCCATGGTCCGCCTTGTTGGCCGGCGTCCGCTTCGCCGGCTTCGCCCGTAGGATGCTGACTACTCCGACGACTAGGAAGCACAGCACCACGATTGTTAATGACACTTCTTCCGGCATGGCTTACCCCTTTGGTTGTGCCGCCGGTAACAGGCCGGCGGCGTGTTTGATCTTCTGCGCTCGGATGATTCCGTACATCGCGATTAACACCGCTTCGGCTCTGCCATCATGCTTTTTCAGGTGAAAGTGCTGCGCCATTTCGGGCCACAGAAGGCACGCACGGGCGCGGCTGGTATCCTTGTCGGCGGTCACTTTCATAGCAGGTTTCCACTTCGCCGGGTCGGCGTCTAAGACCGGCACGCCGAGCCCGTGCAGAATCCCCACCACAAGGCCCCACGCGGCCCCGGTATTGAGCGCAGAGCCGGGGCCATCATGCGAACGCGGGGCCGCTTTTTCGACGCACGCCAGGGCGCAATACGGCGCTTTCTCGCGCAGCCATGCCGCTAGGATGATCGGATCCACGCGCAGCCGGGGGGTTCCACCCACGGTGACTTTAATCGTCGGCATATCAATTACTGAGACCGCCCCTGTCAGAATTTCAATCGTGGCAAGCGCCCCCTTGCCGCCGGGGTCTACCCCGATCACGAGTTTCTTCGACTCGCGTTCTAATAAGTCATCGATGCTCGGGGCGGCGAGCTCTGCCGGCGCGGGCAGCGGGATAATAAAATCCCCGTCAAGTTTGTGTCCGAGTTCGATCGCCACGGGTTACCCTTTCAACTCGATTTCGTGAATCAATTGGCGTAGGGATTTGTAGAAATCTTCCGGCGTGCTGTCATTGTAAATCACGTAGTCATAGGTGAAAAATTGGTGCTCGCCTTCGAGCGGCATGTATTTCGCGCTGCGGATATTGAGGGTGTCCGGGTCGATGCGGCTGAGTGCTGCGGCGCGGCGTACGTTCACGATATGCACGCGCACAGACTGTTCATGTAGCTTCTGAAAGCGGCGCAGGGCTTCGCGTTCGTTCACGCACCGCAAATCATCCATCACCACAAATTCCGTTTGATAAATGACCTCGTTTAACTTTTCTTCTAACTGCCGTTCGATTTGCAGCGCCAGGAAATCGGCCCCGAGGGTCTTTCGGATCCACATCCCCAATTCCCGTAGCACATGCTCGGGGGTGCATCCGTTCAGGGCGTCACACGGTACCTGCTTTTTGTCGCCCCACAGTTCGGCCTGTGTGAGCCCGAGGGGTTGCAACATATCGCGCAACGGCTTGGCAAAGCGCAGGCGTGCGGCGCCGAACTCTTCTTGAATACAGTCCGCCGCCGTGGTTTTACCGGCAGTCGAAAGTCCACAGAAGGCGAGAATGTGCATAAGGCGCTTTTCGTTCATGGGTTCCCTTTCTTGTGAAAGTCTGATTCTGTTAGCCCCATCGCTTCAAGCTCGGCCCCGATTTGTGCCAACCTGCGCAGGGTGAAATACGGCGGGGCGCTGCGCGGCTTGCGCGGGCGCCGCTTCTTCGCTATCCCATCCTCTTCCGAATAATCCGCTGTCTCTAGTCCGCGTGCAATCGCGTTCTCGCCTGCTAAGAATAAATCTTTTTCACTGATAATGATGCCGTTCATCCGGGCCGCTTTGATAATAAATGGCAGATTACCGGACGGTATCACGCCATCGGTGCCGCCCTTTTCGCGGGGCATTTTCCACCGGTAGACCGTGGCGAGGGAGAGCTCCCGGCCTACGGACGCGAGCGCCCGCTGTAGCAGCCGTGGCCCGCCAAATTTCTTCATAACTCTACTGGCTTGCTTGCTGGTCATGGTTCGCCTCCTCCAACTCCTTGACCCGCGCCTGCAACGCCGCAACCTGTTCCTTCGCCGCCATCGCATCCTTCGCCAGCACCGCCGCTTGCCCACCCATTTGCTTGATAACATCCTGCAACGCCGCAATGGTCGCCTGGGCGTCGGCAGCTCTCACAACTTCAAAATCGCCAGCTACCCCGAAAGTGTCCTCGTCCTTGGACGGATATAATTCAGTCGCCCACCATGTTTGTAAAGGCTCCACGTCACGCCCTCCCCTTCTGCATATCAGCCAGCGTCGAATTGAGGATAGATAGCGCATACACATGCACTGAACCGCATCCTTGCGGGTAGCGGCCACCTACAACCCATGCCCCGCCGCCTTTCTGCTCAGTCTGCTATTGGTGATCCCCATGGCAACACGCGAACATTGTCTTTACCTGTCCAGTAATATAATCCTGGCTTGCTGAATCGTTTACCTCGTGCCGCCCACCAGAAACGCCAGAACAAATGCGTCATGGGACTCATAAATCTATTCTCCGGTGTGTTCATGTTTCGCGTCATGCTCCCGCCGCCTTTCGTGTCAGGTCACTTCGTAACCCACCACACCAGCAAATTAATAAGACCTGTCATCCCAAGAATAAACGCGATGTTTGACACAACCATTGAAGTCGCCCACGCATCCCAATCCCTCCAACGAATACGTATCGCCCACACATACAGAAACGCGCTCAGAACGCAACCAGCTATACCAATCGAGAGCTGTATTGCCATCACTCCCCCTCCTCGCTCTGTGCGGCGCGGGCGTCGAGCGCATCAGCCACATCACGGCACATCACCGCCGATATTTCCCTCTTGCTTAGAGTCATCCACCACTCCATGGAGTACGGCTTACTAAACTCTCTAGCGCGCATCGCCGCCTCCCTCATCCCCTCCGCCTTGGCGCGTCGCAGGGCGGCGTCACCGGGCCTCGCGATACTGCGTGACCGCTTCTAACTTAAAAATCTTGAGTACTGCTGGCCCAGGAGTGCGCCGCCCTTTGAGTAAATCCGTAACATATTGCGGAGACAACTTGTGCTTCGTGGCCCATTGATACTGGCTGCCCTCCTGCGCGCACGCCTCTCGAATCATATCTACCACCTGATCGAGCCGATACACCGTCCTATTCCTCGTGCTCACTTCCCCTCCTGCGCCTGCTGCCAAAGCCCCGTCGCGCCATGGCTACCGCTCGATATGCCCGCGCAGCTCGCGCAAGACGCCGGACGCGTAGGAGTAGACGGCGAGTAATTCTTGCCGCGACTTCGACATCTTCGACGGCCTGATTTTCTTCAAATCCTTTACCATGGCGTCTAGTGATCGCAGCCGCTTTGCCACAATACGCACCGCGCGGCGTCGCTCTAAATAGAGCTTCTTGGCGGCGGCGTCGCATGTCACCGCGAGATTGCCGCTCACCGTAAAATGTCCCGCTCGCGCTTTCCGCTTCGCCCATTCTGGAATGGTCTTCTTCTTCTTCTTCTTTGCCACGGTCTGTCATCCTTTCTGTGGTTGGAGGTTCCTAATTCAGTGACGCACGGCGCCGGCGTTCTGCTGTCTGCCGCATCTGTTCGCGCCTCGCTTCCTGCTGCATGCCTTCCTCTAATGCTTTTGTCGCCGTCATGGTGACAATTTGAAACTGGGTGTAGGCGTATGACACCCACTGTTCATCACAGATGTAGCTACTGTGCATCGCCTGAAAAATGTTGTTCCCTTCTTCTTTGAATCGGTCTAACAGAATTTTAAACTGGTCGGCTTCTTTGCGGCATTGCTGGGAGATAAAGGATTCAGGGGCGGGCTCTTCTGGCGCGTCGTTGTTGTGGTTCGTGGGGGCTTGATCGCTCATTACAGGATTCCTTTCTTTGAATTATTTTGGGGCCGGCTCCCTTGTTCATGCCAAGGTCGCCAGCCCCGTTATGTAGAATGTTAATGACGAAACGCACTTTACATTTGTCGAGGACTCCTGTCAATAGCGGCACGACAAAGACTTAATTGACAATTATTTTTTGTTTTTCCTGATCTGGTCTTTTCGGCTTTCCTTTCGGCTTTCCTTTCGGCTTTCCCTTAGGCTTTCCTTTACGGGCCGTCCGAGTTTTGGGGTTGTGGTGGTTCCCAGTATTTCTTTTTGCAGGGCCAGCGTCTTTCTGAGTTGCCGCCGCAGGCGTTCGGCCTTGATTTCTTCGGCGAGTAGGAGGCTTCGGCGAGTCACGGGCCGCACGTGACGCCGGAAACTGTGCGCGAGTTGCCGGAAATCGGTGGGCCGGGCGTATCGCCCCCGCTCGGGTAGAAAGATCACGCCGTCTTTCTTTAATCGCTCTAGGGCGTCAGAGAGGGTGTGGAGCTCATAATTATTCACCCCAAAATATAAATCAGACAGCGCAAGTAAATCGCTCCGACTCACCTTTTTCGGGAAATCGGGGATACTGTCATACATAAATTGGGTGTACTCGTTATTTAATTTAATGCGTTCAGGCATTTTTTAATTCTCCCTGGTTAATTGTTTTTAATCTGTTTTAATTCAGTTTGTCATTTTTTCTACTACAAAATAATTCGGATTCGTTTTAAACGTGGAACAAAATAGAACAAAATGGAACAACTAAGTTGTTGAAAGATAAGGTTTGTTCCACTGTTCTACGTGTTCCACAAGTTTCCTATAGCCACCCTTTTTATACGCGCTGTAGGTTCTTTCCTACAGTATATTTATAATACTATTCTATTTATTTTATAGAACATATAGAACATATAGAACAATAGAATAAAATCAATAGGTTGCCGTGTTCCATTTTGTTCTAATTTGTCTAAGTTCTATAATATCAACGACTTATTTATTTCTGACAGAGAATTATTTTTTCGACGGCTAAAAATTCCAGGGGCGTCAATCGATTTTACAGAAAAAAGATCGCTTATTTTTCATCGGTTTATGAATTTTATGGAATGTGCGAGGGCGCCGGGGACGCGGGGTACGGAGAAAAAGGGAAGAAATAGAGAGGAAAGAGCCCACAGGACACCTGTTTAAATCGGTGCATTTGCCTCTCAGAGCTCTGAACAGGACTCAAGAGCCCCTACCCCATAAGTTTTATGGGATAGGGGCTTGTGGGGGCGTTTACAGTGTTTCCACGGTCCCTTGCTCTTTTTCCGGGGCGTAGTGTCCGCGTGCTATCCTGTCGCAGTTTTCAAAATTCCAGCCCTTCAGGTCGCATAGGTGGCGGAGATCAGTCAACATGTCTATGACATTTTCCTCTCTCCCATGTTCGTCATATAGCCGTTTGAGGACATTTTGAACAAGTGTGGCTCGTGCTTTTATCGTGGCGTGGTTCATCGCGTTCGCTCCTCTTCTGCTATGTCGTTTGCGGCTATCCAGAGTAGACGGATAATGTTTTCTCGTTTGCTTCGGAGTTCCTTTGGCGTCCAGGCGCCATACTCTTGTAAGACTTTCGCAATAGTCAGAGGCCGAATCCCGGCGATTTGTTTTTGGATGTAGAGAGATTTTGACAGAGCTAGGACATCTGAGAAACATTCTCCGGCATGGCTGCAGCTTTTCGCGTCTTCTAAATCAATGGAGAGATTGATAAGCCCGTGTGAGTCTGTCCAGATCGGCATATGGTCACCTACTGTAGAGCCAACAAAAAAGTAAAATCGCAGCCGTGACATATGCCACGGCTGCGAGGGTTTGTCGTTTCTGTTTTGTCTTTCTCATAATAAGCCCGTTTCTAGTTCATTAGCAACAAATTTGTAATACGTTTTTACCCCCTCGTTTGTCTCTTCTAAGGTTTCCTCTTTGAATGAAAGTATTTTGTAGGTTGTTTTGGTAATCCAGACGGGGGCGTGCCCACCAGTACTATGAAACACGGAGGTTATATTGATACACAGCCCGCAGACTTGGCAGACGGTTTTATAGCCTGCAAATTGTCGTTTTCTGAGTGCGAACGGCTTAGACATATTCCCTCTTTCTCGGCATATGGCCGCCGGTGCCTTCGGTTGTGGTGTCCGGGGAATTCTCACACCCGAAATCCCCATCCAAGGTTGACCAGTCCGGTACTCCCCCACCGATTAGTACATCGACATAGATTTTCTGTTTACAGTAAACGCATGTGCTTTCAGCATTTTCAACATTTTGCAAAAAAGATTCTAAGAAATTCCGAGATCCATAAGTATCTAGCCAGCGTATCCATTCATCTTTTTGTTTGTTGGTGATTCTCATTTCCGTACGTTCACCCGTGGGGCTTTGTATTCATCCGGTATCAGATAATCGAACAACTTCACTACGCCATACATGCCGAC
>WBZR01002311.1_pt1 | contig 20104 bp, 16 predicted proteins | sample 5204231 | NCBI WGS metagenome assembly WBZR01 (sample SAMN12412403, study PRJNA552823) | activated sludge metagenome | isolation source: activated sludge from anammox sidestream of wastewater treatment plant... | place: USA: Virginia | collected 2017-08 | reverse complement strand
CATCTCGTTGCCGTCGCGCTTGATCAGCAGCGTCGGCCGCACCGTCTTGATCGCGCGCGCCCGTCGGATCGCGACCGACAACGGGTTCTCAAGCGGCTCGCAGGTCTCCTCGTGGAAGCCGCGGAACACCTCGTCGATGCGCCGGCCGGCGGCTTCCTCGAGGCGCCAGCCGGTCAGCTCCTCGGCCACCGGATTGAGATATTCCACGTGGCACTCGGCATCCGTGGTCACCACGCCGTCGCCGATGGACTGCAGCGTGATCTGCGCGCTCTCCTTCTCGCGGAACAGCGCCTCCTCGTAGATCTTCTGCTCGGTGATGTCCGTCTCCACGCCGATCAGCCGGCGCAGGCGGCCCTCGCCGTCGAGCAGGGCCCGCGCCCGGCAGTGCATCCAGCGCCACTCGCCGTCCTTGCGCTGCATGCGGTGCACGCTCTCGAACAGCGGCGTGCGCCCGGCGATGTGATCGCGCAGCCGCGCCTGCACCCGGGGCAGCTCGTCGGTATGCAGCAGCCGCCGCCAGTCGATCGGCGCCTTGCGCAGGTCTTCCTCCGTGTAGCCCATGATCGCCAGCCAGCGCGGCGAGAAGTGCATCGCGCCATCGCGCGGGTCGAAATCCCAGCTGCCATCGTTGGCGGTGGCGATCAGCACCGCATCGCGCTCGGCGATCTCGGCCAGCGCCTGCCGCGCCCGCGAGCGCTCCAGGCCCGAGGCCAGGCTCGAGCCGAGCAGCTTCAGCAGCAGCTGGTGGTCGGCGTTCCAGGCCGCCTGCGGCTGACCGTAGAAGAAGGCGATGAAGCCCGCGCGGTGCCCGGCCACCTCGAAGCCCACCAGCAGCGCCGCGGCGGCGCCCAGGCCGCGCAGGCGCGCGGCATCGGCCTGCTGGGCGCTGGCCGGGGCCGAGGTGTCGGCGATGCCGAGCAGGCGCAGGTGCACCAGGCTGGCGTCCAGCCAGGGCCAGGCGGCGAGCGCCTCGCCCTGCAGGGTCTCGGGATTGATGGCGGTGAAGGCGTCGCGGGCCGCGAACACGCGCTGCACGCGCGCGCCGGTGGGATCCATGAGCACCACGGCGACGGCATCGCAGCCGGTGCCGGTACGCAGGGTCTCGGCGCCGGCGCCCACCAGGGCGGCGGCATCGATCTCGTCGAGGTTCTGGAAATCGACGGCGACCTTGGTCAGCGCGATGTCGAGGCCGCCGGCCGTGCGGCTGCTCCCGAGCAGTTGCTGCAGTCCCGTCAGCGTTGAACCGTGATCCACGGTGGCGATGGCTCTCGCGCCTCCCCAGACGCTTGCCCCGCATTCTGCCACGAAAATCGTGGAATACAAGCTAAGCCCATGAATCACCGGGAGTTGGTCTGGAGGCTGCCTGCGGCGCGGGGTTCGGACACAATACACGCGCATGCATGTCGTCGTCGTTCCCGTCACGCCCTTCCAGCAGAACTGCTCGCTGCTGCGCTGCGATTCCGGCCGCGCCGGCGCCGTCATCGACCCGGGCGGCGACATCGGGCAGATCCTCGCCACCGCGCAAGCCGAGGGCATCGACATCGGCAAGGTGCTGCTGACGCATGCGCATATCGATCATGCCGGGGCCGCGGCGGAGCTCGCGGCGCGGCTCGGCGTGCCCATCGAGGGGCCACAGCGCGAGGACCAGTTCTGGATCGAGAAGCTGCCCGAGCAGAGCCGGATGTTCGGCTTCCCGCCGGCCGCGGCCTTCACGCCGGCGCGCTGGCTCGAGCACGGCGACCGGGTCGGCGTCGGTGACGAGGAGCTGGAGGTGCTGCACACGCCAGGCCACACGCCCGGCCACGTGGTGTTCTTCCACCGCCGCGACCGCATCGCCTTCGTCGGCGACGTGCTCTTCGCCGGCTCCGTCGGCCGCACCGACTTCCCCCGCGGCGACTTCGCCACGCTGGTGGACTCCATCACGCACCGCCTCTGGCCGCTCGGCGACGATGTCACCTTCATCCCCGGCCACGGCCCCACCTCCACCTTCGGCCAGGAACGGCAGAGCAACCCCTTCGTCGGCGACGCCGCGCTTTGAGGGTGCCAGGTCGGGCGTTTCGGGTTTTTCGGGGTTGAGGGTGCCAGGCCGGGCGTTTCGGGCTTGTCGGGCTTGTCGGGCTTGTCGGGCCTGTTTACCCGGCAGGCGTAACGGCGGCATCCGGCACGAAGACCCGGAGCGCCGCACCCCAGTCCGCCGCCTCGAAGGGTGACGCCTCCGCCGTGACGAACTCGGCGGGACTGCCCGCACGCAGGTCCGGCCACGCCAGCCCCCAGTGCTCGCGCGGCGCCGCTGTCGCCGCGGCCAGCACGCGCGCCACCGACAGCCCCGCCCCGCGCATGAGCGCCAGCTCGTCGAGCAGGCCCTGGCCGTGGACGACACCAGGGCTGCCCGCATCCGAACCGGCGATCAGCCGCACCCCCAGCTCATCCGCCCGCGCGATCTGCGCCCGATGCGCGTCGAGGATGCGCCCGAGGTTCGCGATTGTCGGCGGCGACCAGCCCGCCGCCTGCGGGTGCGCCCACTGGAAGTGCACCGGCGCCAGCGTGGGCACCCAGGCGATGCCGCGGTCGGCCATGGCCTGCAGCGCCGCGGCACTCATGAAGTAGCCGTGCTCGATGGAGTCGACCCCCGCGGCGATGGCGGCCTCGATGCCCTCCAGCCCGCTGCAGTGGACGAACACCGGCCGGCCGTGATGGTGCGCGCGCTCGACCATCCCGCGCAGCGTCGCGGCATCGAACTGCGGGCCGGCGCTCACGGCCATGCGCCCGAAATCGACGATGCCGGTGAGGATGATCTTGATGTCGTCCGCCCCGGGGGCCAGGCGTTCGACCGCGGCGAAGGCCTCCTCGCGCGTGGCGACCTCGGTGCCCATGAAGCGGCCGTAGGCACCCCGGCGGCAGATGGCCGGCCCCGGCGAGCGGACCTCCACGCCCGGCTCGCCGCGGACCAGCTGGCGCATCGCGTGATTGATGCCATGGCGGTCGCCGGCATCGCGGAGCAGCGTGATGCCCGCCGCGCGTGCCCGGCGCAGGTTGGCCGTGGCGATCGCCTGCAGGGACGCCGTGTCGCCGGCCGGGGCCGCGCGCCCCGCGCCGCGCGCGGACGGCGTACCGTCGAGAAAGAGATGGCAGTGGGCCTCCACCAGCCCGGGCATCAGGAAGCCGACGGTCGTGGCGTGCGCCGCGCCGGCCCCTGCTCCGCCCGGACCCGGTTCGCCGGGCGCGGTGATCGCCGCGATGCGCCCGCCGCGCAGGTGGAACGCGTAGGGCCCGTCGTCGTGGAAGCGCCGGCCGCAGAAGTAGCGGCGGGCGACCAGCACCTGTGTGTCGGCAGCGCCGGTCACCGCGGGCCTCAGGAGCGCTGCAGCTGCAGCAGGCGGCGCAGCGCGGGCCGGCCATCCAGCGCGATGATCTCGCGCAGGGCCGCCAGCAGCGGATCATCCGCGGGCAGCAGGCGGTAATCGCGCCAGGGCGTGCCGATGATCATGTCGAGCCCGCGCGGCATGGCGAGCGTCAGGAAGGCGTTCTCGAGGCCCTCCCGCAGCGGCAGGCCACCGCGCGTGGTGGCCGGCAGCTGCTGGGCGAAATTGCTCAGCCCGCCGCAGAGGTGCACGCCGGCCAGCGCGGGATCACCGGCGATGCGCTCCATGCCCTCGAGCGTCGCGCGGGTCAGGCCAGTGAGGTCCGCGGCCAGCGCGCTGATGGAGACATCGACGATGATCTCGCCGGGGGCGAGCCCGTGCTCCGCCACCAGCCGCTCGACACAGCGCCGTGCGGTGGCGTGGATCTCGGCGCCGCTGCGGTTCTGCCGCGCCTCGCCCGCCTCCATCCGCTCCGAGGCCATGAGGATGACGCCGGCCGGGCAGGCCCCGCCGCCGGGCAGCGTCCAGCGCGCCTCGGTGATGGAGTTGATGAGCGGCTTGCGGCCACGGGCGCGCGCGGCGTCATAGGCGCGCAGGCCGATCTCCTGCACCCGCGCGTCGGGCGAGTCGAGGCTCAGCGGCAGGTCGACCACCGCCTGCACCGCGCGGATCACGGCGACCAGGAAATCCGGCTGTGCGAGCGCGTCCGCGCCGGTGTTGATGTTCAGCCATGCCGCACCGGCCGCCGCCTGGCGCTGCGCCAGCGCCTGGATGCCGGCGATGTCGGCCGTCTCGAACAGCTGCCGCGTGCTGCGAAAGCCCGGATTGATGCGCTCGCCGATGATCTGCAGACCGGGAATCATCGCCCGCCGCCCCCGCCCGCCGCCGCGGGCTGCCGGAAGTTGATGCGGCTGACGAACTGCCGCTGGAAGGCGGCGCTGCCCGCCATGCTGATGTAGCGGGCACGCTGCGCGATCCGCGCCGCCTGCGCGCGATGCGGATGCGACAGCGCCGCCAGGCGCGTGCCGAGCCCGGCGGCATCGCCGATCTGCGCGAAGCGCTCGCGCGGCAGCCCGGGCAGCATGCCGATGGCGATGGCGCTGTCGAGATCGATGTAGCTGCCGAAGGCACCGGCGACGATGACCTGGTCGAGCTGCGCCTCGTCCAGGCCGGCGGCCTGCAGCAGCATGTCGATGCCGCTGCGGATGGCGGCCTTGGCGAGCTGCACGGCGCGCACGTCGCCCTGGGTGAAGACAATCGCCGGCGCATCGCGCTCGGCCTCCGCCACCAGCACGAATTCCCGGGTGTGGTCGTTGTCGCGCACCCGCTCCGGCCCCGGCTGCAGCCGCCCGCGGTGGTTGATCAGGCCGGCACGCAGCAGCTCGGCGACGATGTCGAGCACGGCCGAGCCGCAGATGCCCTCGGGCGGCGCCCCGTCGATGACCTGCAGCCGGGGCTCGCCGTCCTCCCGCAGGGTCACCCGCTCGATGGCACCACGTGCCGCCTGCATGCCCCAGGTGATCTCGCCGCCCTCCAGGGCCGGGCCGGACGGGCAGGAGACGCTGAGGATCTCCTCCCGGCGCAGCAGCGAGATCTCGGTATTGGTGCCGATGTCGAGCAGCAGCGTGATCCCCTGCAGCTCCCGGGTCTCGAGTGCCAGGAGCGCGGCCACGTGGTCGCCACCGATGAAGCCGGCGATTGCGGGGAACAGGTGCACGCTGGCCGCCGGCGCGGCCGCCAGGCCGAGGTCGCGGGCCTCGAGGTCCGCGGCCCCGCGCAGCAGCGGCGAGAACGGCGCGTGCGCCAGGCCCGCCACCGGCAGTGCGAGCAGGAAATGCGCCATGACGGTGTTGCCGGCCACCACCACGTCGCAGATGTCGGTGACGGCGGCCCCCGCCTGCGCGCACAGCGTCGCCGCCAGCCGGTTGATGCCCTCGATCGCCAGGCGCTGCAGCTGGCGCAGCTGCCCGGCATCGTGCACCGCCCGGTTCAGCCGCGTGATGATGTCCCCGCCCAGCGACTGCTGCGGGTTGGTGATGCCCGCCTGGCACAGCGGCGCGGTGCGTCCCCGCCGCAGGTCGAGCAGGAAGGCGCCGATGCTGGTGGTGCCGAGATCCACGGCGAGCGCCAGCGCCCGGCGGTCCGCCGGCAGCACCTGCACCAGCTTGCCCCGGCGCAGCGCCGCGAGCAACCGCACCGGCTCGCGCCCGGCGAACGCCGCGGCGGCACGCAGCGCATCGGCATCCACCGCCTGGCAGCGCGCCGCGCCGTGGCGGTTGATGGCGGCGATCAGCCGGTCGTCGAGGCTGCTGGCGGGATCGTCGGGCTGCCCCGCGAGGCGGATGCGCCAGGTGCGCACCGTCGGGTCCGGCACCAGCCGGACGTCGTTGCCGGCCAGCGCGCGCACCGTCTGCGCGGCGGCCGAGCGCGGCGGCACCTGCACCGCACAGCCCTCCCGCGGCCAGATCTGGCAGGCCCGCCGCCAGCCGTCGGCCAGCAGCTTCGCCGACAGCAGCCGGCGATCCGCGGCGCTGGGTTCGGGCGCCGGCCCGTCGACGATGCGGATCAGGCAGGACAGGCAGGTGCCGCTGCCCCCGCAGGAACTCGCCAGCGGGATGGCGCCACGGCGCGCGCCATCGAGCAGCGACTCGCCCGGCTCCAGGCGCAGCGTGGCCTCGGCAGGCCGGAAGTGGATGACCGCGCCCGGCGCGTCTTCAGGCGATGGCGTCATGCCGTTCCCGCCGACCTCGCGCGGCTGAAGCGGCAGCGGGCGCCGCTGGCACAGGCGCAGCCGGGCCGGTCCTGCCGCGGCGGACGGACTTGGCGGCCGACCGGCGCCAGCGCGGTGGCGGTCTTCAGCGGCGACATCACGCCGCTGCCGGCCAGCGTGATGCCGATCCGGCCGGCACCGGCGAGCTGCAGCAGCGGGGCCTGCGCCGTCAGTGCCACCACGCCGTCGCCCGGCGCCTCGGGCCTGCCGACGGCCAGACCCTGTGTCGCCAGGTCCTCGCGCAGGCGGGCGAACAGCTGCTCGCCGAGGCGGAACACGAACAGGCTGGCCAGCTCGTCGAGCACGAGAGCCTGCAGGCCCCGGCGCTGGCCGAAGGCCTGCGCCACCGCGGCGGAAACCCCGGGCCCCAGCGACCAGGCCGCCGCGAGGACGAACTCGGCCCGTGCGCGCTGCGGCAGGCGGCGACCCGGTTCGAGCAGCCGCCGCATCCCGTCGCCCTCCCCGCCCTGCAGCCCGATGCAGCGGTAGCTCGCCCGCGGCCGGATCAGCCGCTCGCAGCGGATGCGCTCGAGCAGCTCCGCCACCATCGCCCGGGCCGGCCGTGCGCGGAAAGCGGGTCCGTCGAGCGCCAGCCGCCGCAGTACCTCGTCGCAGGAGAGGTGGAGGTCGAAATCCGCGACGACCACCACGGCTCAGTACACCCCGTGCCGCCGGATGGCGTCGAACATGGCCCTGACATTGGCCGGGCGGGCCTCGCGCGGGATGCCGGCCCCGCCGCCGTCGAGGATGTAGGCGCCATCCCTGCCCACCGTGGCCACCAGCTGTCTCACCTGTTCCTCGACCTCGGCGGGCGATCCGGCGATCAGCAGCGAGGCGGGCATGCCGCCGCGGATGCAGATGCGGGTGCCGAACACCGCCTTCGCCCGCACGAGGTCGGTCTGCTCGAACTGGTAGGTGCAGCTGCCCGGCGGCACATCGGCGATGACCTCCAGCCGGCTGGTGCAGTCGCCCTCGAAGAAGGGCATCGGCGTCAGCCCGGCATCGAGGGTCATCTGCATCAGCCGGCGCAGCTGCGGCCAGTAGAACGTCGCGAACTGCTTCGGCGACATGAAGCCGTCGATGCCCCAGTGCAGCGGGATGAACACCGTCTTGCTGGGCAGCGTCCTGAACAGCTCGATGGCGCGCCGGTTGAAGTTGTCCAGCACGACGTCGATCGCCTCCAGCAGCTCGTCGGGCCGGCGCATCATGTCGAGCATGCCGCCCTTGGCGCCGCGCATGAAGTCGACGATGAGGTCGAAGGGACAGAGCATCGCGCCGCCACGGTGCACGGGAAAGCCCAGCCCCGCCATGCGCTGGATGAAGGCGCGGTCGCGGGCCAGCGTATTCAGGGCATGCCGGCCGGCTTCGTGCAGCGTGTCCATGGCCTGCTTCATCTCGGGCGTGCCGAAGGGGGCGATGTTGAGCGCCATGCCGGTGTAGACGAGGCCGAGCGGGTTCGGGAAGCCGGCGAAGGCCTCCAGGTGCTTTGCCGTTCGGGGGATCATGCGCGTCAGCCAGAAGTACGAGGGATCGGCGATGAACTCGCGGTACTCGTCCGCGCGCATGATCTCGCGGTCGAGGTACTGGAAGGGATCGTCGGTGCCGACGCGGCCGCCCGGCCACTCCATCGGCAGGTAGCCGATGAGGTCGAGCTGCGGGCCCAGCAGGTTGCGGGTGTGCTGCTGCTCGAAGGCATCGGGCTCGAAATCGACAATGGTCTTCTCGAGCGCGCGTTCGAGCTTGTCGGCATCGTAGACGACCTCCGCCAGCGTGAAGCCCGCATAGCGCGCGAAGAAGTCCGCGGTGAACAGCGGCGCGGGCACCCGGTCCGGCACCCGCCCGGCCATGGCATCGGCCATGCGCCGCTGGCGCTGTGCGTAGAGCTCTTCGACGGACGTGTTCATGGCCGGGGCCCTGTCCAGTCGTTGCACAGCGCCACCGCCTCCACGGCGCTGCGGCCGAAGGCATCGGCGTGCGTGAACTCGCAGACCCGCTCGTCGACCTGGCCGCCGCCGATCATCACCTTGAAGTCGCCGCGGACGCCGGCCTCGCGGAAGGATTCGATGATGTCCTTCATCGAATCGAAGGCGAGCGTGAGGAAACCGCTCAGGCCGACGACCGCCGGCCGGTTGGCGTGGATGGCCTCGAGGAAGCGCTGCACCGGGACATCCACGCCGAGGTCGATCACCCGGTAGCCGGCGATCTCCAGCATGAAGCTCACGATGTTCTTGCCGATGTCGTGCAGGTCACCCTTCACCGTGCCGATCACCACGCTCGCGCGCTCGCCGGACTCCGCGGCGCCCGCATCGCCGATGATCAGCGGCCGGGCCATGGCGCTGATCTCGGTGAGCATCTCCCCGGCCAGCATCAGCTCGGTGAGGAAGTACTCCTCGGCCTCGTAGCGGGCACCGACGATGTCCATGGCCTGGCGGCAGAGCGCGAGCATCTGCAGGGGGTCGTAGCCCGCATCGAGCATTTCCCGCGCCAGGGCCAGGGCCGGCTCCTCCTCCATGTCCGCCAGCAGGGTGATCAGCCGTTTGCCTTGCTCATCGGTCATCACGACACCTCCACGTTGCGCTCTCAGTCCATGCGGGAAGCCGGCCGCGCGAGCCCGGCACGCTGCGTGATCTCCGCCAGCCGCTGCACATGCCGGTGCAGCATCAGGTGCACCCCGGAGACACCGGGCACGGCGCGGATCTGCTCGATCAGCTCGAGGCAGATCGCCACGCCGGTGGCGGGCGGGTCGCGCGACTGCTCCAGCCGGTGGACCATCCCGTCGGGAATGTGCACGCCGGGAATGTGCCCGCGCATCCACCCGGCCGCGCGGGCCGAGGGCAGCAGGCCCACGCCGACCAGGATCGCGCAGCGCTCGTGCAGGCCCTGGTCGCGCACCTGCTGCATGAAGGCTTCGAGGCGGGCGACATCGAAGCAGTACTGGCTCTGCACGAAGCGCGCGCCCGCCGCCACCTTGCCGGCGAAGTTGCCGACGCAGGCCTCGACTGGCCCGCTGAACGGATCCACGGCCGCGCCGATGAACAGCGCCGGTGCCGCGGCGAGCGGCCGTCCCGAGCACAGGCGGCCTTCCCTGCTCAGCGTCACCGCGGTGCGGATCAGCGCCAGGCTGTCGAGCTCGAATACCGGCTGCGCCCAGCCATGGTCGCCGTTGGCGATGTCATCGCCGCGCAGGCACAGCAGGTTGTGCACGCCGAGTGCGGCCGCGCCGAGGAGTTCCGCCTGGATGGCGATGAGATTGCGGTCCCGGCAGCACAGCTGCATGACCGGCTGCAGGCCCTCGCGCACCAGCAGCGCCGCGGCCGCCAGGCTCGACATGTGGCAGTTGGCACCCGGTCCGTCGGGGACGTTGATCGCATCCACGCAGCCCCGGTAAGGTGCCAGCAGCCTGCGGAAATCGTCCGCGTCCGCCGAATCCGGCGGCACCATCTCCGTCGTCACGACGAAGGCACCGGCAGCCAGCCGGCGCTCCAGCAGGCTTGCCGGGCCGCTTGGCACGGCGGATTGCCCTGCACCCTCGGTCAATCGTCGACTCCCGGGTTCGGCCGGATGCCTGGCACAGTATCAACACTGGCTCATATGTCAACGAAGTTGCTCGCTTTGGCGGTGGTGGTGCCTGGTGGTGGTGCCAGGTCGGGCTTTTCGGGCTTGTCGGGGGCGGCGGTGCCAGGCCGGGCTTTTCGGGCTTGTCGCAGCCCACCACCGGGGGCTGCGGTGCCAGGTCGGGCTTTTCGGGCTTGTCGCAGCCCATCACCTGGCGCCTGCCAGGCGACTGGCCGTCAGGCGAACCGCCGCATCAGCAGCACCTTGATGAGGTGCCAGACGTTGTTGGCGGTCCAGTACAGGACCATGCCGGCGGGGAACGTGTAGAACAGCAGGAAGAAGGCCAGCGCCATCAGATACAGGTTGCGCCGCTGGCGCGCCTGCAGTTCGGCGTTCAGCGAGGCTTCCTGCTGGATGACGGCTGCGAGGATGCTCACGGCGGTCATGAGGAAAGGCAGCAGGTTCAGGTCGGAGCCGAAGAACGGCAGCGTGAAGGGCAGCTGCGCGAGGCGATCGGGCGCGGCGAGGTCGGCAATCCACAGGAAGCCCACGCCGTCAAGCGCGAAGTTGCCCGCCAGCATGTCGAAGGCGGCGATGAACATCGGCACCTGGATGGCGAAGCCCGCAAGGCTCCTGAATGTGTAGAGCGGGTGCACGCCCTCCTCGCGGTAGGCCTGCAGCGTCCGCTTGTGCGCTTCTTCGCCGCGGAAACGGCGGCGGATCTCGGCCAGCCTCGGCTGCAACCGGCTCTGCGCGCGGTTGACCTCCGCCTGCCAGCGGTCGGCGATGTGGGTCAGCGGATAGAGGATCAGCTTCACCGCCAGCGAGAGCAGCACGATCGCCAGGCCTTCGCTGCCGACGCGGCTGGAGATGGCGCCCAGCAGGAAAAGCAGGCCCAGGCACAGCCAGCGCAGCGGCTCCCAGAGCGCGGCGAACAGCGTCCCGGTCAGCTCCGCGGAAACCACTCGCAGGGACTTCCATTCCACCGGCCCGGCGTAGACCGTGAGGTCGAGCTGGCCATCGGGCGCGCGCCACACCAGCTCGTGCCGGTTGGGGGCCAGCGTGCGCAGCAGCAGCGGCAGTTCGGTCGCCGGCTGGACGAGCCAGGCCCAGAAACGCGATCGCAGGCCGGTCCAGGCCGCGCGGCTGGCGGTGAGGCCGGCGACGACACCGCTTTCCTCAGGGCCGATGCCGTGCTGGCCATCGGCGTCGACGCGGACGGCATCGACGGTGGAAAACGCAGCGCCGAAGCCGGGCAGCGGAGGAGGCACGAAGCGCGCGCCGCTCGTCAGCTGCAGGCCGGTTCCGGGCGGCAGCTGCAGGGTCATGCGCAGCACATGGCTGTGCCGCGACAGCTCGTAGCGCTGCACGCGGCTCGTCGCGCCGGCCTCCTCCACCGGGCGCAGCTCGGCGACGAGGGCCTCGGGGGTTTCGTGGACCGTCGCGGTGTAGAGCGTGGATGCCATGGCGTCGGCGGTGGCGGCATCGTCCGCCTGCCAGCGGATGGCGCCATCGTCCGGCGCCACCAGCACCTGGCGTGGCACGTCCGAGTCGTTGCAGGAGCCGGCGCAGCTCAGCCAGCGTAGCGGCAGTCCGCCGCGGGTACTGATCGCGACTTCGACGGAGGCCGACTGCAGCAGCACCTCTTCGTCCGGCCCGACATTAGCCGCGAGCGAAGGCCCGGCGAGGATCAGCCACACAAGCCCGAAACACCCGACAAGCCCGGCCTGACACCGAAGGCACCGCACAAGCCCGAAACACCCGAAATGCCCGGCCTGACACCGAAGCCACCCGAAATGCCCGGCCTGACACCGAAGCCACCGAAGCCACGCAAGCCCGAAAAGCCCGACCTGGCACCCGAACGAATGCATCAGCGGTAGAAGCGGCGCATGTCGCGCAGGGCGGCGGCGACGATGGCGGGGTCGAAGCGGGCGCCGGCGATGGGGCGGTAGTCGGGGCCGAGGACTTCGACGTAGCCGCCGGGGTGGGTGACGATGGCACGGCCGGGCTCGACGATGGCGTGGGAGTTGTAGCTGCCGGCGATGATCCAGGGCCAGTTCTGGCCGGCGAACAGGTCGCGGCCGAGGGCGTAGTCGGCGGGATCGTTGCTGCAGCCGAAGGCATCCTTCAGCAGCGTCACCGGCAGGTCGTAGTGCGAGCTGCGGTGGTGGTACACGGCGGGCGCGCGGCCGGGCCAGTGCATGAGCAGCGTCGCGCGCAGCTGCGCCGGGCTGTAGTCGCTGGCATGGCCGAGGTAGCCGAGGCCGTTGTCGTCGAACTCGTAGCCGTGGTCGCTGAGGATGATCACCACGGTATCGTCCAGCAGCTGCCGCGCCCGCAGGTCCCGCAGCACGCGGCCGACCTCGCCGTCCACCATCCGCGCCGAGCGGCGGTACTGGCGCCAGGCGGTCTGCACCTCCGGGGTGGCCGCGAAGCGCCCGTCCATCGGCAGCGGGCCGGCATCGGCCGGCATCTCGCCCATCGGCGGGTCGTAATAGAGGAAGCCGAAGAACGGCTGCTTGCGGTCATGCTGGCCGAGCCAGGCGAGCCAGTCGTCGGTGACGGCGCGGTTGCGCCCGACGGCGGAGACCCCGGGCGTCTCGCCGCCGAGCCCGGGCAGGCCGGCGAACACGGTGCGCCCGATGTCGGTGGGCGAGAGGAACCCCGGCGCCGCGAACAGCCCGAGCTGGTAGCCGCGCCGGCCCAGCTCCTGCATCAGCACCGGCGGCTGCTGCACGCCGTAGAAGGCATCGAGGTAGGTGCTCGGCAGGCCGTAGAACATGGAGAAGATGCCGGCCCGCGAGGAGTTGCCGCCGCTCCAGTGGTTGGCGAAATCCAGGCCCGCGGCGCGGAAGCCAGCCAGCTCCGGCGTCAGCGCCGGGTCGATCGCGTCTGGGCGCAGCGCATCGACGATGATCCAGACGATGTTGGGCGTGGTGCCCGCCGGCGCCGCGCACCGCAGGGGATGCAGCGGGTACTGCAGCTGCCCGGCGCCCTCCGCGCCCACGCGCTGCAGCTGGATCTGCCGGTCCACCTGCGCCTGGCTGACCAGGCCGAGGCGCACCAGCCTGCGCTTGGCATGGATCGGGAAGTAGGCCGGCAGGTAGCGGGTCAGCTGCGTGACCGGAAGATGGCCGATGGCATCGGCCCAGATGTGGATGCCCTGCCCGCCCAGCCAGGCCGCGACCAGGCCCAGCGCCAGCCAGCGCCCGCCCCGCGAGGGCCGGGCCTCGACCCAGCCGCGCACGCTGCGGGCGAGCAGCGCCTCGAACACCAGCGCCAGCAGGCCGATGATGCCCACCATCACCCAGGTGGCCGGCTCGAACAGCATCGCGGTGAGCAGCGTCAGGTGATAGCGCTGGCTGGCGAAGACGTTGCCGTCCACCACCAGCAGCGTCGCCAGCGCCGCGGCCAGCAGTACCGCGAGGCCGGTCACCAGCGGGCGCAGGGGCAGCAGCAGGCACAGCGGCACCAGCAGCAGGATCGCCGGCAGCGCCGCCAGCAGCGCGAACTGGCCGACGTAGGCGAGCAGCGCGTAGACCAGGCCCAGCGCATCGGCCTGCCAGGGCACCAGCAGCAGGTAGCGCAGGCCGAGCAGCGCGTAGAGCGCAGCGTTGGCGGCGACGAACCAGCCGATCCAGCGCAGCAGGCGGCGGCGGCTGTCCATTCAGCGGTGCGCCGCGGGTGCGGCCGCGGCGATCTCCGCGGCGATGGCGGCCACCGCCTCGGCGCCGGCACGACCGCTGCTGCCGACATTGCACATGTAGTCGCGGCGCAGGGCCGCGGCGTTGTCGCGCGCCCGGGCGGGATCGCGCGCCAGCCGGCGGATCAGCTCCGGCGCCTCGGCCAGCCGCTGCGGCGGCAGCAGCGCACCGAGCTTCTCGCGCACCAGCGATTCGAACGGTTCGATGCCCAGCTCCTGCCAGCTGCTGTTGCGGCTCTTCGGCGGCAGGTCGATGTAGAGCACCGGCTTCTCCAGACCCATGCCGTAGTCCTGCCCGGCGCCGGACCAGTCGGTGATCATCACGTGCGAGTCGAACAGCGAGTCGCTCTCGCCCATCTGCTCGACGAGGCGGAAGCGCGGGTTGGCGCCGTGGCGCGCGCTGATGCGGTCGATGACCTGAGGGGTCTGCCACCGGGTCTGGAAGTGCGGGCGAAGCGTCAGGCGGAACCCCGCGTCGAGGAGGATATCGGCCAGCTCCAGCCCGCAGGTATTGAGGATGGTCTGTTCGCCCCAGGACGGGGCCAGCAGCACGTGGATGTCCGCGTCGGTCGCCACCGGCGGCGGTTCGCGCCGCTGCGCCAGCAACTGCTCGATGCGGTGGTAGCCGTGCGGCACGAGGCGCTTGGCCGGCAGCTGGTGCAGCTGCTCGCGACGGCGGATCTCCCGCGCCTGGTGCGGGCCGGCATGGAGGATGGTGTCGTAGTGGTCGAAGGAGTTGGCGTGATCGGCCATGTGGGTGCTGATCAGCGAGTGGAACATGTAGACATAGTGCACCGGATGCATCGAGCGCTTGAGGTCGAAGTTGCCGAGGTCCAGCAGCTGGGTCAGCAGCACGTCGGCCTGCAGGAACTGGAAGAACCAGATGCGCACCAGGCCCTTGCCGATGCAGAAGCCGGCGATGCGCGGATCAGCCTGGTGCAGCCCGGGGTCGGCCGGGTCGGAGCTGACGTAGCAGATGGATTCGCCCAGCACGCCGGTGAGGTGCGCGACGATCGGCTGGAAGTGGTGCCAGTCCTGGCCGCTCTCCGAGTACAGGACGATGCGCCGCGCGCTGCGCGGCTGGCGGCCGAAGCGCCGGTACTCGCGCCACTCGCGCAGCAGGCCCGCCATCAGTCGGCGGACGCGGGCGGTTCCCCCGGCTCGGCTTTCGCCGGCTGCCCGGGCGCCGGCCCGGGGCGGGCGGCATCGCGGCGAAACAGGCCCTTGATCTTGTACCAGAAGGTCTTCACCGCCAGCGCCGCGGTGGCGAACACGCCGACGATGGCCGAGAGGATCATGCTGCCGGTGCTGGGGTCGAGGTACGCCCAGGCCTCCGGCGCCACCATCGCCAGCGATATCAATAGATAGGGGGCAAGGCCCCTGGCACCTGTCATCCTCATCGCAGCTCTCCTCGGCCGGCGCGGGCACCCGGCGCCCGGCGGCTGTTTAGCATCAATGCGTGCACGGCGCAATGCCGCGACCGGCCCCGGCATCCAGCGCGGCGATGCGCGCATGGAGGCCGGCCCGCGCCCGCCGCAGCTGTGCCGGGTCGTCGATTTCGCCCCAGAGCAGGTCCGGCACCAGCGGGCAGGCGATGGGGCGCTCGCGCGCGGCGGCAACCAGGCAGTCGGTCTCGTAGTCGAATTTCAGCGAGCGGCCGAAGGCCTGCGCGGCGATGTCCTGCATCAGCGCGAACAGCCCGGCCGAGATCAGCGAGATGCCCACCAGCTCGCCGCTGACCGCGGCGCCGAGGCGGCTGCGGTCCTTGGACATGGCGCGCAGCAGCCCGCCCGGCGCCTCGACATACACCTCGTCGCCGGCCCCGGTCGGCCCGGAGAGCAGGATGGCATCGGCCGCCGGCTGCGCCAGCAGCACCTGCAGCGCGCGCGGCTCGTAGATGAGATCGGATTCCAGCAGCAGGAACGGTCCCTGCACGGCCTCGCGCGCGCAATAGAGCGAGTACATGCTGCCCGAGCGGGCGAAGTCGGCGTTGTGGACGGTGCGCACGCGGTCCGCGTAGTCCCGCGCCAGCGCCTCGTAGTGGCCGGCGCAGTAGCCGGTGACGATCACCACGTCGTCGATGCCCTGCGCCAGCAGCCGCAGGATCGATTCCTCGACGATGGGCCGCTCGCCCAGGCGCAGGAAGCCCTTCGGGTAGCCGTCGACCTCGGCCCGCAGCCGCTGGCCCTGGCCCGCCGCGAGGATGACGGCGCTGCGGATCGCCGCGCCGCTCACCGGCCCCGCCCGCGCAGCACGGCGCGCAGCGCCCGGCACAGACGCTCGAGGTCGGCCGCGGTGATGTCGCCCATGTGGGCGATGCGGAAGATGTCCGGCGCGAGGCGGCCCTGCCCCGCATAGATGATGAAGCCGCGGCGCTTCAGCGCATCGTGCAGGCCGCGGTAGTCGAGGCCGCGCGGCAGGCGGTAGGCGTGGAGCACGCTGCTCGCCTCGCCCTCCGGCAGTAGGCGGCGCGCACCGAGCGGCGCCAGCGTCGTCGCCACGCGCAGCGCCCGCTCGCGGTAGCGCGCCAGCCGTCCGCGCCAGCCGCCCTGCTCCGCGTGCTCCTCCAGCGCCGCATCCAGGGCGAAGGCCACCTGCACCGCCTGGGTGAAGGGCGAGTAGCCGTCCGTGTGCTGGGCGGCATGGTAGGCATGCAGGTCGAGGTAGACGCCGCCGGCGGCGGCCGGGCGCTGCCACAGCTCGCGCCGCGCCAGCACGAAGGACAGGCCGGGCGCGCCGTGCAGGCACTTGTTGGCGGTGGCCGCCACCGCTGCCAGGTTCCAGTCGCGCCCGGCGATGCGCTCGGCGCCGAAGCTGCTGACACCGTCGAGCAGCAGCTGCACGCCCCAGGCGCGGCAGCTGCGGCCGATCATCTCCAGATCGTTGAGCCTGCCGGTAGTGGTCTCGTGGTGCACCACGGCCACGTGGCTGATGGCCGGATCCCGTGCCAGCGCGGCCTCCAGCCGCGGGATGCTGACCGGCTCCAGCCAATCATGCGCCAGCACCTGGTGCGGGCGCCCCTGCGCGGCGAGCATGCGTGCCATGCGCTCGCCGTACACGCCGTTGGCGAGCACCAGCGTGCTGCGCTCGCGGGGCGCGAAACTCGCCAGCATCCCCTCCACCGCCGCCGTGCCCGAGCCGGTGAGCAGCACCGCCTCGTAGTCCCCCGCCAGCTCCTCGTGGACGGCGGCCAGCCGCGCATCGATGCGGCGCACCAGGGCGGCGAACTCCGGCTCGCGGTGGCACCAGTCGCCGCGGCCGAGCGCGGCGCGCACGCGCCGCGTCAGGGTCACGGGGCCGGGATTGAGCAGGATGGTGCGCATCATGCCGACGACAGGGGCCGCGGACCGAGGTGGCGGCGCAGGCGGGCGGCGACCTCGGCGGGCGCGGTATCCGGCCGCGGCAGGTCGGGCGCGACACCGGGGAGGGTCGGCACGTGCACCAGGCGCAGGCCGGCGGCACGCCAGTCGACATGCTCGCGCAGTTCGTCGGGGTCGTTGGCCACCGTCACCCGCGGGTAGCCGGCGGCGGCGGCGAGCGCGCAGAAGTCCACGTTGCGCGACACGGTCGCCTGGCCACCGGTGGATTCGTGCATGCCGTTGTCGAGCAGGACATGGAGGAGGTTCGGCGGCCTCTCGGTGCCGAGCGTGGCGAAGGCGCCGAGACGCATCAGCATCGCGCCATCGCCGTCGAGCACGACGATGCGCTTGTCCGGCCGGGCGATGGCCAGCCCCAGGCCGAAGCTCGAGGCGCAGCCCATCGAGCCGACCATGTAGAGCTGGCAGGGCCGGTCGTCCAGGGCCCAGAGCTCGCGGCCCGTGTAGCCGGTGGTGGCGATGACGATGTCGTCACCGCGCAGCGCCGTCTGCACCGCGCCCAGCATCCTGCGGCGACTGGCGCGGGCGATGCGCTCGGAGCCCATCTCGCCGCCGTGACGGCGGCGCAGCGGCTCGGGGGTGCGCGCCTCGAGCTCCGTGGGCGCGACCGCGCCCTTGCTCATGACCAGCGCGTAGGGGCGCTGCTCCCGCTGCATGTACTCGCAGGCGCGCTCGAGTGCCGGCACGATCGCCGCCTCCTCCGCCGGGAAGGGTGCCCAGGGGATGCCCATCAGCTCCAGCAGCTGCGGCGTGATGCGGCCCATCAGCTCGTGCTGCGGCTCGTCGGCGGCGCCGCCCGGCTCGCCGCGCCAGGTGACGATGACCAGCACCGGCAGGCGGAAGGTCCAGGTGAGCGAGGTCAGCGGATTGACGGCATTGCCGAGGCCGGAGTTCTGGAACATCACCACGCCCGGCAGGCCGCCGAGCTCGGCGCCGGCGGCCACCGCCACCGCATCGCCCTCGTTGACCGCACCCACGTAGCGCAGCCCGCGCGAGTTGATGACATGGTTGATGAACGGCGTGAGATACGAACAGGGCACGCCGGTGTAAAGGCCGAAGCCGCGGGCGCTCGCCGCCTCGATGAAGCTTGCAGCCTCGATCACGCGAAGCTCCCGGCCGCGAGCACGTCGGCGAGGCTGTCGACGTCGAGCCAGTGGCCGGTGGTGTAGACCACGCGGATGCGTTCGCCGCGGGCCACCAGCTCGCTCAGCAGGTGGTGCAGCTTGGCCTGGCGGTTGGCGGGCAGCGCCGCCATCGCGCTCACCACGGCGCGCAGGCGCGGCAGCGCCCGCGCGCGCACCCGCAGGAAGCCCATCCACTCGCCGTGGCGCTCGCGCTCGGGGATGTCCTCGGCACAGCGCGTGAGCGTGATGTCATGGTAGAAGGCGTGGCGCGAGTGCGGTTCGCTGCAGCTGACGTAGTCGGCGGCACGGCCGCGGTTCACCGAGTCGCGCCAGTCGGTGTCGGCCACCACCACGAAGTCGTCCGCGGGCTCGGCGAGGTTGTCGACGATGTAGCGCTTGAAGATGACGTCGCCGTAGGAGACGTAGAGGTCGCTGCCGTCGTCGGCATCGGCCTCCAGCGCGCGGGCCAGCGACAGCAGCTCGCCGGTGTCGGCGTACTGCGGGTTGTCCACGTAGGCGAGTCCGGGCAGGTCGATGGCCTCGGGCAGGTAGCCGCGCACCACGGTGATGCGTTTGATGCCCGCGGCATTGTAGGCGGCGACGATATGCGCCAGCAGCGGCTGGCCGCGCACCTCCACCATGGCCTTGGGCCGGTTCGCGGTGAGCTCGCCTAGCGCCGAGCCGCGCGAGGCCGCCAGCACCACCACGCGCGCATCGTTGGCCTGCCGCGGCAGGTAGCGCTCCTCGGCCTCCTGCAGCTCGGATGCCCCCTGCAGGCGGAAGATCTCGCGCACCGGCGCCACGCGGTCCTCCATGGCCTGCAGGTTCTGCTCGCGCGCCAGCGTGGCGGCGCAGGCCTGCATGGCGGGGATCGCCGCGCGCAGCAGGTGGTTGGCCCAGATGGCGATGGAGAAGCCCGCCTCGCGGAACACGTCGGTGGGGGTGGCGTAGTACTTGGTGGGGACGATGACCACCGGGCTCCTGTCGGCCCATTCGCGCTTGAAGGCCAGCACCTCCTTGGGCGTGGCGAGCGCGCTGTGGATGAGGATGCCGTCGGAGCCGGCGGCGTGGTAGGCCTCGGCGCGGCGCATGGCCTCGGCCAGGCCCCAGCCGGCGATGAAGGCCTCGACGCGGGTGATGATGCAGAAATCGTCGTCGCGCTGCGCGTCCTTGCCGGCCTTGATGCGGCTGCAAAACTCGTCGATGTCGGCGAGCTGCTGCTTCTCGCCGTCGATGAAGCTGTTGGTCTTCGGGTAGATCTTGTCCTCGATGCACACCGCGGCCACGCCGCGCTGCTCGAGCTTGCGCACCAGGCGGCGCACGTTGTTGAAGTTGCCGTAGCCGGTGTCGCCATCGAGCAGGATGGGCACGGTGGTGGCATCCACCATGAACTCCAGCATCTCCAGCACCTGGGTCCAGGAGGCCTCGTTGCTGTCGCGCACGCCGTACTGCGCCGACATGCACAGGCCGCCGGCCCACAGGCCCCTGAAGCCGGCCTCCTCGCCGATGCGCGCGCTGATGCCGTTGTGGGCCTCGAGCAGGAATTCGAGTTCCGCGCTGTGCAGCAACTGGCGAAAGCGCGTGGTCCGGCGCAGCCGTCCGGATGAGGGTTCCGGTGCCCTGGGGTTCGCTGCCATGATCTGCCCTGCCCGCTTCAGACGCGGTAGCGGTACTCCCGCCCCGCCTCGCGCTCGATGTCGGGCGGGTAGCTGGCGCGCTTGTCGGCGTAGTACTGCGCCAGGTGATCGCCCTCGCTGGCGCGATTGTAGGTGTAATAGAGCACGCGGCGCGCATCGCCGGTGTGGTTGGGCGCGGAACGGTGCGGGATGAAGGAATCGAAGAACACCGCGTCGCCCGGTTCCGCCTCGATGTGCAGCCAGCGAAGGCCGGCGAGCTGCGCGGCATCGAGCGGCTCCCACTCGCGGCCGATCAGCCGGTGGGCGCCGGCGAAGCCGCTGGCCATCTCCAGGCAGCCGTTGGCGATGGTGGCGCGATCGACCGTGACCAGCGCGGTGATGTGCAGCGACGCATAGCGCGACCAGCCGGCCTGCACGTCCTGGTGGGGCTCGAAGCCGCCGCCACCCGGCAGCTTGAAGTTGATCTTGTCCTTGAAGAGCACGGCAGGCCCGTCGAAGAGCTGGCCGCAGGCACCCTGCAGCTTTTCCCCGGTCGCCAGCCGACGGAAACCGTCGTGCCAGGGCAGCAGGTTTTCC
>WBZR01001885.1_pt1 | contig 20115 bp, 8 predicted proteins | sample 5204231 | NCBI WGS metagenome assembly WBZR01 (sample SAMN12412403, study PRJNA552823) | activated sludge metagenome | isolation source: activated sludge from anammox sidestream of wastewater treatment plant... | place: USA: Virginia | collected 2017-08 | reverse complement strand
CCAGGCGCCGACGACAAGCACGCTTGTCAGGATGGTTCCAGGCATCCAGTTGGTTTGTGCAAGTGGTTTATATGCATAGCCGCCCAATTCCTGCAATATAAACCTCGCTACCCTTGTCCCTGTATCCACCGTCGTAAGGATGAAGAGCGCCTCAAACATGAGGGCAAAGTTATACCAGTATGGCATCAGTCCCTTCATCCCTGGAAGGCTTGAAAATATGTATGCCATTCCGACTGCAAGCGATACTGCCCCGCCTGGACGTCCTGACACATCAGTCCCCACCATCCCTGACAACTCACGAACCTTGCTTACCGGAAATCCCATCTGCGCAAGGAGGTCAAATGACAGCGTGGTGTTAATGGCAAAATAGTCCCCTGGAATCAGTATCGTGGCCGCAATTACAGCTATGACAGCCACAAAGCCCTCCATCAGCATTGCCCCGAATCCGATCACTCTTATCTCTGATTCCTTCTGTATCATCTTTGGCGTTGTGCCTGATGATATGAGGGAATGAAATCCTGAAATAGCACCGCATGCGATAGTAATAAACATAAAGGGGAATACGGCGCCCGGGATTACCGGACCTCCCCCGCTCACAAACATCGTCACAGCAGGCATCTGAATATCGGGCGCCAGGAGCACGACACCTGACGCAAGGAGCACAACTGTGCCTATTTTCATATAAGTTGAAAGGTAATCCCTCGGACAGAGTAGAAGCCACACCGGAAGTACAGACGCTATGAATCCATAAGCAGCCATGCCAAATACGAGGGTATTTCGCGAAAGGTTAAAGTAAGGCTCAAGAAATGAGCCGGGGACGAATCTTCCAGATATGACTGCAATGAGAAGGAGAAAGACACCGATGATACTGACTTCCAAAACTTTGCCATATCTGATCTTATACAGATAGATGCCCATAAAGAATGCGATAGGCATCGTGGCAGCTATGGTAAATGTGCCCCAGGTACTCTTTGTAAGTGCATTGACTACGGCAAGTCCAAGACCGGCCAGTGCGACCAGGATAATAAAGAGTATAGCGAGCGCGGCAGTAAGCCCTGCAACCGGCCCGACCTCATCCTTTGCGATCTGTGCAAGAGACCTTCCGTTTCGTCTGACAGATGCGGCAAGGATAACAGTATCGTGCACTGCCCCGCCCAGGGAGGCGCCGATCAATATCCAGAGAAATCCAGGAAGGTATCCGAACTGAGAGGCCAGGACAGGGCCTATCAGTGGGCCTGCGCCGGCTATTGCAGCAAAGTGGTGGCCGAACAACACCCACTTGTGAGTCGGATGGTAGTCACGGCCGTCAGCCATCCTCGTAGCCGGTGTAAGCCTCCTGTTATTTAATGTCAATACCTTTGCGGTAATGAAGGAACCATATAATCTGTATGTGATCAGAAAGATGCACGCAGCAGCCACAACAAGCCAGAGCGCATTGACCTTCTCTGCCGGATTGATCAATTGAGTAACAACAGCAAGCGCAAATGCCCCGGTTATTGCGAGTATGGATGTAATTATTGTTGACAGTTTCATTCCGGTTGAACCTTCATGTGCACATTTTCAGAAAGACATCATATTTACTGCAAAGCCTTTCGTAAATCATCTCCGCAAGGGTAAACAGGTTTCTGGTATCCGCCTCATTGTATCTGATCAGCAGGTCAAGAGCCCTGTCGTCTCCCTGCCTGTAGCGGTTCCACAGGATAACCGCGTCATATCCGTTCATTCCTGTAATATCATCATCCCTCGTTATTCCGAGAGAAGCCTCCACCTTCTTCAGTCCGCCTCTCAAACCGAGCATGTGTCCGGCAGGACAGAGGTCAAAATGAGGAATACATACGCTGAAACCCGGCATACACTTCTTTAGGAACGGGATATCAAAACTCCGTCCGGAGAATGTTATAATGAGTTTATACTGTGACAGCATATCCGTTAATGCCCTGTTATCAAGATTGACCCCTTGGACAAATGTCTTCATCCCATGACGATCATACAAACCTACTATAGTTACTGCATTGTCACCCGGAAATGTCCCTGTTGTCTCAATATCGAGACATACCGAACCATCACGGAATTCATCAAACAGCCGCCAGTGCTCCGAATGATGGAGTCTTGATACAAAATAACCGCTGTCTGAACTGCACAAAGCAGATATGGCAACCGAGACAAGGCCGTCAAGCTTACACTTTCTCTCCCTGGAAATGCCCCGTATGCTCTCAGTTTCAAGAAAGTCGCGCCATGAGACAACCCCTTCCCTCCAGATATGGCGTTCAAACCTTGCACCGATGCCGGGCAGAAAACTGAATGTCTGCCTTATCATCCTTCTGATTCTAATATCATAATGAAGTTTAATCAAGGGTATGATAAAATCAGAAGCCTCATGTTGTCCAGAAAACGATTCGGGATACAGCTTAAGATTGTAACAGCCCTCCTGATTGTAGGACTGCTTTCCGGACTCATCACGCTGATTTTTACATTCATGACTGAGACCAGAGTCATCGAAGATTCTTTCGGCCCTGTATTTCAGACGATTGCAACAGAAACCGCAAAAAAAATAGAAATGGTTATTGACCAGAAGGCGCAGGATGCAAGGTCTCTCGCAGTTATGCTTGGCACTGATTACAATTCGTTATCCAGGCCCGGCATTGAAAACTACATTCAGCGATACCAGAGAGAAAGGGGAAATGAGGTAATCTCAATCATTGTCAGTGATAAGAACGGCGCCATCGTTGCCGGTGCAAAGGGACCGGGGCATTCACAGAAGCAATCAAGGAGGAGGTTTGTCGAAAAGTATTTTTTGAATGAGATTGATTTTGATGAACTGAATCAGACATCGTCAATTTCCATCTCAGTTCCCGTTTCCGACAGCCTGACAGGTGAGATCGCAGGGACACTGAATGTATTGTATGACCTTACGGAGGTATTTGGAATAATATACGATCTGAAGATCTGGAGGACAGTGCATACTGACCTGGTAGCATCAGACGGCACACTCCTCGCGTGTTCGCTGTCATCATCTCCGGGTCATAAAATCAGCAATTATCTTCTGACCCGGATCTCAGCTCCGGATCCTGGATGGAAGCGCACATACGATGAACAACATGGCAGGACAAGCAGTATAATCGGATACTCCCCCGTCAGGGCTGTCATTGATTCCGGGGGCAATGGTCTGGCAGGCAGGAACCTCTACATTCTGGTAAGCCAGTTCTATCAGGATGCATATTCTCCCCTCAATAATCTCGTATGGAAGGCCTTGTTTTTAAGTCCTGTCGCTGTTATATTCCTATCCTTTCTTGTCTATATTACTGGAAAATGGATCGCTAAACCAATTAAAGCGCTCAGTGATGGAGTAACGCTGATGGGGCAGGGACAACTCAATCTTGACCTGAAGATACATAGCGGGGATGAAATTGAACAACTTGCTGATAATTTTACACAAATGGCGAGAAACCTGGGAAGTAAATTCGAAGAGATCCGCCTTGAAAAGGATAAATTAAATACTGTAATGGACAATATAGGGGACGGATTGCTCATACTTGACCAGGAATGCAGGATACGCCACATGAATGCGAGATTCAGGAGGGAACTTGGCCGGGATTCAATAGGAAAGTCCTGCCGCGAGGTTTTTGGATTCAAGGATGTCTTCTGCAATAACTGCTCAGTCAAAAATGAAGAGGATTTCAGGCCTCATACACTTGAAGCAGAAACAAACAAGGGGCGTTCATATATCATTTCCCATTCGAGAATAAAAAATCTTGATGGAACCTCATCCACTGTAGAGGTTTTCACAGACATAACAGAGCGAAAAAGGCTTGAACAACAACTCCTTTACACGGAAAGAACAGCGGTACTGAGCCGGTTCTCATCTACATTTGCACATGACCTGAGAAACCCGATCATTGCGGTCAAGAAGACACTTGAATTGCTCCGGAATTCAACAGGCTCGAAGAATAACCGCGCCAATGATGAGATTTATACCGACCTCATATCCACATGCGAACTTACTCTGTGCCTTATAAATGATGTCCTTGACGTTCATCAGGTAAGCTACAGCGATCTTCCGTTAATCTATTCATCATTTTCCATGTCTCAGGCGCTGGCAGAAGTCGTCCAGATACTGCGAATCGAGGCGATGGAACGAAATATCATCATTGAAATTATTCCGGCAGGCGATAAGAGTGACATATCCGTCGAAGGGGATAAAAGGCGAATTCAGCGCGTATTCATAAATCTGCTGAGTAATGCCATCAGGCACTCTCCGCCGTCCGGGAAGATAAAGATGACATACAGCGCCATTACACACACAAATCCATCAGGTCACTCTTCATTATGCTTCAGCATGGAGGATGACGGCCCTGGAATTCAAGTTTCCGACTTGTCAAATATATTCGATTTATTCTATAAGAAAGACATTGAACATATAGAGTCAGGAACAGGGTTAGGGCTTTATTTCTGTAAGGTTGTAGTCAATGCACATGGAGGTCGTATCTGGGCGGAAAACAAGAGAACGGGCGGGGCTGTTTTTAATATTGAGCTGCCCCTTGTACGGGGGAGGGATAATGCAAATTAAGATACTCATTGCCGATGATCAGCGTCTGTTTCGTCAAAGTCTCAAACATCTGATTGAACAGGAGAGGGATATCAGGGTTATTGGTGAGGCTTCCAATGGTCAGGATGCATGCACCCTGGCTCATGAATTTACTCCTGACATTATCCTGATGGATGTTGATATGCCTAAACTTGACGGTATTGACGCCACGCGCCTCATCCTCGACCGGAAACCTGATACAAAGATATTGATGCTTTCAGTGCACGACGATGATGAGCGTATAATATCTGCTATCCGTAATGGCGCTATTGGATATATCCTTAAGGATGCAGACCATAAGGAATTTATTCGTATTATCAGGAGCGCCTGCAGGGGGGAGGATATAATATCTCCATTTCTGGCAAACCGGACACCTAAGATATTGTCCAGGATAAACAGGTCGAATGAGGAAAAGTTACATGAAAAAGGCAATAACGCATCCAGGCTTTCCGATCTGACCGAAAGAGAGGCACAGATAGTAAAACTGCTGTCAAAGGGAAAAAGTAACAAGGAGATAGCAGATTCAATGTTTATATCCATAGAAACAGTCAAATCCCATCTGCAGACTATTTACAAGAAACTCGATGTAAAAGGCCGTACTGAGGCAGCAGTCTGCTATTTGCGTGATAAACCGGGAAATCCCACACCATAGTGTGAGCTAACCTAATACTTAAGAGCCATTCCAGACACATCTGTATTGAGCATATTCATCCTTATGAGCGATTTACGATCAGCCCGCTGTTTTGTTATTTTTAAGCAGAAAAACAGTGCGGAGGTACATCATGGCAAAAGGATTCTGGAAGTCTGGCCATCCCCCAACTCTCCTTATGGCATTTCTATACTTCGACATGAGTTTCATGTGCTGGATGGTAAATGCTGCAATGGCCCCGTTCATAAGTCATCAGCTCGGTCTGTCACCTGCTCAAAAAGGCCTGATGCTCTCCATTCCGGTATTGGCCGGAGCGCTTCTGAGGATCCCTCTTGGACTTGTTGCGGAAATTGTTGGCAGGAAGACTGCCGCCATTATCGGGCTCGCAATAACCATAGCGGCAATGTTTTATGGATTTGCCCTCGTAAATACCTACATTGAGGTGTTGTTCATGGGGGGTCTGCTTGGAGTAGCCGGGGCAAGCTTTGCCGTCGCCCTCCCGCTCGGGGCAGGCTGGTTTCCTCCTCAATATCAGGGACTCGCAATGGGCATTGCAGGGGCAGGCAACAGCGGAACCATATTCGCCGGCCTTTTTGCCCCCCCCCTCGCTCAGATGTACGGGTGGAATATCGTATATGGATTTTTTGCCATCCCCATAATTGTTGTACTGGTCCTGATGTGGCTGGTTGCAAAGGAACCACCTGACAAGATGGAAAAGAAAAAGGCAACACACTATCTGAAGGTACTGGCAGAAAAAGACATATGGGTCTTTAACCTCCTTTATTGGGTGACGTTTGGAGGATTTGTCGGATTCGCCAGCTTTGTTCCGACTTTTGTTGCAGATCAGTATGGAATAAGCAAGGTTGCTGCCGGACAATTCATGATACTCGTCGGTTTTTCCGCAAGCGCTGTCCGTGTTGTAGGCGGATGGTTTGCTGACAGATTCGGCGGTATCCGTGCACTTACAGGCATATATATTATTATCCTCATTGGTGCACTGGCCGCAAGCTCTTTGCCTTCATTGTATGTCCTGTTACTTGCCCTGTTTATTATGGCAGCAGGTATGGGGGCCGGCAATGGATCCGTCTTTCAGCTGTTGCCCCTGCGTTTTCCTCAAGCCAAGGCAATAACATCAGGCATCGTGGGTGAATTCGGATCTCTTGGAGGGGCATTCATTCCTATGATCATGGGGTGGTCGATGCAGTATGCAGGAAATTACTCGCTTGGCTTTGTCATATATGGCATAACCGCCATAGTTGCGCTCGGTATGCTTTTGATTGTCCAGAGAAAATGGACAACCAGCTGGGTTGGAAAAGGGGGTAAAGCACTCCCGGAGACAATTGAATATTCAAATGAACATATCTCCTGAATAAATGGGAAGCTACAGAAGCATAGTATGTCCAATAAATGAGTCTGCACTCTCTTCTAAAGGTGAGGCGGTGGCTGCGTACCTGAGCAGGCTTTCAGGGGCCCGTTTGATTCTTCTGACTGTCATCAATAAATGGAAAAGCGCTGAACCAATGACGACAGATTCCCGCGAATGGAGCGATATCCACAACATGTGGATTGGTGAGGGATTGGAATTACTGGACAAGGCGGAAGACAAACTCAGGGGGGAGGGCTTAAACAATATTGAGACTGTGCTCAGGGAAGGTGAAACAATAAACGAAATAATTGAAGAGGCAAAAAAGAGAAAGGCGGACCTGATAGTCATGTCTCTTCACCGGATCCCGATGAAACGTCTGCTTCCTTGGAGCATAATGAATAAAATAACAAAAGAGGCGCCCTGCCCTGTTTACTGGGTCTTTGATTAATCCGCTAATCCAGCACCAGAACTTACGACTCGCTCTGTATCAAATCCTGTAATCAATATAAATTCAGATACAGGTCAACATTATTCGCTAACCCCTCTTTTAGGCATGCTTTCAAACCTCTAAAATACACCATTCAGGTGATTTACACTGTCATTTTAGTGTGTTAAAGTGTTATTGAGATTGATTCTCATTACAATCACAAAGATAATATGGATATCAAGCCCGGATTATTCAGGGCAAGGAAAGGAGGTGGATACAATGGAAAGATATGTTATTGAATCTCCTCATACAAAAGAAGAGTGCCTGAAGGCATTGGACGAGATGTTAGCGGAGGGGCCATCGGTGCTTAGCAAGTTCGACTGGGGCTGTACGGCAGGCGATCATACGGGTTATGCCATTATAGATGCAAGCAGTGAAAATGAAGCCAAAAATCTTGTGCCACGGTTTATTCGCGGTAAGGCACGCATTGTCAGAGTCGGTAAGTTTACACCGGAGCAGATCAAATCCTTCCATTAATCAGTAATGCTTCACGAATCACACCATCCTCTGAACCCTTATCCCATTATACCAGGGGATAAGGGTTTTTTCTTACCATATATGTGATATACTGTCCCAGATGGATTTCAGGATTATTCTCTGCCCAATAGATGTCCCTGAGCTTTCAGACCGGGCTGTTGATACAGCGGCATATCTTTGCAGGCTCTCCGGTGCAAGGCTTGTCCTGCACCATGTAGTAGAAGGCTGGTACAGATCCCAGCAGGTCACTACCAACTCCCCTGAGTGGACTGCAATTCACAATGAATGGCTTGATGAAGGTAGAAAACTCCTGGCGAATGCTGAAGCAAGGGTGCGGGAATCAGGCGTAAACAACGTCGAAACAGCGCTTACAGAGGGGGACATAGCGCATGAAATCATTGCCGAGGCAAAAAAAAGGAGGGCAGACCTTATTGTCATGGCCACTGAGCGCTACTCCAAGCTTGAAAAATTTTTCATAGGAAGCGTGACTGACAGGGTGACGAGACACACCCATTGTGCCGTATTACTGATAAATGTGCACAGATAAACAGCGACAGTCTTTCATATATTAATCAACAGGGGCTTATATCAATTTATCCCGCACTGGCCGCGATTGGGCGAATCACAGCTCCCGCACGGTGACTGCGGTATATCACCAGATCTGCCCTGTGACACAGATGCAGCAAACACTGAGAATTGTTTTCTAACCCGTTTACTCTGGCACTGCACACAGACGATTTCACTTTCTGCATGCGATACGAGCTTCTCAAACAGACTCCCGCATTCTTCACACTTATATTCATACAGCGGCATCAGGTTTCCCTCCTGTATATCAACTGGATATTAACATCCTGAAAAACATATTGTCAATTCCCGGGAATCAATCACGGCATTAACTGCGGCGGCGGGGCAATTTGTCACAATGGCTGTGATGCCAGTGCCAGTATGCGGCAGATCCTGATTTGCAAAGGAGTGGCCCTGCTTCCCATAGTGGTGTAAACAACTCATTGATCCGGAGATCAGTGACCTTATCCAATCTGCTGCATGGCGAAACCGCAAAAAACCAGTCCTTCCCATCAGCCCCTGTGAGCTTGTCAATCGCCCCATCATCCAGGACAGTATCTGACGTAAGCCGTATCACATTATTTGTCCCGACACCATGACTCAACTTCTCTACCCGCTGTCTGTAACTAATATCTCTCTGCGACCAGGTCTCTGTGATTAAGCAGAGCGCTGGGAAGTCTTCATCAAAACTGGTCATACCAGCAACCAGGATGTCATCATCTGGTCCTCCCGCAAGACGATCCCTGCCGCTCCCGCCGATTAACACATCCCGGCGTCGGCCTCCATTCAGGTAATCATTTCCATCGCCCCCGTCAATGAGGTCGTCGCCTGCAGCGCCTGTAAGATCGTCGTTACCCCCGTTACCGTAAATCCAGGCATTCAGATGAATGCTCTCATCCACCCTGATATCGTCATCACCGGAAAGACCAAATACAATGATCCTTCCGGAAGGACTGTATGTCCCAAGCGAGACGCCATTGACAAGCACCTTGACGCTGTTACCGGATGACTTACTGGATTCCTTTCGATCCGGACCTGTCCGGACAAATCGTATCTTGTCATTCGCATCAGTGCCGAGGACGACCAGGGCATTCTTCCCCGGCTCACATGGATCAGTAATCAGACCTGCTACGGCCCTGCTTGTATCATGCAGGACGCTGATTATGACCGTGGCTGCTTCTGAAACCAATCCATCTTCATCAGCTACAGTGTATGTGAAACTGTCAGTACCGAAAAAGCCTGCATCAGGACTGTATATGATCTCACCAGTATTATAGTCAATGCTGATTGTTCCTCTTACAGGACCTGTGAGGACTTCGATGGATGACGGCACGACACCCCGGTCATCCGAATCATTTGCAAGGACATTCATCACAACAGGCATATGCAGGTTTATAGTTACAGCATCATCATGGGCAACAGGGGCATAATTGAGCGGATGTAGAATACCGCTGACGGCAATCCTGACGATATCGGGCAAAGCCTCCTGTGCCGTTGTTTCGGCCACAAAGACTCGTATGGTAACAGGTCCGGCATATAACGGGAGGTTGAGTTCTGCCTCGCTGCTGGTGGTTCCCTGCGCGGCCCCGACAAGGGCGGCAACCGACTCATAACTGTCAATGCTGCTTCGGATTTCCAGCAGGACCGGCCCATCTTCCTCAACATTGGAATCAATCGTCAGCAGATTTATCCCGATTCTCTTCTCCTGTATGGCAGGTATCGTAAGCTGGAATACCCAGGGAACGGCGACAGGATTACCATTCCCGTCAAGTATCGGCTCTGATATCGTTGATGTCACGAAAATCTCCTGGGTGCCGTCTGGCAAAGGAGTAATGACTGTGTCCAGCGCAGGCTGTTCCACCGGCGGGAGTTGAACCACGGGACTGGCTGTTTCGGAAAGAATAATGTCAAGTCCTGTACCCGTGAATTGAGATACTACTGTACTCATTTCTGTTAATCCTGCCGCAGCATCAAACAGTGCACTTGAAGTCTCATCCTGTCCCACTACCTGTAATTTGGCAACATCGGACAACGCGGCAGGAGTCAGGATTCCGTCAATCCTATCTGCTGATTCAGAGATTACAACTGCTGCCCCATTAACTACTCCGGAATCAAGCACAATTCCTAAAGAGCCGGCCATTGCAGACGTCAATTGCGAGATGCCTGCAGGGTTGTTCAGTATATCATCAGTTGAGTAGGTATCCTGTCCCTGCATTTGCAGGGCGAGTTGCTCATAGAAGGCATCTCCGGCATCCATGGCAGATGCTGAGGCCGCACCTTCCATAATCGCCGCAATCTGTGTGACAGCCGTCTGCAACTGGACACCAAGCCGGTAGATATCAAATGCCTCCTGATTTCCAAGGGCAAGTTCCTCCTGCAGATCCCGAATTGAGAGGAGACCGGTTGATGCAGGTTCTATGCCTGCCGCCTGGATGAGCACATTATTCGCCTCCTCAGCAGTAAGTCCGGATTCAAGGAGCGAGACATAGAGCGAGCTGACCGGAGAAAGGAGCGTCGGGACTCCGGTCCCCAGGGCCTCAGCAGATGCAACGACAGGTACCTTTACCGGCAGTCCGGTAAAGGTATCTATTCCTCCAAATCCGACTATCAGGCCTTCATTGAGGTCAAGGATGCCGTTTCCATCAAGGTCGTATAACTCAAGCGGGACATCGAGGCTGTAATTGCCGTTCTCATCTGTAATAGCAGAAGGTTCGCCGGGGTCTAACTGACGGTTGAGGTTGCTGTCAAAGAAGACCGTTCCCCCTGCCACCGGACCGTCAAAGAAGCTCCCGCCATTGGCAAGGTCAAAACCGACCGTTCCTGAGAAGGAGAAAAGCACGGCATTGATAGTAATAGTGAACTTTACCTTGCCGGTGCTCGTAATCCATCCGTCTAAACTCGCCAGGGTGTAACCAAAGACGCTGAGCGTGCCATCGGCATCACCGAAGAACGTATAACCGCCTGCGTCCCGGCTAAGGCTGACTTTAAGTGTACCCGTGAAACCATTGCCCTGGCTTGAGAGATTGACTGACAGGCTCGAGTCAAGGTCAAAATAGCCGTCGCTCCTGACCCAACCGGAAAACGTAAAAGTCCTGTAATTCCAGAGACGGGCCGTCAGGGAAACATTGGCCCTGAACTTTCCGCTGGAGACTACAAAATCAGCAGATCCGCTTAAGGTAAATGTAGAGATCGTAACTGAGGCGCCCGTCACACGAACCCTGTATGTATTACCGGACACTCCTGATGTGGTTGAGTTGCGGGTGTTTAACTGGATGGCAAAGGAACCGGTGATATCGAAACCTGCAACCTCTGTGATATTGGGAGTGCTGTCAATCCCCTTTCTGAGGATGAAGTTTAGTGCAATGCCCGGGTCAGTGCCTCCGTAGATTGCCGCGCTGCCATCTGCATTCAGTGTTGCACCAAGGAAGCTGAAGGTGGAATCAACAGCAACGGAGACGCTGCTGCCGCTAACCTCCATGGTGAAGGTGCCTGAAAGCGTAAACAACAGGTAACCTGTAATCGCGAGGTCGCCTGTGGCGATTACACGACCACCAGGAGTTATAGCTGCTGTCTGACCAGGAATCGTAACATTAGCCGCAGAGGTGTTCACCTCAAACCTGAATGTCATGCCGCTTTGAACATTGAAACCGAGCGATGTAGAAGGCCCCAGAAGTTGTGTGACACTGAGGCGTGCCGCAACACCCGTACTGAATACGACCAGGCCGCCGCTCACATCGAGATCAAAAACCCGAACCGTACCGGCGCGCAACTGCAGGGTGGCTTCTGTTGACATTGATACAATGCCCTGAGATACACCGTTGATCGTCTGTGTACCCGTTGTAAAAGTGAATACACCTGTGAGCATCATACCTTCCATGGTGAAATTCCCGCTCGCGATCACACGCACACCTGTCGCAATAGCCGTCTGGTTCGGGATGGTAACACTGCCTGATGACGTATTGACCTCAAGGCTGAATGTCATCCCTGCCCCAACTGTCAGACCCAGGGCAGACGCAGGACCAAGTGCCTGCGTAACTGCTAACCTGCCTGCCACTCCCCCTGAATGTAGAACGAGCGCTGAGTTCACATCAAGGTCAAACATACGAGTCGCCCCGGCGCGCAGTTGCAGCGTTGCATCTGATGCCATGGAAAGGACGCCCTGTGAGGTGCCGTTGATCGTCTGAGTACCAGATGTAAATGTAAATGCTCCGGCAATCGTTATCCCGCCCATCGTGAAGTTCCCGCTTGCGATCACCCGCACACCAGGTGTTATCGCCGGCTGGTTCGGGATAGTTACACTCCCGGATGACGTGTTGACCTCAAGGCTGAATGTCATGCCGCTGCCAGCTGTCAACCCAAGCACCGCCGCAGGTCCCAGCGTCTGCGTCACTGCAAATCGGCCGGCAACTCCGCCCGCATATACCACCAGCGCAGAGTTTACGTCAAGGTCAAACACACGTGCCGCCCCGGCCCTCAACTGGAGCGTCGCATCTGATGCCATTGAAAGAACGCTTTGTGAGGTGCCGTTGATCATCTGAGTACCCGTGGTAAAGGTAAATGTGCCGGTCAGATTGACACCTCCAGCCGTAAGTACGGCGTTTCCTGTACCGCCTGCCCCTGCAATATAAATGCGGGCATAGGGCCCGGCAGGCAGATTCACAGTTGTGGACCCTATCTGAGATACAGCGAATGTTCGGGAGTTGACCTCAAGCGATATTCCACCATAAAGTGTGTATCCAGCGCCTGAAGGAGCAATTGTTTGAGAGTCGGCGCCGAGTACAGCCCTGGCCGAGACCCCGCCTGTAGTCGCCATTAACGCACCTTGCAATGAAAGGCTGGCAAGTGTGGAATTGCCCGCCGTCAATCGCAGGACAGCGGTAATTACCTCAATCTGAAGCCCGGCCTCAACTGTCCCGCCTGGTATAGTCACCTGACCTGCAGCCGCACTGAACCCTCCGAACATCGCAAATGAGAGGGAATTATTCTGTTCAATGAACTGCAGCCTGCCTGCAATAAATACGGCAGCGTTGCGGGCAGGAAGATTGAACGTGGCTGTTCCTGAGATTTCCCCTGTTGCGGCATTGAACCCGGGCCGTGACACTGACAACGGGACCGGACGTGTATTGATATCGAGTTGGAATACGGCCTGAGCCTCTATTCCTGCCCCCCGTCTCGTCAGTTGGGCGCCTCTGTTGAGGATAAACGTCCCTGCAATTCCTGTTGGCCCCAGAGCAACATCGCTGGTAACACTCATACTGCCGAAAGGCGCCAATCCCATAGTCGCAACTGACTGCATCCTGAATTCACCTGATTGCAGCCTCAGCAGGAAGAATCCTTCTATAGTAAGTCCGCCAACTGCAAGGGAACCACTGGCACGAAGCTGGCCCGAACGTGCTGCTACGACCGGATCATCTGCTGATGGAGTTCCAGGCAGGTCCACTGTCCGGGACGTTGAAGTCGTATTCAACTCAAGGAAGTACTCGCCGCTCAGTGAATAGAGATCTCCTGTAAGTGTCGCATTGTTTGAAAGCGAACCAGCCAGCAGCAGCCTCGTTTCACCGAATATCCCGCCTCCGGTTGAGAGATCCACAGTAAAGCGGCCGTCTGAGACCAGTGTCAGCCTGTCGAGCAGTGTCAACCTGCCTGCCAGCCCCACAGTTACTCCGGCGGGCTGGCGTACGATCTCCACTAAGTAACCATTCAAAGAAAGCAGTCCTGTTGACGACTGCAATCCCGGCAGATTTATTGAATTAATTGAGGCACGGGCAACGAAGTTCGGGAAGATAAACGACAACGGACTGTCAAAATTGAACAGTTCAACCTCAAAGATGAACTGTGCATTGTCTACGAGCGAAGCAATGCCCAGTTGCCCATCCAGCCTGAATCCACCATAACGCTGGACGCCGGTCGCCCCTGCACCGCCAAAGCCTGGCGTATAGGCGCCAAAGAAGACCCCTGAATTGCCGCCTTGGACAGTAAACAGGTTTGACGGCAGTCCAAAGCCTCCGGATAACCACTGGCCAAGCGGTCCGGAATCTACAAATATCTCAAACCCGGCCACAGGCAGGTCAAACGTGTACTGTGTAATCCTCGCATCGAGGAGTACAGAGAATGCCTGCCCTGGAGTCTGGCCGGCAGGCAGGAATGGCGCAATGAGCCGTTCTGCTACAGGCGAGCCTGCAATATCGCGAATGACTGCGTTAAGGTTCTGCGGACGCCGGGTAATCTCAAACTCCCCGGTCAATCCGGAAAGCCATGGGACCTCCGCTGTGACGCTGATGCCGGATGCACTCGCACTTACCTCAGCCCTGATGAAATTGATACTGAAAAGTTGGATGTCTGCAAAGCCTTCAAGGAATGCGGCATTGAAGATATCCGTCATCTTAGCGATCAATGCCTGGTCAAGTGGCCGCAGGGCCGCAGTGGACTTTATTACAGATGCACCGGATGTCCCGCCGCCGTAGCTGCTCACCTCCGGTGCGTCGCCCATGTAACTGCTCAAATCAAACAGTTCCGCAGGGGATGGGAAATAGAGCTGCAGTCTTGCCCAGACATCATCCAGCGAGAGGTCTGCAATAAAGTTCTCAATCCACTGCTGGTAGGCGGTTACAGCATCCATCACCTGAAGTGGATTATTGATATCCACATCAGGTAATGCCCAGTTGATATCATTAGTAAAGAGGTCTACAGGGTCTTTCAGTATCTTTGGCATGAACAACTGACCCGTCAGCACGAGCCCGCCAAAGCGCATCATCGCCTCGTACTGTGCCTTAGAATTGACCGGTATCGCCCCCTCTGTCTGGGCTACTGAGTCTGCTATATCGTTGTTCGGCCTGCCGTCGCCGTCCGGATCAAGATTGAAGACGCGCGACCCAAAGAGTCCGGAAGGGAGGAATCCTCCGTTGCTGTCCAGTTGCGGTTTGAAGAAGAAGCCGGTAATCTCCGCCATCCTGAATCCCATCCACTGCTGCTCCCCTCTCAGGAGCACTTCCCAGTTTGCAAAGGGGTTTATCGTATCGATGATAAAGTCGGCAAGGTCTGTGGCGCCGTCGGTACCCATGGCAAGGATGTTCGCAAACCTCCCGGCATCAGGGAAATTGAGGGTGAAGCCAAGCTCGATCCTGTCAGTCATGCCTATAGTCATGAGATCAGCCAACTGAGTTCCAAACGGGAATAGTGCAACCGCCCGCTTCATAGTCTCTATGAGACTGGTCTGATAAGCAAATGAAAGCCCGGTTTTGCTCATGATGATTTCAATACGCTCCGTTGCCGAACCTAACGGGAAACCGAGAACCTGCGGCTGGACTAACCCACGGACTGCAAGTTCAGGATTAAAGACCGCCCAGCCTGCTTCAATGGCATCTCCTGCTGAACGGGCCAGGACATCGAGTAATGCCTGCACAGCCGCTGGACCAGGCCCTGTGCGGACGGCTGCATCGAACAGGTCGGCAAGTATAAGGGAGGCAAACGTCCCTGTCCTCTGCATCTGATCAGGCGAAAAGGACGCTGTGGAAACAGGCAGGATCGGGGCAAGCCCCTGCCCTGCATCTCCAAGAAGTCTGGCAATTACGAATCCCCGGTCAATCAGCCTGGAGTTCTCTGCAGCAGACAGGACACCATCACCATTCGTATCACGGAAGAGGCGTGTCACTATTGGATTTCGCCCTCTGGACAGGTCCGCACTGAACTGATCAAGCATCTGTGCAAACGCATCCTGGGCAGTGCCAAGGATGCCCCGCGAACCCTCGTCAATGAAAATTCCGAGCGCAAGGACCGGCGCCTCAGCTATTCCGGTTGTACGTACCCTGATTGAGAATGTCCCCTCAGCCGGGAAGAGGAAGCCGAGAGGATTTCGCGGAGACGGAAGCGCTGCCGCAAAATCGAGGGACGGATTCAGTGGATCCGTCAGATTGAGCAAGGCTGCTGCCTCGCCAAGCGGGATCCCCCAGATATCGACACTCCCTGTCCCGAATAATTTTACTGATCCATTGCCGCTGCCATAGCCAATATTGACACCCATTGTAAGCTGACCGGTCAGGATCCCCGGAGTAGCAACGGTTGTAAAGTTTCCACGCAGGGAGAGGACGAAACCTGTATCCCATGTCATCCTCTGCTCCTGAAGCGCCAATTCCACCTTCAGCCTTACATATTCAAGAGACATATCAAGAGGCGTAAAGAGCAGAGGGTTGCCCAGCAACTGGTCCGGCTCAGCGACATCAGGGATCTGTACGGCGCCAAAGGTTATCCCGCCCTCAAGTCCGGTAAAGAGGATGCCGGTTGGACCAAGCGGGACCGGGTATCCTGCCTGGATAGCAGCCATTACCGGCCCTGCCTCGCTGAGTATAACATCTATGCCGGCGCCAATGCCGCTGTAGAGGAATTTTCCTGCAACCCTGACATAGAATGCGGTATGTTCATCCACGGCCGTTCCCGGATCCATGTCAACAGTAAGGACGCCTATGGAAAGGGCGCCGTATATCTCCAGTCCCCCGTCGCCGCCGAGATTGAACGGTCCAACCTCAACAGAGAAGCCCTCAAGACCGACAATCGGGAACCCTCCGGTTGCAGCACGGCCAATGTCTATCTGCAATCCATCCAATGAAGCGCCGATGGGGAAAGGCAGGGTTTCATTAGGCACGATGCCGCCTGACACTATCAGGGTAAAATCGAGTGGATTTAATATTACGGTGGAATCAGCATACTCGCCGGAGCCAGGGCCTGATGCCCCATCATTGAACTGGATGCCAAGTTTAGTGATCTCGACAGGCAGCCAGTCAGGCAAACCGAGCTTTTCAGTTGGAGGAACAGTTACAACGACGAAGAAGTCGGGCAGTATGATGAACTCACCCCGCCTGCCTATCGCAAATTGTCCCGCAGAGCCGCCCCAGTCGTTGAAGATTGATCCGGTGCCGCTGTTGCCGAGCCTCACACCAGTACCACCGCTTTGTGGGGTCCCCTCAAAAGTGATGACATGGCCGCCATCGGCAGGTGTAAAGTCAAGTGTCACCCCTTCAGCAAATAGTGTCACGAAATCACCAAGACCGACCTCCACAGAGCCGACCGATGCATCGAGAAGCGTCAGGTGCGATGCAGCGCTATCCGCCTGCAAACCGGCGTCAACAATGAGTGTAAAATCGAGTGTAATCGCCGCATCATTTATTTTGACGAGGCCATCACCAAAGGCAAAACCCGCTGTAAACGTTGCATCAGCGTCCAGGCGGGAGCCTCCACCAGGCAGCTGGTCAAGTGAGAATGCCACGTCAATCATGCCAGCCAGATTGAGCGAATCCGCTTCGACAGCGATCATTGCGCCACCCTCATCCATGAGGAATTCACCTTCAAGGTAACGGCCGATCGTCACGCCGGCATCAATGGTAAGCGCACCGAAGTCGAGGTTGTTGAATCCGAGCACCATGAGGTCGGTAGTCAGCAACGGCACGCCGTCCAGGACATGAAAGTCAATGGTGAATGGATCACCTGCCAATACCTCTATATCCGGACGGACCCCCAGCGGATCTCTCAGATTAAATACAGGATCAGCCGGTAATCCAAGGGAGGCAAAGACCGGGAAGGCCGTGAGATTGAGGGCCCCGCTAACTGAGAGACGGAAATCATCCAGAACGATGCGCTCGCCGGCGGCAGCCCCTTCAATAGCGATCTCTTCAAGGGTGTACGGAAGGATACCGGCAATGCCGATCGTTTCAGCGAGACTTCCTGGCCTCAATGCAACCCGTGTCGCGCTGATTGAGCCGCTTCTGTCTATCTCAAGCCCGTCAACCTGGGCCTCGACATCATTGCCAAGGAATGGGAGTGTAAGGATTGCCGTCCCTGCGCTAAGCAGAGGCATGGCCTCTGCACCCGGGCCAAGGAGCAGTGTCCCGTTAATGGCAGTAAGGTCAAAAAGCTCCTGTTCTGTAACCACAAGTGTATCAAACGAGAAACCCATGTCCCCGTCATTTTCGAAGGATCCGGTCAGTCCGAGTATGTCAGCATCCGCACTATCCGATATTGTGGCAAGACCATCGAGTTCAGACGTGGAAATATCCGGCAAAAGCGCTGCCCCGTCAGCGACCAGCATGATGGCCGCAGGATCGAATGCGCCTGTATCGAGATTAAGAGTGAGATTGGATGTCTGGAAACGGAGGTTTCGCAGCTCTACCAGGGCCGGGACTCCGGCAAGACCGCTGAAACCGAGATCTATAGTGCTGATGTCAACACGGCGGTCGCCGGTGGCCGCCGGATCGTCAAACAGCAGCAGTCCGCTGATGGTACCGGACGGCTGTAGTTCCGGGAATGCGAGCAGTTCTACAAGTATGCTTCCGAGGATTGCGACAGGCTCGCCCGGTCCCGGGTTTGTAGTATATGTGACATCCCGCGCAGAAAAACGCACGATGTTCGGTATTTCAAAGACCAGATTGTCAATAACAAGCCCCTGGAATGAGGGATCAAATCTATCGATCCGTATGAATGGTGATGATGCAAGACGCACAGCATCAACATCCAGGCCAAAATCAAGTGTAACACCGCTTAGCATCGCCTCTGCAAGGATGTGAAGACTGGCCCCTGCTGCATCAATGTTGAGGGCGCTGCCATCCAAAACTGAAAGGCGTGCACCAACCTGCGCAGGGTCATCCGAGGAAACGATATCCCAGTATCCGCTCAATACACCGCCAAAAACCCCATTCTCATATCTCCCGAGGGTTATGAGTCCGTTCATGATAACAGGACCAACCGCGAGACCTTCAATGCCGAGTGTAACCGGTCCAAAGCTGACCGGCTCTATAATGCCTGCACTGAGCGAGAGGACCCCAAGCTCAATATCAAAGATGATATTGCTTCCGGATGACACTGCAACGACGCTGCCGCCCTGCCCTGTCTGAGACGGATCACCGATGTAGATAACAGGTGTAAGGAACGGTTGACCTGTCAATTCACGAAGAGTCGTTGTCAGACCATCTATCAGGAAACGGCCGGAGGCGCTCAGGATAAAGGCATCCATGTCGTCCGGATCCGGGAATGCAATGCCGAGGCTATTGATCTCAAACGGCAGAATGCCTCCAATGCCAAGTGCATTGGTATAACCTGCAGGGATGACGAGTTCAGCAGATGACAGGAAGAATCTGCCGTTATACCTCAGTCCAAGCCCCTGAATATTTACATGGGGCATCAATCCGTCAACGGCCAGGTCCGGGATTAAGGCGGTTGCAGTCTCAAGACTAAACAACACAGAATCTCCGGCAGCCTCCGGGTCAAACGTCAGGCTCAGGTCAATGGCATCAAAATGGAGAACGGTACCAATAATTGCCGAGAAACTACTGGCATTTATCTCCATTACGCCCGTCAAACCATCAATCGCCGCACTCAGACCAGGAAGGCTATCCGAAGGGTCGTCATCATTAATCACAGCAGTGACATCCTGCCCGGGAAAGAGGATTGCGCTGTCTGCTGTAAAGCCGAGCCCCACCGCATTTATACCAGTAGTAAAGTCAATCTCAGCCGACATGCTGAATACAGGGTTTATAATCACGAGGACAGGCGGCTCACCCCCCAGCCTGATCTCAGGAATCGTGAGCGATGCAAAGGCTGACAAGCCAGACAGATCAAAACTGCCGTCAAGATGAATAATCAGGTTGTCATCCAGGGCACCCAAACGAACAGCCACGTCACCGGAGAGCATACCGTTAAAGGCTGCCGGTGAGACCGTTATACCAGCCCCAATGTTATCAATGGAAATACCATCAAGAAGGGGAGGTACACCGAGATTTCCATTGAATGTGAGGGTCCATATGCCCCCTGAGAAGGAACCGGTGAAATCAAGCTTAGCCTGTGAACCATCAGGCAGGGTCAGCCCTGGGATTGCAAGGAAGCCAGTCAGTCCTTGATTAAAGTCAGGCGTAACAAGACGCCCTGCTGTATTGAAAGCGAATCCGCCTGTCCAGTCAAGGTCAATCGCAGGCATATCAATCCGTATATTGAGATCAATGTCA
>WBZR01002308.1_pt1 | contig 20123 bp, 20 predicted proteins | sample 5204231 | NCBI WGS metagenome assembly WBZR01 (sample SAMN12412403, study PRJNA552823) | activated sludge metagenome | isolation source: activated sludge from anammox sidestream of wastewater treatment plant... | place: USA: Virginia | collected 2017-08 | reverse complement strand
AAACCCTGCCATTCCTAGGCTCGTCAGGAGTTTGGCCCCCGTCATGATGCACCGATGTCCGAACCGCAATCCGAGATCAAGAAGCTCAGCGAGCGCTCGCGCGCCATTCTGAGGCAGATCGTCGACAGCTATCTGGCGACGGGCGAGCCGGTCGGCTCGCGCAACCTCGCGCGCGTCCTGCCGATGACGCTGTCGCCGGCCTCGATCCGCAACGTGATGAGCGATCTCGAGCATGCGGGGCTCATCTATGCCCCGCACACGTCGGCCGGCCGGCTGCCGACGCAATCGGGCCTGCGCCTGTTCGTCGACGGCCTGCTCGAGGTCGGCGACCTCAGCGCGGAGGAGCGGCGCAAGATCGAGGCCCAGATCGCGGTCAAGCGCACGAAGTCCCTCGACCAGGTGCTGATGGAAGCCGGCGAGATGATCTCCGGCCTGTCGCACTGCGCGGGCGTGGTGCTGGCCGAAAAGCAGATCGCGCGCTTAAAGCACATCGATTTCGTCCCCATCGAGCCCAGCAAGGCGCTCGTGGTGCTCGTTGACGAAGATCAGAATGTCGAAAACCGCCTGATCGAGATCCCCGCGGGGCTGCCGCCGTCGGCGCTGGTCGAGGCCGCCAACTATCTCAACGCCCACATCCGCGGCCTGACGATCGGGGAGGCGCGCGCGGCCATCGAGGTCGAGCTCGGGCGCGCGCGGGCCGAGCTCGACAAGCTCACGCAGAAGGTGATCCAGGCGGGCCTTGCCGAGTGGTCGGGGTCCGTGGACGACCGCAAGAGCCTGATCGTGCGTGGACAGGCGAACCTGCTCAAGGACCTGACGGCGATCGAGGACCTCGAGCGCATCCGCCAGCTCTTCGACGACCTCGAGACGAAGCGCGATCTGTCGCAGATCCTGGGGCTCGCCGATCATGCCGACGGCGTCAGGATCTTCATCGGCTCGGAGAACAAGCTGTTCTCGCTCTCGGGGTCCTCGCTCATCGTGGCGCCGTTCCACGATACCGACCGCAAGGTGGTGGGCGTGCTCGGCGTCATCGGGCCGACGCGCCTCAACTACGCGCGGATCATTCCCATGGTGGACTACACGGCCCGCCTCGTGAGCCGCGTGCTGACTTGATTTTTTTGTCCTAGCGGCTGATATCGGGCGGATCTTGCCGCGAGCGTCCGCGCCCTGTCCGGCCCGGACGCGTTCGCCCTCAACCCCTCGTTTCGACCGGAGATTTCATGGCTGACGAGACCACAAACCCCGATGCGCCCGGCGGTGGGCCCGGACCGGAGGCTTCCGGCGGCCCCGGGGCGGCGCCGGATCCGGCCGAGGAGGCGCTGCGCCTCTCGGCCGAGGTCGACACGCTTCAGGGACAGATCGCCGATCTCACCGACCGGCTCTTGCGCGCGCATGCCGAGATGGACAACCTGCGCAAGCGCGCCGAGCGCGAGCGCGAGGAAACCGCCAAGTACGCCATCAGCAAGTTCGCGCGCGACGTGGTGGCGGTGGCGGACAATTTCGAGCGGGCGATCCAGGCCGTCCCGGCCGATGCGGCGGCTGAGGACGGCGCGCTCCAGAGCCTGCTCGAGGGCGTGACGATGACCGAGCGCGAGTTCCTCAACGTGCTCGAGCGCAACGGCGTCAAGCGGCTCAACCCCAAGGGGGAAACGTTTAATCCGCATCTGCATCAGGCGATGATGGAGATGCAGAACGCCGAGGTTGCGGCCGGCACCATCCTCGAGGTGTTCCAGTGCGGCTACATGATCGAGGACCGCGTGCTGCGGCCGGCCATGGTCGTCGTGGCCAAGGGCGGGCCGAAGCCGGGCCGGCCGGAGGCTCCGGCCGCGGCCCCGGGCGGGGCCGGCGGCGAGACGCCGCGGGATCCGGAGGCGCCCGCCGCCGGGAACGATACAACCGATTGAGGAGCGATCCTTGAGCGTGGTTCTATATGAATGAAAACAATCGCCGGTCCCGGCTCAGCCGGGGCGGGCGGCAGGCGGGCGGGGCAAGGTCTTGCCTCGGCGGCCGTGAGAGGTGTTAAACCAGGGACCCAAAAATTGATCCTGCGGCGGTGGCGAGCGCCGTTGCGCGCCGGAAAGCCCACCCTATATAAGCCCGCATAATCAATCGTTCTCCAGGGGACCGCACTCCAACCGCCTCGAACCGAGGCCAAAGGACAAACCGGGCGCCCGCCTGAGCAAGGGTCCGGACGGTCTGCCGCAACGAAGAGGAATTTCGGAGATATGGCAAAAGTCATCGGTATCGACCTCGGCACCACCAACTCGTGCGTTGCCGTCATGGATGGGGGCAAGCCCCGCGTGCTCGAGAATGCCGAAGGAGTGAATACGACGCCCTCCATTGTCGCATTCGCTGAGGATGGCGAACGCCTGGTCGGTCTGCCGGCGAAACGGCAGGCCGTCACCAATCCGACCAACACGCTGTTCGCCATCAAGCGCCTCATCGGACGGCGCTACGACGATCCGATGGTCGAGAAGGACAAGAAGCTCGTTCCCTACAAGATCGTGCAGGGGCCGACGGGCGATGCCTGGATGGAGGCCAACGGCAAGGACTACTCGCCGCAGCAGATCTCCGCCTTCATCCTGCAGAAAATGAAGGAGACCGCCGAAGCGAAGCTCGGGGAAGCGGTGACGCAGGCCGTGATCACGGTTCCGGCCTACTTCAACGACGCGCAGCGCCAGGCGACCAAGGACGCCGGCAAGATCGCCGGACTCGAGGTGCTCCGCATCATCAACGAGCCGACGGCGGCTGCGCTCGCCTATGGCCTTGACAAGAAGACGGGTGCCAAGACGATCGCCGTCTACGATCTCGGCGGCGGCACGTTCGACATCTCGATCCTCGAGATCGGCGATGGCGTGTTCGAGGTGAAGAGCACGAACGGCGATACCTTCCTCGGCGGCGAGGACTTCGACATGAAGCTCGTCAGCTACCTGGCCGACGAGTTCAAGAAAGAACAGGGCATCGACCTCAGGAACGACAAGCTCGCGCTGCAGCGCCTCAAGGAGGCTGCCGAGAAGGCCAAGATCGAGCTGTCGAGCTCGGCGCAGACCGAGATCAACCTGCCGTTCATCACGGCCGATGCGTCGGGTCCGAAGCATCTCACCATGAAGCTCACGCGTGCCAAGCTCGAGAGTCTCGTGGACGATCTCATCCTGCGCACGCGCGGCCCCTGCGAGCAGGCCATCAAGGACGCCGGCCTCAAGGCCGCGGACATCGATGAGGTGGTGCTCGTCGGCGGCATGACGCGCATGCCCAAGGTGCAGCAGGTGGTGAAGGAGCTGTTCGGCAAGGAGCCCCACAAGGGCGTCAACCCGGACGAGGTGGTCGCGGTCGGCGCGGCGATCCAGGGCGGCGTGCTCAAGGGCGAGGTCAAGGACGTCCTCCTGCTCGACGTGACGCCGCTGTCGCTCGGCATCGAGACGCTGGGCGGCGTGTTCACGCGCCTCATCGATCGCAACACGACGATCCCGACGAAGAAGAGCCAGGTGTTCTCGACGGCGGAGGATGGGCAAAACGCGGTGACGATCCGCGTCAGCCAGGGCGAGCGCGAGATGGCGGCCGACAACAAGCTGCTCGGCCAGTTCGATCTCGTCGGCATCCCGCCGGCGCCGCGCGGCGTGCCGCAGGTCGAGGTCACGTTCGACATCGACGCCAACGGCATCGTGCACGTCTCGGCCAAGGATAAGGCGACCGGCAAGGAGCAGTCGATCCGCATCCAGGCGTCCGGCGGTCTTTCCGATTCCGAAATCGATCGGATGGTGAAGGACGCGGAGGCGCACGCGGCCGAGGACAAGAAGAAGCGCGAATTGGTCGAGGCCAGGAACCAGGCCGAGGCGCTGGTGCATGCAACCGAGAAGGAGCTCACCGACAACGGCTCCAACCCGGCGGTGGCGGCGGTCAAGGCCGACGTCGAGAAGGCGATTGAAGCCGCCAAGGAGGCGATCGCATCGGACGACGCCGATCGCATCAAGTCCGCGACCTCGTCGCTCGCGCAGGTGGCGATGAAGATCGGCGAAGCCGTCTACAGCGCCAAGGGCGGCGATGATGCCGGACCTGGCGATGCGTCTTTGGGCAAGAGCGACGACAACGTCGTCGACGCCGACTTCGAAGAGGTCAAGGACGACAAGAAGAAAGCGGGCTAACCCCCGTTCAAAACCCCTCTTCCCGGCTCGCGCGCACCGTGCGGCTGGGGAGAGGCTCGACGGCAGCGGGTGGCGGCGAGCTCGGCGGGGAAGCTCGGCACATTCCTCCGCGATAGCGCTTGCTTCCCGCCTCCGCCCGCCCGATAGAATGCCCTCCCATGGCAAAACGTGACTACTACGACATCCTCGGTGTTCCCCGCACCGCGAGCGAGCAGGACCTCAAGTCCGCGTTCCGCACGCTCGCCAAGGAATGCCATCCCGATCGTAATCCGGGAGACCAGGACGCCGAGCAGCGGTTCAAGGATCTCAACGAAGCCTACGAGGCGCTCAAGGATCCGCAGAAGCGGGCGGCCTACGACAAGTTCGGCCACGCCGCCTTCGACCACGGCATGGGCCGCGGACATCCCGGTGCCGGGTTCGGGCCGGACTTCGCCTCATCCATGTCCGACATCTTCGACGACCTGTTCGGCGAGTTCATGGGCGGCCGGCGCGGCGGGCAGCGGCGCGGCGCAGCGCGCGAGCGCGGCGCGGACCTCCGCTACAACATGGAGATCACGCTCGAGGAAGCCTTCAAGGGCAAAGCGGCCGAGATCCGCGTGCCGACCAGCGTCGCCTGCGACACCTGCTCGGGGACCGGCGCCAAGACAGGCACCAAGCCCGCGACCTGCCCGACCTGCGGCGGCATGGGCAAGGTGCGGGCGAGCCAGGGTTTCTTCACCATCGAGCGGACGTGCCCGACCTGCGTCGGGCGTGGCGAGGTGATCGACGATCCGTGCCCCGCCTGCTCGGGGGCGGGCCGCGTGACGCGCGAGCGGACGCTGCAAGTCAACATTCCGGCCGGTGTCGAGGACGGCACCAAGGTGCGCCTCGTCGGCGACGGGGAAGCGGGTCTGCGCGGCGGGCCGGCGGGCGATCTCTACATCTTCCTCTCCATCACGCCGCATCGCTTCTTCCAGCGCGACGGGGCGGACGTGTTCTGCAAGGTGCCGATCTCGATGACTACGGCCGCGCTCGGCGGACACATCGAGGTGCCGACGCTCGAGGGCACGGCGAGCCGCGTCAAGATCCCCGAGGGGACGGAAAGCGGCCGGCAGTTCCGCCTCAAGGGCAAGGGCATGCCGGTGTTGCGCTCAAAGGTGCTCGGCGACCTCTACATTCAGGTGGACGTCGAGACACCGAAGAGCCTCACGCGCCGCCAGCGGGAGCTGCTCGAGGAATTCGAGCGCGAGAGCCGCAAGGAGACCAGCCCCGAGAGCGCCGGTTTCTTCGCGCGTGTGAAGGATTTTTTCGATAGCAAAGGCGGCTAGCCGTGCTGATTCCCGTGTCCCTTTGATGGACCCGACGTTCGCGCCGGACGAGCCGCAAACTCACGCGAGCTTCGCAATCGGGACACTGGATTTTAGCGGATCGCGATGCCAAGGTCTGGCTGCCGGACTCCCGGGACTGCCGCTCTGACCGGAAGCGTTTCAGCGCGTCTGCCGATGGGTTTGCCGCCATCATGGAGACCGCATGAGCCTTTCGTCGACCAAGCTTCTCTTCTTCTCCGGCAGTGCGCGCGATGCGTCCTATAATAAACGGCTTGCCCGGCTCGGTGCGGAGATCGCGGAGGCCAACGGGCTCGCGGCGACGTTCGCCGATCTCGGCGACTATCCCATGCCCCTCTACGATGCGGACCTGCAGGCGCTCGAGGGGATTCCCGAGAACGCCTTCAAGTTCGAGGCGCTGATGAAGGTGCATACGGGCATCTTCATCGCCTGCCCCGAGTACAACGCCTCGATCCCGCCGCTGCTCAAGAACACCCTCGACTGGGTGAGCCGCATCCGGATCGAGGGCGAGGAGCAGCTCACCGTCTACAAGACGCGGGTGTTCGCGCTCGGGGCGGTGTCCTCCGGCGGCATGGGCGGCCTGCGCGGCCTCAATGCGGTGCGCACGACGCTGGAGCTCGGCCTCGGCGCGCTGGTGCTGCCGGACCAGTTCTCGGTGCCGAAAGCGGCGGAGGCGTTCGAGGCCAGCGGGCCGCTCAAGAACAAGGACAGCCAGGAGAAGTTCAAGCAACTCATCCAAAAGCTTGCGCGGGCCGCGCATGTGCTGCATGGCTGATCCATGACCGATCTTTCCGCCCGGGACCGTCTGATCGTCGCTCTCGACATGCCCACCCTCGAGGGCGCGCGCCAGCTCGTCGCGACGCTCGGCCCATCCGTTTCCTTCTACAAGGTGGGGCTCGAGCTGCTGTTCGTCGGCGGGCTCGACCTCGCCCGCGACCTCAGGCGCCAGGGCAAGCGCGTCTTTCTCGACATGAAGCTGCTCGACATCGGCAACACGGTCGAGCGCGCCGTTGCCAACGTCGCCGAGCTCGACGTGACCTTCCTCACCGTGCACGGCCACGACCTCAAGACGCTGCGCGCCGCCGTGGCCGGACGCGGGCCGGCCAAGGTCAAGCTGCTCGCCGTCACGGTGCTGACCAACCTCTCGGCGGACGATCTTCGCGTGCAGGGCTCGTCGCTCGCCCCGGCGGACCTGGTGCTGCGGCGCGCGGAGCTCGCTTACGCGGCCGGGTTCGACGGCGTGATCGCCTCGGGGCAGGAGGCGGCGCGGATCCGCGCGCAGACGTCGCCCAGCTTTCTGATCGTGACGCCCGGCATCCGCTTGCCCGGCGGGACGACCGACGACCAGGAGCGCGTCATGACGCCCGACCATGCCATCATGGCGGGGGCGAACCATATCGTCGTCGGCCGGCCGATCACGCAGGCGGACGATCCGAGGCTCGCCGCCGAGACGTTCGTCCATCATATCCGCGAGGCGCTGGAGAGGGCGGGTGCGCCTCCGTCCGGTCGGCACTAATCAAATCGTACGGGGAAGGAGCCATCCATGGCCAAGGGTTATGTCATCGCGCACGCCACCGTGACCGACACGGAGAAATGGGCGCAGTACGTCGCCAAGTCGAAGGCTGCCCTCGACAAGTACGAGGGCAAGCCCATCGTGCGCGGCGGCACCTGCCAGATCGTGGAAGGCAACGGCACGCAGCGGAACGTGGTGCTGGAGTTCCCGAGCTACGCGCACGCGATCGGATATGCGACGAGCCCCGAGTATGCCGAGGCCAAGGCCCTGCGGGCCGGTGCGGGGATGATCGACATTACGGTGGTCGAGGGCGTGTGAGGCCGGCGGTCGTCGGATCGGCTCTTGGTCCTGACGCGTTTCAGGCTTTCCCCTGATCGTCTCTTTCCCCTTATAGTCCGGGGCCGTGCCCGCTGGTGCTCAGCAAGGCGTTACGTTCATGGCGCACAGTCCGACCCGCACAAACCGTTCGCCTTGGCGCGCGTCGGTGCTCACGCTCTTTCCCGAGATGTTTCCGGGGCCGCTCGGCGTCTCGCTGGTCGGGCAGGCGCTCGAGGCGGGCCTCTGGTCGCTGGCGGCGCACCAGATCCGTGATTTCGGCATCGGTCGTCACCGCGCGGTGGACGACACGCCGGCCGGCGGGGGGGCGGGAATGGTCATGCGGGCGGACGTGCTCGCCGCCGCGATCGACAGCGCGCGGGGGGCGGACGGGGACCTGCCGCTGCTCTACATGTCGCCCAGGGGCGCCCCGCTCACGCAGGCGCGCGTGCAGGCGCTGGCGCAAGGGCCGGGAGCGATGATCCTGGCCGGACGCTTCGAGGGCATCGACGACCGCCTGATCGAGGCGCGGGGGATAACGGAAGTGTCGATCGGAGACTACGTGCTGTCGGGCGGGGAGCTGGCCGCCATGGTGCTGATCGATGCCTGCGTGCGGTTGATCCCGGGCGTGCTCGGAGCGGAGGAGAGCCTCGCCCACGAGAGCTTCGAGAACGGGCTGCTCGAATACCCGCAGTACACCAAGCCGCGCCTGTGGGAGGGACGGCCGACGCCGGAGGTGCTGATGACCGGCGACCACAAGAAGATCGCCGACTGGCGGCGCGCGGAGGCGGAGCGCATCACGCGCGCGCGACGACCGGATCTCCTCCCCGGTCCTGCAAAGCCGGCGCGGCCGTCATGAGCCGAGAGGCTTGAGCCGAAAGGCCTGGCCGAGGCTCGCCGCACGTGCGCGGGGCTCAGCGGGCGTAGGCCGCGAGAAAGACGCGGACGGCGGACGTAACGACTTTCAGAACCTCGGCGTCCGATGCGGGCTCGCGCGTCACGGCGTAGAGGCGGGGGCGAAAGACGCCCGCATGCGTGAGCTCGAGAAACTGCGCGGCCGCCAGGATGCTGTCGTCGATCTTCAGGGTTCCCCGTTCCGCGTGCGCCTCGAGGAATGCGGCGAGGGCGCGCACCAGGCGCATCGGACCGGCCTCGAAGAATTCGTTGCCGACGTCGGGCATGCGCTCGGCGACGCCGATCACGATGCGGTTCGTCGCAACCACGAACGGCTGCGTGATCCGGTGCACGCCCTCCGTGCCGAAGGCGTGGAGCGTGTCCTCAAGCGGCTTCGACACGTCGAGCATCGCGATCAGCTCGGAGATGTTGCGGTCGCGCCGCTCGGCACACACGGCTGTAAACAGGTGCTCCTTGTCCTGGAAGTAGACATAGAGGGTCGCCTTCGAGACCTGAGCCTCGCGCGCAACGTCGCTCATGCTGGCGGCGTCGAAGCCCACGGTCGAGAACACGTGGCCGGCCCCTTCGATGATCTGCCGGCGCTTCTGCGGATCGGTCCCTGCCGGGAGGCGTCCGCCGCGGCGCGTCTCATGCTCCGCGTGCCCGCTTTCCTCCATGGATTTCAATGTCGTCATCGGTGCGCCTGCGCAAATGTGCCGCATAGAGAACCGAACGGTTCAGTTTGGTGTTGATATCAGCGTGCGCCTGCCCTACGTCAACACCGAACTAAACCGTTCGGTTTTATTAAGATCGAGATGCACGGCATGTCAACTGCAACGACGCTCCGTCCCGGCGCAGACCCGAAGCGCAGATCCTCCGAGGAGCCGCCCTCCGCCGAGGGCGGAGCGGCGCGCGGTCGGTCGGACGCGCTCCGCCCGCTCGAAGGCCGCGCGGCGGACACTCCCGCGACGTCCGAGGCCTCCACGTCGGAAACCTCCGTGGCGGCCAGCGAGGCGCCGCGTTCCAAAGGCCGCAAGCGCCTCCTTCTTGGCCTCGCCGGCGCCGTGGTGCTCGCGGTAGGGGCGTGGTTCGCCTACGACTACGTCACGGTCGGCCGCTTCATCGTCTCGACCGACGATGCCTACGTCGGCGCCGACATGGCGATCATTGCGCCCAAGGTGGCTGCCAACGTTGCCGAGGTGCCGATCGTCGAGAACCAGTCGGTCGCGGAAGGCGACGTGCTCGTGCGTCTCGATGATGGCGACTTCCGGCTTGCTGTCGATGAAGCGGAGGCGAAGCTCGCCACCCAGACCGCTGCGATCGCGACATTCGACGCGCAGATCCGCGCGGCCGAGGCGACCGCGCAGCAGGCCCGCGCACAGCTCGAGGCCTCGCAGGCCAACCTGGCCAAGGCGGAGGCGGACTACGAGCGCACCAAGCCGCTGGCCGACAAGGATTTCACGTCGAAAGCGACGCTCGATGCCGCCGTCGCTTTGCGGGATACGGCGCGGGCGCAGGTGAAGGCGGGCGACGCGGCCATCGAGACCGCGGATGCCAACGTGGCGTTGCTGAGATCCGAGCGCCGGCAGGCCGAGCAGGTGGCCAAGGAGCTTGCGGTCGACGTGGCCAAGGCCCGGCGCGACCTGTCGTTCACGGTCATCCGCGCGCCGTTCAAGGGCGTCGTGGGCAACAAGAGCGTGCAGGTCGGCGACTACGTGACGCCGGGCAAGCGGCTCGCCGCCGTGGTGCCGCTCGACAAGGTCTATGTGGATGCCAACGTGAAGGAGACGCAGCTCGCGGGCATTCAGGCCGGCGAGACGGCCGAGGTCAGCGTGGATGCGCTGGACGGCGCCGCGCTCAAGGGCGTGGTGGAGAGCATCGCGCCGGCGTCGGGGTCCCTGTTCTCGCTGCTGCCGCCGGAGAATGCGACCGGCAACTTCACCAAGATCGTGCAGCGCGTGCCGGTGCGTGTGGCGGTTCCGGCTCAAGAGGCTCGGGGCCGGCTCAGGCCCGGCCTCTCCGTGGTCGTCCGGATCGACACGCGCACGGCGCCGCAGAGCGGCACGCGGCAGGCTGCGGCGCCGCCCCGCGTCGAGTAGCCCTGCGTCCGGAGCCGCGCCATGGCCCAGTTCACCACCTTCGATCCGCCGCCTGCCGCGAAACCCGAGGGCAAGACGCTCCAATGGATCGGCGTTACGCCGCGCCAGCTCGCGGGCTTCCTCGCCATGGTGTTCGGCATGTTCATGGCGATCCTGGACATTCAGATCGTCTCGGCGTCGCTGGCGGAGATTCAGGCGGGCCTCTCTGCCAGCAGCGACGAGATCGCGTGGGTGCAGACATCGTACCTGATCGCCGAAGTGGTGATGATCCCGCTTTCGGGCTTCCTCGCGCGTGCGCTCTCGACGCGGGTGCTGTTTACGGCGTCGGCGGTCGGGTTCACCCTTGCGAGCGTGCTCTGCGCGACGGCGACGACGATCAACCAGATGATCGTCTTCCGGGCGCTGCAGGGCTTTATCGGCGGCGGCATGATCCCGTCCGTGTTCGCGGTGGCGTTCTCGCTGTTTCCGGCTTCGAAGCGCAGCATCGTCTCGCCGATGATCGGCCTCGTGGCGACGCTCGCGCCCACCATCGGGCCGACGGTCGGCGGCTATCTCAGCGACGCCTTCTCCTGGCATTGGCTGTTTCTGGTCAATGTCGGCCCGGGCATCGCCGTTGCGACCGCCGTGTTCCTGCTCGTCGATTTCGACAAGCCCAACCCTGCGCTGTGGCGCCGTCTCGACGTTGTGGGCCTCGCGGCGATGGCGGTCTTTCTCGGCTCCATGGAGTACGTGCTCGAGGAGGGGCCGCGCTATGACTGGCTCGACGATTCCACCATCGCGACGTTCGCGGCGCTCTGTCTCCTCGGCGGACTGGTGTTCTTCTGGCGCGCCTTCACCGCCGCACAGCCGATCGTGGAGCTGCGCGCGTTCCGCGATCGCAACTTCGCCTTCGGCTCGGCTTTCAGCTTCATCATGGGCATCGGACTTTACGGGTTGACCTATCTCTACCCTGTCTACCTGTCCCAGGTGCGCGGCTACGATGCGCTCATGATCGGCGAGACGATGTTCGTCACCGGCGTTGCCATGTTCCTCACAGCGCCCATCGCCGGACGCCTGTCCGAGATCTTGGATCCGCGGGCGATGATGATCCTCGGCTTCCTCGGTTTCGCGCTCGGCACCTATGTTGCCTCGGGCATCACCGTCGACTGGGATTTCCATGAGCTTCTCGTGCCGCAGATCCTGCGCGGGGCCTCGCTCATGCTGTGCATGGTTCCGATCAACAATCTGTCGCTCGGGACGCTTGCGGCGGACCAGCTCAAGAATGCGTCCGGTCTCTACAACCTGATGCGCAATCTCGGCGGCGCGGTGGGGCTCGCGGTCATCAACACGGTGTTCAACCACCGGATGGACCTGCATCTGCAGCGGCTGCACGAGAGCGTCGCGTGGGGGCGTGCGGTGGCGGAGGATACGCTTGCCGGGCTCACCCAGCAGCTCTCGGCCCAGATCGCGGACGGAGACCTCGCCGCCCTGAAGGAGCTCACCCTCATCGTGCGGCGGCAGGCGAGCGTGCTGGCGTTCGCGGACGTGTTCGTCGTGCTGACGGCGATGTTCGCCGCCATGGCGCTGCTGGCGCTCTTCATGCGCAAGCCGGTCGAGGAGGTTCAGGGCGCGGGGCATTGACGGCCGACGACGGCCGGGGCCGGCGCCGCGTCAGGGTCCGCCCGCGCGGCGGCAGAGGAGGGCTAACCCCTCGACAGGGGGCCGCATTTCGGCTATAGCGCGGTGCAATAATTTCCCCTCACGGGTCTGCTCCACAAGGAGCCGCACGAGCCGTGTCCGCGGACCTTTCGTCCCGGCGCTGCTCCTCTGCATTGATGTACAAGCAAAAAGGAACGAAAATGAACATCATTCAAGAGCTCGAGCGCGAGCAGATGGACGCCGTGCTCAGGACCCGCACCGTGCCGGAGTTCGGCCCCGGGGACACCGTCAAGGTGATGGTGAAGGTCATCGAGGGCGAGGGCAAGAGCCAGTCCGTCCGCCTGCAGGCGTATGAAGGCGTCGTCATCGCCCGCTCGGGTGGCGGCATCAACGAGAGCTTCACGGTCCGCAAGATCTCCTACGGCGAGGGCGTGGAGCGCGTGTTCCCGGTCTACTCGCCCTACATCGCCGAGATCGAGGTTCTGCGCCGCGGCAAGGTGCGCCGGGCGAAGCTTTACTACCTTCGCGGCCGCCGTGGCCGCGCCGCGCGCATCTTCGAGCGCACGGACGTTCGCGCCCGCCGCCTCAACGCCGCCTGGAAGGGCTTCAAGAAGCCCAAGGGCGAGGCTGACGATCTCTCGCAGATCAAGGGCATCGGTGCCGATCTCGCCGCCCGTCTCAAGACGCTCAACTGCTTCAAGTTCGAGCAGGTCGCCAACTTCTCGGACGAGGACATCGCCAACGTCGACGAGGCGCTGAAGCTCAACGGCCAGATCGAGCGCGACAACTGGGTGGGCGAGGCGCAGAAGCTCGTCGCGGAGGCGGCTGCGGCGGAAGTGCCGGCCGAGGAGGCCAAGGACTAAGCGGAGGCTTCGGCGCGAGCCGGTCTTTCCCGTGATCAGACGGCGGCGCCTCCGGGCAGCCGCCGTTTTGCTATCACGGGACCAATTCCGCTCCGAGCGTTGCGCGGGGGACGATTCGGACTACATTTCACACGTGATCAGCGGGGGAGAGGCCCCTACCCATGATGTCGAACGTCGAAGTCAGCCGCGCGCAACTGCGCGAAACCGGCCAGATCAAGCGGCACGGTCCCGAAGCCTTCGCGGCCATGCGCAAGGCGGGCCAGCTCGCCGCGGCCGCGCTCGACATGATCGGGCCTTACGTCGTGCCCGGCGTGACCACGGAGGAGCTCGACGACCGCGTGCTCGCGTTCGCGCTCGATCACGGGGCGATTCCGGCGCCGCTCAATTACCGCGGCTTTCCGAAGTCGATCTGCACCTCCGTCAACCACGTGGTCTGCCACGGCATCCCCGGCCCCAAGCCGCTGCGCGAGGGCGATGTCATCAATATCGACGTGACGCTGATCGTCGACGGGTGGCATGGCGACACCAGCCGCATGTATGCGGTCGGCGCCATCAGCCGGCGCGCGGAGCGGCTGATCGAGGTCACCTACGAGGCGCTGAAGCTCGGTGTCGCGCAGGTGAAGCCCGGCAATACGATCGGACACATCGGCGCGGCCATCCAGGCGTTCGCGGAAGGAGAGCGCTGCAGCATCGTCAGGGACTTCTGCGGGCACGGGCTTGGGCGGCTGTTCCACGACCGGCCGAACATCCTCCACTACGGGGAGGCCGGTGACGGTGCGATCATGGAGCCTGGCATGCTGTTCACCATCGAGCCCATGATCAACCTCGGCAAGCCGCATGTGAAGGTGCTGCCGGACGGATGGACCGCGGTGACGCGCGACCGGGAGCTGTCGGCGCAGTTCGAGCATACGGTCGGCGTTACGGAGACCGGCGTCGAGGTGTTCACGCACTCGCCGGCCGGGCTCGAGTGGCCGTCCCGCAAGACCTGATGCGGACCTGACCGATGCACGAACCCGGCGCGCGAGACCCGAAAGCGGCTCCGGAGCAGAGCGCGGCGGACGCGCCCAAGGACGAGCCCGATCCGCAAGGCGCCTTCTTCGAAGGGCCGCAGCCGCTCTATACCGGCCATCGCGAGCGACTGCGTGCGCGCTTTCGGCAGGCGGGAGCCGACGCGCTTCCCGACTACGAGCTCATCGAGATGGTGCTGTTCCGTGCCATTCCGCGCCGGGACACCAAGGGTCTCGCCAAGCGTCTCCTGGCGCGCTTCGGCTCGTATGCCGAGGTCGTCAACGCGCCGGAAGCGCGGCTCAAGGAGGTGGCGGGCGTGGGCGATGCGGTCGTCACCGAGCTCAAGCTGATCCGGGCTGCGGCGCTGCGGCTCATGCGCAGCGAGATCGCCTCGCGCCCCGTGCTCGCGAGCTGGAGCCAGGTGCTCGACTATCTGCGTGCGGCGCAAGCCTTCGAGCACCGTGAAGAGTTCCGCATCCTGTTCCTCGACAAGAAGAATGTCCTGATCGCCGACGAGGTGCAGGGACGGGGGACGGTCGATCACACGCCGGTCTATGTGCGCGAAGTGGTGAAGCGGGCGCTGGAGCTGTCGTCGAGCGCCATCATTCTCGTGCACAACCATCCCTCGGGTGATCCGACGCCCTCGCGCGCCGATATCGACATGACGCGCATGATCATCGATGCGGCGCGGCCGCTCGGTGTCACGGTGCACGATCACATCATCGTCGGACGCGGCGGGCATGCGAGCTTCAAGGCCCTGCGGCTGATCTAGAGTGTCTCAGCGCTTCGGCGGATGAGAGGCGACGCGCGGTGTGGCGGCGTATCTGGCCTCCGAGAGTATTTTGGGCCATCGGCTCCCGCACATCACATGTCATCTGACGTCATGGCGAGCCATGCTAGGCATGGGGGCGGAGCCGTGCTTCGCGTGGACGGGCTCCAGACACGTCGATGTCCGAACAGGTATCGTCCGATCGGCCGGAAGGATGAGCCGACACGCTGGAGATGGGGAGTTTCGAGGTCGATGACGGCGTTCTTCGATCGCAGGCTCCGGGCGCATCGGGTCTCCTTCGACCGGATGGCGCCGGGGCTTGCTGGAGATCTGGCCTATCGGCGCTTCTGCCTTCCCAGGTATTCGACGCGGCGGAGCCCGGATCACGCGCAGCTTGCCGACCGGGCGCGCTTCCATCTGCGGAATGCGACGTGGGTCAGCGTCCCGACCACCGAGGGGCAGGTTGAGGCCTACGTGTTCGAGCCGGAGGGACGGGCGCGGGCGGGCGTCCTCATCGCCCACGGGTGGACCAGCGAAGCCTCGTTCATGGCGGTCTTCGCCGAGCAGCTCCGGCGGGCGGGCTTTCGCGTCGTCGCCTTCGACCAGCCGGCGCATGGCCGCAGCGCCCAGCGGCGCGCGAGCCTGATCGATTGCGCGCGGGCGCTGTTGCAGGTTGCCGAGGCGCTGGGGCCGCTCCGGTTCGCGGTCACCCATTCGATGGGGGGCCTCGCGACACTGCTGGTCGGCGAGGGCGGGCTGCCGATGGCGCGCTGCTATCCGTTCGAACGGTACGTGCTCGTCTCCTCCCCCAACCGCTTCTCGACCATCACGCAGGAGTTTGCCGACGAGTTTCACCTGGGGCCCGCCGCGCGGCGCGCCTTCGAGACCCACGTGGCGCGTGTGGCGCATCGCCCGATCGCGGCCTTCACCGCGGCCCGGCTGCTGGCGGCGACGGAGCGGCCGGCGCTGGTGATCCATTCGCGCGACGATGCGGAGGTCGGCTTTTACAACGCCGAGGAGATCGCGGCGGCGTGTCCCGGTGCGCGGCTCCAGGCCGTCGACGGGCTGGGGCATCGGAATATTCTGTTTGCGCCACCCGTCATCCGGGGCGTGGTGTCCTACCTTGCGGACAATTGACAGCACGCGGCCTTGGGCGGCCGGGACACGCGCCGGCGAGGGCTCGCGCCGGTCGTCGTCCTCGACTATATGATGGCAGCCGAGTGCCCGAGGGGGCTTGGCGGCAGGGCCGCAGAGACCCATGCCCGGGGCCAGGGCGAGAAGGATCGATCATGAGCAACGCCAAGCATTCCCGCGTCATCATCCTGGGCTCGGGGCCCGCCGGATACACCGCCGCCATCTATGCCGCCCGCGCCATGCTGAAACCCGTCATCATCCAGGGCAACCAGCCGGGCGGGCAGCTCACCATCACCACCGATGTCGAGAATTATCCGGGCTTTTCCGATGTGATCCAGGGCCCGTGATCATCATGGACTACATCGTGAAGGTGGATCTTTCCGCGCGCCCGTTCCGGCTCGAGGGCGATTCCGGGGACAGCTACACGTGCGACGCCTTGATCATCGCCACCGGTGCGCAGGCGCGCTGGCTCGGCCTGCCGAGCGAGGAGGCGTTCAAGGGCTACGGCGTCTCGGCGTGTGCCACCTGCGATGGCTTCTTCTACAAGGGCAAGGAGGTGGTCGTGGTCGGCGGCGGCAACACGGCCGTCGAGGAGGCGATCTTCCTCACCAACTTCGCGAAGAAGGTGATCGTCGTGCACCGGCGCGATCATTTCCGTGCCGAGAAGATCCTGCAGGATCGCCTGATCAAGAACGAGAAGATCGAGGTCGTCTGGGACAGCGCCATCGAGGAGGTCGTCGGCTCGGCCGAGCCGCGCGCGGTGGAGGCGGTCAAGATCCGCAACGTCAAGACGGGCAAGATCACGACACGCCAGGTGGATGGCGTGTTCATCGCCATCGGGCATGCGCCGGCGACGGAGCTGTTCCGCGGCCAGCTCAAGATGAAGCCGTCGGGCTACCTGGTCACGGCGCCGGATTCGACGGCGACGTCGATCTCGGGAGTGTTTGCGGCCGGCGACGTGAAGGATGACGTCTATCGCCAGGCGGTGACGGCGGCCGGCATGGGCTGCATGGCGGCGCTGGAGGTGGAAAAGTATCTCGCGCACGAGGCGACGACGGCCGCGGCGGCAGAATGATCCGTAACCGCATGACGCAGCGCGGCCGTTTCCGGTCGGTCGCTGCGTTTGCGGTGTCGGTCCTAGTCCTCACCTGCTCCAGCGGCTTCGCCAACGATGGCGTCGCAATGGTGTATCTGGTCGGCTCCGACCGCATCCAGGTGATGACGCGTGACATCACCGGTGTCGATGTCGGAGAGATGATCGAGGACGGCTGGAAGAAGCAAAGCGCGACGCGCGTCTGCTTCAGCGACTTGGTTCACAAGCGCATCCTCGAATCGGTGCGAAAGAACCTGAAATTGAACGATCACTTCAAGGTGGTCGTCGGCTGCGCCGTGGTTGCGGACATGCACATCACGTCCTTCGAGGGCAAGGGCACTGCAATTTCTTCATGAGCCCAAGCATCCACGGGGCGATCGCACTGGCGAACGCCATCAACACCGGCATGACGACGTCCGACTGCTCTGCCTACGCTTCGCAAGCTGGCCCGGCTCCGACAGCGCCGCCGACGTAACCGCTCAGAACTTGTAGGCGGCGACCTTGCCGTCGACCATCAGCGGGATGATGGCGGTGCGGCTCGACGGGATGAAGCCGAGATCGGCCGAGCCCTGAGAGAGCGTCAGAAGCTCTTTGGCGTCGCCCGAGCGCGAGATCTGGAACACCTTGCCGGCCACCCAGTCGGTGACGAGGTAGCTTTCCGCATCGAACGGCTCCAGGCCGTCGAGGTTGCCGACGGGTGCGCCGTTGCCCAGATCCGCGATCGACTTGTCGGCGAGGCGCACGGTCAGCAGATTGCCGGGCGTCTTGGCGGAGAGGTCGGGCTGGACGTCGATCTCCCAGCCCGCGATCACCAGTTGATCGCCCTCGACCAGGATGCCGTTCGGGCCTTTGAGGTCCGGGCTCTCCAGCCATTTCTCGAAACGTCCGTTCTCGAGCCGCCAGATCGCGTTGCCGGTGGTGTCGGTGACGTAGACGCGCCCCTCGCTATCGGCCACGGCGTCGTTCAGAAATTTGGAGCCCGCCGCCGGATAGCGCGCGGCAATGGCGCCGGTCGCGATGTCGATCTCGACGAGCTGGTCGATGTCGGCGGCGTAGAGCTTGCCGCCGGCGCGTGCGAGCCCTTTGGGCGCGTCGAGCCCGGTGACCCATTTCTCCGTCGTGACCTTGCCGTCAAGCGAAAGCTTCGAAATGTAGCCGTTGCCGTCCTTGTCGACCGGACCGCCGGCCACGTTGCTGACGTAGATCACGCCTGCGCCGGTGTCGGGGAGGGCCGATTCGGGGTTCTGGAAGCCCGAGGTTTCCCAGAGTTTCGCCGGCTCGGCGGACGCTGCGCAGGTCATCAGGGACGTGGCGAGGGCGAGGGTCGTGATCGGGATCAGTCTCATCAGGACGGAGGCCTTTTTCTCTGGGAGCGAGCGACAGGGCGGGACTGCCTGCCATATAGGCAATCGTGGTTGGGTCCGCCACCTGCCACCCGTTAATGGTGCAGGTGCGTCGATATGCATTTTTCGATGGCCAGGACGGATTTGATATCGAATAATCGCAAGGCTTGCGCGGTGGTGCGTTTACGAATGCGTGGCGCTGCCGGCACGAGCGGTCGGCTCGTGAGCCGGAACCGTGCAGGGGACTTCGGTCATGGATTGGGACAAGCTCAGGATTTTTCACGCTGCGGCTGCGGCCGGCAGCTTCACGCATGCGGGCGATGCGCTGCATATGAGCCAGTCGGCCGTGAGCCGGCAGGTTTCGGCGCTCGAGCGTGACCTCAAGGTTTCGCTGTTCCACCGCCACGCGCGGGGGTTGGTGCTCACCGAGCAGGGCGAACTGCTCTATGGCACGGTGTCCGAGGTCATGAGCAAGCTGCAGACGGCGGAGACGCTGCTCGCCGACACCACCACCAAGCCCTCCGGCCTACTCTCCGTGGCGGCGCCCGTCGGCTTGGGCACGGTGTGGCTGTCCCAGCGGCTCCGGGAGTTCATGGACCTCTATCCGGAGATCCGCATCGAGCTTTTGCTCGACGACGACCAGATCGACATCGCCATGCGGGCCGCCGACGTCGCCATCTGGACGCGGGAGCCCGAGCAGGCGGACCTCATCCGCAGACCCCTGTTCACGGCCAGCGTGCGGCCGATGGCCTCCACGAAATACACGCGCCGTTACGGCCTGCCGGAGACCTTCGCCGACCTCGACGCCGGAGGCCACCGCGTCTTGTCCTATAGCGGGCAGACGGCGCAGCTGCTTCCGGCCATCAGCTGGCTCGAGACGGCGGGGCGCGAGGATGGCGCGCCGCGTGAGCCGGTGTTCCGCACCAACAGCGTCGTTGCCATCAAACAGGCGGTGATCTCGGGGATCGGCATCGGCATGATCCCCGACTACATGACCGAGCAGGACAGCGACCTCGTGCCGGTGCTGGTGAAATGCGGGAGAGAGATGCCGAACCTGCCGGTGCTGTTCGTTTTCCCGGAAGAGCTCAAGAGCTCCAAGAAGGTGCAGGTGCTGCGGGATTTTCTGGTTGCCAAGGCCCGGCACTGGCGGGAGTAGGGTGGTCGCGCGGGCGTCGCTCACGCGGAGACGGAAGGCTCCCCGGCCGTCCATGCTTCGCATGGAAGGCTCCGACCCCCCGCAAGATTCGGCACGCATGACCGGAGGGATCGTGAACAAGAGCCCGCGGGGGGGCCGGGCCGGCTAGTTTTAGTGGCAAAACGCCGCGCGAAGCGGCTTATGAGCGATTTAAGCGGCGCTGATTTGCAAGCGGCGCGCTGAAACGCTATCTGATGAGAAAATTTCCCCTTATTCCGAGCCCAGACCATGGCCAAGACGCTTTACGACAAGATTTTCGACGATCACGTCGTCGACCAGCAACCCGACGGCACCTGCCTGCTCTACATCGACCGTCACCTCGTGCACGAGGTGACGAGCCCGCAGGCCTTCGAGGGCCTGCGCATGACAGGGCGCAAGGTCCGGGCGCCCGAGAAGACGCTGGCCGTCGTCGACCACAACGTGCCGACGACGGACCGCACGCGCGGCATCGCCGACGACGACAGCCGCATCCAGGTCGAGACGCTGGCCGCCAACGCGCGCGATTTCGGGGTCGAGTACTATAACGAGCTCGACAAGCGGCAGGGCATCGTCCACGTCGTCGGGCCCGAGCAGGGCTTCACGCTGCCGGGCACCACCATCGTCTGCGGCGACAGCCATACCTCGACGCACGGCGCGTTCGGCGCGCTGGCGCACGGCATCGGCACCAGCGAGGTCGAGCACGTGCTCGCCACGCAGACGCTGGTGCAGAAAAAAGCCAAGAACATGCGCGTCAGCGTGGATGGGGCGCTGCCCGCGCACGTGACGGCCAAGGACATCATCCTTGCCATCATC
>WBZR01002304.1_pt1 | contig 20167 bp, 21 predicted proteins | sample 5204231 | NCBI WGS metagenome assembly WBZR01 (sample SAMN12412403, study PRJNA552823) | activated sludge metagenome | isolation source: activated sludge from anammox sidestream of wastewater treatment plant... | place: USA: Virginia | collected 2017-08 | reverse complement strand
GGATGTCCTCGCCCGGCAAGTCCCTAGCGCCCCACCTTCCGCTTCTCGTGCTCGCGCTGGCAGTCGATGCAGCGCTTGGCGGTCGGGTAGGCGAGCAGGCGTTCGTAGGCGATGTCGGCGCCGCAGTCGGTGCATTCGCCGTACTTGCCGGCGGCGATGCGCTGGCGTGCGCCCAGGATGTCGCGCACGTCCTGCAGGTTCTGGCGGGTGACGGGGTCGTCGACCGCCGAGAGCTTGACCAGCAGCGCGTCGTCCGTGGCCTGGTCCACGCTTTCGCCGAGCGTGACCCCCTGCCGCTCGTCGTCCATCGCGGAGAACAGCGAGCGGATCTCGCGAAACTCGCGGGCCCACCTCTCGTCCATCATCGCGGTGAGCCGGTCGATCTGCTTCTGTTCCAGTGCGGGTATGTCCGCTTCCGTCCGAAGGTTCGTGCCGCGCGGACGCGCGGCTTCACGCTTGCTGACCTCGGTTGATTCTATCCCGCCGACGCGCGGCCGCTGCGGGTGACCGACTGCCGCAGTCGACGCTGCGGCAGCCCTCGCCGGTTTCAGTCTTGTTTCACCTTGCTGCGCGAAGAATGCAGGCAACGGGCTTTCACGCCCTTGTCCATTCGGAGCGCAGAGGATGTCGCACAAGTTCTCGTCCCGATTCCGACAGGCCCCGCTTGCCGTGGTCGCCGTCTCGCTGCTCACCGCGGTGAGTGCGCACGCGGCCGACACTTCCGCTGCACGGCAACTCGAGCGCTTCAGCACTGCCGCCGGCGCGCCCGGCAACGCGGAGCGCGGGCGCCTCTTCTTCACCAGCCGGCACGGCGGTGAATGGTCGTGCGCATCGTGCCACCACGATGCGCCGCTCGCCGCCGGCAAGCACGCGAAAACCGGCAAGGCGATCGACCCGATCGCACCGGTTGCGAACGCGGCGGCCTTCACCGACACCGCTCGCGTCGACAAATGGTTTCGCCGCAACTGCAACGACGTGCTCGGGCGGGAATGCAGCGCGCGCGAGAAGGCCGACGTGCTCGCGTACCTGCTCGGGCTCGGACGCTGACGGTCGGCGCGCTCCGGGATGCCTGCGATGAGCCCCTCGCTTCGCGATCGCCTCTTACGATTCCTCACCGTGGCCGGTCTTTGCGCCGCCGCCGCCGCCGCCGCTGTCGCGCAGGCGGGCGAACGCAGCGCGATGCCGGCCGACGTGCCCGATGCCTACCTGCAGGAATGCGCTGCGTGCCACACCGCGTACCCGCCAGGGGCGCTTCCGGCCGCATCGTGGCGACGGATCATGAGCGGGCTCGACAGCCACTACGGAACCGACGCTGCGCTCGACGCGGCCACGGCCGCACGAATCGACGCATGGTTGCAGCGGCATGCCGGCACCTGGAAACGGGTGAGCGACGAGCCGCCGCAGGATCGCATCACGCGTTCGCGCTGGTTCGAACGCAAGCACCGGAAGGTGGACACCGCCGTCTGGCGCCACGACAGCGTGAAGAGCGCTGCGAACTGCGGGGCGTGCCACGTCGGCGCCGACCGCGGCCGTTTCGACGACGACGACCTGCGATTCCCGGCAGGCCTCGGCGCGCGTCATCGGCGTGCCTGGAACGATTGAAGCGAGCAACGACATGCAATCCGTATCGACCTTCCCGCGCGCCGTCGGATCGGCGCAGACTCCATCGACGGGCCGCCGCGTGGTCGACGCGCCCACGCGCGCGTTCCACTGGCTGTTCGCGGCGAGCTTCCTCGGGGCATTCATCACCGGCGACAGCGAAACCTGGCGCCCGATGCACGTCGCGCTCGGCTACCTGATGGCCGCGCTGCTCGGGTTCCGGCTGCTCTACGGGATCGTCGGCCCGCGCTACGCGCGCCTGGCGCCGACGTGGCGCAAGCTGGCCGGCCTGCCCGCGTGGCTTCGATCGATGCGCCACGGGCGCTGGTTCGCCGACGTCGACTGGCGACACGGCGAGAACCTGCTGATCGCGCTGCTCGTCGTTGCGATGCTCGTCGCGGTCGTGCCCCTCGCGCTGAGCGGCGTCGTGGTCTACGAAGAGTGGGGCGGCGACTGGCTCGAGGAGGTCCATGAGTTCTTCGGCAACGCGTTCCTCGCGCTCGCCGGCGCGCACGTCGCCGCGCTCGTCGGCTCGAGCGTGCTGCGTCGAAGGAACCGCATGGTGCCGATGATCACCGGGCGCGCGAGCGGCGCGGGCCCGGATCTGGTGCGCAGCAACCGGACGTGGCTCGCCGTGCTCCTGGGGATCGCGTCGATCGGCTTCGTCGCGTGGCAACTGCTCTGACGTGCGGTGCCTACCGCAGCCGCAACGGCGGCGCCATCCCCGCCAGCGCCAGCAGCCCCCACACCGCGAGCGCCGTGCCGCCGCAGCAATACAGCGCCAGGTAGAAGCGGAACGCCAGCGGGTTGTCGTCACGGTTCGGCCGGAAGGGTCGCATGAAGTTCGAGCCGGCCGGCAGCTCGCCCACCCGATAGCCTCGCCAGCCGACGGCCAGCACGCCGGCCCCCATGGCGATCAGGAACAGGGCGCCGAGCATCTGCATCACGCAGCCTGCCCCGCGCCGGTCAGCTTGCGCACGACCGACAGCAGCCCGGTGACGCCGGCGCTCATCGCCCCGGCCATCAGGATCTCGAACGGCCACAGGTTGTGCGAGGTGGGATCGATCGCCACGCCGATCACGATGCGCACGACGACGAACGCCATCATGATTGCCGGCACCGCTGCAGCGATGCGCCAGCCGCCGCGCCAGCGCAGGAGCATCCACGCCGGGCCGGCGAAGCCGACCAGGCCCACTCCCAGCATGGCCAGCATGAAGCCGTTGAGCAGTGCCACGTCACCGGCGCTGACCGGTGCCCGGCTGCGCGCTTCGGCCGCCCGCTGCTGGGCGAGCCGGGCCTGCGCGTGCATGTCGGTCACCCACGCCGGTGGCGCCAGACCCGCCGAGGCTTCGCTGCCGCCGATGACGTGCACGCGATACGTGGCCACCACCGGCGTGCTCTGCACCCGGCCGTCGCCGGCGGTGATGCGGATCTCGTCGACCTCGTCCCCCGGCTGCATCAGGAAGAACCAGGCGAGCATTTCGCCATCGCCCGTGTAGCGCGGCGACGGGCTGGTGCCCGCATTGGCCGGTTTGCCGCGGAAGTACGGCCTCACCCAGATGCCGACCGGCTGGTCGCTGGAATACGCCAGGCGCAGGTTGAAGTTCTGGTTGCGCGCCAGCGTGATGCGATCGCCGGCAGGCCAGGTTTCGAGCACGCGCACCGTCGGCGCAGCGCGGGCCTGGCCGGAGAGGCCGAGCGCTGCTGCGAGCAACAGCAGGATCGCGATGAACCTTGGGCGCATGGCTCACGATTCTCTGCCCGAACCCTCCCGGGTGCGGCCGGGGCGGGCGGCCGATCGCGCCGGCCGGCGGCGCTGGCGCGATGAATGGCGCGATCGTGTGTGGCGTCAGGCGCCGGCGCGGGGAGCGCTTGCCGCGGCGGGCGGCGGGGCCGCCGCCACCAGCCCGTACCGCGACATCACGTCCAGCAGCTTCGCCCGGTCCGGCGGCCCGCCGGCGTTGACCACCTCCGCGACGTCGCGGAAGTATTGCGCTCCGATGTCCGGCGTCAGCACGACCAGCGCGCGCGCCGTTTGCGTCCCGGTGTTCCTGAAGGCGTGCACCGAGCTGCGCGGGGTCGACATCCATTGGCCCGGTGCCAGTTCGCGCGACTCGTTGTCGACCGAGTAGCCGATCGAGCCCTCCACGACGTAGAAGAACTCCTCGTTGTGGCTGTGGCTGTGCGGTGGGGGGACGTTCGCGCCCGGCGGCACGACGAGTTCGAACACACCCAGACCACCGGTCTTCGAGCCGTCGACCAGGTAGCGGATCTCGAGTTGGCCCACCTTGACCACGTCGTTGCTGCTCATGTCGCGCTCCTGGGTTCGAGGGTCACGGCATCAATGTAGACCGTTGCAGAGAAGCGATAAATAGCGTCTCATTCAACTGATTGTTGCCGGAGTGGTGCGAATTGCAGGATCGCCTGGCGGCCATGAGCGTGTTCGCGGAGGTGGTGGAGGCGAAGAGCTTCTCCGCCGCGGCGGCCCGGCTCGGCATCTCGAAGTCGCTGGTCAGTCGCCAGGTGAGCGCGCTCGAGCGCTCGCTGTCGGTGAAGCTGCTGAACCGCACGACGCGCAAGCTGAGCCTCACCGAGGCCGGCGCGATCTTCCACGAGCACTGCGTGCGCATCGTGCAGGAGGCGCGGTTCGCCGAACAACGCGTGACCCGGGTGCAATCTGAGCTCGCCGGGCTGGTGCGCGTCACCTGCGTGCAGGCGTTCGCGCTGCGCCACCTGATGCCTGCGCTCGGCGAGTTCCAGGACCGCTATCCGGCGATCCACGTGAAGCTCTCGTGCAGCAACCGCACGCTCGACCTGGGCGACGACGGCTACGACCTCGGCATCCGCATCACCGCGACGCCCGGCCAGAACCTGGTGGCGCGCAAGCTCGCGGTGAACCGCAAGGTGCTGTGCGCCGCGCCGGCCTACCTGGCGCGGCACGGTACGCCGCGCGTGATCGAGGACCTGGCCGGCCACGACGGCGTGCTGTTCCCGCCGATGGCGCCGAAGCGCGCGTGGAGCCTGCGCCGCGACGGGCAGCTGCACGTCGTGCCGGTCGCGGTGCGCTTCGAGACCGACGACATGGATGCGTCGCACGCGGCGGTGGTCGCCGGCCTGGGAATCGGCGTGCTGCCGATCTACGTCGCCGCGGACGACCTGCGGCGCGGGCGTCTGGTGCCGCTGCTGCGCGAGGTCGAGATCCTGCCCGACTTCGGCATCTACCTGGTCTACCTGCCCAACCGCACGCTGCCCAGGCGTGTGCGAACGCTGATCGACTTCCTGGTGCAGCGGTTCGAACCGGCGCCGCCCTGGGAGGCGGGGTGGTAGTCGCCGCGGGCGATGGTCGCGCTTGGAACCCCTTCGCCGACTGGGTAAGCTGACCGCCCGTCACCCGGAGCCGCTCCATGTGGAAGCAAACCGCGCAGCACTGGTGGTCGATCACCCGCGAAGCCGTCAAGCTCTGGCTCGACAGCAACGCGTTCAGCCACGCCGGGGCGCTGGCGTTCTACACGCTGTTCTCGCTGGCCCCGGTCGTCATCATCGCGGTCTCGGTGATCGGGATCGTGATGGGCGAGCAGGCCGCGCAGGGCCACATCGTCGGGCAATTGCAGGACGTGATGGGCCACGAGGCGGCCCGGGCGGTCGAGCAGGCGGTCGCGCGCTCGCGCATCGAGGAGTCGGGGCTGCTGCCGACGCTGCTCGGCGTGGCCGCGCTGCTCGCCGGCGCCACGACGGTGTTCGGGCAGATGCAGTCGTCGCTGAACGCGATCTGGGGCGTTGCTGCGCGGCCGCATCGCAACAACCTCTTCGCGCTCGTGAAGAATCGCCTGCTGTCGCTGACGGTCGTGCTGGCGATCGGCTTCGTGCTGCTGGTTTCCTTGCTGCTCGGGGTCGTGCTGCGCGCGGTGCTCGAGTTCACCGACCGTTTCGTGCCCGCGGTGGCCGCGCTGTTGAGCGGCAGCGAGGCGCTCGTCTCGCTGCTGTCGGCGGCGCTGCTGTTCGGTGCGGTCTTCAAGGTGCTGCCCGACGTCGTGCTGCACTGGCGCGACGTGGTCGTCGGCGCACTGGTCACCGCGCTGCTGTTCTCGGTCGGCCGATGGGGTATCGCGGCCTATCTGGCGCACACCGCGACGGCCTCCACCTACGGCGCGGCGGGCTCGGTGGTGCTGATCCTGCTCTGGGTCTACTACTCGTCGCTGATCCTGCTCTTCGGCGCCGCGTTCACGAAGGCGCACCTGCTGGCGCGCGGGCGCGCCGTGGTGCCGCGCAATACGGCGGTGCTGGTCAGGCGAGAACTGGTCACCGAACAGCCCGGCTGAACACCTTGCCGACGAGCTCGCGTCGGCTGCGCACGCCCGTCTTCTCGAAGATCGCGGTGAAGTGCTCCTGCACCGTATACGGCGAGATGCCGAGCGCCGCCGCGATCTGCTTGGTCGACAAGCCCTGCAGCAGGTAGCGCATCATCTCGCTTTCGCGTTTCGTCAGGCCGTAGGCGGCGGCGATGTCCGGCGCCAGGCTGCGCGGTTGTACGCGCTCCACGATGACTGCGATCTGCCGGCGCGCCGGGCCTTCGAGCAGGCAACCGTGCAGCGCCAGCGACGAGCCGTTCGGCGTCGAGACCCGCGCTTGCGCATTCGCGCTGGTGTCGGTTGCGCGACCGGCCAGGCGCGCCTTTGCGGCGACCGCGTGGACGACGTAGGGAAGTTCGCGCGACCCCGGATCGTCGCCGGGACCGTCGGCGAGCGCCTGCAGCAGCATGTCGGCGGCCGGCGTCATCGCCTCGAGCCGCTGCCGCTCGTCGAGCAGCACGAGGCCGGGGCCGTCGCCGTTGTCGATGTCGGCCGAGGCTCCCCGCAGCAGCGTCGCTACGCGGATGCCGTGCCCCACGTGCGACGACACTTCTTCGAGCAGCAGCGCCTCTTGCGCGTCGAAGTCCTTCGACGAACGCTCGCGCAACAGGCAGATCGACCCCCAGCCGGCCGCGTCGTCGACGAACTCTGCGCGCAATTCGTTGTCCAGACCCAGTGGTCGCAGCAGCTCGCGGTAGCGCAGGCTGCGCTCGGGCCTGCCGCCCGTCGCGACGCTGAGGATGCCGCTGTGATTCGGAGCGCGAACGAGGCTCGCGAACTGGTTGTAGTCGTCGTGCAGGTACTCGATCTCGGCGGCCAGCGGGTTCTCGCTCGGCAGGTTGAACGCCCGGTAGCTCGTCTCGAGCAGCGTGGCCGGATCGAGCGCGTGCCAGCATCCAGCCTCGCACGGAATCGCCTTGCGCAGTACGCGCACCGTTTCGTCGAGCAGCGTCGGCAGGTCGTGGCCCGCGTGCGCGAGCCGGACGATCTCGTGACGCCAGCGTGCCCGCGCTTCGCCGTCCCCCAGTTTTCTGGCATGGGCAGCGAAGTTCGACCTTCCTATGCTTCGGGCATCGTTCACTTCATTCCGGAGTCGATCGATGGACCAAGCGATCCCGACCCTCTCCGCCTCGGTTTCGATCCGTCCGCTGCGCGAGCATGAGCTGGACGAGGCCGACCGCATCTTCCGCCTGGCGTTCGGCACCTTCATCGGGCTGCCCGATCCGATGGACTTCATGAAGGGTGCGAAGCTCGTGCCCTCGCGCTGGCGAGCGGACCCTTGCGCGTTCCTGGGCGCCGACCTCGACGGAACGCTGGTCGGCTCGAACGGCGTCACCACCTGGGGCAGCGTCGGCTTCTTCGGTCCGCTGACGGTGCGGCCGGAACTGTGGGACCGCGGCATCGGGCAGCGCCTGCTCGAGCCGGCGATGCAGCTCTTTCGCGACCGGGGTACGCGCGAGGTCGGCCTCTTCACGTTTCCGCACAGTCCGAAGCACATCGGGCTGTACCAGAAGTACGGGTTCTGGCCGAGGAGCCTGACCGCCGTGATGCGAAGGCACGTGCGGCCGGTGGAGACGCCCGCCCGCGCATCGCTGCTCTCGCAACTCCCCGACGACGCGCGCGCCCAGTCGATCGACGCGTGCCTCGAACTCGGCGACGCGGTTCGCGCCGGGCTCGACCTGCGTCCGGAGATCCGCGGCGTGCTGGCCAACGCGAACGGCGACACGGGGCTGCTGTGGGACACGGACCGTCTCGAGGCGTTCGCCTTGTGTCACTGCGGGCCCGGCTCGGAGGCCGAGGACGGCACCTGCTACGTGAAGTTCGGCGCGTGCAGGCCCGGGCCGCGGGCCGAGGCGAACCTTGGACGCTTGCTCGACGAGTGCGAGCGCTTCGCCGCGGGCCGCTCGGCCGAGTGGCTGGTTGCCGGCGCCAACGCGGCGCGCAGGCGAGCCTACGGCGCGATGCTCGACGGCGGCTTCGCGCCGCAACTGTTCGGCGTGGCGATGCACCTCGGCAACGAGCCGGGGTACTGCCGGGAGGAAGTGCTGCTGGTCGACGACTGGCGCTAGCGCGCCCGGCGGCGCGGGCGTCACGCCTGCGCGCGTGCGCTGCGTATCGAGAGCGATCGCGTCGATCGAGGCGCGACGCATCGTTCGCATGTGCGTCTCCCCGGGGCGGCCCGGAGCGCGTGCCGCAGGCGGCCTGCGCGATCCGGTCGAGGCATCAGCTTACTCGCGAACGGCCGGTCGGGTCGGGGCCGCGAGAGCCTGGACGAGGCGCTCGACGCCGCCGGAAACCCGAGCTTCGCGACGGTTCTGAAGGTCGTCCGGGCGCTCGGACTTCGCCTGCGTCGAACCGAGCTAGACGCCGGCGCGCCCGGATCCGACCTTGCCTCGGCCGCGCCGGATTCGCACGTGGGTTACGCCGGGATCGTCAGGCCCCTGGCCACTTCTTCGTGATTGGGAAAGCGGAGAGGTCGGTCGTTGTCCGGCTACATGCTCACGGATCGCCTCCTCCATGACCCGCGGTCAGTTGAACTTCGCCCCCGATTTCACGACCACGTCGCGCCACGCGCGCATGTCGTCCCGGAACTGCTCCCCCCATTGCAGGGCGCTGAGCGGCGGCTCGACTGCGAGCGAGCCGCTCTTGACGATAAAGGCCCTGATCCCGGGGTCGGCCAGTGCCTTGGTCACAGCCACGTTGACCTGATCGACAATCCCTGGGGGCATGTTCGCCGGGCCGAACATGCCGTACCAGCCGACCGTGTCGAACGGGATGCCGCTCTGCGACAGGGTCGGGACGTTCGGCAGCGCGGGCGAGCGTCGCGCGCCGGTGATGGCCAGCGCCTTCAGCCGGCCGTCGAGCACGTACGGAGTCGTAGTCACCACGTCGAGAATGGCCACGTCGACCTGCCCCGACAGCACGTCCGGCATCGCCGCGGCGCTTCCCTTGTACGGCACGTGTGTCATGTCCACGTGTCCGAGCAGCTTTATGCTCTCACCGACCAGGTGCGGCGGCGTGCCGACACCGAAGCTCGCGAACGTAAGCTTGCCGGGCTGCTTCCTCGCGTGCGCGAGCAAGTCGGCGATGCTGTTCAGCGGCGAGTCGGCGCGTACGAGAACCAGTAAGGGCACCGTGGCAAGCTGCGCGACGGGGACAAGGTCCTTCGCCGGGTCGAAGGGCAGGCTGATTCCGATCGCAGGCGCGATTGCGAGCGCCGCCGCTGTCGCGAGCAACGTGTAGCCGTCGCCCGGAGCGCGCGCCACTTGGCCGGCGCCGATGTTGCCGCCCGCGCCGGGGATGTTCTCGACCACCACCGGTTGGCCGAGCGCGACGCGCATGTGGTCAGCGACCCTTCGCGCCACCAGGTCCGTGCCGCCGCCGGGTGGGTACGGCACGACGATCTTCACAGGTCGGCTCGGGTAACCCTGCGCGAGCGCGGTGGCCGCCGCCAGCGCGAGGGTCGCTCCGAGAATCGACTTCATCCATGCACGCATGCGGTGCTCCTCCTTGCGTTGTTCTACTTCCAGACCCGCTTGCAGACTCGATAGAAGTTGCCGCCGAGAATCCCGCGGATGTCCTGTTCGGCATATCCGTGACGAGACATCAGCTCGGTGAGCTCGAGGATCTGCTCCGGTTGCGCGAACTTCGTGTGGCGGTTCGGCTTGCCCTCGTTGTCGGGCCAGATGTCCGGCGTGTCCTCGACGGATTTCCAGAAGCCGGCGACGTCGCGCACGTAATCCAGTCCGATGCCGACGTGCTGGGGACCGACTAGGTTGGCGATGTAGTCCAGGTGACGGAACATCGACTCGCTGGTGGCCTCCATGTCGTCGATGAACTCGCCGAGCCCGTTGATGCCGACTACGCCGCCGGTCTCGGCGCACATGCGAATCTGGTCGTCCTTGATGTTTCGGTAGTGCGGGAACACCGAGTGCGCGTTGGAATGCGAGAAGATGCACGGCGCGGTGCTCAGCTCCATTGCCTCCATCGTGGTGCGGTGGCCGCAGTGCGAGCCGTCGACGATCATGCCGACGCGGTTCATTTCGCGGATGACAGAGCGTCCGTAGCGCGACAAACCTGCGTCCGTGGCCTCGCCGCAGCCGTCGCCGACCAGGCTGCGCTGGTTGTAGGCGAACAGCATATGCCGCACGCCGAGCCGGTAGAACACCTCGATGCTGCCGGTGTCGTTGCCGAGCACGTTGCTACCTTGGAAGTTGAACGTGATCGCCAGTCGGTTCTCGCTGCGCGCGCGATCGATGCCGTCGGCGTCGTAGACGATGCGGAACTTGTCGGGATTGCGCGCACAGACCCCGTAGACTTTCGCGAGGTTGGCCAACGCAAGCTCGGGCCGGCCAAAGACACGGTCGTTGCCGATCGTGAGCGACAGCAAACCGAAGCCGGCTTCGCGAAACCGGTCCAGCGTGACCCCGTCGATCGCGTGGATTGCGCCGTAGGGAAGGGTCATGTCCCAAACCAGCGACGTCCGGTAGATCTGTTGCGCTCGCTCGCTGATCGCGAAGGTCCTGGCGTTCATTCCTGCTCCGGTGGAAGCCGTGTTGCCTGCTGACAAGGAAACAATAGCAAGCGCCCCGTGCCGTCAATTGACGCCTCGCGACACTTCCTTGCACTTTTGCGAAGAGAAGAGCAGCGTGATCGGCATCGTCACCGATCAGGGGCACGCGGCCCGGCGCCTTCTCGGCAGCTCAGCGCGCCTCGGCCTCGCGCGTGGCGCGCCGCAGGTACGACGGCGTGACGTCGAAATGCCGGGTGAAGGTGCGCGAGAAATGCGAACAGTCGCCGAAGCCGCATTCCAGGCCGATATCCGTGACCGCCAGGTCGGTCTGTTCGATCATCCAGCGTGCGCGGTTCAGACGCAGTTGCAAGCGATACGCGCGTGGCGTGATCCCGACGTCGGCGCAGAAGCGGCGCTCGAGCTGCCGAAGGCCGATCCCGAGGGAATCGGCGATTCCGGAGAGCGGGTCCGGCTGCGAGACCTTCTGCTCGATGAGCAGCATCGCCCGCCGAACCAGGCTGTCGCGCGCCTCGCGCGTGACGACCGACTCGGGTTGCGGCGTGTTCGAGGGCAGCGGTTGCTCCTCGATCATGATGCGCAGGCTCTTGCGGGCGCGGGTGCTGCCGCAGTGCCGCTCGATGAGGTACGCGGCCAGGTGCACGACGCTCGTGCCGCCTGCACAGGTCATCCGGGCGCCGTCGACCACGAACATCCGGTTGGTGACAAGCCGCAGGCCGGGGAACTCGTTGACGAAGTCGTCGCGGTGGAACCAGCTGACACAGGCGACGTAGCCAGACATGAGGCCGGCACGCGCGAGCACGAATGAGCCCGTGCAAAGCCCGACCAACCCGATCCCGGCATTCGCCGCCGCCCTGAGAAAGGCGTGCGTGCCGGGCAGGACCTTCTGGCCGCCTTGCAGCAGCCCGCCGACGACGACGATGTAGTCGAAGCGCTTCGGATCGGACATGGTGTCCCATGGCTGCACCGTGGCGCCGCAACTGGAGACGATCGGCGCGCCATCGCCGAGCACGACCCATTGACACTCAATCTGGCGACTGCGATCGCCGTCATCGGCCGCGAGGCGCAGCGCGTCGACGAAACCGGCGAACGCGGTCAGCGTGAACCGCGGCGTGAGCACGAACCCGACGCGCAGGCTCGCCCCTAGTCTGCCGGACGGCGTTGCGCTCGCGTCGGCGGATCGCGACGCGCGCGAGCGCGTGCCGGTCGATGTGGCCATGACGCACAGATTACGCGATATGTCGTTTCGATGAAAGTCGGTCGGACGGCCAGTGCCTAGCATCGGTACGAGCCGGCGACCACGGGGTCGCATCACGCATCGAGCGACCATGGGTGTCAGCGTCTTCGACCTTTTCCGTATCGGCATCGGGCCGAGCAGTTCGCATACCGTCGGGCCGATGCGCGCCGCAAGCCGCTTTGCCGCGACCCTTCGCGGCAGCGGTCGTCTCGCAGCGGTTCAGCGTGTGCGATGCCGCCTATACGGCTCTCTCGGGGCCACCGGCAGAGGGCATGGCAGCGACCGGGCGGTGATGCTCGGGCTCGAAGGCGGGGAGCCCGACCGGGTCGATCCGTCCCGGATCATTTCGAGGGTGCAGCAGATCCGCAAGCGGAAGGCGCTGCGGCTGGCCGGCGCTGGCGAGGTCGCCTTCGACGAACGCGAAGACCTGCTGTTCCTGGAGCATGAGGCGCTGGCGCATCATCCGAACGGGATGCGCTTCACCGCCTTCGGCGCGCAGGGCAACGTGCTGCTTGAGCGAACCAGTTACTCGATCGGCGGAGGCTTCGTCATCGACGACGAGGAGATCGGCAAGCCGCGGGTCGGGCGCGAGGAGCGGGCAGTGCCGCATCCGTTCCGCAGCGGCGAGGAGTTGCTGCAGCGCTGCGCGCGATCCGGGCTCTCGATCGCGCGACTCATGTACGAGAACGAGCTCGCGGCGCGCGACGATGCCGGGCTGCGCGACGGGCTCCTGAATATCTGGTCGGCGATGCAGGCCTGTGTTCGGCGCGGCATCGAGTCGGACGATGCCGTTCTGCCAGGCGGCCTGTCGGTCAGGCGCCGCGCTCCTGCACTGTATCGCAGGCTGCAGGCTCGAAAGGCCTCGGCCGACCCGCTGGAGGTGATCGACTGGGTGAGTCTGTACGCGCTGGCCGTGAACGAGGAGAACGCCGCCGGCGGTCGCGTGGTCACGGCGCCGACCAATGGCGCGGCCGGCATCGTGCCGGCAGTGTTGCACTACTATTGCCGCTTCGTGCCCGGCGCCGGACAGCAAGGGGTAATCGACTTCCTGCTCACCGCCGGGGCGATCGGCATCCTTTACAAGGAGAACGCCAGTATCTCGGGGGCGGAAGTCGGCTGTCAGGGCGAGGTCGGCGTGGCGTGCTCCATGGCGGCCGGCGCGCTCGCCGCAGTGACCGGCGGCACGCCGAAGCAGGTCGAGAACGCGGCCGAGATCGGCATGGAACACCACCTTGGGCTCACTTGTGACCCGGTAGGTGGTCGCGTGCAGATTCCGTGCATCGAGCGCAACGCGATCGCCGCCGGCAAGGCGATCAATGCGGCGCGCATGGCGCTGCAGGGCGACGGGTCGCACTTCGTGAGCCTGGACGCGGTCATCCGGACGATGCGGGAGACCGGGGCCGATATGGCCGCGAAGTACAAGGAGACTTCGCGCGGCGGCCTGGCAGTGAACGTCGTCGAGTGCTGAAGAGGGCGCCATGCAGAAGTACTCGATCTGGTCGCTGCTGCGCAACGCGTTGTCGTATCACGAGAACTGGCAGCGGCAGTGGCGCTCGCCCGAGCCGCGCCCCGAGTACGACGTGGTGGTGATCGGCGCCGGCGGCCACGGCCTGGCAACCGCCTACTATCTAGCCAAGGAGCACGGGATCCGCAACGTCGCAGTGCTCGAGCGCGGTTGGCTCGGCGGCGGCAATACGGCGCGCAACACGACGATCGTGCGTTCGAACTACCTGTGGGATGAGGCAACCGCGCTGTACGAAAAGGGGATGCAGCTGTGGGAGGGCTTGTCGCGGGATCTGAACTACAACGTCATGTTCAGCCAGCGCGGCGTCATGAATCTGGGCCACACGCTGCAGGACATGCGCGACATAGAGCGGCGCGTCACCGCCAACCTCCTGAACGGCGTCGACGCCGAGGTGCTGACGCCCGCGCAGATCAGGACGATGATCCCGTTCATCAATCTGCACACCCGCTATCCGGTCTTGGGTGCCTCGTTTCAACCGCGCGCCGGCGTGGCGCGCCACGACGCGGTGGCCTGGGGCTATGCCCGCGCGGCCGATGCGCTCGGTGTCGACATCGTGCAGCAATGCGAGGTGATCGGGATCCGCCGCGAAGGTGCGGCCGTGGCCGGCGTGGACACGGTGCGAGGGTTCATCCGCTCGAAGAAGGTGGCCGTGGCGGCGGCGGGACATTCGAGCGTGATCGCCGACATGGCGGGGATCCGGCTGCCGATCGAGAGCCACCCGCTGCAGGCGCTGGTTTCCGAGCCGCTGAAGCCCGTGCTGAACACCGTCGTGATGAGCAACGCGATCCACGCCTATGTCAGCCAGTCCGACAAGGGCGACCTGGTGATCGGCGCGGGCATCGATCAGTACTTGGGCTACGGCCAGCGCGGCAGCTACCAGACCATCGAGCATACGCTTCAGGCGATCGTCGAGATGTTCCCGCTGTTCTCGCGCGTCAGGATGAATCGCCAGTGGGGCGGCATCGTCGACATCTCACCCGACGCGTGCCCGATCATCGGCCTCACGCCAGTGAAGGGGCTCTATATAAACTGCGGCTGGGGAACCGGCGGCTTCAAGGCAACGCCGTCCTCGGGGTGGGTGATGGCGCACACCGTGGCGCAAGACCGCCCGCACCCGTTGAACGAGGCCTTTGCGCTCGATCGCTTCTACAGCGGCCGGCTTGTCGACGAACACGGCGCCGCGGCGGTTGCTCACTGAAGCGATCCTGAGGGAGTCTCCGACGATGCTGCGTATCCCTTGCCCCTGGTGCGGCCCGCGCGCCGAGACGGAGTTCAGTTGCGGCGGTGAGGGCGGGATCGCCAGGCCGGCCGCACCCGAGTCCCTGTGCGACCGGCAGTGGGGCGACTACCTGTTCATGCGCCGCAATCCAAAGGGCCTGCATCACGAGCAATGGCGTCACGCCAGCGGTTGCGGGCGATGGTTCAATGTGCTCCGCGATACCGTCGGGTATGGCATCCACGCGGTCTGGAAGTTCGGCGAGGCCGCGCCCCCTTCGGTCGCCGCGATTCCCGGCGCCCACGTGACCGGGAAGGCCGCCGAATGAGCCATCGACTGTCTTCGGGCGGCCGCGTCGATCGCGGCCGCGTCGTCGGCTTCCGCTTCGACGGGCGCGCCTACCGGGGCCTAGCCGGCGACACGCTGGCATCGGCGTTGCTGGCCAACGGCGTGTCGATGGTGGCGCGAAGCTGGAAGTACCATCGACCGCGCGGCATCCTCGCAGCCGGTGTCGACGAGCCCTGCGCGCTAGTGCAACTGTTCGACGGCGCGCGCACGGTGCCCAACGCGCGGATGACCGAGGTCGAACTGGTCGAGGGCTTGGTCGCGCGCCCGGTCCATGCGAGCCCGCGCATCGGGCTCGACTTGCGTGCAGCGAACGGCTGGCTGGCGCGGATGATTCCAGCCGGCTTTTACTATAAGACCTTCATGGCGTCGCAGCGCATGTGGCACTTCTTCGAGAAGCGAATTCGCGCGGCAAGCGGGCTCGGCACGGCGCCCGCGCAGCCCGACGCTGACCGCTACGAGAAGCGGTTCGCGCACTGCGACGTGCTGGTTGTCGGCGGCGGGCTGGCGGGCCTGGCGGCGGCGCTCGCCGCGGGGGAATCCGGGGCGCGCGTCGTCGTGTGCGACGAGCAGGCCGAACTGGGTGGCTGGCTGCTTGCCAGCGACGAATCGATCGATGGCATGCCAGCGGCGCAGTGGGTGGCCCGGGCATGCGCCAGGCTGAACGCGATGCCCGAGGTCACCGTGCTGCCTCGCACGACCGCCTTTGGCTACCATGACCATAACCTCGTCACGCTGCTGGAGCGGCGCGCCGACCATCTGCCGCCCGTCGAAGCGCCGCCGTTTCGGGAACGTCTGTGGAAGGTGCGCGCCGTGCAGGTGGTGTTGGCCACCGGGGCGCACGAGCGACCCCTGGTGTTCGCACGAAACGACCTGCCCGGCGTGATGCTCGCTTCGGCGGTGTCGACCTACGTGCGCCGCTATGCCGTGTTGCCGGGCCGACAGGCGGTGATCTTCACCAACAACGACGCTGGCTACGATGCCGCGCTCGCGCTGCATGCCGCGGGTGCGGCGGTGCAGGTCGTCGACGCGCGCGAAGCGCCGGACGGTGCGCTGGGGTGGCGAGCGCGTCAGGCCGGCATTCCCACGCTCGCGGGCCACGTGGTCGTCGAGGCGAGCGGCGGGCGGCGCGTGCGCTCCGTGCGGGTGCGCGGCATCGACGCGGAGGGGCGCCTGGGGGGCACTTCGCGCCGCCTGGCCTGCGACCTCGTGGCGGTCTCGGGCGGCTTCAGTCCGGTGATCCACCTGCACTGTCAGGCGGGCAGCAAGGCGGTATGGGACGACGCGCTCGCTGCGTTCGTGCCCGGCACGCCGGCGCAATCGGAGCGGTCGGCCGGTGCCTGCGCGGGTACACGCACGCTGTACGAGTGCGCCCGGCAGGGCAGCGTCGCCGGGGCTGCGGCTGCGGTGGCGGCCGGCTTCGCGGCGCGGGCCGCACCGGCGCTGGCGACGTCCGATGGCAAGGCGGGCAGCCTGCGCGCGCTGTGGCAGGTGCCGCATCCGCGGGGCTCGAGTCGCGCGCCGAAGCAGTTCGTCGACCTGCAGAACGACGTCACCGCGGCGGACATCGAGCTGGCAATTCGCGAGGGCTTCGAATCGATCGAGCACGTCAAGCGCTACACCGCGATGGGCTTCGGCACCGACCAGGGCAAGACCGGCAACGTCAACGGCATGGGCATCGCGGCCCAGGCGTTGGGCAAGGGCATTCCGCAAGTCGGCACGACGACGTTTCGTCCGAACTACACGCCGGTCAGTTTCGGTGCCGTGGCCGGCCTCGAGCTGGGCGACGGCTTCGATCCGGTGCGCACCACGGCGATGCACGCCTGGCATGTCGAGCACGGGGCGCTGTTCGAGGATGTCGGCCAGTGGAAGCGGCCGTGGTACTACCCGGGACCTGGCGAAGACCTGCGCGCCGCGGTGGATCGTGAAGTGCTCGCCGTGCGTCACTCGGTGGGCATGTTCGACGCGTCGACGCTGGGCAAGATCGACATCCAGGGTCCGGACGCCGGGACGCTTCTGAACCGCGTGTACAGCAACGCGTGGTCGAAGCTCGATCCGGGCAAGTGCCGTTATGGCCTGATGCTCGACGAGAACGGCATGGTGTTCGACGACGGCGTCACCGTTCGCCTAGCGGAGCATCACTTCCTCATGCATACCACCACGGGCGGCGCAGCGCGCGTGCTGGCTTGGCTCGAGCGATGGCTTCAGACCGAATGGACGGAGCTGAAGGTGTACCTGACCACGGTGACCGACCACTGGGCGACCACCGTGGTTGCCGGCCCGCGAAGCCGGGACGTCCTGCGCTCCCTCTGCGACGACATCGACTTCGACGATGCGGCGTTCCCGTTCATGTCCTTCCGGGAAGGCAGGGTGGCGGGAGTGGGCGCGCGCATCATGCGGATCAGCTTTTCGGGAGAGCGCAGCTACGAGGTCAATGTGCCGGCCGCGGACGGGCTGGCCGTGTGGCAGGCGATCCACGAGGCCGGCGCCTCGCACGACATCTCGCCCTACGGCACCGAGGCGATGCACGTGATGCGCGCGGAAAAGGGGTACATCATCGTGGGCCAGGACACCGACGGTTCGGTGTCTCCAGTCGATCTCGGCATGGGTGCCATGGTCGCCAAGGGCAAGGACTGCCTCGGCAAGCGCTCGTTGTCGCGCAGCGATACGGCGCGTGCCGATCGCAAGCAGCTGATCGGCTTGCTCACTGACGATCCACGGGCGGTGTTGCCCGAGGGAGCGCAGGTCCTGGCCGGGGTGCCGGGTGTCGCGCCCGTGCCGATGGCCGGCCACGTGACCTCGAGCTACGCGAGCCCGACGCTGCAACGGTCGATCGCCCTGGCGCTCGTGCGCGGCGGGCTCGCGCGGATCGGCGAGCCCGTGAACGTGGCCACGCGCGATGGCCGCACGCTGGCCGCTACTGTCGCCAGTCCGGTGTTCTACGACCCGCAGGGACAGCTTCAGCATGCGTAGCGCAGCGTCCAGCGCCCTTGTAGCCGGTTGGCATCATGGCTTGGCAATCGTAAATCTCCGCGGGCCTGGCGACAATCTGGCATTCGTGTCGGGCGCCAGGCGTGCGCTCGGCCTCGGCCTGCCCCTGGAGCCGTGTACGACGGTCGCGGACGACGGTCTCCGTGTCGTCTGGGCTGGCCCCGACGACTGGTTCGTAGTTGGGCCGGCCGGTCAGGCGGGCGCGATCGCCGGGCGCCTGCGCGCGGAGATCGCCGACACGCATCACGCCGTGACCGACGTCAGTAGCGGGTACACGGTGTTGTGCGTCGCCGGCCCGCCGGCGCGCGATGTGCTGGCGCAGGGCTGTCCGCTAGATCTTCACCGGCGGGTGTTCACACTTGGCATGGCGGCCGGCTCCCACTATTTCAAGGCTTCAATCTGGCTCTGGCAGGTAGACGAGGCACCGGCGTTCGAGCTTCTGGTACGTCGCAGCTTCATGGCGTATTGTTGGCTGATGCTCGACCGAGGCACCGCGGAATGCGGGATGGTGGTTCGGCACCGGGATGCGAATGTCGGTGCGACGCGCTGAACGCGGCCGTTATGCGCTGACGCTGGCGGCAGCCAGCGCCCGCGGACAGGTCGCGTCCATCACTGCGTTGCTGGAGCGCCACGGCGCGTATATCGAGGAGTTCTCCGTCTTCGATGACGCGCTCGCGTCGCGCTTCCAGTTGCGAGCGGTATTTCGCCTGGAGGCCGGCGACCCGGATCGACTCGACGGGCTGCGCGCGGCGTACCAGGAGGTCCTGGCCTGCTACGAGCAGGCCGAAGGCGCGGTTCATGACCTGGGTAGGCCGGCGCGGGTCCTGATCATGGTCTCCAAGGCAGACCATTGCCTGCGGGAGCTATTGACCATGCGGCGCCGCGGGGAACTCGACATGGAGGTCATCGCCGTCGTGTCCAATCACACGGACTTGGCACCGATCGCGCTTTCCGAGGGGATCGCCTTCCGCCACCTCCTGATTTCCCCCGAGACGAAATTGCGGCAGGAGGCGGCGCTGATGCGCTACATCGACGAACAATGCGCTGAGGTGGTGGTGCTGGCGCGGTACATGCAAGTGCTCTCCGAAGATCTGTGCGATAGGCTCACCGGCCGCGTCATCAACATTCATCATTCGTTCCTGCCCGGCTTCAAGGGAGCGCGTCCGTATGAGCAGGCGCATGCGCGCGGGGTGAAACTAATTGGGGCCACCGCGCATTTCGCCACGGCGGACCTGGACGAGGGGCCGATCATCGACCAGGCTGTCGAACGGGTGGATCACGCGTTCGAGCCCGAAGATCTGCTCAATATCGGCCGGCACATTGAAAGCCTGGTGCTCGGGCGAGCCTTGCGGTACGTGCTGGAGCGACGCGTTTTCGTCAATGGCCTGCGCACGGTAGTCCTGCGGTGAGCGTCCTCGCCTTGACGCATCCGCGGACGCAGCCCCCACTCGTTGTAGCGACACGGTCGTCGCCTTCGCGGCCGGGGAGCGGCGGCACGCGCCCGAAGGACTGGGGCCGAGCCGGGATCGATTCGCGCCGATCGAGCAGTCGTGCCAGGACTTTCCTGATGATGTTGAGAACCGGTGCGAATCATGAAGGTCATCGTCGAGGCTGCGCGTCGGGTCTCGCAGCGTCTACGTCCCAGCGAACGCGTCTGAACGCCACGACGCGAACTCTGCGCGGATACGTCATGCCTCGAGGAGCGAGATCCCGTTGAGCATTCAGACGACCGCGGCGTCCTGGCGCAGCGCGAGCCGATGACGATCCTAGTTCTACTCAAGCAAGTTACATGGCGCCGCGCGTCGGAATTCTGCGATCGGTCACCCGGGGATCGTCAACCCACGCACCACCGCCGGCCGCTCGACGAACGCCGCCAGCGCTCGCGCCACTTCCCTGAACTCGCCGAACCCGACCAGCTCGCCGGCCTCGTAGAACCCGACCAGGTTGCGCACCCACGGAAAGGTCGCGATGTCGGCGATCGTGTAGTCGTCGCCCATGATCCACTTGCGGCCGGCGAGCCGCTGCTCGAGCACCTTCAGCAGCCGCTTCGCCTCGGCGACGTAGCGATCGCGCGGGCGCTTGTCCTCGAATTCCTTGCCGGCGAACTTCGTGAAGAAGCCCAGCTGGCCGAACATCGGGCCGATGCCGCCCATCTGGAACATCAGCCACTGGATCGTTTCGTAGCGCGCCGCGGGGTCGGCCGGCAGGAACGAGTCGCGCCCTTCGCGCGCGCACTTCTCGGCGAGGTAGATCAGGATCGCGCCCGACTCGAAGAGGCGCATAGGAAATTCAAACGGTCCTCGGAAGCACCATTGTGGCCTGGGTTGGCAGCCGATGTCGGCTTGACGGGCCTGGAACTGGCGCCTGACCCGTT
>WBZR01002303.1_pt1 | contig 20168 bp, 20 predicted proteins | sample 5204231 | NCBI WGS metagenome assembly WBZR01 (sample SAMN12412403, study PRJNA552823) | activated sludge metagenome | isolation source: activated sludge from anammox sidestream of wastewater treatment plant... | place: USA: Virginia | collected 2017-08 | reverse complement strand
GCGGGCTCGTCTCCAGTTTCCTGCTCCGATGGGCTAGCGAACGCGGTCGACAGCTCGGTCGGCCCTACCTCCGGCTTGACTGCGACGCTGCGCGGCCCCGGCTTCGCGCCTTCTACGAGCGATTTGGATTTCGGCACCACAGTGATTGCCAGGTGGGCCCATACTTCGTGGCGCGGTACGAGATTGGCGTGGAAACAGTCGGATAGCTCGCGAATAGTCGTCAACCCAGCAGCGGGTGGAGTGGGATAGGACAATGTCGTTAGATGATTACGAGGTCTCCAGCGATCCCGGCCGGATTGACGTCGACGTGGTGCATGAATTCCTGCGCACGAGTTACTGGGCCGAGGGTAGGGAGCACGAGACTACCGAGATCACAGTCAAAAACTCGCTCTGCTTCGGCGGTTACCTGTCGGGGCAGCAGGTTGCGTTCGGCCGCGTTGTTACAGATCGCGCCATCATTGGCTATCTAGCGGACATTTTCGTACTTCCCGAGTTCCGGGGCCGGGGCTTTGGCAGGACATTGGTTAGGACGATCCTGGCGCACCCTGATGTGGCCCGGCTCCAGGTCATACTCCTTCGCACGCGAGACGCTCATCGCGTGTATCAGACGTTTGGCTTCTGCCCCTTGCCTCGGCCTGAGGAAATGATGGCGCGGTATCCAAAGTCTTGAATTCCAAGGCGCATGGTTCAGCTGTTTCCGGTGCCGTACCAGATGGCGCCGCGGGTGAAAGCGTTTTGGCCGCTGCGGCAGCCTTGGCGCAGGGGATCTGGTCAGATCGACTCGACGCCGCCTATGCCATTGGCTCCCTGGCGCACGGTGGCTTTAGCGCGCATGTGAGCGACATCGATTGCGCTTTGATCCTCCGTGATCCGCTGGAGTTGCAGGACTCAGTGCGGGTAGAAGGGCTGATAGGCGCGATCAGGGGCTCGGGGCTACCGTTGGCGGATCGTACCTCGGTTTTCTGGGGTTCGATCCTGACCCTGCAAGGCGGAGCTCTGGGCGGACGGTTCCCTGCCCTGGATCGACTGGACCTCAAGCAGTTTGGACGGCTGCTATCCGGGCGCGATATACGGCTCGACATTTGCGCGCCGGCGATCCGCGACCTTGTGGTTGAGGGCGCGGAATTTGCACTACAGAAGCTCGCCAGTTCAGCTGTACAGGAACAGGTGCGGAGCCCCGCGAGTCTGGCGTCTCATGATGTACGCACGGCGACCAAGCTTGTGCTTTGTCCTGTGCGTTTCTTGTATACGGCGCATACCGGCCAGGTGGGCCGCAATGACGTTGCTGTCGCGCACTTTGTATCCGGCGCGCCGAGAGGCGAGGCGGCGCTCGCCGAGGCCGCCTTGGCGTGGCGGGAGCGCCCCCCGGACGTCGGGGCACCCGAAGTTGTGCAACTCCTCGAGAACGGCTTACGCGCGATCTACGTGCGCTTCCTAAGTGACTACGAAAGCCGGCTGGCTGCATATTCACGTTATGACCTGGCCGATGCGATGTGCCGGTGGCGACAGAGTCTGCTTCGCTGATTGGTGCCGGGCTGCCGATCGATTCCATGACCGTCACCATTCGCTTTAGAAGCCGCAATGACATCACGGCGATTCCGCCGGTCGAGTACTCGTTGCCGGCCGGCGGCACGATCCGGTTCGTCCGGATGGGGAACACCCTGGCAGCCAAATGACAGACATACGTTCTTCGGCTACATCTGACCCCGTGAGCATCGTTCAGGCGGCCACCGCCGAACGTGTCGGCATGGCGAGGGAGCTGTTCCTGGAATACGCGAAGTGGCTCGACGTTGACCTCTGCTTCCAGGGCTTCGACGATGAGCTTGCCAACCTTCCCGGGACCTACGCGCCGCCACGCGGGCGACTGCTGCTGGCGCTGGTTGACGACATGCCGGCCGGGTGCGTCGCGCTCCGGCCCCTGGCAGCCGATACGGCCGAGTTGAAGCGCCTGTATGTCCGGGAGAACTGGCGGGGCCGTGGCATTGGCCGACTGCTGGCCGAACGTCTGGTGGCTGATGCGCGGTATATCGGCTACGCGCGGGTTCAACTGGATTCCCTGCCGACCATGACGGCCGCGGCAGCCCTTTACCGGTCGCTTGGTTTCGTGTCCCGTGAGCCCTACTACGACACGCCACTGGTGCACACGGTCTTCATGGAATTGAACCTGTCGGGCAGACGCTAGTCCGGTAGCCGCCCGCCCGACTTTCTCCCCGAAATCACCAGAAATGCGACTTCCCCTGCAGCCTGGCAATAGGGCACCGTCACGGGTACGAACAGGCGGCTGACAAGTCGCCGACAGGATCCCGACCGGTTCGGCGACAGATTTCGAGCAGTCGCCCGACAACCCAATGGGCAAGACCCTGAAGCGGCTGGATCAGGAATGTCGAGAACAGAAGACGCGAATGGGGTTCTGCAAGATAGAAGGCGCTACACGTCGTTTGCTGAACCCCATTCGTGACGCGGGATGCGGGCAGCACGCAGGGGTCAGTTCGCGTGCCGCGAAACTGTCCAGGCAGTTGACCTCTCACAGGAATCCCGGTGCCGTCCACGCTGCCGTACGCTCCTGCGCGCTGGAACTGACGCATGCCTCGGCGCGATGACAAGGACATCCGCCCGCGCACCGGCCGGTCGAAGGCCGCCAGGAAGGACGGCAGCTTCCTCAGCCGGGTGCTCCAGTCCGCCGGTCCGGGTTTCGCTAAAAGCCTCAGCGGGAAGCGGGGCCTCGGGCACCTCAGCCGGGGCCAGGTCGCGGTCCGCATTGGTATGCGCACCCCGGGTCCCCGGACCCGGCGCGTTGTCCTCAAGGCGCGGCTGGTGGTCCAGCCCGGGCGCCTGCGCGCGGCCACCCTCCGGCACGGCCGCTACTTGGAGCGGGAGCCGGCGGGGGAGCCCGGCCACCTGACCGCCTACGGTCCCGGGACCGACACGGCGGACTTCGATGCGCTCGCCGAACGCTGCGCCGACGACCGCCACCAGTTCCGCTTCATCGTCTCTCCGGAAGACGGGGTCGCCCTGGACGATCTCAGGCTCTACACCCGCACCCTGATGCAGCAGGTGGAGCGGGACCTGCAGACGAAGCTGGACTGGGTCGCCGTGGACCACCGGGACACGGACAACCCCCACAGCCACGTCCTCCTGCGGGGCAAGACGGCGGACGGCCAGGACCTGGTCATCGACCGGGAGTACATCAGCCGCGGCATGCGCCTCCGGGCCCAGGAAATCGCTACCGAGTGGCTCGGTCCCCGGACCGACCGGGAGATCCAGGCGAGCCGGCACCAGGAGCTGGTGGCGGACCAAGTCACGCCCCTCGACCGGACTCTCCAAAGGGACGCCGTCGATGGCCTGATCGACCTCCGGCAGACCCCGGCCACGGCGTCCGCCCGACAGGTCCACGCCCAGAAGTTGGGACGCCTCGCGCACCTGGCGAAGTTGGGTCTGGCGGAGGAGAGCCGCCCCGGTCGCTGGCAGCTGGCTCCCAATGCCGGGGCCATGCTCAAGGAACTGGGCGAGCGGGAGGACATGATCCGCACGGTGCGGGGGGCGGTCCCGGCGCCGGGCACCGAGATCCACATCTTCGACAAGGCCAGCTCCCGCCCCGTGACCGGCAGCATCGCGGCCCGCGGACTCCGTGACGAACTCACGGAGGAGGGCTACCTGGTCGTCCGGGACATCGACAGCCGCGCCCACTTCCTGCGGCTGCCCGGGAGGGTGAACCTCGCGGACTTGCCCGTAGGCGGCGTTGTGCGGACTCAGGGGGACCGGTTGTTCCTCGTGTCGGCCCTGCCCATTGAACGCCAGACCCAGGCCCTGGGGGCTACCTGGCTCGACGCCCAGCTGGTCGCCGGGGGTACGGACCTGGGTACGCTGGGCTTCGGGGCCGAGGTGCGCGCGGCGCTGGCGGTGCGGGCCGAGTTCCTGATCGGGGAGGGGCTGGCCGATCGGCGGGACGGGCAGCTGCGACTGGCGAAGGACCTGCTGCCTGCCCTGCGGAACCGGGAGCTGGCGGCGGTGGCGAGTCGGCATGCCCCCCTGCCCGGGATGACCTACCGACACGTGCCGGACGGGCAGCCGGGGACCGGGGTCTACCTGCGGTCAGTGCAGCTGGTCAGCGGGCGGTACGCGCTGCTGGGGGATGGGATGAATTTCAGCCTGGTGCCCTGGCGGCGGGAGCTGGAGCGGGGGGTGCAGCGGGGGATTGCGATGGACGGGCCAGGGAGAGGAAGAGGACGGGGAATCGGGAGATAGGTCGCCGGCGGGGTCCTGGCCGAAATCGCCGCGAAGAAACCACGTTGGAATCGTCTGCGATGCCCTTGGTATGCTGCCATCCGAATCGCATCACCCACTGTGGGCCACGCATGCCAGTTGATCAGGCACTCGTCGACGCTGCCATTCAGCAGGCGCTGGCCAGGTTTTCCACGGGTTACGCTGGAGCCGCGGCAATCCGCACAGACTCGGGGCAAGTTCTAACCAGCGTCTGCCTCGATACACCCAACCCCGGTGCAAGTTTGTGTCATGAGGCCGGAGCATTCTGCGAAGCCAATCGGCTCAATGCGCGCGTAGTCGCTTCAGTCTGCGTATCTCGTAGTGAGCCAGGTAGACCATTCCTGATCCTTGCCCCCTGCGGCATCTGCCAGGAACGGCTGGCACTGTGGGCGCCGGACGTTGAAGTGGCCGTCGCGGTACCGGGTAAGCCAGGTGAGTGGCAGTCGAAACGTCTTGCCGAGCTGCAACCTCACTATTGGCGCAACGCGGTCGTCGAAGCCGGGGAATGACCATCCGCGATCATTGGGCGCTGTTCACGCAATTGGCGGAAGCATGAAGTACAGAGTCAATATCGACGTCGCGAATAAGACCAAGGCTGGCTTCGGGAAGCTGATTGACGGCCGAGATCCGCGGCTCTTGAACCAAGTTGGCGCGTTTTCTTCTCTGTTCCTTCTGGACACCACCAATTACTCCGAGCCGGTGTTGGTGTTGAAGACCGAAGAACCCGGATCCAAGCAGGTGCTTGCCTTTGCCCACGACCGTGTCGAGTCAGTCTGCCACGACATGATCAATCACCTGATCAACGACTGTATTGTCATGGGGGCAAAGCCCCTGGCCGTTCAGGACCTGATCATTTGCGGCAAGCTCGAGAGCGGCACGGCCTCGCGAATCGTCGCAGCCTGTGCCGCGGCTTGCGCAGCTCAGGGCTGTGTCCTTACAGGTGGTGAGACGACCGAGCAACCAGACGTTGTTCCGGCGGGGACCTACATCCTGGGGTCCAGCATCGTGGGCATAGTTGATCGTCGCAAAGTCATCGACGGTTCCGGGATCAAAGCGGGACACATCGTGCTTTCCCTAGCAGCATCTGGCCCGCACACGAATGGATTTACCCTGATACGAGATTTGTTGGAACGGACGCCGTCGCTGGCCGAGAAGGCTGTCGGCGATTCCACGTTCCTTGAGGCCGTCCTTGAGCCGCATCGCTGCTACTACCGGGCGCTGGAGGATGCCTTCGAGAGCATCTCAGGAATGGCGCACATTACTGGCGGTGGCATCAGGGAGAACCTCAACCGGATCCTGCCAAAGGATCTGGACGCGAGAATTGACCTGGCGGCCTACCGGCCCAATGGCGTTTTTCGTGTCATTCGCGACGCCGGAGGACTCACCGAAGCCGAGATGCTTCGAACATTCAACCTGGGGGTTGGTTTGGCGCTCGTGTGTGCACGTCGCGATCAGGATCGTCTCATTGAACACCTCAAATCCCGGGGCCAGGATTCCTATGTCGTTGGGGAGATCGTCCCAGGCAATGGGGTCGTCGAGTGCCATGGCTCAGTCCCTTACGGTCTCTAGTGGACGGTACGGACGATGAATAGGCCGAAATGGCCTTGCGCTAGGGTCACGGGATTACTAGGGCGGGCCTCCTGTGATCGACCTTGCGCCGGCGATTTGCGCCGACCAGGGGCCTAGCCGCCATGTTCGACGAAATTCCAACGGTATATGCATATCGTCAGGCTTCGCCTGATCTGGCAACCTCAGGCCAACCCACCGAGGTTCAATTGGCGGCCATCGCTGCGGCCGGCTACTCCACCGTAGTCAATCTGGGGCTCCACGATGACAAGCGCTATGCGTTGCCGGACGAAGCGAGCACCGTCAGAAGTCTCGGAATGGAATACGTGCACATTCCGGTTCGCTTCGACAATCCGACCAAGGATGACCTGGTCGCATTCATGAGCGCCATGCAGGGCTGTGGTGACAAAAAGGTATGGGTCCACTGCGCAGCGAACATGCGGGTCACGGCGTTTCTGGGTCTGTACCGCGTTCTTCAGCAGGGGTGGGAGGTCGGGCGAGCCTTCGAGCTGATGAACGAAGTGTGGAAGCCCAATTCAACATGGGAAGCATTTATCCAGGACTGCTTGAGGGAGCCGCAGTGAGGGCTGACGCTCTGCATATAGCTTTCTACACGCCCGAGCAGCTCGAAACGGTTGCCGACCTCTTCCATGATATGAGCGCTCACTATCATGGTCAGAGCGCTTCGGACAGATCGGTGGTCCGGGCGAACCTCGCCGAGAACATACTCAGCGAACATTCTGGCGTACGGCTGGTCATTGCCAGTGAGGGTGGTCGTGCAGTCGGAGTGGCCTCCATCGCCATTCTGTATCCTGCGCCGAAGGAGCGCGGGCAGCTTTTCATGAAGGAGATCTACGTCGTCTCCGGGTATCGCGGCCAGGGTATTGGCAAAGCCCTCATACACTTCGTTGCCCGTTATGCCCTCGACATCGGCTGCAGCCGATTCGACTGGACGGTCGACAGAGACAATGAACAAGCCATGGCCTTCTATCGGCACCTTGGGGCACGTCCTGCGAACGACAAAGTCTATTTTCGCGTCAGCGGGGCCGATCTCGAGAGGCTGGGAGTGCCATGACCATCGAATACAAAGTCAACGCCCCGGTGTCAGCCGACCAATTCATTGGCGTGCTGCGTGAATCAACACTCGGTGAACGCAGGCCGATCGATGACCGGAAGTGCATCGAGGGGATGCTTGCGAACAGTAACCTGGTGGTTTCCGCGTGGCATGGTGGTGAGCTGATTGGGATTGCGCGGTCGATGACGGATTTCCACTACGCGTGCTACCTGTCCGATCTTGCGGTGCATAAGGGGTATCAACGAAGCGGTATAGGAAAGAAGCTGCAAATCCTGACGCAGAAGCAGTTGGGCCCGAAATGCAAGTTGATTCTGGTTGCTGCTCCCGCCGCCAACACCTATTACGAGCATATTGGATTCACAAATAATCCGAGATGCTGGGTGTTGGATCGAAGCACGCACCTGGATAAGCTCATACCAAGCCGTCCGTGATTCGCTTTCCTAAGCCGCTTCGGCCAGGCGACCTCATTGCAGTCACTGCGCCTTCGTCCGGTGTATCCGGGCCACTACTTGCCCGACTCGATCTCGTTCTTGGGTATCTGCGAAGCCTGGGTTATGGAATCGTTGAAGGCGCGTGCCTTCGTCAGCAGTACAAGGATGCAAGCGCACCCCGGGATCAACGTGCGTTTGAGCTGATGCGATTCCTGACTGATCCAGCGGTTGCGGCAATTCTGCCCCCTTGGGGCGGTGTCCTTGCGAGCGAGTTGCTCGAGTCCATTGACTTCCAGGCGCTGCGCGCCACCGAGCCGAAGTGGCTTCTAGGATTCTCGGATCTGAGCACCGTGCAGCTGCCTCTTACCCTAATTTCGGGCTGGGCGACTGCCCACGGCCCAAACCTCATGGAACTGGCGCCCACACAGACTGACAAGCTTGCCGCCGCGGCCCTGGCAATCCTTGCGACCGACTTGCAAGTTCCTGTCCGGCAAGAGTCCTCCAGGACATTCCAGAAGCAATACATTGATTTCGCCGTACAGGTTGACGCCCCATGGAATCTGACTGAACCAACCGTGTGGAAGCGCCTTGATGGTTCAATGGAGCCCGTCGACTTTCGCGGCCGCCTGATCGGCGGGTGCCTGGACACCATCGCATGGCTGGCCGGTACCAAGTTTGGCGACATTCCGGCGTTCGTTGAGCAAGCGGGCGAGTGCGGCACGATTCTGTATCTTGAGAACGTCAACATGGCCCCGCCGGGACTCGTGCGTGCCCTCCTGGCACTGCGACGTCATCGCTGGTTCGATAATCTTTCGGGGCTGCTTATCGGTCGTAGCACCGGACCAGTACCTGAGTCGCCAGACAGCCTTTCATACACAGAGGCGCTGTCCGCCACTCTTGGGGGTCTTCGTTACCCGGTTCTCTACGATGTGGATGTCGGGCACCAGCCGCCCCAATTCACCTTGATTAACGGCGCAATTGGGCATGTTCAGTATCAGGCCGGCAGCGGTTCCGTTACGCAGGTGGCTCCTTAAGGATCAGGGGTCATCTCAAAGCTCCTTGATCTCAGCTAAGTCGGCCTCTGTTTTGCCCAGAATGAGTTGGAAACACGCGTCGCACACACGGCGGTTGTTCGAGTATGCCTGCCCAAGTTTGGGAATCTCTATGCATTCTGTTCCCATAACGAGGGCATCATGGCATCGGTAGCATTTGCTGAGCCGTTTAACGGATGCCCGCTTCGGGCGACCGTTGGTTCCTCCAATTAGCGACGGCGTCGGACCCTTAGGTTTCGATTTTGTCATACTCGGCCTTCACCTTGCGCACCCGCCTTACGAGCACCTGCAGCAGGTCATCCAGATTATCGAGAACGGAACGGAACTCTTCGGTTGTCGCCTGCTGTCTTGCTTTTCCCAGGCGCTTTTCCATTTCCTTGTTCACCATCATCAACGCACAGATGTAGTTATTCCGGCCGGTAAGTTTCAAGGTCTTGTATTTGTAGACCATTTCGTTCCCGGCCTGCTTGAGTTCAACGTGGTTCAGTAACACGTTCGCCAAGCGCTTGGCCTGCTCCTGCATCCGTTTCCTGGCCTCTTCCCACTCCCGCTGCGGCTGAACCATGAAAGGTGCCGAGGGTGAGTGCTTGCGCACAGGAGACCGCTGCGCAAGTCGAACCATCTCCTCAGCTTTGCTGTCGTCGAGGCCTAGGAGCTTCAAACGTTCGCGGAGGTCCGCAACGATCTGCGTGTCCTCAACTGACGTGAAGTCCTCTTCCCACAAAGAATCGACAACCTCGCCATGGACGACGACCTGATCGCCCGCCCGGAGGCGTGCTGTGCCGTCCAGGACTGCTTGCGGAACCTCCGGTTCATCGCCGCCAATCACTTTGTCCCAGAACGCTTGATCATCATTCTCAAATTGCTTGAATTCCTTCAAGCGTGCATCGAGATTCATGCCCAGATGGGTGACTATATGGCCGACATTGTCAGGATGTCCCGGATCGTTCTGGACCACGACTCGCATGATGCGCCCGACAAATTGAATGTAGGGAGCTAGCGATCGAAATGGCCGGAAGATCGCCGCTACGCTCAATTTCGGATGATCGAATCCCTCGCCCAGCATTTGTACTTGGATGATGCAATCGAGGGAACCGTTACGCAGTGCCGCAAGGATGGCCGCCTGCTCATCTTCCGTCTGCTTGCTGTGTATAACGTCGGCATTGAAGCCACGTTCCTGATACAGGGAACGGATCTCCCGTGCGTGGTTGATGGAGCATGCAACCGCAATGAGTTGATGCTGTGTTCCACTTTGCCGAAGCTCCTCAAGCTTCTGCAAACTGCTATCGACAATGTGCTTGTTGCAAAGCCTCGCCAGTGCCACGCCGCGGCTGAACCACTCTTCTTCCTTAAGCTTTAGCACTTCCTCCAGCGTGTACGTTTTTCCTCCAGCGTCAGAAAATCCGAGTTCAATGGTAGAAGGGGCGACGTAGCTCGCCTTCAGGCGCTTGATATAACCCTTCAGGGTGGCGTTCCGGAATGGATATCGGAACACCAAGTCGCCATCCAGTTCCTGGCGATCGCTCCGGAATGGTGTCGCCGTGAGGAGGACGACTTTGGCATTCGGAAAGCGCTCGATCACTTTCTGCCAGCTGGCTGCAGCGCTGTGATGAGCTTCATCGACGATGATCATGTCGAAGAAATCATCAGGGAACTGGGTCAGCCATTTGTCCACGTTGGTTGCGAGCTGTTGGACGTTCGTGATGACGATATGGGATTTCGTCGCGATCGAGAGGTTGCCACTATCAAGGGTGCAGGCCAGCGGTCCGGACAGCATCTGATCATTGCCAAGCACGCCGGCCTTCCGCCAGAAGCATTTCTGACGGTTCGTTATATCCATCGCTTCGTAGAGGCCGTTCTTGATAGTCAGATTGGGCGCGATAACAATGACCCTCCCTCCGGAAATTCCAAATGGCAGCAGGGATGCCAAGCCTGTCTTCCCGCACCCGACCGGAACCTGGAGGATTGCTTTGTTTTTCCCTTCGCGGAAGAACTCATAGGCGCGCAAGTAACCCTCACGTTGCGGGTCGCGAAGATGGTCGTTGCCGTCTATCTTGAAATCAGCTTCCAGGAAGAACGATTGCAGCGGACGGGCAGTGCGCACCCACTGGTCAAGGCCGCCTTTCTCGAAGATCCATTTCTTGCCAATCTTTTGGGCGGGTATTCGGCCCTCGCGGGCCATGGCATACAGGGCTGTCTTGCCCATGCCCAAGTAGGCCGCCGTCTCTTCCAGCGACAACCATCCGTCTGAGTCAGTCGTTTCGTTCACCATATGGCAGAAAACGATAGCAAACGACAGATAGTGCGTCAAGAAATCAGTTGGTGAGCGATCTGGTGGCTATTGTCGTAGTCAGACTACGATTGGCGACGCGAACTCAAATTGACTTCTATTTTGGAAAGTTGTATCAATCGCAGTATGGCTACGATTCGTGCAAGTAAGCTAAATGCGTTGTACACCCAACTGGCGCCTGGGGCGCCGCTGACCGCGGCGGACCTGGCCCCGCTGGGCATCTCGGCGGACTTGGCCGTTCACTACGTCCGGGCGGGCTGGCTCACGCGCCTGGCGCGCGGGGTCTACTGCCGCCCGAACGACACCCTGGCCTTGTATCCCAGTCTGCAGCTGTTGCAGCGCAGGTTCGAGGGTCTGCATGTCGGTGGAAAGTCCGCGCTCGACTGGTACACCCTGCGCCAGTACGTCGCGCAGCAGCCCATGCTGCACCTGTATGGCTGGAAGGCCGCACGTCTGCCTGGGTGGTTTACCGAGCGCTTCCCCGCGGAGTACCACCGCAAGCGCCTATTCGACGAGCAGCCGAACGCTTTGCGGCACGTTGGTCCCTTCGAGAAGCGAAGTGGGGCGCCGAAGGTTTCGGCACCCGAGCGTGCATTGCTGGAACTGCTGAGTGAAGTCGGCGTGCGCCAGCCCCTGCAGGAAGCCCGCGAACTTGTTGAAAGCACTTACAGCTTGCGTTTCGACGTGCTGCGCGAACTCTTGCAGCACTGTACTAGCGTCAAGACCGTGCGGCTGTGCCTCCAGCTCGGCCGCGAAGGTTCGTTGCCCTGGGCGACCAAGCTCGATCCGTCCACGCTTCCGACCGGCAGTGACCGGCCCTGGGTGTCGCGATCGGCCGACGGCCTGTTGGTGCTCAAGACATGAATCCCGATTATCTCGACACGGCGCGCCTGCTGACGCAGGTCGCGCCGTTCGTCTTCGTGGACGACACATTTGCGCTAAAAGGTGGCACGGCGATTAACTTGTTCGTGCGCGATATGCCGCGCCTGTCGGTCGACCTGGATCTAGTCTTCGCCGACCATACGCCGTCTCGTGAAGATGCGCTGGCGCGAATTAACGAGGCCATCAGGCAGGCTGCCGAACGCTTGTCGCAGAGGGGATACCAGACGCATGCGCCGGCGGCCGATATCGGCGAAACCAAGTTGCTGGTGCGCCGTGGCCGTATCGAGGTCAAGGTTGAAGTTAACTTCGTGATGCGCGGCACGGTGCAGCCCGTGCGTCGTGCTTCGCTCACACCTGCCGCTCGTGACGTGTTGATGGCCGATCTGGAGCTCCCTGTGGTGTCGCTGGAGGATGTGTACGGGGGGAAGCTGGTTGCTGCCCTGGATCGGCAGCACCCGCGCGACTTGTTCGACGTGATGCAGCTTTTCGAGCATGAGGGCATTACGCCGGGCATCCGGCGTGCATTCGTGGTCTACCTGGCCAGCAGCAACCGCCCGATTCACGAGGTGTTATTCCCGTCAATGCGAGACATACGGCACGACTACACCAATAACTTCTCGGGCATGACCGCCGAGCGAGTACCACTCGATGCACTTCTCGCCGCGCGGGAACGCCTGGCTCGTGAACTGCAGCAAGGTTTGGATGCCAACGAGCGGCGTTTCCTGCTATCGCTGGTCGCCGCTACCCCGGACTGGTCATTGCTGGGCATTGCGCATCTCGAGCACCTCCCGGGTATCCGTTGGAAGCTCCGTAATCTGGCGCAGCTGCAGAAGTCCAATGCCAAGCAGTTTGCTGCGCAGGCCGACGCGCTAGCGATCCGGCTGGGCTAGAGGCAAGAATCGTCGCTCCGCCAGTCGCTCTAGACGGTAGTTGCCCGCATCCTCCCGAACTTCAGGCTCATCCGGCTCCGTCAGCAGCGCCACCGCCTCCCGCTTCTGATCCGGCCCCAGGTGGGCATACCGCAGCGTCGTCGCCAGCGAGCTGTGACCCAGCAGCTCCCTTACCGTATTGAGGCTGACCCCCACCTGCACCAGCCGTGACGCAAAGTGGTGCCTAAGGTCGTGCCAACGAAACCGGGTGATCCCCGCCGACTTCAGGACGGCCGACCAGGCGGTCTTGAACGACGTCGTTACCGGAAACACGGTATCCGTCGACTGCGCTCCGCCGCACTGATCCCGCCAGCGCTTCAGCACGGCGAGGGCCTCGGGATTCAGGGGCAGGTGCCGCGTCTGGCCCGTCTTGGCCGAAGCGGCGTGGATGGAGAGCAGGGCGAGGCGAAAGCTTACGTCGGCCCAGCGCAGCCCCAGGAGCTCGCCCCGGCGCAGCCCGGTGTTCATGCTGACGAGGACAGCCGGCGTCAGGTGATCCCCGTAGTGCTCCAGCCGGGGCTTCGGCGTGTAGTGCCGTTCCCGGCGCCAGTCATTGGCTGAATCCCGGGCGACCTCCAGCTTTCGATCGCGCTCCCTGAGAGCGTAGCGCAGGGCCTGTTCCTCGTCCGGGTCCAGGAAGCGGACGTTGGGCGTGCGATCCAGCCGCGGCTTCTGCACCCGGTGGACGGGGTTGGTCAGCAGGTGCTCCAGGCGGACGGCGTGGCTCAGGGCCGCCGAGAGGTCCGCCAGGTCCCGGTGCACGGTAGCTGGCCGGCGACCGGCCTTGAGCCGTTCGGTTTTCCAGGCCTCGACCTGGCCCGTGGAGATGGCAGCCAGCGGGTGGTCGTTCCAGTCCCGGAAGCAGTACTCCAGGCGGGCCACCCTGTCGTCGGCGCTCCGGGGCCGATTGACCCTCACCCAGGGCGCGTAGGTCGCCTCGATGAATTCGCCTAGGGTGAGGGGTGCGGGGCCGTCGAGCCCGAACGTAGGCTCGCGCCCGTGGGCCACATTACCGAGCACCCGCTCGCAGCGCTGCCGGGCCTGCTCGGGCGTCAGCACCCCGACTTTCCCCAGCGCCACGCGCCGCCCGCGTCCGAGCTGCGCGTAGAACGCGCGAACGCCGGATGGCTGGATCCGCACGACGAAGCCGGGCAACCGGCTGTCGCGGATCTCGAAGGGCTTCTGGGCGGGCTGGGCGGCCGCGCTCGCGAGCAGCCGCGCCCCGATGATTGCGCGCACAATTCAGGACCTGAGTTGGTGCGCCGAGGCTAGTGCACTTATAAGTGCAATCGCAATGTAACGGGGGCGAACTCAGGCGAACGGCATCGCGTTCCGAGCGGGTCAGAAAAAAATCGGTGGAACAGTCAGTTGCGAGCATCTTGCGACCAACTGTCTGAATTGGAAGTGGCCGGCGAAAACCGGCAGAATCCAGTTCGTAATGCGGGGGTCGGAGGTTCGACTCCTCTCCCCGGCACCATCTAATCAAGAAGTTGCGAGGTTTGACCTTTTCGCCCTCGCTCCCGTAAGTGCTCTGTAAGTGCAAACGACGGCTTTTTCGAGTCGTTGCCCGCCTGGTGGTGACGTTTCAGGTCATCCGGGGCTATGGAAGGGGTCGGTTCCAACCAAGTTCTCAGGGGTAGGGCTGAAGTCCGTCACCTTCGGTTCAAGGAAATGCTTCGAAAAGTTGGTGGCTTACCTCGCAAGTCGAGTGCTTCTCCATTACTCAGGAAGAACAAGCCAGGCCGGTATTCATCAACCACCCGGTACTTGCCGAAATAGAGGTAACCGTTCTCAACGTGCAGGTTGACCGTGTCGACGACCTTGCCCCACTGCGGGATGGCATAGTCTCCGAGATACACGCTCCATTCCGCCTCGTCCGGACCCAGGGAATCAGAGCGGTTGCCGTTGTAGGCGAGCGATCCGGAGATGCGCATGGCACCCACGTCGATGGTGCAGTCTGCCCAGGCCGGATCTCGCTTCCCGTCCGAGTGGAAGCGAAGTGTCATCGCCATGGAGGGCAATTTCACTTCAGCCTCGTTGGCGCTGTGGAATGTCAACGGATGAAACTCGGACTGGCGGAGCCACCCGAGTTGCGAGTCACGGACCGCCAGCTCGATAGCCGGAGGGCCGATGTAGAGTCCCGCGAGCTGTCTGAGCCTTGCCTCGCCAATTGGCACGGGCGTTGCCACGGTTTCATGGTTGTTGCTGGTCGTGGCCTTCTTGCCCAGGAACGCCTCGAAGATCTCCTGTGACAGGGAGCTATACAGGGCACCCTGCAATCGGTGACTGTCGCTGTTCGTGAGGACAGCGATCCCGACGCCCAGCTTCGAGAACCAATACATGTCCGACCTGAAGCCGAGCCCGCCGCCACTGTGGCCGAGGGAGACGACCGTCGTGTCGCCGAACTGGCTCTCACCTACCGCAATGCCGAGACCGTACGAGCTGTCCTCAGTCCCGCAACATGGCTCATACATGCCATCCAGTTCGTTCTTCGGGGTCACCGCCTTCCGACGCGCGGTCCCGCCGCCCAGGTGAAACTGCATGAAGCGCGTCATGTCCTTGATGTTGGTGTAGACGCCCCCTGCCGGAATCATCGGGATCCGAACCGGCACCTGATCGTGGTCCTTGGTATGCCCAATTGCCCGGGTCCTCGATTTCGCGATTGCGTCCTGATCGACGGTCGTGCTCTTGAGGCCCAGTGGTCGGAAGACCTTCTGCGCCATGACTTGGGCATACGGCTGCCGATAGGCCACTTCCAGGATATGGCCCGCGAGGTCAATACCGAGGTTTGAATATGAATACCGTTGGCCAACGGGGAATAACAGCCACGTGTCACCGATGCTCTTCAGGTGGGCGTCAAAGGACCTGGTGTCGTCATCGTAGTTGTTGCCCACCGGCGCCTCATGGGTGAATCCCGCGTGATGGCTGAGGAGCAGGCGCAACGTGATTTTCTTCTGAGGGTCGTCTTCAAAGCGGCTGTGAACGGTGAATGACGGCAAATAGGTGGTGATGGGCTCATCCAGCGCCACCCGACCCTCAGCCACTGCCGCCATTACCGCTGTGGCGGTATAGGTCTTCGAGATGGACTGAACACTGAACGTCGTGTCGGGAGTGACCGGACGCTTGGACGTCATGTCGGTGACGCCAAAGCCTTCCGCCCAGACGAGCTCGCCAGCGAACAATAGGGCAATGGCCAGGCCCGGAACCTTCTGATCGGCCATCATTTTCGGAATGGACGCCCGGTACCCTCCGACAATGGCGGCAACCTTTGGATCAATGTGCTCTGCGAGGACGACATGCGCCTTGTTGTCCCGCGCAACCAATACGCTCGTGGGGGCCGCCAGTAGCGAGCTGCTGATCAGGCAAATCGCTGCGTGCGCCGTCGCCACACGCCGAAGCCTCGATGTGGGCCTGGCGGCCGATGGCCTAGGTGCAGTGTTGTGAACCGGATCGCGACCAGTGTTCATTGTTCTTGTTCCACTTCCGAGCGGTCGATTGCTTTCGGTCCGCCGCGGCTGAGTCCAGGCGCAGGGGCGCCATGACTGACTATATGCCTACACTAGGTACCTTGCAATAGATAGTAGTGAGTCGTACCATCAGCTCAAGCAGGTAGTTGAGACGCCGTGGCCGAACCAACAGACGTTCAATGGAAAAAGGGTGTACTGGACCTCTGCGTGCTGGCCATGCTTTCGCGCGGTGACAGCTACGCCTATGACATTGCCAGCCACCTCGCGGAGGACATCGGTATGGGCGAGGGCACGATTTACCCGCTCATGCGTCGCATGCAGACGGCTGGTCTGGTGAAAACATACCTTGTTGAAACACCGAATGGCCCGCCACGCAAGTACTACAAACTTACGGCGGCAGGGCGATCAGCTTTCGCCGCACAACGGGCTGAGTGGGATGTATTTGCACGTTCCGTCCAGAAGATCGTCGGAGAAAGCAAATGAACCGTGATCGGTTTCTGTCCGAGCTGCGAGCCGCCCTCAGCGGCTTAAAGCCGCTGGAGATTGACGACATCGTTTCGGACTACAGTGCCCACTTCAGCGAGGCACTGGCCGCCGGTCGCAGCGAGCAGGACGTGGCGGATGCCCTTGGCGACCCCAGGCGGCTCGCCAAGGAGCTTCGGGCCGAGTCGGGACTGCGCCGCTGGGAGCAACGCCGCACTCCGGGGACATATTTCGGCGCCGTTATTGCTCTCTTCGGACTGGCGGCAGTCGATCTCATCATCCTGCTGCCCTTGCTGTGCGTGCTGGGCCTGGCTGCCTTCGTCACCGGCGTGGTCATTCTCTCCGTGATCATCGCGGGATTCGCTGTGATGGCAAGCCCGTGGTGGGTGGCGCCGATCACCAGCTGGGCCTCGACCGCGAGCCTCGTCCTGGCCGGAGCCGGACTGATCGCAGGCGGAATTGGCGCAGGCGCCTTCTTTCTGCTGGGGATGGAGGGCGCCCTACTGCTCCTGAGCAAGTACGCCCGGCTCCACTATCAGCTGCGACCGTTGCCCGATGGCCCCGTCCCATCGGATTCGGCAGCGTAAAGCGTAAGGAGACTAACCATGGCTAGACCACTGATGGTTGTGGGGGTAGCGGGACTCGCGATATCGGTCGTGTGCCTGTCGCTTGCCAGCGTTATGAGTCCGAACGGCGGCTCTTCGTTTCCGTTCTCGCCCCAGAGGAACTGCGACGGAGATTGGGGGAGTTCTCGCCCCTCGGCTGGGCGTATGCCCCTCGTCGACCCCGACGCAATCGTCACGAGAGACTTCAGATGGGGCGGCGGTGACCGGGCGGACATCTGCGTACCCGGCACCGTCTACTACACGCCTGGCCCGGCGTGGCGGGTGACTGTGACCGGGCCGGAAGCTAGCGTCGACAGTCTGCGCATTGTCGACGGCCAGATCTACTTCGACCGAGGGTCGATGTACTCCGACCCGTCATCACTCGAGGTAAGAATCACGGGGCCGTCCCTGACCAGTTTTGGATTGAGGGGCAACGGCACCTTGATCCTGGAGGGCCTCGCTCAGGAATCCCTTGAAATCGATCTATTCGGTAGCGGTTCGGTGCGTGGGGAAGGCACGGCCGTGAAGCTGACGCTGCGGATCTTTGGCTCCGGTGACGCCGATCTTGCCAAGCTAAATACAGTCGACGTCACCACCACCCTATTCGGTAGTGGCAATGCCGACGTCGCGCCCAACGGTGACGTGGAGGTCCTGACGTTTGGCTCGGGCGATGTGCGACTTCACACGCGCCCGAAGCACGTATCGACCAAGGCATTTGGCTCCGGACGCTCCGTTCAATTGGATTCCGGATCAGCCCTTCCAGAGGACACCAGTTCCAGGGCGCCGATGCATTCTGGCGTCAGCCCAATAACAAGCTAGGTCGGGACGAACGCGGTCACTAGCGAACTGCTGGAGCCGGTTATGCGCTGGAAACCCACCACACGTGCCGTACTGTCTACCATCACCCTGCTGGTCGTGGGATTGGTGGTCGTCGTCAGTCTGTATCTGCGCCTCCCGTGGATTCGTACTGAGAGCATTCAGTTCCAGAGCGGCGAAGTGACACTGGCCGGAACGCTAGCACTCCCGAGATGGCACGACGGACCATACCCAGCGGCAGTCGTCGTTCAGGGATCCGGGGCGCTGTCGCGCTGGATCTATTGGGGATACGCCATGCACTTGGTGCCACAGGGCATGGCCGTGTTCATCTACGACAAACGGGGAGTGGGTGACTCGTCCGGCTCGCAAGCACAAAACGCCACGTGGAGCCTCGAGGGCGTTGCCAAGTGTGGCGACGTGTTCAAGGTACTGGCGACCGATGCACTCGCCGCGGTTAACAGTCTAAAGAAACGCGAGGATGTCGATTCCAAGCGCATGGGACTCCTTGGCATCAGCCAGGCGGGATGGATCATGCCGCTGGCCGCCAGCCGAAGCGAAGATGTCTCCTTTATCGTCAGCATTTCGGGACCAGCAGTAACCTGTGGGGCAGAAGACTGGTACAGCCAGCTCACCGGGGAATATCGCGCGTATCCCGAGCTTAAAGCCCCCGCACCATTTGGCGACGGGGAGCTTTCCGACGAGGAGATTGAGCGGCGGCTGGATGAGTACGACGGCCCCGAAGGCTACGACCCGGTTCCGCTCCTGAGCACCCTCAAGGTGCCTACCTTGTGGGTGCTCGGCGGCAGGGACCGAAGCGTGCCGACATCCCGGTCAGCAGCGAATCTCGAACGGCTAATCGCGGCTGGTGCACCCTTCGTTTTGAAGGTCTACCCTGGCGGCGATCACCTGCTCATCCGCCGGAATGTCAATGACCCGAGTTTCAACATGAATCTCACTCTCACACTATTCCGTCGGATTGACTATTGGCCGGATGTCCGGACCTGGCTGGCTGAGCAGGGGATATTGTCTCCAGCCGAAGATGGCGGCACTTAAGTCGCGAAGAAGCCCCAGATAGGTGCGGAAGGCGAGATCGTATGGAACTGCGGCTCACATCCAAACCTGTGCAGTCAATTCGGCAAATGGTCCGGGGATTTGGCCGGAGGGTTAGGCTTTCCTCGGTGAGCTGATATCGTTTAACGGACTGTAGAGGGTCACGTGGTCCATGCCTGAGCGTTACGACACCATTGGGACCAATTACTCCCAATACCGCCGGCCTGATCCTCGGATTGCAGCGGCGCTAATGGATGCAGTCGGCGCTCCCGAGTCCATCGTCAATGTCGGCGCAGGCACGGGCTCCTACGAGCCAGCTGACCGGGTCGTCGTGGCGGTGGAGCCGTCGTCCGCCATGATCCGGCAACGACCCGCGGGAAGTGCGCCGGTTGTCCAAGCCTCAGCCATTCAATTGCCTTTCGCGACGGGAACCTTTGCGGCCGGGATGGCCATCCTCTCGGTTCACCATTGGGCGGGCCGGGCGCGTGGCCTGGCAGAAATGCGCCGTGTGGTCCGAGGTCCCGTGGTCCTGCTGACCGTCGACCCTGCCGCGAGCGGCGACTTCTGGCTGGACCGGGACTACTTCCCCGAATTTCTGGCTCATGACCGGCAGACTTTCCCGGCGCTCTGTGATGTTGAGGATGTGCTGGGACCTGTCGAGGTGCGCTCACTGCCGATTCCGGCTGACTGCACCGACGGGTTTCGCGGTGCGTACTGGGCGCGGCCTGAGGCTTACCTAGATCCTGGTGTGCAAGCCGCTATCTCGTCCTTCGCCCTCGTGAAGGGGACCAGGCAGGGCCTGGACAGGCTAGGCCGTGATCTCGCCAGCGGTGCCTGGGCAGAACGGAATCGACACATCCTGGGTCGTCGGGAGATCGACCTCGGATATCGCATCGTGGTGTCACGAGGGGTGGAGTAATCTCTCCTGCAGTCCTCTGCGAGGATCCGGAAGGGTGGTGTCCTCTGATACTAAACGCCCGACAAGCACCGGTGGCGGACGCCGGGACCGTCTCCGACGTCCTTCGGGAGGCAGCCCGCTGGCTCGACGCGCGCGGCGAACCGCTCTGGACTGATTCCGAACTGCTGCCCGATCGAATCGTCGATGAGGTGGCGGACGGACTCTACTGGCTTGCCGAGGACGGGAATGTCGCGGTGGGAGTAGTCCGGTTTCAGCTTGAGGATCCAGTAGTCTGGCCTGATCTACCGTCCAGCGAGGCTGTTTTCGTGCATCGGCTGGCGGTACGGCGGGCCGCTGCTGG
>WBZR01002302.1_pt1 | contig 20169 bp, 17 predicted proteins | sample 5204231 | NCBI WGS metagenome assembly WBZR01 (sample SAMN12412403, study PRJNA552823) | activated sludge metagenome | isolation source: activated sludge from anammox sidestream of wastewater treatment plant... | place: USA: Virginia | collected 2017-08 | reverse complement strand
CTGCTGCCGGGCAGCCGCCGCGCCGAGATCAGCTGGATCGCGCCGCCCTTCCTCGCAAGCGCGGCGCGGCTGCAGCGCGAGCGGCCGGCGCTGCGCTTCGTGCTGCCGGTCGCACCGGGCCTGCGCGGCCTGCTCGAGCCGCTGCTCGCGGCGCACGCGCCGGGCGTGCCGATCCAGCTCGTGGAGGGAGACTCGCACCGCGTGCTCGCCGCCTGCGACGCGACGCTCGTCGCCAGCGGCACCGCCACGCTCGAGGCGGCGCTGTTCAAGCGCCCGATGGTCATCGGCTACGCGCTGCACCCGGCGAGCTGGTGGATCATGAAGCGCATGCGCTACCAGCCCTGGGTCGGCCTGCCCAATATCCTGGCGCGCGAGTTCCTCGTGCCGGAACTGCTGCAGGCCGAATGCCGGCCCGAGACCATCGTGCCCGCCGTGCTCGCCTGGCTCGACGATCCGGCGGCCTGCGCGCGCGTCGCGCAGCGCTTCGCCGAGCTGCACCATCTGCTGCGCCGCGACACGGCGCGGCTTGCCGCCGATGCCATCGCGCAGGTCGTTCAGGCTCGAGCAGCTCGGCCCTGAGTGGGCGCGGCCAGCGCTCGTCGCCGGCGTCGACGAGGCCGGACGCGGGCCGCTCGCCGGTCCGGTGGTGGCGGCGGCGGTGATCCTCGACGAGCTTAGACCGATCAAGGGCCTGGCCGATTCCAAGGCCTTGTCGCCGAGGCGGCGCGAGCGGCTGTGCCACGAGATCCGCGCGCACGCGCTGTGCTGCGCGGTGGCCGAGGCGAGCGTCGAGGAGATCGACCGGCTGAACATCCTGCAGGCCACGTTGCTGGCGATGCAGCGCGCCGTCGCCGCGCTGCGCCTGGCGCCGCAGCGCGTCGTCGTCGACGGCAACCGCCGGCCCGAGCTGCCGATGCCCTGCGCCGCGGTGGTGCGCGCCGACGCGCGCGTGGCGGCCGTGGCGGCGGCGTCGATCCTCGCCAAGGTGCACCGCGACGGCCTGTGCGTCGCGCTGCACGCGCGCTGGCCGCAGTACGGCTTCGACGCGCACAAGGGCTATCCGACGCCGGCGCACCTCGAGGCGCTGCGCACGCACGGCCCCTGCGTGCAGCACCGGCGCAGCTTTGCGCCGGTGCGCGCGGCGCGAGCTGCTGGGCCCGGTGCGTCCGAAGCGGCCGGAGCGGCCGAAGCAGCCGAAGCAGCCGAAGCAGCCGACACGACCGCCAAATCCGACGCAGCCGACGCGTCCGCTGCGCGATGAGCGGCGGGCCCGAGCGCATCACCTCGCGCCACAACCCGCTGGTCGCCCGGCTCAGGCGGCTGGCGCAGGACAACGCCGGCTATCGCCGTGACGGCCAGCTGTGGCTCGAAGGCGAGCACCTGTGCGCCGCGGCGCGGGCGCGCGGGCTGGCGGTGGCGCTGGCGGTGCTCGACGAGGAGGCCGCCGACGCGGCCGCGCTGCAGATGCTTGCGGGCCAGGCGGCGCGTCAGGTGCTGCTGCCGCACGCGCTCTTTCGCTCGATCTCGGCGCTCGAGTCGCCGGGGCGCATCGGCTGCGTGCTGCCGTTGCCCGCGCCGCCCGCGATCGACGCGCAGGCCGCGAGCGTCGTGCTCGACCGCGTCCAGGACGCCGGCAACGTCGGCAGCATCCTGCGCAGCGCTGCCGCCTTCGGCGTGCGCCAGGTGCTGGCACTCGGCGGCACGGCGGCGCTGTGGTCGCCCAAGGTGCTGCGCGCCGGCATGGGCGCCCATTTCGCGCTGCGGCTCGTCGAAGGGCTGGAAGCGGCCGCGCTCGATGCGCTCGCCGTGCCGCTGGTGGCGGCCAGCCCGCATGCGAGCGAGACCCTCGGGCGCGCGGCGCTGCCGCAGCCCTGCGCCTGGATCTTCGGTCACGAGGGGCAGGGCGTGTCGGCGGCGCTGCGCGCGCGTTGCGCGCTCGTGCTGCGCATCCCGCAGCCCGGCGGCGAGGAGTCGCTCAACGTCGCGGCTGCCGCCGCGGTGTGCCTGTACGAATCGATGCGGCGCGCCGGCGCAGCGGCCACGCCCGGCGACGGGGTGCCTGCGAAGACATGAACGATGCGCCGACCTGACGGGTATCGGCACAGGCCCTGAACGCCTGCGCTCGGGCGGCCCGCCGAACGGCGCAGCGTACGCGGTTCAGTACACGAGTCGATCCGGCCGCAGATCGCGCAGGATCGTCGTCGCGATCTCCTCGATCGACTTGTGCGTCGACGACAACCACTCGATGCCCTCGCGCTGCATGAGCGACTCGGCGGCACGGACCTCGCGGCGGCAGTTGGCCAGCGACGCGTACGTGCTGCCCGGCCGGCGCTCGTGACGCACCTGGGCCAGCCGCTCGGGGTCGATCGTCAGGCCGAAGCACTTGCCCTTGAGGCTCTCGAGCACGCCCGGCAGGCGATTGCGCTCGAAGTCCTCGGGGATGAGCGGGTAGTTGGCGGCGCGGATCCCGTGCTGCATCGCGAGGTACAGGCTGGTGGGCGTCTTGCCGCAACGGCTGACGCCGACCAGGATGACGTCGGCGCTGTCGAGATGGCGCGCCGACTGGCCGTCGTCGTGCGCCAGGCTGAAGTTGATCGCGTCGATGCGGCCGTCGTACTCGGGGCTCGCGGCGGGGTCCGAGAAGCGCCCGATGCGGTGGTTGCTCTTGACGCCGAACTCGGTCTCGAGCGGCTCGATGAAGCTGCGGATCATGTCCAGCACCAGCGCCTTGCATCCGCTGCCCGCGACGATGTCGCGCACATCGTCGTGCACCAGCGTGATGAAGACGATCGGACGACGGCCCTCGGCCTCGGCCACGGCGTTGATCTCCGCCACCACGGCGCGCGCCTTGTCGGCGTTGTCGACGAAGGGCCGCCGCACGTGCCGCGGGCGCGAGGAGAACTGCGCCAGGACCGACTTGCCGAGGGCCTCGGCGGCGATCCCGGTGCCGTCCGAGACAAAGAACACGGTTCGTTCGGGCATTTCCGGCCGGCGCCTTCGAGACGGTGGCTGCCTGCCGGGCTCATCATAGGTGAAAGTCCATAGAATCTCGGCAACACCTCCGCCGCTCGGCCCCGAGATGTCCCCCTCGCGCCCACAAGCACAGCGCCTCGCGCCACAGGCCTCGCGGCGGGGGACGGTCGCGCATGCGGAAGCACCGGTCTTGTCACATCACGGAGCTTTCACATGTCTACGGCCTCGCTGGCGACCGCCCTGGTCGTCCCGTTCGAACACCTGAGGATGACCGACGTCGAGGCGGTGGGCGGCAAGAACGCCAGCCTCGGCGAAATGATCAGCCAGCTCGCCGCACGCGGCGTGCGTGTGCCCGGCGGCTTCGCCACGACGGCATACGCGTTCGGCCTCTTCCTCGCGCAAGGCGGGCTGCGCGAGCGCATCGTCGACAAGCTCGCCACGCTCGACGTCGACGACGTGCGCGCGCTGGCCGAGGCCGGTGCCGCGATCCGCCGCTGGGTGGTGCAGACGCCGTTTCCGCCGGCCCTCGAGGAGCAGATCCGCGCCCACTTCCAACGCCTGGCGGCCGATGCGCCCGAGGCCAGCTTCGCGGTGCGCAGCTCGGCCACGGCCGAGGACCTGCCCGACGCGAGCTTCGCCGGCCAGCAGGAGAGCTTTCTCAACGTCGCCGGCATCGACGACGTGCTTGCGCGCGTGCGTGAGGTCTTCGCGTCGCTCTACAACGACCGCGCGATCAGCTACCGCGTGCACAAGGGCTTCGCGCACGCCGACGTGTCGCTTTCGGCCGGCGTGCAGCGCATGGTGCGCAGCGACCTCGGCGCGGCCGGCGTGATGTTCACGCTCGACACCGAATCGGGCTTCCCCGACGTCGTGTTCGTCACGTCCAGCTTCGGCCTGGGCGAAACCGTGGTGCAGGGGGCAGTGAACCCGGACGAGTTCTACGTCCACAAGCCCACGCTCGAGGCCGGCCGGCCAGCCGTGATCCGGCGCGTGCTCGGCTCCAAGCTGCAGCGCATGGAGTTCGCCGCGCCGGCGGAGCGGGCGGCAAGCGGGCGGCTCGTCAAGGTGGTGGACACGCCGCCCGAGATGCGCAACCGCTTCTCGCTCGGCGATGCCGAGGTGTCCGAGCTCGCGCGCTACGCGCTCACGATCGAGAAGCACTACGGCCGCCCGATGGACATCGAATGGGGCAAGGACGGCGTCGACGGGCGCCTGTACATCCTGCAGGCGCGTCCCGAGACGGTGAAGAGCCAGGGTGCGGGCAAGGTCGAGCAGCGCTACCGGCTCAAGGGCGACCGCAGCCGCACCACCGTGCTCGCCGAGGGCCGCGCCATCGGCCAGAAGGTGGGCACCGGCCCGGCGCGGCTGGTGCGCAGCCTCGCCGAGATGGAGCGCGTGCAGCCGGGCGACGTGCTCGTCACCGACATGACCGACCCGAACTGGGAGCCGGTGATGAAGCGCGCCGGCGCCATCGTCACCAACCGCGGCGGCCGTACCTGCCACGCGGCGATCATCGCGCGCGAGCTCGGCATCCCGGCGGTGGTGGGCTGCGGCCAGGCCACCGAGACGATCCACGAGGGGGCGCTCGTCACGGTCTCGTGCGCCGAGGGCGACACCGGCTACGTCTACGACGGCCTGCTCGAGACCGAGATCACCGAGGTCCGGCGCGGCGCGATGCCGTACTGCCCGATCAAGATCATGATGAACGTCGGCAACCCGCAGCTGGCGTTCGAGTTCGCGCAGATGCCGAACGCCGGCGTCGGCCTGGCGCGCCTCGAGTTCATCATCAACAACAACATCGGCGTGCACCCGAAGGCGATCCTCGACTACCCGAACATCGACCCCGAGCTGAAGAAGGCGGTCGAGTCGGTGGCGCGCGGCCACGCCAGCCCGCGCGCCTTCTACGTCGACAAGCTGGCCGAGGGCGTGGCCACCATCGCCGCTGCGTTCTGGCCCAAGCCGGTGATCGTGCGCCTGTCGGACTTCAAGAGCAACGAGTACCGCAAGCTGATCGGCGGCACGCGCTACGAGCCCGACGAGGAGAACCCGATGCTCGGGTTCCGCGGCGCCAGCCGCTACATCAGCGGCGAGTTCGGCGACGCTTTCGCGATGGAGTGCGAGGCCTTGAAGCGGGTGCGCAACGACATGGGCTTCAGCAACGTCGAGATCATGGTGCCCTTCGTGCGCACCGTGAAGCAGGCGGCGGCGGTGACGCGCATGCTGGCCGAGCGCGGCCTCGAGCGCGGCGTCGACGGGCTGCGTCTGGTCATGATGTGCGAGGTGCCGAGCAACGCCATCCTGGCCGAGCAGTTCCTCGAGCACTTCGACGGCATGAGCATCGGCAGCAACGATCTGACCCAGCTCACGCTCGGCCTGGACCGCGACTCGGGCCTCGCGCAGCTGGCGCACGACTTCGACGAGCGCGACCCGGCGGTCAAGGCCATGATCTCGCGCGCCATCGCCGCCTGCCGCGCCACCGGCAAGTACATCGGCATCTGCGGCCAGGGGCCGAGCGACCACCCGGACTTCGCCGACTGGCTGGCGCAGGAGGGTATCGTGTCGATCTCGCTCAATCCCGATACGGTGATCGACACCTGGGTGCGGCTGGCCGGGCGTTGAACCCGGGTCGGTCCTGGCCCGGCACCATGGCGGGCCGTCCCCGGGGCACTCGCGCGATGCGCCGGCCCCGGCGCGCGGTCGGGCGAAGCTGAACCGGCATGAGACGCGCCCTGATCACCGACGTGCACGGCAACCGCGAGGCGCTGGAGGCGGTGCTCGAGCACGCGCAGGCGCAAGGCTGCACGCGCTACGCCTTCCTTGGCGACTACGTCGGCTACGGCGCCGACCCGGGCTGGGTGGTCGACTGCGTCGGGGAATTCGTCGCCCGCGGCGCACTGGCGGTGCGCGGCAACCACGACGCGGGTGTCGTCGCGGCGCCGGCGGCGACGATGGTGCCGCTGGCACGCCAGGTGGTCGCATGGACGCGTGCGCAGCTCGGCGCGGCGCAGCTCGACTTCCTGCAGTCGCTGCCGCTCGCGCACGAGGAAGGCGATCTGCTGTTCGTGCACGCCAACGCGTTCGCGCCGGCGCGCTGGGAGTACATCGTGTCGCGCCACGACGCGGCGCGCAGCCTGCAGGCCACGCGCTGCGGCTACACCTTCTGCGGCCATGTCCACGAGCCGCGCCTGTATCACCTGGCGGGCAGGCATTGCGCCGACTTCGTGCCGCACCCCGGCACGCCGGTACCGGTGCCGTCGCACCGGCGCTGGCTGGCGCTGCCCGGCTCGGCGGGCCAGCCGCGCGACGGCAACCCCGCCGCCTGCTACGCGGTCTTCGAATCGGCCGAGCCGACCCTGACCTTCCACCGTGTGCCCTACGACCACGAGACGGCGGCGCGCAAGATCCTGGCTGCCGGTCTGCCCGAGGTGCTGGCACAGCGCCTGATCGATGGACGCTAGCCCCGCCCAGTACCCCGTCGCGCCGCCGCCGCTGCCGACGCGCCTCGAGGTCGGCGAGGTGGTCGACGGCTTCCGCATCGAGGAGCGCCTGCACCAGGGCGGCATGGCGACGCTGTGGCGCGTGAGCCGCACGCCCGAGGCGCTTGCGGCCGACGGCGTACCGCCGGACATGCCGCTGCTGATGAAGGTGCCCCGCATCAAGGGCGGCGAGGACCCGGCCAGCATCGTCGGCTTCGAGGTCGAGCGCATGATCATGCCGACCTTGGCCGGGCCGCACGTACCGCGCTTCGTCGCCAAGGGCGACTTCACGCAGCGTCCGTACATCGTGATGGAGCATGTGCAGGGCCCGTCGCTCAAGCCGCGCTTCGACGCCGCACCGCTGGCGATCGACGAAGTCATCGAGCTGGGCGAGCGGGTCGCGCTGGCGCTGCACGACCTGCACCGCCAGCATGTGATCCACCTCGACCTCAAGCCGAGCAACATCGTGATGCGGCCCGACGGCACCGCGGTGCTGATCGACTTCGGCCTGTCGCGCCACGACCACCTGCCCGACCTGCTCGAGGAGCACTTCCGCCTGCCGATGGGTACCGGGCCCTACATGTCGCCCGAGCAGGTGCAGTACGTGCGCGGCGATCCGCGCAGCGACCTCTTCGCGCTCGGCGTGATGCTGTACTGGTTCGTCACCGCGGTGCGACCGTTCGGCGCGCCGAACACGGTGCGCGGGCTGCGCAAGCGCCTGTACGTCGATCCGGCGCCGCCGCGCTCGCTGCGCGCCGACTGCCCGCCGTGGCTGCAGGAGATCCTGCTGCGCTGCCTCGAGGTGCGGCCCGAGAGGCGCTTCCCGAGCGCGGCGCAGCTGGCGTTGGCGCTGCGCGACCCGCTGCAGGTGCCGCTCACCGAGCGCGCGCGGCGCGTCGCGCGCAGCGGGGCGCTGGCGCGGCTGCGGCGCTGGTTCGTCGCCGTCGGCAGCGAGCCCGATGCGCAGCGCCCCGGCGCCGCGCCGGCGCTGCAGAGGAGTCCGATCATCGTCGCCGCGGTCGACGCCGCGGGCTCCGAGCCCGACCTGCTGCACGCGCTGCGCGAGACGGTGCAGCGGCTCGTGGTGTCGCTGCCGGGCGCGCGCCTGGCCTGCGTGACCGTGATGCGTACCGCGCGCATCGGCATGGACGAGCGCGTCGATCGCCACGGGCACAGCGTGCACGTCAAGCTGCTCATCCAGCTCAAGCACTGGGCGCATCCGATCGGCCAGGCGCTCGAACTCGACGCCGGACGGCTCACCTGTCACGTGCTCGAGGCGCCCGATGCGGCCGAGGCCGTCATCGAGTTCGCGCGGCGCAGCCGCGCCGACCAGATCGTCATGGGAGCGCGCGGCAACTCGGCCTTGCGCCGCTATCTGGGCAGCGTATCGTCGCAGGTGGCGGCGGCCGCCGATTGCAGCGTGACCGTCGTGCGCGTTTCGGGCGTCGGTGCCGGCGGCGCCGCCGCAGTCCCGGCGGCGGCCGAGGTTCCCGGCGTGTCGCCCGGAGCAGCCCACGCGCAGCGATGAACGACGACGATCTCTACGCCAAGACCGACGCGGGGTACGAAGCGCTGCGCACGCGTTCGGCGACGCTGCCGCCGCGTCTGCGGTCGATCCTCATCATGATCGACGGGGTGCGGCGGGTGCGCGAATTGCGCGCCGCGGCCGCGACCATCGGCGCACCCGATGACGCGATCGATACGCTGGCGGCGATGGGATTCGTCGCTGCGGTGCGGGCAGCGGCCGGCGCCGTCGAGGCCACGCCGGTCGACCCGACGACGGTCGCGATCGAGCGCTTCCGCCTGGCCAAGAAGTACATGAACGACACCGTGGTCGACGCGCTCGGCATCCGTGCCTTCATGTTCACGCTCAGGCTCGAGAAGTGCGCCGTGCTCGCCGATCTGGCGCCGCTGGTGCCGGAGTACACCAGGCTGCTGACGAAGGCGCGCGGCGTGGAGGTGGCCGGGGCGCTCGAGACGCGGCTGCGCGAACTGCTGCGCTGAGGGCCGCGGCGTCGCGCACGGACGAAGCCCGGGCCGTGCGGCCCGGGCTCGGGAATCGCGGGCGCAGCCGCCCGGGACGGGAACCCCGGGCCCGGCGGCCCGGGTCCAAGGTGCCGGGTCGAAGACGCCGACACGCCGATCGCGTCAGTCGTCCTTGTAGATGTCGACGTCCTTGGTCTCGCGCAGGAACAGCACGCCGACAACGAAGGTCATCGTCGCGATGATGATCGGATACCACAGGCCGGAGTAGATGTTGCCCTGGGCGGCGACGATCGAGAACGAGACCGCGGGCAGGAAGCCGCCGAACCAGCCGTTGCCGATGTGGTAGGGCAGGCTCATCGAGGTGTAGCGGATGCGCGTCGGGAACAGCTCGACCAGCATCGCCGCGATCGGGCCGTACACCATCGTCACGTAGATGACGAGGATGGTCAGGATCAGCACCAGCATCCACCAGTTGCCGCTGAAGGCCGGGATCGGGTCGGCCTTGGCCGGGTAGCCCGCTTCCTTGAGCGCGGCGACGACTTCCTTCTCGAAGCGTGCCTTCTCGTCCTTGGCGTTGGGGGCACGGCCGTTGTAGCCGGCGATGGCCTTGTCGCCCACCTTCACGGTGGCCACCGGGACATTGCTGGCCTCGATCTTGTCGTAGTTGATGCCGGCGTTGGAGAGGAAGGTGCGCGTCAGATCGCAGGCCGTGTAGAACTTGGCCGTGCCGGTGAGGTTCAGGATCAGGCCGCAGTCGCCGACCGGGGCTTCCACCGTGACGGGCGACTTCTCGATCGCCGCCTCGAGCTTCGGATTGGCATAGATCGTCAGGCCCTTGAACAGCGGAAAGTAGGTCAGCACCGCGATCAGGCAGCCGGCCATGATGATCGGCTTGCGGCCGATCCGGTCCGACAGCGAGCCGAAGAAGATGAAGAACGGCGTGCCGAGGATCAGCGAAATCGCGATGAGGATGTTGGTCGTCGCGCCGTCGACCTTCAGGAAGGATTGCAGGAAGAACAAGGCGTAGAACTGGCCCGTGTACCAGACGACGGCCTGGCCGGCGGTGCCGCCGAGCAACGCCAGGATGACGATCTTCAGGTTGCTCCACTGGCCGAACGATTCGGACAGCGGCGCCTTGGACGTCTTGCCCTCGGCCTTCATGCGCGCGAACGCGGGCGACTCGCTGAGCCGCAGGCGGATCCACACCGAGATCGCCAGCAGGAGGCCCGACATCGCGTACGGGATGCGCCAGCCCCAGGCGGCGAATTCCTTCTCGCCTATCCACAGCCGCGTGCCCAGGATCACCATCAGCGCGAGCATCAGGCCGACGGTGGCGGTGGTCTGGATCCACGAGGTGTAGAAGCCGCGACGTCCCTGCGGCGCGTGCTCGGCGACGTAGGTGGCCGCGCCGCCGTACTCGCCGCCGAGCGCCAGGCCCTGCAGCAGGCGCAGGCTGATCAGCGTGATCGGCGCCATGATCCCCCAGCTGGCGTAGGTGGGCAGGAAGGTGACGAGGAAAGTCGACAGGCCCATGATCATGATCGTGATCAGGAACGTGTACTTGCGCCCGACCAGATCACCGAGGCGACCGAAGACGATCGCGCCGAACGGGCGCACCGCGAAGCCGGCCGCGAAGGCCAGCAGGGTGAAGATGTCGCGCATTGCCGGGTCGAGCGCGGTGAAGAAGCTGGCCGCGATGATCCCGGCGAGCACGCCGAACAGGTAGAAGTCGTACCACTCGAACACCGTCCCGAGCGAGGACGCGAAGATGACCATCCGTTCTTCGGACGTCATCGGCCTCGGCTCGGCGGAAGGGGCGCGCGCGCCCGGTGCGGTTGCGATGGCCATGGGCAGTTGTCTCCGTTGGAAGTCTGGGGTCGGCGCCTGCTGCCATTGCAGGCGGCTCCACTTTTCGCGGAATGCCTGACCATTTCCTTACACGCCGTGCGTGAATACCCAGCGATGCCGCAGCCCGCCCGCGGGCTCGCGTTTTCCTCGACACCAGGCCCGCGCCGACGGTCGCGGCGCCGGGGTGGCCATGGCCGGGCGCTACGGGTTTTTCTGGTTATCGATTTCCCGCGCCGCGGCCCGGGCGCGCGCCCGCCGCTTCGCGCCAACAATCGTCCTCGTGTCGCTCGAACCCGCCGCCTTGTCGTTCGCACCGCGCCCGCGCGGCTCGGCCCACGAGGTCGCGGCGCCATGAACAAGGGCGTCCCGTCCGACCGCCGCCGCCACTGGCAGCGCAACCGGCGCTTGACCGCGCTGCTGCTCGTGCTGTGGTTCCTCGTGAGCTTCGTCTGCGCCTTCTTCGCGCGCGCGCTCAGCTTCGAGTTCTTCGGCTGGCCCTTCAGCTTCTGGATGGCCGCCCAGGGCGCGCTGCTCGTGTACCTGGCGCTCGTCGGCTTCTATGCCTGGCGGATGCGCCGGCTCGACGCCGAGTGCGGTGTGCAGGAGGAGGACGAGCTTGCCTGAAACGCGGCGTGAACGGCGCGTCGGCTTCGCGCGGCAGCTGAACCGGATCTACGCCTGGTACACGGCGGGCTTCGCGGTCTTCGTCGCCACGCTCGCGGTGGCCGAGCGCATGGGGCTGCCGCGCAGCGTGATCGGTATCGTCTTCTTGCTCGCCACGGTGGCGCTGTACGCCGGGATCGGCCTGATGTCGCGCACCAACGACCCGGACGAGTACTACGTGGCCGGCCGCCGCGTGCCGGCCATGTACAACGGCATGGCCACCGCCGCCGACTGGATGAGCGCGGCCTCGTTCATCAGTCTGGCCGGCACCCTGTACCTGAGCGGCTACGGTGGCCTCGCGTACATCATGGGCTGGACCGGCGGCTACTGTCTGGTGGCGCTGCTGCTCGCGCCGTACCTGCGCCGGTTCGGCCAGTTCACGATCCCCGACTTTCTCGGCGCGCGCTACGGCGGTGCGGTGCCGCGCCTGGTGGGCAGCGCGATCGCGATCCTGGTGTCGTTCGTCTACGTCGTCGCGCAGATCTACGGCGTGGGGCTGATCACGGCGCGCCTGTCGGGCCTGAACTTCGAGATCGGGATCTTCGTCGGCCTGGGCGGCATCCTCGTGTGCTCGTTCCTCGGCGGCATGCGCGCGGTGACCTGGACGCAGGTCGCGCAGTACATCGTGCTGATCGTCGCGTACCTGGCGCCGCTCATGTGGCTCTCGGTCAAGCAGACCGGCGTGCCGCTGCCGCAGCTCGTCTACGGCCAGCAGCTCGAGCGTGTCACGGCCAAGGAACGCGAGCTCATGCGCGATCCGAAAGAGCGCGAGGTGATCGCCGCCTTCCAGGCCCGCGCCGACGATCTGGCCGCCAAGCTGCGCGACGTGCCGGCGGCGCTGGCGGCCGAGCGTGCGGCGGCGCAGCAGCGGCTGGCCGATCTGCGCGAAGCGAACGCGCCGCTGGCGCGCATCCAGGCCGCCGAACGCGCGTTGGCTGCGGTGCCGCGTGACGCCGCCGCGGCGCGCCTGGCGTGGACCGCCGCGAGGCAGGCTGCCGAGGAGCGCGCGCGCCCGCTGGCGGGCATGCCGCCGCACGCGCAGGCTTATGCCGGCGATCCCGGGGGCACGGCGGCCGAGCGGCGTGCCTACGACGACTCGCGCGCCAACTTCCTGGCCCTGGCGTTCTGTCTGATGGTGGGCACGGCCGGGCTGCCGCACCTGCTGATGCGAAGCTACACCACGCCGTCGGTGCGCGAGGCGCGCGCCTCGGTGACCTGGTCGCTGTTGTTCATCCTGCTGCTGTACGTCTCGGCGCCGGCGCTCGCCGTCCTCGTCAAGTACGAGGTGTTCAACCTGCTGGTCGGGACGCGCTTCGATCAACTGCCGGCCTGGATCGCCGCCTGGTCGAAGGTCGACCCGGGCCTGCTCGCCGTGAGCGACGTCAACCACGACGGCATCTTCCAGCTCGGCGAGATGCGCATCGGCGGCGACATCATCGTGCTGGCGATGCCCGAGATCGCCGGGCTGCCCTTCGTCGTCTCGGGCATGGTCGCGGCCGGCGGACTGGCCGCCGCGCTGTCGACGGCCGATGGCCTGCTGCTGACGATCTCGACCGCGCTGTCGCACGACCTGTACTACAAGACCATCGACCCCGAGGCGCCCACCGGCCGGCGCGTGATGTTGTCCAAGGTCTTGCTGCTGGTGGTGGCGCTGGCCGCGGCCTATGTGGCCTCGCTGAAGGTCGCCGACATCGTATTCCTGGTATCGGCGGCGTTCTCGTTCGCGGCCGCGGGGCTGTTTCCGGCGCTTGTCGCTGGCATTTTCTGGAAACGCGCCAACCGCGCCGGCGCCGTGCTCGGCATGCTGGCCGGTCTGGGAGTGACTTTTTACTACATGGCCACCACGCACCCCTGGCTGCGCGTCGCCTTCGGGGTCACCAGCCCGGTTGTCGAGAATCTGTGGTGGGGCATCCAGCCGATTTCGGCCGGGGTGTTCGGCGTCGTCGCGGGTTGCGGCGTCCTCGTCGCCGCCAGCCTGCTGGGCCCGGCGCCGGCCGCGCGCGAGCGCGCGCTGGTCGACGAGGTGCGCTTTCCGGGGCATGCACCGAACCCGTGAGCGCTCGCGCGCTGCCGCGCCGCTGCACTATACTTAGCAGCTTTTCGCCTTGCCGCACCTGCACTCCCGACGCTTGCGGGGCGGCTTCGGGCGCTGCCGCCGCTTCGGCGGCGGACGCCGAATCCACGAGGAGATCTCATGCGTCACTACGAAATCGTGCTCCTGATCCATCCGGACCAGAGCGAGCAGGTTCCGGCGATGCTGGAACGCTACAAGGGCCTGGTCACCGCTGCCGGCGGCAAGGTGCACCGGGTCGAGGACTGGGGTCGCCGGCAGATGGCCTACATGATCCAGAAGCTGGCCAAGGCGCATTACCTGTGCCTGAACATCGAATGCGGCCAAGCGGCGCTGGACGAGCTCGAGACGGGCTTTCGCTTCAACGACGCCGTGCTGCGCCATCTCACGGTGGCGCGCTCCAAGGCCGAGACCGCGCCTTCCGTGATGATGAAGGCGGTCGAGCGCGAGGAGGCGCGCAAGGAGCGCCAGGAGGCCTCGGCCTGACGATGCCGCTCGCCTGCGGCGCCACGCCGGCGGGCCGGGCTTGAACCGGCTCGTTCTGACGGCGACGCTGGTGCAGCGGTCGGCACTGCGCTTCACCCCCGCCGGGTTGCCGGCGCTGGATCTGCAGCTCGCGCACGCGGGCACGGTCAGCGAAGACGACCAGCCGCGCAAGGTCTCGCTCGAGATGCGTGCGGTGGCGATCGGGGCGATCACGCAAGCGCTCGCGGCGCTGGCGCTGGGCGAGGCGGCCGACTTCGTCGGCTTCGTCGCCGGTGCGCGCAACGGGCGCGGCGTCGTCTTCCACGTTACCGCGGTCGAACGCTGAGACCGCAAGCCCGGATTCCGGTTCCTGTATTCCCACCCATTCGCCAGGAGCACACCATGCCCACTTCCAGAGGAAAAGGCCGCGGCGCCAAGGACAAGCGGCCCAAGCGCAACTCGCAGTCGCTGCTGTTCCGCCGCAAGCGTTTCTGCCGCTTCACGGTGGCCAAGGTCGAGGAGATCGACTACAAGGACATCGACACCTTGCGCGACTTCGTCGGCGACAACGGCAAGATCACGCCGGCGCGCCTGACCGGCACGCGCGCGTTCTACCAGCGGCAGCTCACCACCGCGATCAAGCGTGCGCGCTTCCTCGCGCTGTTGCCGTACAGCGACCAGCACCGCACCTGAGCGGGAGGATTCCGTCATGCAAGTCATTCTTCTCGAGAAGGTCGGCAAGCTCGGCAACTTGGGCGAAGTCGTCAAGGTCAAGGACGGCTACGCACGCAACTACCTGATTCCGAGCCGGCTGGCGCGCCGCGCAACCGAGGCGGCGATCAAGGAATTCGAGGCGCGCCGCGCCGAGCTGGAGAAGGCCGCCGCGGCCAAGCTCGAGGCCGCCAAGTCGCTCGGCGAGCAGCTGCAGGGCAAGGTCGTGCGCATCACGCAGAAGGCGGGAGTCGACGGCCGCCTGTTCGGCTCGGTCACCAACGCCGACATCGCCGAGGGGCTGGCCAAGCTGGGCCTGGCGGTGCACAAGAGCCAGGTGCGCCTGGGCGCCGGACCGATCAAGACCGTGGGCGACCATGTCGTCACGGTCTCGCCGCACGGCGACGTCATGGCCGAAGTCACGGTCCAGGTGGCGGCGCAGGTCGACTGAACGCCGCGCCGGCGGCACGCAGCGAAGGCCGGCCTTGCCGGCCTTCGTGCTTGTGCGCAGGCAATCGGCGCGATTTCCCCGCTCGGCGCACCGCTCGTCCCCAGGCTTGTCCACCGCCGGCGGCGCCAAACCACCCTACGATCACGCCTACGATGAGCACCCTGGCCGACCCCCGCGACAACCGCTCGCCGCGCGAGTTGCGCGATGCGCGCGACGACGAGGTGGCGCGCCTGCGCGTGCCGCCGCATTCGGTGGAGGCCGAGCAGAGCGTGCTCGGCGGCCTGCTGCTCGACAACCTCGCCTGGGACCGCGCTGCCGACCTGCTGGGTGCGAGCGACTTCTACCGCTACGAGCACCGGCTCATCTACGGCGCCGTCGCCGCGCTCGTGCAGGCCAGCAAGCCGGCCGACGTGATCACGGTGTTCGAGAAGCTGCAGGGCCTGGGCCAGGACGGCGACGCCGGCGGCCTGGCCTACCTCAACGCGCTGGCGCAGAGCGTGCCGAGCGCGGCCAACCTGCGCCGCTACGCCGAGATCGTGCGCGAGCGCGCCATTCTGCGCAAGCTCATCGCCGCCAGCGACGAGATCGCGACCAGCGCCTTCAACCCGCAAGGCCGCGCCGTCGCGCAGGTGCTCGACGAGGCCGAGGGCAGGATCTTGCGCATCGGCGAGGAGGGCTCGCGCCAGCGCAGCGGCTTCCAGGGCATCGACGGGCTCGTCACGCAACTGATCGACCGCATCAACGAGCTGCACGACCACGGCGCCGAGGACGTGACCGGCGTGCGCACCGGCTATTACGACCTCGACCGCCTCACTGCCGGCCTGCAGCGCGGCGATCTGCTCGTCCTGGCCGCGCGCCCGTCGATGGGCAAGACCGCGTTCGCGCTCAATATCGCCGAGCATGTGGCGGTGAAGGAAGAGCTGCCGGTGCTCTTGTTCTCGATGGAAATGGGCGCTTCGCAGCTGGCGCTGCGCATGGTGGGTTCGATCGGCCGCATCAACCAGCAGCACCTGCGCACCGGCCGGCTCGATGCCGACGAATGGGGTCGCCTGGCCGAGGCCGCCGACCGCCTGGGCAAGGCGCCGATCTTCATCGACGAGACGGCGGCGCTCACGGTGGCCGAGCTGCGCGCGCGGGCGCGCCGCATGGCGCGCCAGTGCGGCGGCCTCGGCCTCGTGTGCATCGACTACCTGCAGCTCATGAGCGGCAGCAGCGGCAGCGAGGAGAACCGCGCCACCGAGCTGGGCGAGATCTCGCGCGGCTTGAAGGCGCTGGCCAAGGAACTGCAGTGCCCGGTGCTGGCGCTGTCGCAGCTCAACCGCAGCGTCGAGAGCCGCAACGACAAGCGGCCGATGATGAGCGACCTGCGCGAGTCGGGAGCCATCGAGCAGGACGCCGACGTGATCATGTTCATCTACCGCGACGAGTACTACAGCAAGGAAGCCTGCAAGGAGCCGGGCGTCGCGGAGATCATCGTCGCCAAGCAGCGCAACGGGCCGGTCGACACGATCAAGCTCACCTTCCTCAAGCCGCAGACGCGCTTCGAGAACCGGGCCGCCGAAGGCGGTGACGAGTACTGACGGCGGCGCCTGCTGCCTACACTCCTAGGCCGGATCCAGGCTCGGAGTCGGCAGGTCGGCCGGCTTCGGCGCGCCGCTGCCGGACGTCCCGGCAGGGGGCGCGGACGGTGCAGCCGCTGCGCCATCGACGCCTGGTCCCGCGCCGGCCCGCCGCAGGACCAGTGCACCCGCCTTGCGGCCGCTGGCATCGACCAGCGGCGAGCGCTGCGGCGCGATGCGCTTGCGCAAGTCCTCGAGCGCGATCGTCAACGCAGGCGCCGATTCGATGCGCTGCCGGTAGCGTTGCAGGGCAGCACAGGCCGTATCCATGAGCTTCGCGTTCAGCGTAGCCTCGACGTCGACGATGAGCTGGCGCACGGCCTGCTCGGGCTGACCCTTGAGGGCGAAGGCCATCGCCGCTTCGGCCAGACGTCCGATGTGGGTATGGCCGGCCTGGATGCGTTCGGCGAACGGCGGATGCAGCGCCGCGGCGCGCACCAGCAGTTCGGTATGGATCTTCGAGCCGGTGTGGCGCTGCGCGATGCGGTCGATCCACTGCTCCGCGCCCTCGACCCGGATGCCGGCGCCGGCGCTCATCGAGAGCAGCCCGATCATGTTGCTCGCCGCCTCGAGGTCGAAGTCGACCGCGTCGAGCTCGGCGGCCAGGCCGTCGAGCATCGCCAGTGCCTCGGTCTCGCGCTGGTGCAGCAGCAGCAGCAGCACGCTCGCGGTGCGCGACAGGCGCGACAGGCGCTGGCTCTGCGGCGCCTTGGCCAGCACGGCGCCCAGATCGTCGCAGCAGCGCTGCAGCCCGCGCGTGTCGCCCTCGTGGAAACGCGCGAAGGCCAGCAGCACCGCGGTCTGCCAGTCGAACATCTTCGAGCCCATGCCCACGCGCACCGCCCGGTCGAAGCACTTGGCGGCCTCGGCCAGATCACCGCGGTAGTACGCGAGCATGCCGGCCTTCTGCAGCCGTGTGACCGATTCGGGCGTAAGCGCGGCGGCCTTGACGTAGACCTCCATCGCGCCGGCGAAATCGCCCTGCTCGAGGCGCGCGCGGCCCATCACGTCGTAGGCGTCGACGAAGGTCGGATCCTCGAGGATGAGCGACTCGAGCGTGCGCACTGCCTTGGCCATCTCGCCGCCTTCGATCTGCGCACGCGCCACGCCCAGCTTGGCCCAGGGCAGGGCGCGCGCGCCCAGCACGGCGTCGAACAACGCGCGCGCCTCCTCGTGGCGGCCCAGGTTCAGCAGCAGCTCGGCGCCGATGCGCGCCGCGTACAGCCAGTATTCCTGGCGGCGGTGGAAGCGCTCGAGGCAATGCTGGGCTGCCGTCTCGTAGCGGCCGGCGTCGACTGCCTCGAGGATGTCCTTGAGCACCGCCTTGCGCCGGCGCGCGTGGGCCAGACGGTCGGCCAGGTTGGCGGTGTTGTGCGGCTTGAGCAGGTAGCTGTCGAGCGCCGACTCGGCCGCTTCGGCCACCTTGGCATAGGTGGCCTCGCTCGTGATCATGATGAAGACGGTGCTCAGCGGCAGCAGCTGGTTGCGCCTCAGGTCGTCGAGCAGTTGCTGGCCGCTGCCCTCGCTGTCGGGAAAGCGCTGCTCGCACAGCACGATGTCGTAGCGTGTCGCCTCGAGCCGGTTGCGCGCCTCGGCGATGCGGCCGCATTGGCTGACGTGGCCGACGCCGAGTTCGCGCAGCTGCGAGCACAGCACGCTGCGCGTGGTCGGGTTGCCGTCGACGACCAGCGCGCGCGCCTTGTGCATTTCGTCGCGGAAGCGCGCGGTCTGGCGCAGGGCGGTACGGCTCGTCGCGAGGGCAGAGTGGAGCGTCACGGCTGGCGGCAGGCGGGTGAGATCCCCCTTATCGGCGCGCCGCGCCGCGACTTGACTGGCGCCGACCCTACTTGAACAGGTCCTTCACCCGGTCGGCCCAGCTCTTGGCGTTGGGCGAGTGGCGCTCGCCGCCCTTCCTGAAGCTCTCGTCGAGTTCGCGCAGCAGCCGGCGCTGATGCTCGGTGAGCTTGACCGGGGTCTCGACGCCGATGTGGCAGTACAGGTCGCCCGGGTAGCTCGAGCGCAGGCCCTTGATGCCCTTGCCGCGCAGGCGGAAGGTCTTGCCGTGCTGCGTGCCCTCGGGCAGCTCGATCTCCGCCTTGGCCGCGCCGAGCGTGGGTACTTCGATGGCGCCGCCGAGCGCCGCCGTCGTCAGGCCGACCGGCACCGTGCAGTGCAGATCGTCGCCGTCGCGCTCGAAGATCTCGTGCGGCTTGACGCGGATCTCGATGTAGAGGTCGCCCGGCGGGCCGCCGTTGCTGCCGGGCTCGCCGTTGCCGGCCGAGCGGATGCGCATGCCCTCGTTGATGCCTGGGGGGATCTTGACCTCGAGCGTCTTCTGCCGCTTGATCCGGCCCGCGCCGTGGCAGCTCGGGCAGGGTTCGGGGATGATCTTGCCGCTGCCGTGGCAATGCGGACAGGTCTGCTGGATGCTGAAGAAGCCCTGGCGCAGGTGCACCGTGCCGCTGCCGTTGCAGCTCGGGCAGGGCTTGGCGCTGGTGCCGGGCTTGGCGCCCGCTCCGTGGCAGGTGTCGCAGCCGTCCCAGCTCGGCACGCGGATCTGCGTGTCCTTGCCGGCAGCGGCCTCCTCGAGCGTGATCTCCATCGCGTAGCTCAGGTCGTTGCCGCGATAGATCTGCTGGCCGCCGCCGCCGCGACCGCGGCCGCCGCCGAAGATGTCGCCGAAGATGTCGCCGAAGGCCTCGGCGAAGCCGCCGAAGCCCTCGGCGCCCGCGCCGCGGCCCATGTTGGGGTCGACGCCGGCATGGCCGAACTGGTCGTAGGCCGCACGCTTGGCCGGGTCGGAGAGCATCTCGTAGGCTTCCTTGGCCTCCTTGAACTTCTCCTCGGCCTTCTTCGCCGTGTCACCCTGATTGCGGTCGGGGTGGTGCTTCATCGCCAGCTTGCGGTAGGCCTTCTTGATGTCGTCGTCCGAGGCGTTCTTCGGCACCCCGAGCACGTCGTAGTAATCGCGCTTGGCCATCTGGCTCGTCTTGTGGTTTCGCAAAAACGGGTTCGCCGCGGCAGGACGGGGCAAGCCCCCTCATCCCGCACGCGGCGCGGCGAGCGGCCGGCGCAGCCCGCTCGCGCGGGCGGCCGGCGCCGCAAGCTCACTCACTTGCGCACTTCCTTGAAGTCGGCATCCACCACGTTGTCGTCGGCGGACCGGCCCGGCTGCGCCTGCGCGCCGGCGTCCTGTGCGCCCGGCGCCGCACCCGCAGCGGCCTGCGCCTGGGCGTACATCTTCTCGCCGAGCTTCTGGCTGGCCGTCGTCAACGCCTCGGTGCGCGCTTCGATCGCCGCCTTGTCGTCCTCCTTCAGGGCCTCTTCCACGGCCTTGATCGCGGCCTCGATCTTCTCCTTCTCGCCGCCGTCGAGCGCCGCGCCGTGCTCGGCCAGGCTCTTCTTGACCGAGTGCACCATCGCGTCGGCGTGGTTGCGCGCCTGCACGAGCTCGAACTTCTTGTGATCCTCGGCCGCGTTGACCTCGGCGTCCTTGACCATCTTCTCGATCTCGGCCTCGCTCAAGCCGGAGTTCGCCTTGATGGTGATCTTGTTCTCCTTGCCGGTGCCCTTGTCCTTGGCGCTGACGTGCAGGATGCCGTTGGCGTCGATGTCGAAAGTGACCTCGATCTGCGGCAGCCCGCGCGGCGCCGGCGGGATGCCCTCGAGGTTGAACTCGCCCAGGCTCTTGTTGCCCTGCGCCATCTCGCGCTCGCCCTGGTAGACCTTGATCGTCACTGCCGGCTGGTTGTCGTCGGCGGTGCTGAACACCTGGCTGAACTTGGTCGGGATGGTGGTGTTCTTCTTGATCATCTTGGTCATCACGCCGCCCAGGGTCTCGATGCCGAGCGACAGCGGAGTCACGTCGAGCAAGAGAACATCCTTGACCTCACCCTGCAGCACCCC
>WBZR01002299.1_pt1 | contig 20191 bp, 18 predicted proteins | sample 5204231 | NCBI WGS metagenome assembly WBZR01 (sample SAMN12412403, study PRJNA552823) | activated sludge metagenome | isolation source: activated sludge from anammox sidestream of wastewater treatment plant... | place: USA: Virginia | collected 2017-08 | reverse complement strand
CGCCACCGGGTTGGCGAGCGTCGCCGCCAACATGAGCGCGGCGAACGCGAGAAAGCACCGCACCTCGACGCCCCCCCGCCGGAACACGTAGGCCAGCATCGCGAACGCAACCCCCGTCACGGTGTAGCTGACGAGCGGCATCTTCCAGGGCGGATGCAGGTAGTGCACGCTGGTGTTGATGCCGCGGAACGCGGGACCGACCACCTGAAAGGCGAAGAGCCGACAGAACGCGGCCGCGCTCGCGCCGAGGCCTCCGATCGACCTCGGCCGCGCGCTCGTCGCGAGCGTGAACGGCAGCGCCGCGGCGCCGACGGCCAGGATCCCGGCGCGCACCATCGCCCACCGATCGCGGCGGACCCACGCGACGGCGACCGCGATCGGCAGCAGGAAGATCGCGAAGGGCCCCGTCAGCGCGCCGAGGGCCAAGCCGGTCACGTCGAACACGGCGGCCCACACGGACGTCGGGGGCGCGGCGACGACGATCAGGAAGCAGAGGATCGCGAGGTGCCATTGCGCATTGCAGAGGTTGCCGTGCACCGTCGCGACGTTCGGGACACCGACGTAGAGCACCCCGAGGAGGACGCGCACGGCGCGCGGTCCGAGCCACCGCATGCGCGCGCTCGCGAGGTAGATCGCCGGCAGCGCCTGGGTGAGCAGCGCCACGAGATTGAACGCGAGCGGAACCTTCGCGAGCGGCAGGAACGGCGACACGCTGGCGACGAGCCGCGGCATGGTGAGCAGATAGCCGGCGTAGGGAACGCCGAGCGCCGCGGGAAACCCGAGCTCGCGCGCCTGGACGTAGAAAACCGCGCCGTCCTCCGCCCAGAACTGCGCGTTCGCGAGCGTGCTGGGCCGCCTCGAGACGACCGCGGCGATGAATCCAACCGCCAGCAGAAGGGTGGTCATATCGAGCCGGCGAGCGACCGGATCCCGGTCCCGCGACTCCTGCTTCGTCGTGCCGTCCACGCCGGCAGAGTGGCGCATTCTCCCTCGGGCTACCAGCACTCCCGCGCACGCGGTCCGGCGACCCGCCCGGCCGATCAGAACTCCGCCCGCCGCATGACGAAGCGCGGCAGGGTGCGGATCACGAGCATGACGAGGCGCCAGATCGGCGGGGCGTAGACGACGGGCCAGCCCCGGTCGATCGCCCTCAAGACCCGCCGCGCGACGGCATCCGGCTCGCCCGCGAACGGCGGCACCGGCAGGTCGGCCGTCATGCCGGTCCGCACGAAGCCCGGCTTCACGAGCACGACGCGGAGCCCGCGCGGCCGGTCGCGGAGGTCGAGCGACACGGCGTAGTGCGACAACCCTGCCTTGGTCGCGCCGTAGATGCCCGTCGCCTTCCGCGCGCGATCTCCGGCGACCGAGGAGAACACGCAGAGCGTGCCGCCGCCGTGTGCGAGGAGGCGGACGCGCGCCGCCTCCAGGAACGCGATGCTGTGCGCGAAATTCCGGGTGGCCAGACGGACGGCCCGCGCGGGATCCGCGTCGAGGTCGGCGGGCCGCGCGAAGTCCGCGGCGCTCAGGACGACCGCATCGAGGCCGCCGAGCGCGTCCGCGGCGGCGGCGAGCGCGGGACCGAAGCGCGCGGGATCGTCGAGATCACAGATCCCCTGCGCGACCGCACCGGCGACGAGCGCGACGAGATCGCGCGCCGAGCGCGCGATCTCGTCGCGCTCGCGCCCGAGGAGGGCCACCGCGTCGCCGCGCCGGGCACAGAGGCGCGCGAGACTCCGTCCCATGCCGCGCGTCGCGCCGAGGAGCACGATCTTCACGCGGGATCTCCGAGCAGGCGTGCCGAGAGCGCCGAACGCAGACGCCGCTCCGGATCCCACAGGCGGCGAACCGCGTCGAAGGCCGCGAGGCGCGGCTCCATGGCGGCGAAGTCCTCGCGCCGCGTGAGCGCGTCCTTGGCGAGGTAGATGCGTCCCCCCGCGTCGAGCACGTGGCGGTTCAGCGCGTCGACGAGGGCCTGCGTCGCGGCGCCGCGCATCGGAAGATCGAGCGCGACCGAGATCCCCGGACGCGGGAACGACAGCAGGCCGCGCCCTTCCGCTCCGCAATCCTTCACGACCGTGAGGAAGGAGGCGCCGGAGTGGCGCGTGATCGTCTCGAAGTAGCGGACGATGCGCTCGTCGCCGGCTTCGTCCGGCAACACGCTCTGGTGCTGGACGAAGCCGCGGGCCCCGTACAGGCGGTTCCAGTCCCGGATGCTGTCGAGCGCATGAAAGAACCGGTCCGGATGCACGACGCGCCGGCCCGCGCTCCAGCAGTGCGCGCGATAGAAGAGGGCGTCGAAGATGCGGACGCTCGTCGGACCGAGCACCCAACTCGGAAGATTGCAGGGCACGGCGAGCCGCGAGTCGACGCGCGAGTGGAGCGGCGACGTCGCGGGGGCCTCGCCGGGCTCCGCCCATCGCCCCTTGATGACGATTCCGCGCCCGAGGCGCGCGCCCCGCGACAGCGCGTCGGCCCACGCCACCGTGTACGGCCATGTGCGGCTGGCGGCGCGCAACCTCGCCACGAGCGCCCCGAGATCGGGGGCCGGCTCCACCTCGATCACGAGCCACGGACACGCGATCGCGAGGAGCGCGACCTCGACTTCGAGGATGTGGCCCGTCAGTCCCATCCCGCCGAGCGTCGCCGCGAACAGCTCGGACTCGCGATCGGGTCCGACCTCGAGCTCCCGACCGTCGGCGACCTGGAGCACGAGGCTGCGCACGTGCGCCCCGAAACACCCGGCGACATGGTGGTTCTTGCCGTGGATGTCCGACGCCACCATTCCGCCGAGGGTCACGTGGCGCGTGCCGGGCACGACGGGACTCACCCAGCCGGCCGGCCGTGTCAGCTCCTCGAGCTGCGACAGCCGGAATCCCGCTTCGGCGCGCAGCACGCCCGCCACCCGGTCGAAGGCGAGTACGCGGTCGCCGAGCCGCGTCGACGCGACGATCGCGCCGGTGCGCGCCGGCAGCGACGCGTCGCCGTACGAACGGCCGAGGCCGCGCGTCAGGCTCGCCGGACGGCACACCTCGGGGAGCGACTCGCCGACACGCTCGCGGGCGTCGACGGCAGGCACCCCACCCCATCCGGCGAGTCGCGTCATGACGACGGGATTAGCACGAACGGCGCGACCGCCTCGACATCGCGCGCGCCGGGGCGACTGCCCCGGCGCGCGCGCCGTCGCCCGATGCTCATCGACGGCCGGCCGAGGGAATGCGGCGCACGTCGATGTCGCCGCCGCAGTAGACGTCGAACGCGATCGCCGCCTCGCAGGCGCGGCGCGCGAGCACTCCGGCGTCGCGTTCGCTCGCGTAGAGCGCGTGGAGCACGCCGAGCGCGTACGACGCGCCCGAGCCGATCGCGTAGTACTCGCGAAACGCCATCACGCTCATGTCGCCCGAGACGTGGAAGATGCCCCGCCTGTTGGCGATCAGAAACGAGGAGTCGAGGTCGGCGAAGGGCGAGCGGTCGTCCTCCGCCACCTGATCCTCGACGAAGGAGTAGCGGCGGCGGAGGTCCTTCCAGAGCCGCACGAAGAACGTGAAGATCTCGCGCTCGTTCGCGAAGCGCGGGGGGCGACGCGAGGCCAGGTAATCGTGGAACACGTTGTCGTAGACGCCCCAGCCGGTCATCGCGAGCTCGGAGCCGCCGAGCGTCATGATCTTGGTGGCGCGGTGATTGGTTCCCACGACCTTGCGGTCGCCGAAGTTCTCCTGCGAGTCGGCGGCGACGGCGATCGTGCTCCCTTTGCGGACGGCGACGGCGATGGACATGCGGTGCGCTCTCCGCCTCAGCGCGCCGGGGCTTGCTTCCGGGGATCGTCGGCGGGGTTCACGAAATCCACCTGGAAGGGGCCCGTGCCGTGCACCTGCACGACGGTCGGTGTCTTGCTCTGCGCGAAGTGGCGCATCTCGCGCGGCAGGAGGACGTAGGAGCCGGCCGGCAGCGCGGTCAGCTTCCTCGCGTCGAAGACGTCGCCCGCGCCGACCGCGAACGTCCCCGAGAGGACCGTGATGTGCTCGTCGCCCGGGTGCCAGTGCGGCGGCACCTTGACGCCCGCCGGGCTCTTGATGCGGAGCACGAACGGGCCGGGCTTCTCCGGGTCGCCGGAGAGGACGGCCGCCTTCACGCCCCGACCGCCGAGCACGAACGGGACCCACTTGATCCCCTTCGGGATCGTCAGCACGTGCGAGGGGACGGCGTCCGCCACCGCGGCCGCGACCACGGCGCCGCTCGCCTTCACGCCGCCGGGACTCGACTCGATCTTCTTCGCCCCCGCCGCACAGCCGAACGCGCTTCCCGCCGCCAGCACCGCGATCACGACCGATCGCCACCCCGGACTCGTCATGCGGACCTCCTTTCACGCAAAGGCGGCCTCCATAGCCCAGCCAAGGAGGGCCGGGCAATTCCACCGCGCGCCATCGGCGCGGACGGGAGCCCTGACAGGATCCCGCCGCATCTGCTAACGACCGGGCACATGGAGGCGACGCGATGACCGACCCGAGCGCTCCCCGTCACGTCTGCATCACCGGCGCCCTCGGCTTCATCGGGGGACGCCTCGGCGAACGCTACCGCGCCGCGGGCGCGCGCGTGACGGGCGTCGACCTCCGCGACGACCCGGCACTCGCCGTCGCCGGCGGCGACCTCACCGCGCCGGGCGACTGGCGGCGCGCGTTCGAGGGGGCGGACCTCGTGATCCACACGGCCGCGCGCGTCGGCATGAGCGGCGACGAGGCGGCGTACTGGCGCGCCAACTGCCTCGCGACCCGCCACGTACTCGACGCCGCCGCGGCGGCCGGCGTCCGCCGCCTCGTCCACCTTTCCTCGATCGTCGCCTTCGGGTTCGACTATCCGGACGGCGTCGACGAGCGCCACCCGCTGCGCCCGAACGGCGTCCCCTACGTCGACACGAAGGTCGCGAGCGAGCAGGCCGTTCTGCAAGCGCACGCCGCCGGCGAGATCGCGTGCGCCATCGTCCGGCCCGGCGACGTGTACGGGCCGGGCTCGCATTTCTGGACCACGTCGCCGCTTCGGTCGATCGCCGCCGGACGCCTGGTCCTCCCGGCCATGGGCGAGGGCCAGCTGTCGCCGGTCTTCGTCGACGATCTGGTCGACGGCATCATGCGCGCCGGCGCCGCGCCGGAGGCTGCCGGGCAGGTGTTCACGGTGACCGGCGGCGAGACGGTCACGGCGAGCGTCTTCTTCGGCCACTATGCGCGCATGCTCGGAAAGGCGAGCGTTCCGGCCGCGCCGACGCCGCTCGTACTGGCGCTCGCGGCGACCGTCGGCCGCATGATCGGCGACGGCGACGTCACGCCGGCCGCCGTCCGCTACATCGCGCGGCGCGGCGGCTACTCGATCGCGAAGGCGCGCGCGCGCCTCGGGTACCGGCCGGCGGTCGACCTCGCCGAAGGCATGCGGCGCATCGAGGAATGGGCACGCGCGACCGGGCTAGTGCCGGCGACGGCGTCCTGAGCCCGATGCTCGTGGCGGGCGCGGCGGCGCGCGCGCCGCCGCGCCTCAGTCGGCCAGGCGCTTCGCGAACGTCGCGCGCCACACCTCGGCGAGCCCCGGCAGCGCGATCGCGCGGCGGAGCGTCGCGGCGTCGATCGCGTCGGCGACGCCGAGGCGCACGAGCTCCGTGATGGTCATGCTCTCGGGCTCCGCGTGCACGCGCTCGATCGCATCGCCGGCGCCGATCTCGCCGGGACGGACGACCGCGAAGTAGAAGCCGCTCCGTTCCGAGCGCAGGAACTCCTTCACGATCTGCGGCCGGCCGAGCTTGATGCCGAGCTTGAAGCACGGCGTCCGCGGCTGGGTCACCATGAGCTCCGCCGTGCCGACGCGGAAGCGCTCGCCGACGCGCACGCGGTCTTCGAACAGCTCCGCGACGGTGAGGTTCTCGCCGAAGGCGCCCCACGAAAGCTCGGTCTCCGGGAGGCGCGCGCGCCACCATGGGTAGTGCTCGGACGGATAGCCGTAGACCGCCTTGTCGCGGCCGCCGTGGACGCGGAGATCGGCCTGACGATCTCCCATCAAGTTGTCGCCGACGATGGCGACCCGGCCCGCGACGGGGTGCTTCCAGATCCCGGTCTGGACCGTCGCCCCGCGGTACGCCACCGGCCGAGGCAGGCCGACGTTCACCGAGACGACGCGCATGGGAGCCGGGACACTAGCGCCGGCGCGGCGCCTTCACCAGCCCGCACGGCGGCCGGAGCCCGCTCACCACACGCCGGGAACCAGCCGCGAGCGCACGCGCCCGGCATAGGCGTCGTATCCCGGGAGCGCGCCGCGCAGGAAGCGCTCCTCGATCCCGATCCGCACCACGAGGAGGGCGATCGGGACGCACGCCGCAAGCGCGCCGGCCGTCGACCCGAGCCAGAGCGGCATGCCGACGAGGAGGAGGGTCGCGCCCGCGTACATCGGGTGCCGGACGACGGCGTACGGTCCGTCCGCGACGACGCGCTGACGCCGCTCGGTCTGCGACCGTACGACCGGGACGGCGAACTCATTGGCGCGCATCGCCGCCACGATGAGCCACCAGCCCGCGAGCACGAGCCCGAGCCCGCAGACCGCGACCGCCGTTCCCGGCGGCGGCAGCAGGCGGAGCGCGAACACGTCCCAGGGCACGAAGCGCATCGCGCCGCAGAAGGCGGCGACGAAGAGCAGCACGACCACCCGATCGGCGCGCGACTGGCCGCGCTGCACGGGCAAGCGGAAACGCTCGGCGAGGAGCGCGGGGTCGGCGCGCGCCAGCACCACCATGCTCGCGATCGTCGCCGCGAGCGCGACGCCGACGAGCGCCCACGCCGCCCGCCAGGTGAGGACGCCCGGCGGACGGAACAGGAGGAGGGCGAGCAGCGCCGGCTGCAGGAGCGCACCGAGCAGCATCCGCGCGCGCGGCGGCGGCGTCGCGACCGGCATCGCGCCACCGACTACACGGTGGGCGCCGCGCGCCGCAACGCGGGGGCGCCCCGCTCGACCGGCCGCTCCCCCCGTTCACCGCTCCCGACCCCGAAAGCGACCCCGCCTCGTCATCCCGGAAAGCCGCCTCGCTACGCCGAAGGACATCGTGTAGATACGCACCATGGCCAATCCCATCGCGATGCGATCGAGCAATCCCGCGCTCACGGACGAAACCTTTCGCGGCGCCCGCGCCGGCATCGGCGAGAACGCCATGACCATCCAGGGCACCGTCAACAAGACGGGCTTCGCGCTCGTGATCCTGATGGTCGCGGCGTCCTACACCTGGAACCTCGGCGTCGCCGATCCGCGCGTCCCGGCCTTCACCATGGTCGGCGTGCTCGGCGGCCTCGTGCTCGCCATGGTGACGATCTTCAAGAAGGAGTGGGCGGGCACGACGACGCCGATGTACGCGGCGCTCGAGGGCCTCGCACTCGGCGGCATCTCGGCGACCTTCGAGGCGCGCTTTCCCGGCCTCGTGAGCCAGGCGGTGTTCCTCACGTTCGGAACGCTCGGCGCGCTCCTGCTCGCCTACCGCTCCGGACTCATCCGGGCGACCGAGAACTTCAAGCTCGGCATCTTCGCGGCGACCGGCGGCATCGCGCTCGTCTACCTCGTCAATTTCGTGATGAGCTTCTTCGGATCCGGCATTCCCATGATCCACTCGAGCGGCACGGTCGGCATCGTGTTCAGCGTGATCGTCGTCGGCGTCGCGGCGTTGAACCTGGTGCTCGACTTCGACTTCATCGAGCACGGCGCCGAGAGCGGCGCGCCCAAGTACATGGAGTGGTACGGAGCCTTCGGGCTCCTCGTCACGCTCGTCTGGCTCTACCTCGAGATCCTGCGGCTGCTCGCGAAGCTGCAAGAGCGGCGCTGACCCGGCGGGACGGACGCCGTTCGCAACCGCGCGCGCTGCCCGCGCGGTTGCGTTCCTCGCTGCGCGTTGTATTGCTGCGCTCCGACTGGAGAGGTGGCATGGCCGTGGACTCCCTGCTTTCCCCCTGGCTGATCGTGGTGTCGAGCATCGTCGTCGGGGCGTTGCTCGGCATCGTGTTCGAGCGCACCCGGGGCACCGCCGCGAAGCGCGCCGCCAGGTTCGAGGCCGAGCTGGTGGAGGCGCGCTCCGAACTCATGCGCTACCGCGACCAGACCAAGCACCACTTCGGGAAGAGCGCGGAACTGCTCGGCAAGATGGCGACCGACTACCGCGAGTTTCTCGATCACTTCGTCGCGGGCGCCACGGAGCTCTGCGGTCCGAACATGAAGGAGCTCGATGCGAGCGGCCTCGACCAGCGGCTGCTCGGCACGAGCGCACCGGCGAGCGGCGCCGCGGCGTCCGTCGCAGCGCCGGCCGAGACGGCGATGGCGGCGCCCGTCGCGAGCGGCATCCCCGCGTCGCCGGCCGCCCCCCTCACGAGCGGCACGACGGTCCCGATCAGGACGGTGACCCCGGCGCCGATCGCGTCCGCGCACGGCGCGCCGACCACGCCGCTCGCGGCCCCCCGGACGCCGCATCCTTCGGCGTTCGGCGCCGTGGCGACCGACCCGTTCGCGGAAGACGTCGCGAAGTAGCGCCGGCCGCGAGGAGAGGCCGGCGCGTCGGGCCGGCTCCCTGGGCACGGCCGCCCCCCTGACCGATCGGCCACCCGCCGAACCGCTCCAAGGGGCCAGAAAATCTGGCGCAGACGGTGAATCTTCCCGCAGCTACCATTGAGGACGCTTTGCCAAGGGTGTTAGGAACTCCGGTTCCACCTGCACCGAAACGACGCACCTATTTCTTCAGGAGATCGATCGATGGCCGAGAAGTCGGTGAGCCCCGCCGGAGAAGCGTTCCCCCTCCCCACCCGCGAAGAATACGGCGCCGAGATGAAGCGGCTCGAAGCTCTCGCCAGGGCCGCCCGCGCCGAAGGCAAGGAGATCGTCGTCGTCATGGGCGTCGGATTCGTCGGCGCCGTGATGGCCGCGATCGTCGCTGACACGGTCGACAAGAAGAGCAAGAAGCCGAGCAAGTTCGTGATCGGCTGCCAGCGCCCGAGTCCGCGGAGCTACTGGAAGATCCCCCTCCTGAACCGTGGCGAGTCGCCCGTGAAGGCGGAGGATCCCGAAGTCGATCCGATGATCCGCCGCTGCGTCCTCGAAAAGAAGACGCTGACCGCGACCTTCAACTCCGACTGCCTGGCGCTCGCCGACTGCGTCGTCGTCGACGTGCAGTGCGACTACTCGAAGCACGACCTCGGCCAGATGCGCACCGGCGAGGTCGAGATGGCGGCGCTCGAAGCGACCATCAAGACGATCGGCGAGAAGATCCGGCCGAACTGCCTGACGCTCATCGAGACGACGGTCGCCCCGGGAACGACGGAGTTCGTCGCCATGCCGATCCTCCTGAAAGCGTTCGCGGCGCGCGGCATCGACAGCGAGCCGCTCCTCTCGCACTCCTACGAGCGCGTCATGCCCGGCCGCGAGTACGTCGCGAGCATTCGCGACTTCTGGCGCGTCTGCAGCGGCGTGAACGCCGAGGCGCGCGAGCGCGTCGTGAAGTTCCTGAACGAGGTGCTGAACACCGAGAAATTCCCGCTCACGGTCATGGACCGCCCGATCGAGTCCGAGACCGCGAAGATCGTCGAGAACTCGTACCGCGCCACCATCCTCGCGTTTCTCAACGAGTGGAGCCTCTTCTCGGAGCGCAACGGCGTCGACCTCGTCAAGGTGATCAAGGCCATCAAGATGCGCCCGACCCACGACAACATGATCTTCCCGGGGCCCGGTATCGGCGGCTACTGCCTCCCGAAGGACGGCGGCCTCGGCTACTGGGCCTACAAGCACATCCTCGGCTTCGACGACGGCGACCAGGTGTTCAAGATGAGCACCACCGCGATCGACATCAACGACACGCGCGGCCTCCACGTTGCCACCCTCGTCCGCGACGCGCTCCGCAACATGGGCCGCTACATCGCGGGCGCCGAGATCGCGCTCCTCGGCGCCAGCTACCGCCAGGACGTCGGCGACACGCGCTACTCGGGGTCGGAGGTCGTCGTACGGCGTCTGACCGAGATGGGCGCCGACGTGCGCGTCCACGACCCGTACGTCGAGCACTGGTGGGAGTTCGAAGCGCAGGACGACTATCCCGCGCCCGGCCACTCCCTCGCCCGGTTCTTCCGCAACCAGGACCACCTGAAGGATCTCCGCGTCCAGCCCGATCTCGCCGACACGCTGAAGGGCGTCGAGGCCGTCGTGCTCGCGGTCCCGCACGAGCCGTATCTCGAGCTCGAGCCCGAGAAGCTCGTGAAGATGACGGGCGGACCGGTCGCGGTGATCGACTGCTTCGGGATCCTCGACGACGCGAAGATCCGCCGCTACTTCGAGCTCGGATGCGAGGTCAAGGGCCTCGGCCGCGGCCATATCCAACGCATCAAGAAGGAAGTCCGGGAGTCGGCGTAGCGGCCGGTGGCACGCGGTGCTCGACAAGGCGAACGCGCCCTCCGAGCCATCGACCAGCACGCGGCGCTCCTCGCGGCCTATCGCGACTGGCACGCGCCGATCCCGGCGCCGTTCCGCGCGACGCATCCCGCGCAGGTGATCCGCACCGAGCTCTTCGACCGCCCTCCGACGCGCACCTGGGACCGCGGCGCCGTGACGCTCCTCGGCGACGCCGCGCACCCGATGACGCCGAACCTCGGACAAGGCGGCTGCCCGGCGATCGAGAACGCGTGGATCCTCGCGCGCGAGCTCGCCCGCGACCCCTCACCGCCGGGCTGCGCCGCTACGAGTCGTTGCGACAGCCGCGCACGCACCGCATCGTCGAGCGATCATGGTGCTTCGGGAAGATGGCGCAGTCGTCGAGTCCGCTCGTGACGCGCGTCCGTGACGTCGCGATGCGCCGGCTCCCCGAATCGCTCATGCGACGCGCGTTCGCCTGGTCGTTCGACTTCGACCCGGACGCATGACGCGAGGTCTCGCTCAACGCGACGGGGAAGAGCGATCCACTCGGCGACGAGTCATGCGGCGCGCGTCGTCGGCCGTGCGCTCGTGAGGATCCTGGACCACGAGGTCGGACGGCACCATGGACGCGAGGAGGCACCCCACGCCGCAATCGCGCGACGCTACGCGTAGCCGTTGCCGGGATCGAACGTGCCCGGCCCCGTCAGCGGACCGCGAAGGACACCGACGCCGCGCCGAGCGACTCCGCGACGCGCGCCGCCCCTTCAGATCAGCGGCGTGTCACGCGCAGCCGGGCGCGCGAGCCCGAGATCCTCGAACATCCACGCCGGGCGCGAATCGAACTCGTCGCGCCGCACCTCGGTCAGCACGTCGTCGAGTGCGCACACCCCGGCACGCACCTTCTCCATCGCGTCCCAGTAGAGCGTCGTCATGCCGCACGTCTCGACCGCCATGCGCTTCAACGCCTCCGCCGTCGCGCCCTTGGTCGCGATCATTTTCCGCATGGCTTCGTCGGGAACGCAGATCTCGTGGGTGCCGACGCGGCCGCGGAAGCCGATGTCGTTGCAGCGCCCACAGCCGCGGGCGCGGTAGAGCGTGAGCGGCGTTCCGGGATCGACGCCGACCAGCAGCCGCTCCCGCGCATCCGGCTCATAGGCGTCCCTGCACTCGCGGCAAAGCCGGCGCAGCAGGCGCTGGGCGCAGACCAGCACGAGCGACGAGCTCACCATGAACGGCTCGATCCCCATCTCGACCAGCCGCACGATCGTCGACGTGGCGTCGTTGGTGTGGAGCGTCGAGAGCAGCACGTGGCCCGTGAGCGCCGCCTCGACCGCGATCTCGGCGGTCTCGAGATCGCGGATCTCGCCGACCAGGATCACGTCCGGATCCTGGCGCAGATAGCTCCGGAGCGCGCGCTGGAAGGTGAGGCCGATCTCGCGGTTCACCTGCATCTGGTTGATACCCGGGAGCGTGTACTCGATCGGGTCCTCGGCCGTCTGGATGTTGAGGTCGGGACGCTGGATCTCGTTCAACGCCGCGTAGAGCGTCATCGACTTCCCGGACCCCGTCGGCCCGACGTGCAGGATCATCCCGTACGGCGTCGCGAGCTTCTCGTGGTAGAGCGTCAGGTGCCGGGGCGAGAACCCGAGGTCGGTGAGCGGTAGCACCGCCTTCTTCTTGTCGAGGATGCGCATCACGACCTTCTCGCCGTGGTGCATGGGCGCGGTCGCGACGCGGAGGTCGACGTCGAGCCCCTTCGACGAGAACTTCTTGAAGGCGATGCGGCCGTCTTGCGGAAGGCGGCGCTCGACGATGTCGAGCTGCGCCATGATCTTGATGCGCGAGACGAGCGGATGAATGAGGCGCGCCTGCGGGAAGCGGTTCACGACCCGCATGTTGCCGTCGACGCGGTAGCGCACGACGACCTCGCTCTCCCGGGGCTCGATGTGGACGTCCGAGGCGCCCATCGCGTGGGCGTTCTCGATGAGCTGGTTCACGAGCCGGATGACCGGACCCGACTTCTCATCGGCGGCGGCCGCGACCGCGACCTCCACCGCGGCGGGCATCGCGATGGCGCCGTTGTCGGCGGCCACGATCGCGGCGGCGCCGGGCGTCGCCTGCCCGGCGGCGGCGCCGTCGAAGACCGCCGCGATGTTCGCCGGCTCGGTGACGCCGACCTCGAGCTTGCCGCTCGTCCCGCCGACCCGGCGCAAGATCTGCTGGAGCTCCCAGTTGAGCGGGTCGCTCATGACGAAGGAGCGGCCGCCGGCCGCGTCGCGCACGGCGGCAACATGGTTCGCCTTGCAGAACGGCGCCGGCAGGACCCCGAGCGCGATCGCGTCGGCCTCCAGACGGCCGCGATACGGCAGCTGGAGGAACGCGGCGAGCTCCTCGGCGATCTTCGCGGGCGTGGTGCCGATCTCCTCGGCGACGCCGTAGATCTCGAGCGGCGCCAGCTGGCTCAGGCGCTGCGCCTGCGCGGGCGCGAGGCCGAGCTCGTCGGCGAGGTGCTGCTTGAAGCGCATGACGTTCGACGACGCGCCGGTCTTGGGGGTGGCCTTCTGGCGCTCGAGATCACGGAACCAGGCGTTGGTCTTGACGTGCGCGGCGACCTTCTCGAGGAGGTCGCCGTCGGCGACCGGCTTCGTCAGGCACTCGACGGCCCCGAGCGCGACCGCCCGCGTCGTGTCGATCGCTTCCTCGGCGCCGCCGAGCAGCACCACCGGCAGGTACGAGAGTTCCTTGCTCTCCTGGAGCTTCGCACAGACGGCGTAGCCGTCGACGTCCGCCATCGCGACGTCGAGGAGGAGCAGGTCGGGGCGGACGGTCGAGATCACGCGCAGCGCGCGCTCGCCGCTCTCGGCGATCATGACGTCGTACCCGGCATCGCCGAGGAGCGCCTCGAGGGACTGCAGCACCTCGAGATCGTCGTCGACGCAGAGCACGAGCGCCGGAAGGCTGTTGGCCGCTGGCGCCTGCCGCGGAACGCTCATCGTCGCCTCAGTCGAAGAGGTGGCGCTCGCTCTCGAAGAGCACGCGCACGCGTTCGGCTGCGGCTACCAGCTCGGCGTCGAGCCCGTCCGTTGCCGCATCCTCCGCCGAATCCGGGTGCGCCAGCGAGCCGTAGCCGATCTCCATGGCGATGCGGTCGGCGCGCGCGACGCACGCCGCGAGCGGCGGCGGATTGGCCGCGTGGTGTCCCCGGATGCCCTCAACGATGTCGGCCTCGAGGCCCCACTTCTCGGCGAGGCGCCCGCCGACCTCGGCGTGCGTAGTGCCGAAGAGACTGCGCTCGGTCGTCTCGTCGAAGACGCCGAGCGTCGCGAACGCCTCCGGGTTCGACAGGTGCATCACGAGCTTCCCGATGTCGTGCAGGAGACCCGCGATGAACGCGTCGCCGGCCGCCACGCCGCCGGTCGTTTTGCCGATCTCGTCCGCTGCGAGCGCCGTCGCGAGCGAATGCGCCCAGAGCAACTGCGCGACGCGATCGGCGGCGCGATACGCCGCTCGCGCCGACGCCGCGATCAAGATGCGGCGGAGCGCGCGGATCCCGACGGTCGCGATCGCCTCCTGCAACGTCCGCGGCGGCTGCCGGCGGAGATAGGTTACCGAGCGCGACATCGCGAGCACGCGCGCCGCGAGCGCCGGATCGGTCGCGACGACGCGGGCGAGGTCGTCCGAGCTGCTGTCGGGATCGCGCGCGAGCGTGAGGGCACGCGCCGCGGCGGCGGGTAGCGGGGGCAGGTCGCAGGTCGTCGCGATGTCGTCGACGAGCCCGCTCAGGTTGGAATCCATCGCGGAGTCGATCATTGGCCGAACGCAAAGCAACCGACGTGCCCGGCTCCGCGGCGGTTGGAACTCCCTACGCAACTTCCTGGAATCCCGCACAGACCGCGACGAGCATATGCGATCGGCAGCGTCGCGGACCGGACGGTCTCGTACAGATCCGAACGGCGGCGAACGGGGCGCGGGTCAGCCATTGCTCTCCCTACCTTCCCTTGTGTCCGCCACCGCCGTGGCCTCGGTCGCCGCCGCCATGATCCCGGCCACCGCCGCCCCGGTCGCCACCGCCGCCCTTGCCGCCCCCGCCGCCCTTGCCGCCACCGCCGCCCCGGTCGCCACCGCCGCCCCGGTCGCCACCGCCGCCCTTGCCGCCCCCGCCGCCCTTGCCGCCACCGCCGCCCTTGTCGCCACCGCCGCCCTTGTCGCCACCGCCGCCCTTGCCGCCCCCGCCATCGGCGGTCTCGTCTTTGGCGTGCCGCTCTTCCCCCGCGTCCCAGAAGTGCTTCGAGCAACCCATCATCGGCGCGCGTGGATCCCTCGGATCGTCCTTCAGCCAGACGTACGCGCCACCCGAGGGACAGGTCGGCATGCCGCTCATGTAACCGCTGTCCACGAGCTCCTTGGTCGTGAGGCACGCCTTCCCGGTCTCGGCGATGCAGGCGTGGGCCGCCTCCTCGACGTTGTGGCGGTTCGCAATGCACTGCGCGTCACGTCCGCGCTCGGTGTACGACGCGTACTGCGGAATGCCGATCGCGGCCAGCACGCCGACCAGCGACACCGCGACCAGCACCTCGACGAGCGTCGTCCCGCCGCGCCCGCGACCCACGGTGGTCATTCGCGTACCTCCGGGGCGCGCTGCGCCGTGCTCACGCGCAGCGAGCGCAGGCTGTGCGCCGCCGGGTTCGGACATTCGACGATCGTGTCGTCGTCGGTATGGCTCACGACGTACGGACGCTGCGTCAGCGGTTCGACCATCTCTCCCCCTCGGTACGCGCCATACTGGAGCAGGCTCGAGATCTTCCAGAGGGTGTCGATGCACGCGTCGGTTTCCTCGTCGGTCTCCGCGACGCCGATCCGGATCGACGGGGTCGCCTTGAACGCGCTGCGGAGCGCCGGCAGCTGGGTTACGAAGACGACGAGACACACCACCGCGACGATCGGCCCGGTGAACCGGCGCGGCGGCGGCGCGGGGGCCGCGTTCGGAGCCGGGGCTTCGACGTTCTCGCGAATGGCCGCCGCCGCGAGATCGTCGGCGGCCCTCAAGTCTTCCCGGAAAGCATCGCCGTGCCCACCCTGGTCCGTCATGCGTGCCTCCTCCGCGTCGTGGTATCGGCAGTCGCGCGCTGCTCCTTGACGGAACGCCGCCGCTGCGAACGCCTGCCGCCGTCCTGCCATGCGACCTAGCGGGCGATCTGCGACCCGCGCCGCCTCGGGAAGTGCCGCGGGAGGCGCCCGGCCCGTCGCACCGTACCGCGGCGGCGCTCGGGCACGGCGCGGTATCCGCGCTCACAGGGCCTTCGCCAGGTAGAGGCTGAGCGTCCCGAGCACGGCGACCGCCCCTCAAGTGCCGATCCGGAGCCGCCGATATTCCTTGCCGAGAGTTCCGGGCTCGGCCACGCCATGACCGTCTTTCCAGCACCGGCGCGCGCGCCGTCCGCAGCGGAGCACGCCGCATGGCGGACGGCGTACTGGGCCGAGCAGGCCCGCATCGTCGAGCAACGGCTGCCGGCGACGACGGCCACCTACCTCGCGATGATCGCGTTCGCGATCGGGATCGAGATGAGCTTTCCCGAGCGTCGGCCGACCGCGCTCGCCTTCTACGGGATCCACGGCGCCGTGTCGGCGTTCTGGCTCGCCGTCGTCCGACTGCGGCCCGCCGGCGTCCGCGTCGACATCGCGGCCGTCGCCATGGCGGTGTCGTGGAGCGCGGTCTTGACCGCCTACACGTCCGTCGTGGTCCCGAACCCCGAGCGGCTCGGCAGCGGCCAGATCTGCCTCCTCTACGGTCTCTTCTTCTTCCTACCCTGGCGCTGGACGCACCAGCTCGCGGTGTCGGTCGCGGCCCTCCTGGGAATTGCGGTGACGGCGTTCGTCGCCACCAACGCCGAGCAGCTGGCGTACGGCTTCGTCGTCGTCCTGACGGGCGCCGTGACGTCGGTCGGAGGCGTCGTCTACCTCGACCGGTACCGCTTCGACGGCTTCGTCCGTACCGCGCAACTGACGCGCGCCTCGCGCGAGAAGGAAGAGGAGGCGGAGATCGCGGCCGCGCTGCTGAAAGTGTCGCAGACTCTGAGCGAGCGGGTGAACCAGCCGGATCTGCTCGCGCACCTGACACGCGTCGCCGTGCAGACGATCGGATGCGACTGGGGCACCACCTTCGCATTGCACGAGCGCGACGGGGTCTACCGCCTGGCCGGCCTGTACGGCGAGCCTCCGGGCGTGCGGGAGGAGATCGAGATCGCCGATTTCGACGAGCGCAATCTGCCGCTCGTCCGCGTGCTCGCACCCGGCGTCTTGATCGAGCTGCCCGACGCGCGGGAGCAGCGCCTCATTCCGCCGGCGCTCCTCGCGCGCTGGGGCGTCACCTCCCAGCTGGTCGCGCCCATCGCGCTCGGCGGCCGTGTGGTCGGGGCGGTGAACCTCGCGCACAGCCAGCGCCTCGGCCCATTTTCGGCGCGCGAGCGTCGGCTCGCGCAAGGCATCGTCCACGCAGCCGCGCTCGCCCTCGCGAGCTCCGCCCTCATCAACGACCTGCGCGCCGCCAACACGTTGCGCTCGGAGTTCGTGTCGACGATGTCGCACGAACTGCGCACGCCGCTCAACGTCATCATCGGCTTCGCGGAGATGGCGCGCGACGACGAGCTGCTGGAGGGCGAACGGCGCGGCGTGCTGCAGCGCATCGAAGAGGCCGGACGCGATCTGCTGCGGCTCATCGAGGACACCCTCGCGATGGGCCGCATCGAATCCGGACGCGACCGCGTCGAGCTCGAGCCGGTCGGCCTGCCGGAGCTCTGGACGCGCCTGCGGCGGGACTGCGCGGGGCTTCCCAGGAAGGACGCCGTCATCCTCGACTGGCGGCCGCTCGACGCCGCCGCGGCGCTCGTCACCGACGCGCGCAAGCTGACGGTCGTGACCCGCAACCTCGTGCACAACGCGCTCAAGTTTACGGAGGCCGGTTGGGTGCGCGTCCATGGCGAGGTCACCGACGGCGCCTTCGTGCTCGCGGTGAGCGATACCGGCATCGGCATCGAGCCGCACGACCACGCGACCGTGTTCGAGATGTTCCGCCAGGGCGACGGCTCGGACACCCGGCGCTTCGGGGGCACCGGACTCGGCCTCCACATCGTCAAGCGCTACGTCGAGCAGCTCGGCGGCGCCGTCGAGCTGGCGAGCACGCCGGGCATCGGCAGCCGCTTCACGGTTCGCCTCCCGCTCCGCCCCGAGGGCGGCGCAGCACCCGACGCGGGGTGAATCGGCGCACACGCCCGGTCCCAACACCGAGCCCGGCCGCGCCGTTGCCGTCGCAGGTCTCTAGCCGACCCGCACCGGGAGCCACGGCGCGCGACGCCGCACCAGATCGATCACCCGCTGCGGCACGAGGCGCATCGCGATCGTCGCGAAACGATTGAAGGCGCCGGGGACGCACTCTGCCTTGCCCGAGAACATCGCGCGGAGCGCCGCATCGGCGACCTTGCCCGGGTCCATCATCACGCCGAAGCGGCGGGCGCGATCCATGTCGACGACGGTCGGATCGTAGAGGCCGGTGTCGGTCGCACCGGGAGCGAGCGTGGTGACGGTGACGCCGTAGGGCGCAAGCTCGGAGCGCAGCGCCGCAGCGAACGTGCGGAGGTACGTCTTGGTGCCGCCGTAGTACGCGATGCCGGGAAACGCGCGCCAGGCGGAGATGCTCGACGTCAGCATGATGCGCCCGCGCCGGCGCGCCCGCATGTCGCGCGCGAAGCGCGTGCAGAGGAGCGAGGGCGTCACGACGTGGAGCTGGAGCATCGTGTTCGCCCTCGCGGGGTCGGCGTCGGCGACCTCGCCGAAGAAGAACGTGCCGGCGTTCGCGACCAGCACGTCCACGTCGACGCCGAGCGCGCGCACCGCGGCGTGCAGTTCGCCGGCGGACTCGGGGCGCGCCAGGTCGCAGACGATCGGGTGGACGAGGGTGCCGTGCGCGGCGAAAACCTCGCGCGCCACCACGTCGAGGCGCTCCCGGTTCTCGCTGACCAGCACGAGCGCGTGGTCGCCACGAACCGCGAGGCGGCGGGCGATCTCACGGCCGATGCCCGAGCACGCGCCGGTGACGAGAGCGGCCGGCAAGGGCGGCGTCTTCATGTGCGGCGAACGGCGCGGGGCCGAAATCAATCGTAGAGCTTCGCGACCGTGACCTTGCCGGGGAAGGCCTGGACGCAGAGGTCGCAGAGCGTACACTCGTCGAGGTTTTCGTCGACGATGCGGAGACTGCCGTCGCCCTTCTGGGCGAAGATGTTCACCGGACAGACCTCGGTGAGCTTCTTGGCGACGGCGGCGTCCCGGGCAGAGACGGCGTCGACCTCGACGGCGATGAACATCCCGTTCGGCATCGCGGACCTCAGTGCCCCGCCTTCGCGAGACGCTCTTTCACGAGTCCCGGAATGTCTTCGATGCGCTCGGCGACCGAGATGCCGGCGGCCTTCATGCGCTCGATCTTGTCGGCGGTGGTGTCGGCCTTGCCCTCGACGATGGTCCCAGCATGGCCGAAGCGCATGCCGGGCATCTCGTCCATGAAGCGCCCGGCCATGAAGGCGATGATCGGAAGGCGCGACGCGTGCTCCCGCACCCAGTCGGCGAGCTCGGCCTCCATACGGCCGCCGGGCTCGGAGTAGATGGCGATGGCTTTGGTCTCGGGATCGGCCTCGAAGAGCGGCATCAGCTCGGCGTAGGTCGAGCCGATGATCGCGTCGCCGCCGATCGACACGCAGGTGGATTGGCCGAGGCCGGCGGCGGTCAGCGTGTTGGCGATCTCGGTGGTCATGCCGCCCGAGCGCGACATGATGCCGATGGGACCCTTGCGGAAGGCGCGCCGCACGTTCACCGCCGGACCGCCGAGGCCGCCCATCTTGGCCTCGTCGGGCGAGAGCACGCCGAGGCAGTTCGGCCCGATGATGCGGGCGCCGCGGAGTTTCGCGAGCTCGACCATCTGCGCGACGTCGGCGCGCGGAATGCGCTCGGTCACGATGACGATGAGCTTGACGCCGGCTTCGATCGCCTCGAAGACGGCGTCCTTGGTGAACTTCGGCGGCACCGTGACGATCGACCCGTCGACGTGGCGCTTGGTCGTGATGTCGCGGACGCAGTCGTAGACGGGCACGCCGTAGACGTCGCGCCCCGCGCGGCCCGGGGTCACGCCGCCGACGATCTTGGTGCCGTAGTCGAGGCCCTCGCGCGTCAGGTTCACCGCCTCGCGGCCGGTGATGCCTTGGATGATGACCGTGGTGTCCTTGTTGATGAGGATCGACATGCGGTGGCGCGGGAGCCGCGGCGCGGCCGGGTTGAAGTACACGCCGACCCCGGGACCGTCAAGCCGCGCGCCGCGCGGGCGGTGGCCGCCCGATGTGCAGCCCGAGCGCCCTTCCCTACCGCCGGCGCGCCCGTCGCGCGGCGCCGGATCGGATCCTCACCGACGAAGATCCCGGCGCACCCCAGCGAGCCCCGGACCGGCTGCCCTGCGGCCCCGCGCTCAGTGGCCGGGCATGCCGCCGCTGCTGCCCGGCGGATCGTAGATGTCCGGCCGCTCCGTTCCCGAGACGACCAACTCGCCGACGCCGCCCTTCTGCGTGCGGTAGATGGCGTGATCGACCAGCAAGTACGTGCCCGGCACCTCGACCGCGAAATCGACCACCGTCGCGCCGCCCGCCGGGACGAGCGTCGACTGGATGCTCCGACCGGGCCTGCTGATGAGATCGCCTTCCCGGTAGACGCGATCGAACACCTCGCCGATCACGTGGAACGAGGAGATCAGGTT
>WBZR01002297.1_pt1 | contig 20199 bp, 12 predicted proteins | sample 5204231 | NCBI WGS metagenome assembly WBZR01 (sample SAMN12412403, study PRJNA552823) | activated sludge metagenome | isolation source: activated sludge from anammox sidestream of wastewater treatment plant... | place: USA: Virginia | collected 2017-08 | reverse complement strand
GCGCTGCCGCTGCGCCATTGCCCCGGGCCTTGAGTTCGTCGATGAGGGCGCTGGCATCCTTGAGGGACAGGTCATCGACCGACGCCCCGAATCGTTCCTGCGCCACATCATCGGGATCGATCTCCAGCCGTTCGGCGATCGACGCGATGGCCTTGATCTGGGCGCTGGTGGCCCGGCGTTGTCGACTCTGTCCATTCGACGGCGGCGCGGTGGAAGCACCGCGCGAGGTTGAGGGGGCAGTGGACCGATGACCGCTGAGTTCCTCGTCCACCGACTGGCGCACCAGGGCAAAGAGCTTGCGGATGCGGTCGTGCAGGCCGTCGGGGTCCTGGATGAGATGGCCTTCCACCTCCAGTTCCAGGTTGACCGATGCACCGCGTGAACTGAAGTCCGGCTCCCCGACCTTGCGGGAGAGCCCGGCATTGAGCTTGAGCATGGTATTGACCTCCTTTCGAGAGGGATTGAGCCTTGGTTTCGGCTTGAGTGTGGTCAACAACTTGGCGAGATGCCGCCTTCGTGACATGACGTGAATGACCGTAATTCTCTCTGGTGATCGGTGCTGAACTCACGGTGACTCATCCGGATCATTGCCCCGGTTACGACTCCGCCAGCGATTGCGCCTTCGCCTTCGGCGCGCCAGGTGCTGCGGCAGATGCCGTTGCTCGAGGGTCGGCCCCGGCAGTTGGGGCGGCCTGGCCGTCGTTTCGAGATAGGAATGCACAACGGCCTGCGTGAACCCTGCCTGCAGAAGGTCGCGAATGCCGGAATCGTGATCAAGAGCCGAACGCTGAGCACAGACGACCAACCAGATCGCCGCAGCCAGAGGCATCAGGATCGAGATCAGGAAAAGCGTGAATGACCAGGTGGTGGGTCTTCGCGCCGCCGCAACTTCGAGGTGAATCGCATCGAGCGAATCGGTGAGCAGCTGTAACTGTGCTTCGGTGACCCCCCTGGCCGGCGGGCCGGTGGGAAGGCATGTGCTCATGAGGGTGAGGAGAACAAGCAGGGCTGCGCCACCATACATCGCGGCCATGCCGAGCTTGGGTTTATTCGTGGCGAGCCTCCTTTCCGGTTGGATGGGTGGTTGATTGGACGAACAGCACATGAGGGTTCCCACTAGGACCCTCCGCGGATTGGATCTGGGATATCCTGGTTCAATTCCGTTGAGGCCACCTGCTTGGCCAGGTGGGTCCACATCCTCCGCCGGCGCACCTCGACGGCGAGCCAGGGCAGAACGACGAGCAAGAGAAGCGAGAGCGCCACGGTGACGCCGCGAAGGACCGAGGCCTGACTGGCCAGTTCATCGCGCTCCGCCTCGCAGCGCAGTCGATCGATGTCCCGTAGTCGGGTCGCCTGCCGGGCCTCGTTGCGGGCCCGTTCGGCGGACACAACGGCCTGATCGGCCCGCTGCCAGGCCATGTCCACCGCTTCCTTCGAAGGAGGGGCGGGCGGCTCGCGGCAGCCGGTCCATGGCAAGGCGCAAAGGACCATAGAAAACATCAGCGCGCGGCATGGGCGCATGGATTAGTGACCTCCTTTCAAAAGAACTGGGTTAGGACGAGAAGTGTGATCAGCTAACGAAGCCGAATCAGATTGGAAACAAGGCCTGGTAGAAGAACTACTTCCTACATTCGATAATAACGCCTAATCCGTCTGGAATTTAGAAGCCTCAGAAAGAGGTCCTGCGGTCATCCATTCGATTCGGATTGGCATCGAATCATGGCCAGGGATTCGTGCGGTCGGCCGCCCGAAAGGTCTCCGGTGCCCGCTTGTATTGCGACACAGTAGCGTGTGCGTTCGTACCGAGAGAACCGCTTTCGCCCCGGCACCGCACCTCGCGTATGTTCGATTAATGACTCCGCCGCCGTGTGCACGACCAAAATGGCATGTCCGCCCAACGCCGTAGTATTCTGAAACTCAATCAGCCGCACCGTATCTATGGCTAGGGTTTCCAAGCCCCTGAACATTTATTGCGGCACTGTCGCCGTTGTCGGTGCGGGGATTCGACCGGCTCGATCGACGATGCGTCCGCCGTGGTTGGGGTTGCCCGGTCCGATGGCGACGCCGTTGACGTAGAGCTTCACGCCGTTCAGATCGAGTACGGCATTGGCCCCCAACGTGAGGTTGTCGCAGTAGATCGACTCGCGAAGGCCTGAGTTGCCGTTGGCGATACGGTCCACCAATTGCAGGCGTATCCCTGGCGCGACGACGATGTTGGCGAACTTGAAGTTGTTGGCGCCGCCGACGCCCGGGCCCATGTCCGTGCTGGGCGCTTCAAGATAGACCGGTAGCGGGTAGACCATGAACGGCAGGCCTCCGGAGGGCGGGCCGAGCATGCTCAGCGTCGAGCCGGGGCCCCAACTCCAGCGCTCGCCCGAGCCGTCTCTCATGCCGATTGAGAAGTCGCCCTTGAGGTTGATCTCGCTGGCAACCGTGAGAACGCCGCCGGGGCAGATGCTCAGCGAGTTCGCGTTGAGCGTTGAACCGATAATGTGCAGCTCGGCCACGGCCATCGGGTCTGTGCCCGTATCCGGGCAGATGACGACCGGTCCGTTGACGGTCAGAGTCGAGCCGTTGGCAATGGTGGCAATACCGCCGGTGACATTCATCTCCATCGCGGTAAAGGTCGCGGCGCCGGCCGGCGTCACGCCGACATCGAAGAAGCTGACGCTGCCGGGCGGCACGTCGATGCAACTGCCGGCGACGTCCGTGTTGGGCCGAACCGTAACGCGGCCGCCGCGGGCAATGGTGTCGCCAGTACCGCCGACGTCGCGGGCGATGTCGAGAGTGCCGCCTGTGCTGGCGCGGAAGATGGCGTTGTTCGTGGCCGAGTTGGTGCCGTCGATAATGAGCGAGCCTGCGTTACTGTTGGCGTCGACGACGCCCTGGTTCAAGAGGGCAGCCGTGAGCAGGCCGAAGCCGACGATGTTGCTGCGGTTGACAATGACATCAGCAGGAGTCGCAGAGGCAAGCTCGGCGGCGGCGTCTTCGAGGCGGAGGATGCCGGTCGCACCGTCGAGCCGAGTGGTGGCTGAGGCTACGGTCAGCCGCCGCCCGTTGGAGATGGTCACCAAACCGTTGTTCAGAATGCCGGTCGTTGTCTGAACAGTCATATTGCCCTGGGCGACGTCCAACTGGGCTCCGGGCACCACAACGACCGCGTTGATCGTCACGTCAATGTCCAACAGAGCGGGCACCGTCGTCGAGGCGATGACCGGTACGAACTCATCTGGTCCGACGTTGTTCGGAACCTCGTTCTGGCTCCAGTTCGCCGCCGTGCTCCAGAGTCCGTCCGTCTGCTGCGGCTCGGGCACCCAGAAGTGGCACTCGTCCGGGATGCTGTCCGAGCAGTTCATCATCTGCGGGTTGCAGGCCGGGTTGAAGTTGTCCAGCACGTCCATCGACGTGCCGTCGGCGATGTCGCACTGATCGGGAATTCGATTGGCGTTGCAGTCTCCGCAGGTCGGGTCGCCCGGCGGGCAGTTGTCCAGCTCGCACTGATTGGGAATGCCGTTCATGTTGCAATCTTCACAGGATGGGTCGTCCGGCGGACAGTTCGCGATATCACACTGATCGATGATGCCGTTGCCGTTGCAGTCGCTGCAGCCAGGCTGGCCGTTGCATGTGTCCATCTCGCAGCCGTCTGGGATGCCGTTGGCGTTGCAATCGCTACAGGAAAGGTCACCGGGAATACAGTCGGCGATCGTGCAGGCATCGCCGACGCCATTGCCGTCGCAATCGGACTGGTTGCTGTTAGCCACGGTCAGGCAGTTATCACAAACGTCACCAACATCGTCGGCATCCGTGTCAAGTTGGTCGAAGTTGGGAATGTCAATGCAGTTGTCGCATGCGTCGATGATCCCGTCGTTATCTGAATCCGGCTGACACTCATCCGGGATTGCGTTGCCGTCGCAATCAGCACAGCTAAGGTCGCCGGGCATGCAGTCAGCGATTCTGCACGCATCACCGGTTCCATCATCGTCGCAGTCGGCCTGATTCGGATTCGTCACAAAGACGCAGTTGTCGCATGCGTCGCCGACATCGTCGCCGTCAGAGTCCTGCTGATTCAAATTGGGGATATCGACGCAATTGTCGCACGGGTTAATAACACCGTCGGCATCTGTGTCAGTTTCGCATTCGTCGGGTATGCCGTTATTGTTGCAGTCGGCGCAGGCCATGTCACCCGGCATGCAGTCCGCGATTCTGCATGCGTTGCCGATCCCGTCGTTGTTGCAGTCCGCCTGACTCGGATTTGCAAGAAACGGACAGTTGTCACAGGCATTACCCAACGCGTCGCCATCACTATTGAGCTGATCGGAATTGGGGATGTCATCACAGTTGTCGCAGGCATTTATCACGCCGTCAGCGTCGGAATCGTTTTCGCATTCATCGGGTACGTTGTTGTGATTACAATCGGCACAAGCAAGATCGCCTGTCATACACTCGGCTATCCGGCAGAGGTTTCCGATTCCATCACCGTCGCAGTCGGCTTGATTTGAATTCGCTACAAACGGGCAATTATCACAAACATCACCAGTGGTGTCTCCATCGGTATCGAGTTGATCGGCATTGAAGTCTGCGGGGCAATTATCGCATGCGTCGATAGACCCATCGCCATCTGAGTCGGTCTCGCACTCGTCGGGAAGCCCGTTCGTATTGCAATCGTCAGATTGACCGCAGCCCGGTACATCACATGGACCACCAGCAGCACCGCAGTCCAGATCGCATGTATCTGAAATGCCATTCTGATTGCAATCAGACACATTCCGGCAGTAGGTCCATGTGTCGCCCAAGGGGTCTTTGCCCGGGCCGCCGCCGCCAACGACACCTCCAAAGATGACCAAACAGCCGCGCGCGATGTCGTAAGCCATGGCAGAATACGATCGCGGACTCGGCCCGGTAGTTTCCAATTGAACCCAATTCGTTCCCGCCAACTCCCATGTTTCCGCAGACCCCGTAATCACTGACAATCCGAAGAGTGTAATGCGGCCACGTCGGCTGTCGTATGCCATCGCAGGTTCGAGAATCCCATGCGACTCCGGCCCTACACGCATCCATGCGCTTCCATCAAATTCCCAAGTACCCTCGATTCCACTATAGCCCCACGGTATACCTGACAAAACAACACGACCTCGCGAGTAGTCATAGGCCATCGCATGAAGACGTCGAAATCCTGGCCCAGCCACCGCACGTTGCAACCAATTAGCTCCATCCCATTCCCATGTATCCTGCCCACTTGTGAAGCTAATCCCGCCGTACAACACCAGTCGATTTCGGGCAAAGTCGTATGCCATCGCATGAAAATACCGACCGCCTGGACCTGCTGATGCAACCTGAGTCCAACTAGTGCCGTCCCATTCCCAAGTGTCGTCTAAGAATTCATCACCAAACAAATCAGTTCCGCCAAATAGTACAACTCGACCTCGAACCGAATCATAGGCCATGGCATGAAACCATCGAGCGGCAGGGCCACTCACAGACATTTGCGTCCAATTAGAACCACTCCATTCCCACGTATCTCCCAATACGCCTGAATTAGTTCCACCGCCGAACAGGACCACACGCCCACGAGCTGAGTCGTATGTCATTGCATGCCCATAGCGAGGGCTTGGACCAACTAGTGAAACCTGCATCCACTCCGGATCCGGTTCAGGAATTGCCGTGTAATTGACCGTGTCTATCCCAATGAAATTTGATCTGAGACCACTAGGTCCGCCGCCCTCAACGAAATAGCGGAAGGCGAACCTCCCTTGCGTTGGGCCAACGAGTCCGCTGAGCGTTACTTCGAATTGAATCCATTGAGTATCGAGAACGTATGGCTCGAAGGGGTTCGAACCATATGAGCTGTTTATGTCGCGGAGCAGTACCGTGAAATCCCCAACGCTCGTTGCAGTCATTCCAACATTTGTACTGGCCCCATTGGTGCTCAATCGTAATTGAAGGCGATCTGCGAATTGAGTCTGCCCCATGGGAGTGTCTGATCGAGCGTAAAAGCGAATCGTGTCCCCGTTGTTGAACGTCCGGACAGGGGACATCAGCCAGTTGCTGATCGTGTCCTGACCAGGTCCATCACCTGCATTCTGCCAATTGGCCGAGATGTAGGAATTATCTAAGCCAGAGTGAGCAGGGAACACGCTAGGACTGCCCTGTGACCATCCTGTCACTCCAAGTGCCTGGCTCCTGTTCTGCATGACCCAGCCTGCCCCCGTAAGTGAAGGCACGCTGTTGAAGCCCTCGGAAAAGCTCTGCCCAAGGGCGGAAGTGTTCAGCATTAGCAGCGCTAAACTGAATGCGAGGCAGCTTGATCGCATAACGACTTTCTCCTGTCAGACTAAGCGTCGGCCCGCGAGCGCGAATAGACCCCTCAATGCATCCTGAAGTTGAAGAAAACGCAGGATGCGCGCTCGACAAAAGCGCAATTCTTCCTCGTCATCTGAGGTTCTCCAGTTAGTTCGAAGGGCACCACTACTGTACTGAAATCCCGCTTTTTTTTCTAGTGTCGCCGGGTTGCCATTCTCGAGAACCTGTGTTGGGTAGGGTTTATCGGGGCAAATTGGCGGAGGTTGTGAACACCCGCGGCAGGCCAAGTATCCGGCCCACGATCATTCCGCGAAGCCCGTGCCGCGGCACTTGATACAACCTTTGCGGCCAAACCCTCGGCATGGGCTGCACTTTTCTTTTGCTTTCCCATGGCAGACCTTGCACTCAACCGTGCGAAAACCCTTCCTGTCGAAGATCCCCTCTTTCACGGTGTACGATTCCCGGATTGTTCCCTTACCCTGGCACTTGGGGCAGTTCTTGAAGCCCTTGGTCATGCAATTGAGACAATTCTTGTATCCTTTTCCCTTGCACGGCCTGCAGATCGGCCGGCTGAAGTCGCCTCCGACAGAGGCGATCACGCATTTCGCCGGCTTGGTCTTGGAGGCCCAGCGAATCTTTCGCGCGGTCATCTTGTTAGGCCGGAGGAGTCTGAAGGTATCGCTCTCGATCTCTGTGCCGTCCTTGCTCTGTAACTGGACGACCACATCCTTGATCTCTTCGTTGAGCGAGTTGACGAGGTTCACCGTGTAGAAGCGCCCCTTGCGGTCCTTCTCGGGCTTGGCCTTCTTGAATGTGACCTTCAACTTCTCCTTCTGCCGCTCCCACATGGATTCGAGGTTTCTGCGGCGCGTGAACTCCTTCTGGTTTCGCACTTCGTCGGCGTAGAGGGCCTTCTTGAGCATCTTCCGCGCGAGGTTGCGCACGACGAACTCGCATTCCTCGCGGCTGGCGGCGGATTCACTAATCGACTCGTCCAGATTGCCCGTGGCGACGTCGACGATTCGCAGATCAATCGACCAGCTCGTGCCCAGCTTGGCGACGCTGCCTCCGACCATTTTCTCGGCACCCAGCTCTTTGCCGCTGAAGGTAAGCTCCGTCACGCCGGCGTCGCTCAAGTCCCGCTCGGCGAGTCGTTCGGCAAGCATCTCCCGGTCGATCAGATCGTATGACCCCGCGGCCATGAACTCGTCGCGAACAAAGCCGGCAAGGGACTGCGCCTGTTCATGGGTGATCCCCTTGGCATTCTTGAACGGCACGACCGCAAGCCGTGGCTGCCTGCCTTCCTCATCGCCCGCGGCCCATGCGAGCGTGGCCGGCCATGCTGCGAGTACCACGATGAGAAATCGCATCACAGCCCAGGCCGATGGTCGTCCTGAGCAGATGGATTGTGTGAGAGCGAATTGACGCATCGATCGGAAACCCGCGGCAAGTGGACTCATGCATTCGAATGACATTTATCTCTCCTGAAATGCGCAGCTTGCGCGCCGAACGGCACTTACGCCGATGTCTCAACAATTGGTACGTTTTGGCGAAACAGTCTCCAGCCCGACCGACCCAATCCTCCGGCAAAGAAGCCCAACTCAACCGGACTCTGAAGACTGATCGCCTTTCTGAAGGGCGAGTAAAATGTACTCAATTCGCTGAGTGATTTCAAGTGCCTGTGGCTTGACAGTAAGCGACCCATGCGTGTCACGCTTCCTCAAAGTGGCGGGCGGGACCTGGCCCTTCGATGGACGGATCGCCCACACGAGCGACCCGCCACGAACAGGTACACCGCCCGCCGATCCCAACTCTCCGGCCACTACTTGATGAGTACAAACGGTAAGAACGATCAGGGATTTAGTCGCGATGATGAGGGCGGCGAAGGCGGCTGAGTCAGTGCAGCCGCAGGGTGGGCAGGTTCGCCAGCGGCGAGGACTTGTGCCGTGCCATGCCTCTCGGGCGGAACGGCGGCGCAACGTGCCAGAGCTTTGAGCGAGGGGAGGTGAGATGCTCCGGCAATTTGCGATCCGCCGGTCCTGCCGCGCGAGAGATAGCGATGCGGTTTGAAATGTGTCGAACGAGCAGCACGAGGGTCGCAACCAGCCCGACAACGGGTAGGACGATCGCGAGGACCGTTAGTAAATCGATGAGTGCGATCACACCTTCACAAAGCCAGAGTGGGGAGTTGACGTTCATGAGTATCTCCTTCTTTGGGGGGTTGCGGGTTACTCGCCGGTCGGCTGCCAGGCGCCATTGCCATGCGTGCCAATCGCGGCCGCCTTATAGGCGGAAAAGGGGCGGCGTAACTCACGCGGGGATTTTGAATTTTTTCCGAGGGGAGGGCTTCGTTGAGGAGAAATGGCCGCGAATGTTGGCGTAAGGGGCTGTTTAATCGATTGGCACGGGTGGAAAGAGGCTAGTTTGCGCCATCCTTCTTAAGCTCGACCCACCATGCTCGGGGGCCTGGATAGATCCTCACAGGTCCGTAGCCGTTCTCCAGGGCGATGCCGCGAATGCGTTTATTGAATGCCCAAAGCGCGGGCTTCTGCCAGAGAAACATGACGGGCTGGTCCTTGTAGATGGTGTCGGAGATTTTTCGATAAAGTGAGCCCGAGTAAACATCGCCCCTGGCCTTTTTGAACATGTTCGCAACGTCTTGATTAAAATACCCGCCAAGATTCTTCGTTGACTCTAGATCAGTCCATCGCTCAGCGTCTTCGCTCGGATGCAAACTACTGACTACTGACAATGGCATTGCGTGAAACGTGCCATTAGTCTTTGGTCTCTTATAATCATCGCTATTCGGAGCATAAGCCTCAACCCTGACCAACACACCTACGCTGGCAAGTTGGTCGCGCATCAAAACAGCTGCCAAGAGTAACGTTGGCGGGCTATCTGGAACCAACAGGCTGAATGTGAATTCGACACCATTACGGATTCGGACTCGCGAGTCGCCATTGAGCCTCCAGCCGGCATCGTCAAGCATTCGTTCGGCTAGTCGGGGATTAAATGAGATAGAATTTGCGACTACATCGTCCGCGAAAGGATGCTGCTCAAATATTCCCTTGCACTCACCATAGATTTCGCCGAAGAGGGTTTGACGAATTACATTCAGGTCAATTGCGCAGGCAAGCGCCGTTCGGACTTTCGAATCCTCAAAAAAAGGAACAACCGAATCCCGCAGATTCCAGCACAGATAATCGTAATTATGTCGCGGTGTACGGAACTTATTCACCCGGCCATCAAATGACTTGCCGTTGACATGCCACCGAAACTCATCTGCCTTCATCTCAATTACTTCGGCACGACCCTCGGCCAAAAGATGGACTCGCTTGACGCGATCGGTTTCGACCTCGAAATCAATGCGCCGAATAAACGGTTTGTTCCCCCTGTAGTCGTCAAACCGCTCAATCGCGACGGACACTCCGCTATTCTCGTCGGGCGAGGTGACAATCTTGAACGGTCCATTGCCGATTGGAAAGATTGCCAGCTCCTGAATAAAAGCCTCTCTTGCCGCATCGACGTCACCATGATATTCATCCTTAAGGCGATCATATCGATGCGTCGGAAGGATCGGATACATCAACTGCCAGGGAGCGGGCACAAAGCGATCCCTGAATTGAAAAGTGATCTCCGATGAACTCGTGACTTCGACTTTCTCAATGATGTCTCTAGGAAAAAAATCCAGGGAGTCCTTGACTTCCTGCGCAGTTAGCAACGCTCCGTCGTGCCATCGCACATCCTCACGAAGCCGCACTATCCAGGTCTTGAGATCGTCCAATTGTTTGTACGACGTTACAACGGAGGGATTGCTCATGAAAGCTCCCGCTCCCGTCACGACAAATAGCTTATCGAATACCAAATCTGTAATGTAAACCGTCTCCAACCGCAGCGGCTTATCGATCGGGCTCAACGAATAAACTGGACTGTCAAGGAGCCACCGCAGGGTATAGTCCTTATCTGGAACAAGTCCCGCCTGTTCCGGCGTCTCTCTTGATGGATTCCTCATCCACAGGTCGTCCTGATTGGGATCATAAACCGACGGAATCTGAACGATATCGCCGACGGTGCCTGCGGTAGCCGACTCTATTAGTCCCGCCTTTTCCAGCAGCAACTTCGCTTGATCTACGGCCTGATTGGTTTCATCCTTTGATCGCTCCCAGTCATTTAGCACGATTAAGTCTGCCATTCTCTTCAACGCCGTTGAGGAGCCCATTCCGTTTCTTCGTGGCGGCAGGGGCCCCTTTGGCGCGTTCCCAACCACATCGCCACCGGCGGCGACGTGCGCCCGGTGAAAATCGTCGATCGCCTGCTCCGTAATATCCTTCTTCTCCTCAATCGGGGCGTTGAGCGCGTCAATGGCCGTCAGTGTCCCGCGGAGCAGGTACGCCTCCTCTTCGTCCGCGAAATCACCAAGCACGTCGTCAAGCAGCGTGCGAGCTTCGTCCATTTGGCTTCTCTGGCTGATGAATGCATACGCCTGGCGAAGCTTCTTGTCCGCGCGGCTGCGCTTCTCATACGCCCCGGATTCCGCACGTCGCGCCACCTCTACGAACCCGAGAAAGGCCGCCGCGACTGTCAGCATTGCTGCCACGGTCAGGCGGCCGCGATAACGCTTAAGCGACTTTCTCAGCACGTAGAAATTACTATCGCGCTTCGCCTCGATCTGCTCGCCGGCGAGGTAGTGCTGGATGTCGCGGGCCAGTTCGCCGGCGCTGGCGTAGCGACGGTCGCGCTCCTTTGCCAGGCTGCGCAGGACGATCGTCTGCACTTCATCGTCAATCGGCGAGGACGACAGCTCGCGCACGCGCAGCCACAGCGGCATCAGGTGAAACGAACCGCTCTTCTTCGATGATCCGTGCCGGACACCGGAATCCGCCTTCCACGCCCGACTCGGCGGCGTCGGCTGCGTTTCCGCAATGTGCCTCAGGACGTCCGCAATCTGCCCCACGACCGGGTAGGGGTACTGGCCGGTCAAGAGTTCGTAGAGAATGACACCGAGCGAGTACACGTCCGTACGAATGTCAATCTCGTCCGGGTTGCCGCGCGCCTGCTCCGGGCTGAGATAGGGAAGCGTGCCGACCACCTGACCCGTGATCGAAACAATCGTGTCCTGCGATCCGGCGAGCTGCTTGGCCAGGCCGAAGTCGAGCACCTTGGGCTGGCCATCGCTGTCAACAAGAATGTTGCTCGGCTTCAAGTCTCGGTGGATGACGCCTCGCTGATGTGCATAACTGACCGCGTCGCAGATCTTGGAAAACAGCGCCAGGGCGTCCTGCAGGGGGAGCTTCTTCTCGCGCGCGTACCGGTCCAACGGGAGCCCGCGGACATAGTCCATTACGCAGAACTGGCGGCCCGTGGCATCTTCCCCGGCGTGGAAAACCTCAACGATGTTCGGATGCTTCAGCTGGGCGATCAGTTCGATTTCCCGTTCAAACCGCCGCCGCGCCGATTCCCCGGCATAGTGTCCATCCAACAGGACCTTGATTGCGACCTTACGCTTGGTGCCCTTTTGAATGGCCTGATAAACGATGCCCTGCCCGCCGCGGTGGATTTCGCGAAGTAGTTCGTATCCGGAGAATGAGTCGGGCATGGGAAAGTCTTTCGGCGGTCCGCTTCGTGGGGGCGAGGCGTCCGGCAGAATGGTCTCCTCGCTGCCGGATAGCGCGTCGATCTGCCTGCGCACATCGTCAACGATGTTCTTGTCGCGGTCCGGTGGCGGTGTCTGTGGATCAGGAATATCGCCGGGCATAGGCGTCCCTCGTCGGTATTGAGAGCGGACTTGAGCGTCTGAACTAACTCAAAAAAATACTCATCAGGATTCTGAAAGCCAATGAGAAGCGGTTCCGAGCAGCTCGCGAAGTCGATCCAGGGCCCGGGCTCTTAACATATGGACGGCTCCTTCCGTGCGCCCCATTGATCGGGCAACATCCGCGACCGGATGCTCCTCAAGCTCACGCAGCCTAATGACGGTTTGGTAGTCCTCTGGTAGCTGGCGAATAAACCGGCTTAGTGCCAACTTGGCTTCCTCTCGCCTCGCCTGTTTGCTGGGCGACTTGGTAGTGCCGCCGAGGTACTCGAAGAGGGCCACGTGCGAATCTTCCCTGGGACCTTGAACCTGCCTGGCCGGGTCGGGCCGCTTGTCGGCGCTCAACGACTCGACGGCATCCCGCAGGTTGTGAATCGCAATGCGTTTGAGCCACGCGATGAAGGAGTCCATGCCGCTGGACTTGAACTGCCCGATGCTCAGGAATGCCTCCATGCAGGTGACTTGAATGACGTCATCTTCATCGAGCTTTGCACGCCACTTTGACCCGATCTGGCCATCAAGGCTGCGGCGAAGTTCGGGAAGCACGGCGGCAAGAAGTTTCCCGAGCGCATCGCGGTCGCCTTTTGCGATTCGAGCAAAAAGTAGTGCATCGTCTTCCATGGTGTTGCCAATTTCCTCCTTCATCTCGAACAGAAATCCGAGATGTGCCCGGAGGGCCCTGAATGGGACATATTAATGGGTGCGACCTGGAATTGCCATGAGCCGCCATGGATGATGAGGCCCCGGTGCCGCGGTGGTCTCACCGGTCTCGGGATACGTCGATGCTACCTTGGACCAGGGCGTTTTGGTAGCCTCTGCCGGATTGGATCCAACGATAGCCGATTTGAATTTCGTTCCCGTCGGTGGAGCCCTCGGCCTGCACGTTCTGAATTGTCCAGTCGGCGATGGAATTGTTCTTCCAGCCGGTGAGGATGAGCTTGCGGCCTTTCAGGCGGAAGTTCATCGTGAGCCTGATTGACGAATGATGTTCCGTGAAGACGAATGTGTATATGTTGCCGTTGCGGGTAGCGACGCGGACCTGGCAATTGAACACCTTTCCGCGATTGGTGATTGAGCGCGTGCCGCTCCAGATGCTGGGGGCGGTCAACAAATCCTGGGCTGCGCCGGCATCGTCGGTGTCGTCGGCCTGGCCGGGCGATCGGGGCTTCTTCCTCTCCGGTTTGTCGGCCTGCGTCTGCGTGATGACGCGAATGTTGTCGGCGTGCGTGGTCACGCGCAGGGTAAAGCTGACGGTCCGCTTGTCGGCGCTGAGCGAGAGGCGCGTGCCCTTGGTCAGCTCGACATGCTGGGCCTGCCCGCCGGGATATTGCGTTCCTTCCGCGCCGGCAATCTCGTTGGAGGCAAGGAGCATATCGGCGGTGAAGATCAGGCCGAGAACTTGCTCGTCGAAGGTGATCGAACCGGTGGCGACGTATTCGGTCTTTTCCTTGCCGACTGGGTCGAAGTGGATGTAGTAGCTGCTGACGCGCTTGCCGGCGGGTATGACGGACGGGCTGAGATTCAACGTCTTTTTCTTGCCGCGCTTGGCCTTGCCGCGCCTTCCGACCTTGCCTACTAGCTTGACGACTTCGCCGGAGCGGGAGACGTCGACCTTGAGGGGGCCCTCGGTCTCGAAGTCGATTTGCTCGGCGAAGATGACGGCGCGGTTGTTATGTTCGAGGCGGCCGGTTCGCACGTCTTCCGGCGGTTCATGCTGGAATTCCGCATCACCCGTTGTGGTTGGCGTGGCGGCGCTGGCGGTAGAGAAGGCGAAAGTGAGACACAGGGATATCACGGGTGCGACTAGTTTGCTGTGCATGGTTTCTCCTTGTTTTTTGAATGACCCTGACCGGCGATGATGGGTGATTGTACCATCGTGCCAGGCGGCTTGGCAGCGCATATGATCGCGGGAAGGCGAGGTGACATATGGTGACACAAGTCTCCAAGGATCGCTTGCAAATCGTGCCCCGGGCATGTGTTGGGGCGGCTTGCGATTTGGGTGGTTTTTCGTGCATTCGGGCAAAGTGAAACACGACCGGTGTATGGCCGAACAGGGGTGGAAAAATTCGGGGAAGTTCGTTTGTAAGTCTTTGAAAAGTGAGTCGGGAAGGTGACACAGAGGGGCCACGGGGTTGAGCGAAAGGCCAAGGCGGCGCGGCGCGGCGTGAGACGCTGGCCGGGCCCAGAGATGAGTTTGAATCTGCGAGCTGCATGGGTGGGTGGTCTCCTGATAGTCTACACTTGCTCAGTGTTCGCGCCGGGGGGCGAGGGGAATTGCGGCAGTTGGGATGAGCTTGGGGTGCATGGGTCCTCCTTTTTGTTTGTTGGCCCGGGTTGGTCAGGATGGTTGGTTAGTTGGGGGTGGGATGCTCTGCGACCCGGCCGGCTGGGACGCGGGCGATTGCTCATACGTCGGTTGTGTTGTTGTGATGGAAGCGGGCTGAGAAGTCGCCGACTGATCGGCCGTAGCGGACGCAGCCATTGTACTTTCGTATAGTTCAACTGCTTCGAGGACAACGCCTTCAGGGTTGCCAATTCCTATGACCTGATCGCCAGCGGTTGTGAGCCACAGTGAGTCTAGGGCGTTTGCATCTTCTGGAAACTGCGCGCTTACGGACCAGTGCCCGTCGAATCTGTCGGGGCTTCTTCCAGTACGCCGCTTTCCAGCCCATTTCCATTCCAAATAGTCGCCGTCCCATTTACATAGTCCAACGAAAGTCTGCCCGTCAGGTATGATTTCAACCCATCCATTGCCTGACCCCATTTCCCCTTCAATGTCGACGATCTTGAATGTGAACTTACGCCCGTCAAGACGGCCATCAAGTTGATAATCAGAGTGGTTCTGAAGTTGAATCATGCTGGCAAGGGACTCTTCGCGCCGATTGAGCTTGAGTTGGCACATCGCGATGAAGGCCCAGTCTGCGACTTGTTCGCCCTGATTCCATTTTTTGGATAGATGAAGAGTCACCAATGCCTCATCAAACGCGCCATTACGATATTGCGCTGCCCCTAGCGTGTTTAAATAGTTCCCTTGGTTTGGTTCGAGACGGACGGCTCCCTGTGCCGCCTCAAGAGCCTGCGCGATCCGATCCGGCTTAGCACCGGATGATTCCACAATACTCCAAGCTATTCCATTTAGCTGATTCGCATCGGACTTCCAGTCTTCGAGTTTCTTGACTACGCCCTCGTGGATTCGGCGCGCTAGCGGGGGCGATTCGTTCGACGCAGAACCGGCGCGCACAACCCATTCCTTCACTCGCGATGGCGTGACGCATTCCTTGATGACCCTGTCGAACTCTTGTTGGACGCTACCGTTAATTTCGGCAATCCGCTCGCGGAATTTCTCCAATGCAACGAGTTTGCGCAGGGGTGTGATTGACTTGTCCGCGCGAATTGCCGAATCGAGTTGATCGAGCGGAGTTGCTCTGGCCCAAAGGGCATCGACGTATTCTTCGGCGGGCTTGCGCTCGGCGATTCGAGCATCGCGGTCGGCTTGCCGCGCCTCACGCCCGCGCGTGTCCCAGACTAGGGCTGATTGGTTCTTCAGCAAGACGACGAGTCGCGTGCCATCGGGTGAAAACGCTAGTCCGAAAGGCTGCTTGTCGAGGCGAAAGACGGCGAGATCGCGGCCCTCCAAGCCCGGAGCGCGAATCGAAGATGCGCCTCGGTGGGTGACCGGTTCCAATTCCGTCGGGGATTGGCCGGGCGCTGGCGCTTCCGGCTCCGATGGATGTGTCGGCGTCTGGGAAAACCGCACGGAGTTGCCGACAATGGCGACGCGGCGCGTGCCGTCGGGCGTCAGGATGAACGTGCCCCAATCCGAGCCCGGAGCGCGAGCGACGGGTTGATTGGATTTGGCGCTAGACCCGCTCGCTTGCGCTCGGGGCCCTGTTTGCCGCGCTGCGGGACTGTCACTCATGAGCGCGGCGATTTCGAGATCGACGTCCTCGCCGGTCAGTATTTGTTCGGGAGAGTCCAGCATTTCAGGAACGACGTAGACCGTACTTGTTCCGGAGTAACCCAGTGATCGAAGGGCCGCAAAGCGGCCATCGGGGCTGGACGAGATCGTGACGTCGTCCAGGTCTTCGCGCGTTGGAACTCGCGCTTCTCCCAACGGCCTGCCCGTCGCCGCGTCCCACATCCGGGCGGTTCCGTCGCTAGACGCCGACAGGATACTCCTCCCGTTGGGGCTGAAAACGGCGGAACATAACCAATCGCCATGCGTTATCTCTTCGCCGACCGGCTCGCATGTCGCCGCGTCCCACAGCCGCGCGATGCCTTCGTTTGACACCGTCAGTATGCGCGTGCCGTCTGGGCTGAAGGCAGCGGATGTCACCGTGCCGCCATGCTTCATCACTTCGCCGACCGGCCTGCCCGTCGCCGCGTCCCACATCCGGGCGGTGTTGTCCCCTGACGAAATAAGGATGCGTGTGCCGTCGGGGCTGAAAACGGCGTAGCTCACCCTTTTGTCATGTTTTATCACTTGACTGACCGGCTTGCCCGTTGCCGCGTTCCACAGCCGCGCGATGCCTTCGTTTGACACCGTCAGTATGCGCGTGCCGTCCGGGCTGAAGGCAGCGGATGTCAACGAGCCGCCGTGCTTCATCACTTCGCCGACCGGCCTGCCCGTCGCCGCGTCCCACATCCGGGCGGTGTTGTCCCCTGACGAAGTAAGGATGTGTGTGCCGTCGGGGCTGAAAACGGCGTAGCTCACCCAGTTGTCATGTTTTGTCACTTGACTGACCGGCTTGCCCGTTACCGCGTTCCACAAACGAGTGTTCTTGCCTGACTCCGCCCCGACGGTCGTGCCACCGTTCACAATGCCGTCGCCCAACGACACCGTCAAGATGCGTGTGCCGTCGGGGCTGAAGATGGCAGACTTAATTTGATTTTCGTGCTTCATCGGTTCGCCGACCGGCGCGCCGTTCTCAGGGTTGCGCAATCGGGCCTCGTTGCCGGTCGCCGTCAGGATGAGCTTGCCATCCGGGCTGAACTGGACAACATTCGCGTCCTTAACGACAAAGCGGATGGACTCGGCCCGCAGGTTCAGGTGCAGCCACTCCCATCCCCGCCGCGTCGGGTCGCATTTCTTGAGCACCTCGCGTACCTCGGGCTAGTCGTCGTATGCCATAGCCTGCTGGGCCGCACCGAATCTGGTTGCGTACGACTGCCACATCGCCTCGTCGGCGGCGGCTTCGGCGCGGATCGCTTCGTCGGCTGCCTTTTGCTCGCTGTCTCGCGCGTTGTTTCGCTCGCGCATCGCCCAGCGAATTCCATACGTCGTACCGGCAAGCCCTACAACCAGCGTTCCGAATATGAGTGACACAGCCACGACCCGCCCGCGATGTTTTCTTGCGAACTTCCGCAGTCGATATCCCACGCTTGGCGGGGCGGCGATGACGGGTTCGCCGGTTAGGTGGCGATCCACATCCGCGGCGAAGGCGCTGGCGGTTTCGTAGCGGCGGGTGCGGTCTTTTTCGAGGGCCTTGAGCGTGATCCAGTCGAGGTCGCCGCGGAGCTCGCGTTGCAGCGTGCGCAGGTCGGCGCCGTGGGTTTTGGCGATGGTGGCCGGCTCGGCGCGGCCGCGGGTGACGGGCTCGCTCACCAGCGTGGACAATCGCGTGCTGGGCTTGGGCGGCTCGAACTCGTTAAGCATCTTGCCTATCGCCTCGAAGCCTGCGCTGCGCAGCGTGTTGCCATCGAGCGGCAGCGTGCCGGTGAGGAGTTCGTAGAGGATGACGCCGAGCGAATAGATGTCCGCGCGGGTGTCGACGTCGAGGCCGCTGGTGCCGGCTTGTTCGGGGGCCATGTATTCGGGCGTGCCGATGACGCGGCCGGTCTCGGTGTGGAGGGTGCGCTCGGTGAGTCGGCCGACGGTGGCCTTGGCGATGCCGAAGTCGATGACCTTGGGGACGGGCTTGCCGTCCTGCAGTGTGACGATGATGTTGCCGGGCTTGAGGTCGCGGTGAATGATGCCCTTTTGGTGGGCGTGCTGGACGGCGTGGCAGATGCTCATGAAGAGGGCGAGGCGCTCCTTGATGCGGAGCTTGGCGCTGTCGCAGTAGGCGTTGATGGGCAGGCCGGCGACGAATTCCATGACGAAGTAGGGGCGGCCGCCGGCGGTGGCGCCGGCGTCGAAGACCTTGGCGACGCTGGGATGGTCCATGACGGCGAGGGCCTGGCGCTCGGCTTCGAAGCGGGCGAGGACTTCGCGGGTGTCCATGCCGGCCTTAATGATCTTCAGCGCGACTTTGCGGCGGACGGGGGTTTTTTGTTCGGCGATCCAGACTTCGCCGAAGCCGCCTTCGCCGATGCGCTCCAGCAGGCGATAGGGGCCGATCTCTTCGCCGACGCGTGCGCTGCCGGCGATGTTTTTTGATTTTGGTGATGCGTGGTTGGGGGGCTGCGCGGGGAGCGTGGCGGGGTCCAAGATGGGTTTGCCATCGTGGGCGGCGAGGAGGGCTTCGACTTCGTGCTGGAGAGCGGCGTTGCCTTTGCACACTTTGGTGATGAAGGCGGGGCGCTGGGCGGGATCGAGGTCCAGCGCGGCCATAAAGATGCGCTTGGCGGCTTCGCGGTCAGGCATGGGGGCGCTCCTGGGTGCGATGCGGTGGTTGATCGGCGGCGGTGAGGCGGGTTTTGAGCCAGGCTTTGGCGTATTGCCATTGGCGGTCGACGGAGCGCGGGGCGATGTTGAGTGCCTTGGCGGTGTCATTGACGCTGAGGCCGACGAAGAAGCGGAGGTGGACGACCTGGGCGGCCTGCGGGTCTTCGGCGGCGAGGCGGGTTAGTTCTTCGTCGATGCCGAGGAGTTCATCAAGGCCGCGGCCTTCGGCGAGGTCGGCGAGATTGAGCGAGACGTTGTTCCAGTCGCCGCCGCGCTTGATCGCGCCGCGGGTGCGGGCGTGGTCGACGAGGATGCGGCGCATGGCACCGGCGGCGGCGATGTAGAAGTGGCCGCGGCCGGTCCAGTTGATGTCTACGTTTTTCACGAGCTTCATGTAGGCTTCGTGGACGAGGGCGGTGGCCTGGAGGGTGTGGTTGGAGCGTTCGCGGGCCATTTGGTTCTGCGCGAGGGCGCGAAGCTCGTTGTAGATCAGGGGGAAGAGTTGTTCGGCGGCGCGCGGCTCGCCCTTTGCGGCGGCCTCAATGAGGAGGGTGACTGCGCCTGCGGCGTCGGATGTGTCGCTCGTATGGCCCGAGACGTTCGACATGGGCATGAGTATATCCGACGGGGCAGGGGGTTGGCACGGGATGAGCGACATTTCAAACGACTACCTGGTTGTTTCAACAGATCCGGCCCGAGAGGTCGGGAGGCCGCGCGGGGGGAGCGCCGCGCGGGAGGAAACGGAGAGCGGGTGACGCATTCTGCCCGCTGCGCCGGTTACGCGGCGATGGTAAGAGCTGTGCCCGGCTTGGGTTGGCGATGGCGAGTCGGCGCGGCGACTTGGGAAGCACGGGAAGCGGGGATACGCGAAGTCCTCAGTCCGGATGCGTGCCGGGCATCGTCGAGTCGTCGGTTGACGTGTCGAGACGTCGCGATGAGGCCGCAGGCGAGGAGGCCGGCGATGGGGAGGGCGAAAGCCAGGAGCTCTACGAAGTTCGTCAGGCCGATGACGAGGTCGCAAAAGCGGATTGTTGTTGCCGTATCCATAAATTTCTCCTTTGTTTGGACGGGTTGGGCGTCCGTAACAAAGAAGCGGAGAAGGGGAGGAAGCGACGCCAAAGAAATGCATTTTCTTATGAAGCAGTCCAGTGAGGACCAGATCTACGGAAAAAATCGCGAAGAGGAGTCACCAAAGCAATTCCTTGCGGCTGCGGCCTACGAGTGTACTCATCCACGCCGCTGGCGAGCGCGAGGCGTCGGAGCATGTGATACCAGAGGTGCGTAAGCGAATTGTGGTCCGAACTCTAGATCTAAGTAGATCGGAGAAACAGATTCTCGAACAGATCAACGCTTCCAAGCCCGGCGCGCCCGCAAGTCTTCGATTCCCCTGGAATAACTCGTGGTGTCGCCCGATCGACTCAACGAATTGAGGGCTGACAGATTAGTTTCTTAGCACCCAGCTAGCCCGCATATTTCATCA
>WBZR01002295.1_pt1 | contig 20207 bp, 16 predicted proteins | sample 5204231 | NCBI WGS metagenome assembly WBZR01 (sample SAMN12412403, study PRJNA552823) | activated sludge metagenome | isolation source: activated sludge from anammox sidestream of wastewater treatment plant... | place: USA: Virginia | collected 2017-08 | reverse complement strand
TGGGGTGGGAAAAATTGAAGTAGGCAGGAAAATAATAATTGTGAAATTAGGCTACACGGGAGTTTTGGGCAAATGTTAATATTGAAAATTCTTGTAAATGGTGGTTGCTTAATTGCAATTGCTCGATAAAGGTTTTAGACACTGGTTTTATGGCTATTATTTTTCTACCTACTTCAGGGTTCAACCCCTCAATGCTCCCCCAAAATCCAAGTAGGTAGCAAAATAATAATCTAAAATCCAGAAACCACAAGCATTTCGAGGCAATTAAAAATTCAATACCTGCTAAATTTCGTTAGATTTTTTCCAAGGTCCTTACAAAAGCCAATACCAGCTTACTGAAAAACTATTATTTTTCTACTTACTTCGACTGCACCCTCCCTCTCAATTTCACATAACCCTCAGATCTATACCTACAACCTGCCGCCAAGTTGAGTAATTTGTTGATATATCTTAAATCAAGCTGACTGAGCAATCGTCTGGAAGAGCTTAAAAATGCCGAGGTAGAAATATTGGATAATTCTGAAATATTTGTTATACCTTTAGACTGTTGCATATTTAATATAAATCTTGCTTTTGTTTGTAACAGACTCAAAAATAAGCATTTATACTATAATATGCAACTTTTTTATTCTATATATTTACTTATTTATCAATATTATATCAACTCCGAAACTTTAATTCATAATAAATCTTTTCTTATCTTAAATTTTGATTGGCAATCCTGTTAAATTCTTTATGACGGAGCTGGAATCTGTAAATTGGTGAATGTAACCAATCTGTAATGTTTATTAAGTTTTTGTATCTTGAGATGGAATATTGCTGAAGATTGATTTTTCAAATTTTAAGGCAATAAACATGAGCATTATAACGTTTTTCGACACCCATACAAAGCAAGCAAATGACAAAATGATTGGAAATACTTTAAAACGAATCTTTGACACTTACCTTGATTTACAACTGAATGTGTGGGAGAATTTTGGAAAAATTGGCCAGATAATTGATTTGCCAAGGAATTCAATTATTAAGGAATCTAATTCGATCGAAAGATATTTTTATATCATAATAAAGGGCAGTGGAGGTAATTTAATTTGGTCTAAAAATAATTTTATTTGTATTGATATCTCTTTTGAAAACGACTTTCTAAATGATTATATGTCCTTTACCCTACAAAAACCATCACCAATTGAAGTAAGGCTTTTTGAAGATAGTCAACTTTTTCGAATTTCCCATGAAAAATTCAAACTCACTTTTAATGCAGAAAATTATGGAGAGAAAGTCACTAGAATTTGTGCGGAATATTCATTTATTTACAAACAGCAACAACAAATTGATTTACTGACTAAATCAGCTAAAGAGAGATATATTGAACTCATTAATACGAAAAAAGGAGTAGAAAGAATACCTTTGAAATATTTAGCATCTTATTTGGGCATCACCCCTCAAAGCTTAAGTCGGATTCGGTCACAAAAGCTGTGATATTTTATATCACATAATCAAATTACCATAGGGTAACTTCAGCTTTTATATCGCTCAATATCTTTGCAAAAAATTTATTGATATGCAAAGTAGTCACAAGGTTCAAATTTTCAAAATTGGGGGCGTTCTTATAGGCTTCCCAATTATATCGACATTTATATCACTATTGTTGATTAATCGTTCATTAATTAGTGATAATGGCATTTTGTTTTTTAACATCTTTTGGTCGATAGTCATTATTTGGTATATTTTGCAAATACTTATCATTAATAAAATTCTAAAATCATCTAATTTGAATTGGACCGATATTGGATTTGACCCTTTTTCTAAAAAGGCTTTATATTTGATTTTAGGTTATATAATCTTTTCTGTTTCTCTAATTGTTTTTATTGAATTTGCTTTAAAAAATGGTGACATAGATCCGGACAAATTTGATTCTTTATCATCTTTGACGCCCAAAACAACATACTCCAGAATAATTTTTATAGTAATGGGGTTTGTGGCTGGCATTTCTGAAGAAATAGTTTACAGAGGCTTTGCCATTAAATCGTTTGAAAGTCTGAAGATTAACAAATGGTTGGCCGCAATAATTGCTACAATACCCTTCATCTTTCAGCATGGATTAAAATCTATTGATCAATTTTGGTGGTTTTTAAGCTGGGGGTTATTATTTGGAGCATTATTCTTGATTGTCAAGAGATTAAATTTGTTAATTGTAATCCACTGGCTGGTAATTTTATCGGCCATGGTTGCTATTCTGCAGGTTCTCAGGTAAATGCAGAATGAACATTTGTCTCACAGCCGATTTTGTGGATTGAAAGACTTTTTTGGAAATTTCTTTAATGTTCTTGAAGCATCAGTTCCAGCTTAATGTTGGGGCTAAAATTTCTGCCAAACTTAAAGTCGGTCACGTGAGTGGTGAGACTATAAGACTTGAATCTAAAATGTAGTGAAGAAAGGTTTTAGTCCCCCCACGCCTCATAATCTTTGCTCGAGCCTCGGTATCACCAGCTTGCTCCATTCCGCAAACGTACCATCCAAAATCCTTTCCCGGGCGGTGTCCACCAATTCCAGGAAGAAGGCTAAGTTGTGGATGGTTGCAATCTGAGCGCCGAGCATTTCCCCTACATGGATCAGATGTCTGAGATAAGCCCTTGTATGTTGTCTGGATGTATCCGCCCGCGATGTTGCATCAATCGGCGAATAATCCATTTTCCATTTTTCGTTCTTGATATTGATGATGCCGTCCCATGTGTAGAGTAGCCCATGCCGGGCATTGCGGGATGGAAGGACACAGTCAAACATGTCGATACCGAGCCCTATGCATGTCAATATATTGGCCGGAGTGCCCACGCCCATCAGGTACCTCGCTGCTTCATTTGGCAAAATGGCTGTGACCTCTTCGGTGATCCGGTACATTTCTTCAGCCGGCTCACCGACCGAAAGGCCGCCTATCGCATTGACATGTCTGGATTTGGATGCAATGTATTCGGCGGATTGTCGTCTCAGATCGCTGTACGTACTTCCCTGGACGATCGGAGCCAGTGTCGGGCGATATCCATGTGGATATTCCTCGACGGCATCAAAATACGTGAGACATCTGTCCAGCCAGGCGTGAGTCAGTCGCATGGATTTTTCGGCGTATTTGTATTCACAGGGGTAAGGTGTACATTCGTCAAAGGCCATAATGATATCGGCACCCAATTGCAACTGTATTTCCGTAGCAGATTCGGGAGTAAACAGGTGCCTGCTGCCGTCGATATGTGACTGGAAGGTCACGCCATCCTCCTTGATCTTTCTGCGGTGAGCCAGGGAAAAGACCTGATATCCGCCGCTGTCGGTCAGGATGGGTCTTTCCCAACCGATAAATTTGTGCAGCCCACCGGCCCCTGAAACTGTCTCTACTCCCGGCCGCAAATACAGATGATAAGTATTGCCCAGGATGATCCTTGCTTTTATCTTTTCGGACAATTCGGATTGATGGACGCCCTTGACCGTTCCGACCGTACCAACCGGCATGAATACCGGTGTAAGTATATCGCCGTGAGCAGTGGATAGAACCCCGGCCCGTGCCCGACTTTTGTCATCAGTATGTATTAATTCAAATTTATTTGTCATTATCTTAAAATAAAAATAATTCGCAAGCTTTCAGTTTAGATTTTATATAACAACGAGCGTTTGTCTCTTAGAAAATATTTATTGATTCCAAAGCTGCCGAAAAGTAAATTTCTTGTCAATCCGTTCCTCCATAATCCCGCTAATCCTTATTCCTCAGGCTGTCCAGCTTAAGAACCACACCGAGCAGGACAGTAAAGCCGATCAATGACGATCCGCCATAACTTACGAAAGGCAACGGGATACCTATGATGGGCACCAGACCCATCGTCATGCCTATATTGATGAGGAAATGGAAAAAGAGGATGCCCGTGACAGCCCATATATAATTTCTGGAAAAATTGAGCCTCTGCCGTTCTGCCACGATAGTCAGTCTCAGAAGCAAGGCCAGATAAAGGCCGATGACAATAGATGTGCCTATAAAGCCGTGCTCTTCCCCTACCGTGCAGAAGATGAAGTCGGTGGTTTGCTCTGGCACGTAATTCAATTTGGTCAGTGTTCCATTTAAGAAACCCTTTCCGGACAGCCCTCCTGAGCCTATTGCCATTTTTGACTGGAGGACGTTGTACAGGGAGCCACGCGGATCACATCTTTCAGGGTGCAGCCATACGTTGATACGCTCCTGTTGGTGAGGCTCCAGAATATTGAACACAAAATTGGAAAAAAACGACGTCAGGGAGGCGATGGTGAGTACCGACATCAACAGGAAAACCAGTTGTGATTTTTTCAGCCAGATGAGGACACCGGCCATAATGAGCAGAATCCCGGTAAGTACACCCAGCAATTCCGGAGCATTGCCACTGTTGACTGCAATGAATCCACCGATGCCCAGCATGGCGACCGCAAAGAGATAATAATTCCGGTTGGGCAGATTATACACCATGATGGCCAATCCCGCGATCAGTATGATTAAATACGTATTGTCAAAACCGAACAGCAGCGACAGGATAAACAGACCTGCAAAGGACAGGACGATGATGTACAAGGAAGCATTGAGCCCTTCCCTGAATAACAGTATAAAGAAGGAAAGAAAGACCAGCGCAGATCCTGCATCGGGCTGGAACATGATCATGAGCGGCGGAAAGAGAACCAGAGAGATTGCTACAAGTGCGGCTCGCGGCTCGGAAAGCTTCATTTTATAATCACTCAGCAGGTTGGCCAGAGCTAATGCAGTCCCAAACTTGGCTATTTCGGCAGGCTGAAAGGTAAACATACCGATTCCGAACCATGCTTTTTGGCCATTGATGACCTTCCCAAAGAAAAGCACAAGGATCAGCAGCATGATGCCGATGGCGTAGAAGCCGTAGGAAAAGGTTCGCCATATCTTGCTGTCAAATACCAGAATGAAGAAAAGGATGAAAAGCGATACGCCGATCCAAACCATTTGCCTGCCTGCATTGTAGTCCAGGCTCAGGATGCTGTCCGAAGTGTTTTTGTCGTGACTAACCGCATATATCATGGACCAGCCGATGGTTACCAATGCCAGGTACAGCGAGAGCAGCACCCAGTCCACTCTGCCTGTCTCGTTATGGACAGCCCTTTTATTCATTTTTTATGGTATATGTCATTCGCCAAAGTCCGTTATTCGAGAATAAACTGCTTTTTGACCTTTTCGACGATAAAAACGGCACCGCTGTATTTCGCACTGATTGCCTTCATATCGGCATATCCCTCCATTTTGGTTCTATAGGCACCTGCCTTAAGATAATAATACGGCCCTTTTTGTGTCCACTTAGGCTTAATTTTGAATTCATTCCTGAAGGTCTGCAAGTCCCGCTCCATTTCATGTCGGTCGGATGTAACCTTAAACTGAATGGTATAAACCGGTATGGTAGTCTGGGCTAATTGATTCCTGTTGTAATTATTTACAGCATCTTCTGTAGCGGCATCCAATGTGATTGAGGTCTGTTGGGCAAATGCCTGACCTGAAACAATAAAGAATATGGACAACAGAAGACCTTTTCCCATCAGGGCAACAGAATTGATGAAACATTGGAGGTGCCAAGTCTGTCGGCTCCGGCCTCGATCAAGGCCAAGGCCTGTTCTCTTGAACGGATACCCCCGCTGGCTTTGATTTTCGTGGTGGCCGGGACCAAGCTTCTCAACAGGAGGATGTCTTCCACTGTAACAGCATCGCCTACCGTACCTGTACTTGTCTTGACGAAATCAATTTCCTTTTGTACGGCAATATCGCAAATGCGTTTGATTTCTTCTTCTGTCAGGAGGTTTACTTCAATGATGAGCTTGACCGTAAGATTGCGCATATGTCCAAGGCGGGTGATACTATCTACGTCATTGGCTACGTATGCCCAATCTCCACTCTTTATAGCAGCTATGTTGACTACAACGTCAATTTCGTCAACTTTCTCGATTACAGCTTTCTTGATGGCTTCTGCTTTTGTCTGGGTGGCATCGTAGCCATAAGGGAAGCCGATTACCGTGCAAACCTTTACTTCCTTGTATTCCAACAATTCGGCTGCAGTTTGAACAAAATACGGAGGAATGCACACGGAAAAAACTTCATGCTCTATCGCTTCGGTACATAATTCGTTGATACGCAGCCTGGTAGCATCGGGTTTAAGATAGGTCAGGTCTATATATTTGTTCAGTTGCATTCTGGATTTCGATTTTTGGAGTGACAAAGATAATAAAATTAGCTTCAGCAGAAAATCAAAACATTTTGCAGCCGATGTCGATGACGACGGAAGAGGTTGCTGGTAGCGCTTTTACAGGAAAAATAGCGCACGAAAGAATTTCATGCTTTGGGTGACATTTGTGGGTTAAATAAATTCCTGGTATCGGCTATTGATTGTATATAGAATGTTCAAGGCAATTTGATGTGAATAGTTCCATTCTCTTTACAAGTAAATCGGATGAATTGCAATCCCAACTATGGTGTAATTGGAATCACAATTCATCCAAAGTAGTATTTTTGGAATAAGATGGTAGCAAAGGATATTACTTCGATCCGTCTTATCTCATTCCGCCCATTTGTCCTCCTGCACCCTGACCGTTTTCGCCTGACTTGAGGTCGTCATTCTCGATTCCCTTCTTGGACTGCTTATTGGAGAAGCTCATCTTTCCGAACATCCAATTAAAGCTTATCCTTCCACCAAAAGCATAGAAGCGATTGACCGATTTGAATTGTGCTCCATAGATATTCAATTCGGTTTTATTGACCTGATAAGGCGTAAACGGATTGTCAACACCTATGGACAAGGTGGCCTTTTTGTTGAGCAGGTCTCGTTTTGCACCGATTCCATAGAAATAGAAGCTGGTGGATTTTCCTTGCGAGGTTATGGTCGGGCCACGGAAACCGCCATAGGCTTGGAGTCCCCATGATTCATAAATGGTCCAGTTAACGAAGCCGTTGACTCCGTAATTGATGCCGCTGTTGTTGATGCCGAGTGTATTATTGTCCACCTCTACATAAGACACATCGAAATTACCACCGATCATAAACTTGTATCCTTTCATGAAATTCCCGGAGATGTTCAAGCCTGTATTTTTATTGTTTGCCTGGTTAAAGTAGGTTGTCACGACCGTATCGCCGCTTATCTTTCTCACCGCCTCGATGGCATTGTTGGTAAATCGACGATACACAGCGATATTGACAGAGCTGAGTCCGAAGAATTTGTTGTAACCGACTTCCACATTATGGGACAGTTCAGCATTTAGCCTTGGATTTCCTACAGTGATATTCTTTGGATCTGCCTCGTTGGAGTATGGATTCAGGTAGAATAGCGATGGCCTCTGCAATCTTTGGTTATAGGACAATTTGAGGCCGTTGCTTCCCCATTTGTAGGAGAATGTTCCGCTCGGCAGTATATTGAAATAGTTGTTGTTAAGGCTATGGACTTCTTTGAAGATATCGCCCTCTACAGTGGTCCCTTCGTACCTCACACCTGCCTTCAATCCAAACTTGGGAGTGATGGCCCAGGTTGCTTCGGCATATCCTGCCACGACATTTTGCAGATAACCGAAGGAATTGGAACGATTTTCATCCTTGATTTGAGTATTGGTGGCCAGATTGACAGTATCGTAAACATAATAACTTTCAATCCTCCTGAATATGGATTTGACGCCGAGATCAAGGGTCAAATCCTTGGAGAAAGGATGCGAATAATCAGCCTGTGCGGTGATCTCCCGATTGGTACCCTTGTTGTTGCTGTATTCCTGATAGTTCAACAGTTCTGCAGCATCGTACTGATTGATTTCGTAGTGCGATGGACGGTAGTTGTTGCTGTACTGTCCGGAAATGCTCAATTCCTGATTTTCTTTTTTGAACTTGTGCTTGTAATCGAGGTTGACGTCGGTGCTGAAATTATCGTTGACACTGGTCTGATCCCTGCGATAGTGCTGGTTGAGAATGCCGGCAAATGACTGGTCGGAAGTGATGGAATTGTCTAAGTTCATGCCAAATTTGCCAAAATTCAGTCTGGCGTTCAGGTTGTCCTTATCCGTGATATCGTAGTCAATACCTACATTGCCTCTGCCTCCCAGTCCATTCATATTGTTGCGGCCTGACTGGGTGAGCAGGTAATTCGGTGCGATCCGCTCTGAATTCAGGTTGCCTTTAGCTTTCCATCCGAAGCCACCCACTCCTGCCGTAAAGGCTATCTTGTCCAACTTAAGGTTGGCATTGGCGCCACCGAAGGCGCTTCTCGTCCCGGCAGAAAGGGTCACATTCCCGCTGAAGCCCTTGATTGTCTTGCGCTTTGTGATGATATTCACGATGCCGGCGCTTCCTTCCGCATCGTATTTTGCTCCCGGGCTTGTCAGCACTTCTACCTTGTCTATTTCGTCGGAAGGGATCATCTTAAGGGCGTCGGCCACACTTGAAGCCATGATAGCAGAAGGCTTGCCATTGATCAGTACCCGGATGCTGCTACTGCCGCGCATGGACAGGTTACCATCCAAATCCACGCTCAGTGTCGGCACCTTCCTGAGTACATCGGCTGCATTGCCACCTTTATTTGAAATATCTTTACCGGCATTATATACCATGCGGTCGATTTTATTTTCCACCAGTCCCTGCTCGCCCGTTACCACGACTTCATTGAGCATTTTGGATTCCGGGCTGATGTATATCCTGCCAAGCATTTGATCCGGTATGGAATCTGAAACCCTGACATTCTGGATTATTTTATTCTCATATCCCAGGAAATTGATGTGCACGTCGTAAGCGCCATTTTTCAACTCCTTGATCTTAAACATTCCCTTATTGTCGGTCAGCCCCCCGTCAACCGGAGTTGCATTTCCCTTTTTATAGACTGCTACCGATACGTATTCCACAGGTTGTTTGCTCAGGCTGTCAATGATTCCACCTGAAATCACGCCGTTGCCTTTGGTTTGCATCACATTGAAGGGCATTTGAGCTTGAAGTGCGAAACTCAGTACCAAAAAAGAGAATAAGATAAAACTTCTCATAGTTTTGATTTTTGAATGATAACACAAAGGAAACGGATTGGGTGCGAATTGATTGTCTTTTTTCGATTAATTAGGGCAAAATAAAGACGAAGCAATTACAAATCAATTGTCTGCAGAATGCTCATTTCGATGATGATATTTTTTCGTTTGATTCCGGTAAGAAGGAAGGATACTGTCAAGCCTTGCCATACCATCTGGCTACCCTAAAAACTGATCTGCCCGAGGTCTCTCAGCAAGGATAGGGAGAACGATACCGGATTGGTTTGTGTGGTAGAGGTCATCAATGATTGGGTGGCATTAGGCTTGTTCAGCTTTTCTTTTGGGCTAATATGCGTACTACAGAAGCCTTTCCATGGTGGGAATCACCCTCACTGAGTTCAATTTCCATTTCAGCCGCCTCATGGAAATCAAAGTCCTTAAAGTCTTCCATCAACTCGTCCTTGTCATAAAGCATATCCACATCGCGCGGACCACCGACGTTGGGGTGAATTTTTTGATATTCGACATGCTTTTTGCTGAAACCTTCCAGGATAAGATATCCGCCGGGCATTATGTAACTCGCTATCTTGCGATGCATCTGCCTTCGGATTGACGATGGGAGATGAGCATAAATCATGGCTGCGGCATCAAAGGAGGCTTGCTGATATGCGGCATCCTCAAAAGTCGAGATATCATAAGCGATATCGACCTCGTTTTTTTCGGCCAGAGCCATTGCTTTTTTGCGTCCTTCGGTACTTTGATCGAATGCAGTGATTGTCCAGCCGGTTATAGCCGCATGGACAGCATTCCGACCCTCGCCTTCAGCAGGGAAGAGGATGGTGCCCGGATGTAGGCTTGCAAGCTTTTCTTTCAAATATTCATTTGGCGCTGTGCCGTAAATATAGTTGTCGCGACTGAAGCGTTCGTCCCAAAAGTTTTTCATTTCTAATGATTATTTCAATTCTGAATGGACAACGCCAACTGACGTATTTTGTTCCAATCATTCAGCGAGGCCTAATGCTCTCAGTGGCTGTCGCTCAGAAATTTCTGGAATCACTCACCCGATTCAATATCAATGCGATCAGGGCACCGCCAAAAAAGCCGATGACCAGGACTTGTGCCAATTCTAAGTTGGTTATATTGAGGGTGGGCATCCGGAACAGGAAATTGATTATTGCCAGAATAAAAAGAATCATAACGATAATGATGGCGAGTAATTTCATGGTTATCTAATTTTTAAAAATAAAATAAACAGCCAGGATCAGGAAGGCAAAACCTATGACATGATTGAGCCGGAATACTTCATTTTTGAATAAGAATACAGTAAACACCGTAAAGATAATCAAAGTGATCACTTCCTGCATCACTTTCAATTGCCAAAGATTGAATGGGCCGCCATTGGCCACAAAGCCTATTCTGTTTGCCGGGATGAGCAGACAATATTCAAAAAAGGCGATAAACCAGCTTATCAGGATGATGCCCAGCAGACCGAATTTGTTGAGCCAGGCTATATCCTTGAATTTGAGGTGCCCATACCAGGCGAATGTCATCAGGATATTTGAAAAAACAAGTAAGATGAATGTTATGATTCCTTTGCCCATTTAATTTTGATGCTGATTTTTGTCATTTATGATAAGCCATTTTCATCATGGTAGCATGATTTCGTGTCGTGGCCTTTACTTTAAGCGTCTTTTCGACGAAATTGTTTGACAGCCTGGAATCACTGTATTTGTCCTTTACGCGGATATAGACCGTTTTCCCATCGATTGTCAATTCATCATTCTCACTTTCCAGCCGTAACAACGCATCCTTACGCGAGTCGTCAGGAAATTCAGAAAGCAGGGTATAATACAGCCTTTTTTCGTCCACGCCTTCATGGAGAAATGGATTTTTATCTATAATGCCGCAAATTCTATCGTGTGATAAAGCCAAAGTAGGTACATCGAAGCCGAATCGCTCCAGAATGGCACTGTATATGACGGATGCTACTGTCCCGGCATCGGAAAGATCAGACTTGAGCCAGATATTTCCGCTCTGTATATAAGTCTTTGGTTCATGAAAGCCGACATCATGGAGCATCATCTTCAAATCTTCCATCCGGATCAACTTCTGACCACTGACATTGATACCGCGCAGAAACACTATATATTCCATCATTTATTTCCGCGTATATTGATTCATCGTTTCGGTGATGCCTATGGTACCGAAAGCCAGAATCGCTTTTGCAGCATGGGACACAATGTCAGGCAAGCCTTCTTCCTCCTCCCTGGTCCACTTTCCAAGGACATAATCTATCTGCCTTCCTCTGGAAAAATCCGCTCCTATACCGATCCGTATTCTGGCATAATTTTGATTCCCAAGGATTTCGTTGATGTTTTTTAGGCCATTGTGCCCACCATCAGCACCATTGGGTCTGATACGAATACTTTTAAACGGAATATTCAGATCATCGACTATGACAATGACCCTTTCTTGCGGGATGGAGAGTTTTCGCATCCAGTATTGTACGGCCTTGCCACTTAGGTTCATATAAGTCGATGGCTTCAGGATATAGAAAGTCCGGCCCTTGTGTTTGATGGCTGCCAGGTCTCCCAGATGCTCGTGTTTATATTTTTCTCCTGCGTCACCGACCAATTTGTCAGCAACTTCAAATCCGATATTGTGTCGGGTACCATCATATTCGGCACCCATATTGCCTAGCCCGGCGACTAAATAATTCATCTCGTCGTTGTTGACTTCACGTTTTTTGAAAAAATTGAAAATTCCCATTTGGCGCGACAAAAATAGGTTTATGTCCATTAAATGTGAAAGCCTGCCAAAAGGTTTTTTTGTCATTTACAAATATCTTGTTTTATGTTTGCGGTGATTTTTATGCAGTCGGTCAACTTTTTTTTCAAATTTTTCGGAGAATTTTTCTCTTTGATTTGTTGAATATTGATCGGTTGTATAGCAGTAACAAGCCCACCCGGGTTATGTTATGATTTATTTCTTTTAAATGACACAATTATTATGGGTCAAAAGTTATTGATCGTAGAGTCGCCTGCCAAGGCCAAAACGATCGAAAAGTTTCTGGGAAAGGATTTCGTCGTAAAGTCAAGTTTCGGACATGTGCGTGATCTGGAGAAGGGCAATAATGCCATCGATGTGGAAAATGATTTCAAGCCACATTATGTCATTACCCCGGATAAATTTAAAGTGGTCAAGGACCTGAAGGAGATCAGCAAGAAGTCGGAAGAAGTATGGCTGGCAACGGATGAGGACCGCGAAGGAGAAGCCATCAGCTGGCATCTTTGTGAAGTGCTGGGACTCAATCCACATACCACCAAGCGTATCGTTTTCCGCGAGATTACCAAGCCCGCCATCCAGAGTGCTGTCGCCAATCCGCGCAATCTCGATCTGGACCTGGTCAATGCTCAACAGGCTCGTCGTGTGCTGGACAGACTCGTAGGTTTCGAGCTTTCTGAAGTCCTGTGGCGAAAGATCAAGGCTTCCCTCTCGGCAGGTCGCGTACAGTCGGTTGCCGTGCGCTTAGTGGTGGATCGAGAGCGCGAGATCAATAACTTCGAGGTAGAGACCTTCTTCCGAGTGAAGGCCTCCTTCCCGGTCATGACACCCAATGAAAAGACTGTCATGCTGGTCGCCGAATCCGATCAAAAATTCAAATACGAAAAAGACGCTCGTGATTTTCTGGCCAAATGCATCGGCACAGCTTATCACGTACATGACATAACCGTCAAGCCCGGCACCCGAAAGCCGGCGCCACCATTTACCACTTCGACACTTCAGCAGGAAGCCAGCCGTAAGCTGGGTTTCTCAGTCAAAAGAACTATGGTCGCCGCCCAGAAGCTGTACGAATCAGGCTACATCACCTATATGCGTACAGACTCGACCAATCTGAGTGAGACCGCCCTGGCTGATATCGCCCAGAATATCGAGCTCAACTTTGGCAGCAATTATGTCCAAACCCGCAGATATAAGACCAAAAATGATTCGGCTCAGGAGGCTCACGAAGCCATCAGGCCTTCCTATATCGCCAATAAGGTCGTCCAGGTGCACGACCGCGACCAGGAGCGCTTGTATGAACTGATCTGGAAGCGTACAATCGCTTCTCAGATGGCCAATGCCATTCTCGAAAAGACGGAAGTGAATGTGGCCATCGCCGCACACCCCGGCCATTTGCTAAAGGCTGTCGGTGAAGTAGTCAAATTTGACGGTTTCCTCCGCGTATATTTCGAGTCGGTCGATGATGAAGACGATGAAACCCTGAATACGCTGTTGCCTCCCGTTACCAAAGGTCAGTCATTGACACTGGACGAGATGACGGCGACACAACGTTTTTCCAAGCCGCCTTCAAGATATACCGAGGCCAGTCTGGTCAAGAAGATGGAAGAACTCGGCATCGGCCGCCCATCAACCTATGCTCCTACCATCTCCAAAATTATGGAGGAAAATCGCGGCTACGTAGTCAAAGAGTCCCGCGATGGTGTAAAGCGCGACTTCCAGGTGCTTACCCTGAAAGGTGACCAGATCAAGGAGGCCACCAAGTCGGAAAACACGGGAACTGCCAAAAATCAGCTCTTTCCGACTGATATGGGCATGTTGGTGACGGATTTCCTGATGGAACATTTCGACAAAATCATGGATTACCACTTCACCGCCGAGATTGAGAAGGAATTTGACGAGATTGCCGAAGGTGACCTCGAATGGGTCAAGATGATCCGGGCATTCTACAGTCCATTTCACAAGACCGTCGAGCAGACAAGAGATACAGCAGCAAGAGCCACCGGTGAACGAATCCTGGGCGTGGATCCCGTAACAGGTCGTTCCGTCCTTGTCCGCTTGAGTAGATACGGTAAGCCTATCGTCCAGATCGGGAAGTCCGATGAACTTGAAGAAGGGGAGAAACCGCAATACGCCAACCTCAAGTTCGGCCAGTCGCTTGAAACCATTGAGCTGGATGAGGCGATGAGCTTGTTTGCACTGCCTAAGGATCTGGGAGAATATGAAGGTGAACCTGTATCGGTCAATATTGGTCGATTTGGCCCTTATGTCAAGATTGGCGATAGTTTCGTCAGTCTGCCAAAGGGCGAAGATCCTTTTACCGTGGATCAGGAAAGAGCCATTGAGATCATCCAACAAAAGAGGATGGCCGATGCCCCTGTAGCCAACTATGAGGGCAAGCCCGTCACCAAGGGCAGCGGCCGCTTTGGACCATTCATCAAATGGAATGACCTGTACATCAATGTCCCTCGTCGTTACAACTTCAACAGCCTCTCACAGGACGACATCAACGAATTGATCCGGACCAAGCTGGAAAAGGAAGCCAATCGCTATGTCCGTCTTTGGGAAGCTGAAAAGATTGCGATAGAAAACGGCCGGTGGGGTCCATTCATACGCTTTGGCAAGAAAATGCTAAAGCTGGGCAAGACTCAGGAGGGTAAGCCATATACATCGGAACAATTGGCTGAGATATCGCTGGACGAGGTCAAATCCATGATCGAGGCACAGGAGCCGGGCGCTTTTGACAAGAAGACCAGGGCAGTCGCCCCAAAAGCCACTGCCAAGGCTAAGACAACGGCCACGAAGGCAAGGACGGCAACAAAGAAGCCTTCTTCCGCCAAGACAAAAAAATAAAAGCATGCAGGCAATCATCCTCGCAGCAGGCCTGGGCACCCGGCTTAAACCATTGACGGATGACAAGCCGAAAGCATTGGTTTCGCTTGCAGGAATGACGCTGCTGGATCGGGCCATTGCCTACCTTACCGCTCAGGGCATCGAGCAGATCGTCGTCAATATCCATCATTTTGGCGATCAGATAGCTGACCATATTTCGTGCAAATATCACGACATCCCTGTATTGATTTCCGATGAAAGGCCGCTATTGAAGGACACCGGAGGCGCATTGGTGCAGGCTTTGCCGCTGTTTGACCCGAACGATGATATCTTGATTTATAATACGGATATCGTTACCGACTTAATGTTAAGCGGGCTTTTTTCGGTGCATAAATCTTCCGGCAATGATGCCACCCTCGTAACATCAGAGAGGGAAAGCACGCGACAACTGGCGTTTTCGCCTCAAGGCCGCCTTACGGGTTGGATCAATAAGAAAAATGGCGAGACAAAGGGCGAGCTTGAACTACATAGCAGGATGTTGTCTTTTAGTGGCATTCATATCATCAAACCTTCTCTAATCAGGTATTTTGAACGGGAATTTGGCGATGTTCCATTTTCTGTCGTCCCTGCTTATATTCATGCTGCCGCAAATCACAAAATTGGTTTTTACATGACTCCGGGAGGTATTGCGTGGATGGATGTTGGAAGTCCTGAGAAGTTGTTGCAGGCGGAGGGGGAAATGAGGGGGAGGTGAATCGCAAATTTGCAAATTCGCAAGATTGGTGGGTTGTTGGCGGGATTTTCCAAATATTCTCCTCCTGCTAGCATTTCAGAAAATTATTTTATTTGGGAGTGAAGGTCAGTTGAGCGTTAGGTGGAAAATTTTATTTGGATTGGAGGCTGTTGGGTTTGAGATGGCGGTGGTAAAATCGCGGGGTTGCGGAATTGCTGATTGATGGGTCACGGATTTGCGGAGTTGCGGATTTGCTGAGTTGTTGATTTGTGGATGTTTGGCATGAGACGGCAGTTGCTGAAACAAGTTCAACATAACTGACTTATTAAGCATCAAGGGTATTTTTTCAAGACATATTTTTTTCAAAACACTTTTTTCAAACCAGTCATTCCGAATTTATTTCAGAATCTGTCTAAGCAGGATAGTAGACGCCTTGATGTGGCTGAACGACAATTGGACAATCGCAATTCTTAATGAATCCATTTTCTTCAAATTCCTTATCTTGACCTCTCAAAAACCATACCTTTATCCTTATGATTCTAAATGCACTGAAACCCAGAAAAGCCCTCAATAAGGCATTTCTCAAAGTCAAACCCAACAGGTCCGACATCGAAGCGTTCAAGGCAGGTCTGATCTCATTCCTGGACCATACTAAGGATAGCGAGTCGGAAGAATATCATAAGAACCTGGCCTCCGACTTTCTGAAAAGAACCTATTACGGTACCGACCACTTCATCAATACCAGAGGTAGAAATGACCTGGTTATCCACAACGGCACCGGTCCAGATAGCTCCGTCGGCGTCATCATCGAAGCCAAAAAACCGACCAACAAGGCCGAAATGATCACGCCTAAAAACCTTAATGCCAAGGCCTTCCACGAACTGATGCTCTACTACCTCAGAGAGCGCATTACCCACAACAACCTGGAGATCAAGCACCTCATCGCCACCAATATTTTCGAATGGTACATCTTCGACGCCACCGCCTTCGAGCGCCTGTTTGCCCAGAATAAGAAACTGGTGGAGCAATATCGCGATTTTGAGGTAGGTCGGCTGGCTGACAACCGGACGGACTTTTTCTACCGACAGATCGCCGAACCATTCATCGCAGGGCTTCCGGAAGATACTACCATCGACTTCGCTTATTTTGACTTCCGCGAATATGACGTTCCGATCCATAATGACGATCCAAAGGACGACCACAAACTCATCGCCCTGTACAAGTTATTGTCACCGGAACACTTACTCAAACTGCCCTTTGCCAATGACAGTAACAGCTTAGACAAAACATTCTACGCCGAGCTGCTCCACATCATCGGCTTGAGCGAGACCAAGGAGGGAAGCAAGAAACTTATAGGCCGTAATAATCCGGACGAACGCATCAGCGGCAGCCTCCTCGAAAACACCATCCTCCAACTGGACATCCTCGACAAGGTCAGCCGCCTGCCCAAGCCGAGTGTGTATGGCGCAAACCGGGAAGAACGTCTCTTTAATGTCGGCCTGGAACTCACCATCACCTGGGTCAACCGGATCCTTTTCCTCAAACTCCTCGAAGCACAACTCATCGACTACCACAAGGGCGACAAAAGCTATGCCTTCCTGAGCATCGACCGAATCAGCGATTATGACGAGCTCAACAGTCTGTTTTTCCAGGTATTGGCACGGACACACAGCGAACGACAGGGCGAGATCCGCAAGGCATTTGAAAAAGTTCCTTACCTCAACTCTTCGCTCTTCGAACCGTCTGACCTCGAACACGCCACCCTCCTGATCAGCAATCTGAGGGACAACATTGCCATTCCCCTGCACGCCAGGACTGTCCTCAAAGATGCTCATGGTAAGAAACGCAGCGGCGAGCTTAATGCAATAGAATATCTCTTTTCCTTCCTCGATGCCTACGACTTTACGAGTGAAGGCGCCGAAGAAATACAGGAAGACAACAAGACCCTCATCAATGCTTCTGTCCTCGGCCTGATCTTTGAAAAAATAAATGGCTACAAAGACGGTTCCTTCTTTACGCCCGGCTTCATCACGATGTATATGTGCCGCGAGACCATCCGCAAGGCCGTTGTCCAAAAATTTAATGAGCGGAAAGGCTGGGCTTGCGAAAATCTCGACGAGCTGTATGACCGCATTGAAGACCGCAACGAGGCCAATGACATCGTCAACAGCCTGCGGATATGTGACCCTGCAGTCGGATCCGGGCACTTTCTGGTCTCGGCGCTCAACGAAATCATCGCTATCAAGAGTGATCTCAATATCCTGCAGGACCGCAACGGTCGCCGCCTCAAGGAATATACTGTCGAGGTAGTCAACGACGAGCTTATCATAACGGACGAAGAAGGCGAGCTTTTTGACTATCGGCCACATCATCCGGAATGCCAGCGCGTCCAGGAAGCCCTGTTCCATGAGAAGCAGACCATCATCGAAAACTGTCTCTTTGGCGTGGATATCAATCCTAACTCCGTGAAGATATGCCGTCTCCGCCTCTGGATCGAATTGCTCAAAAATGCGTATTACAAGAATGAAAATGAGCTCGAGACCCTGCCCAACATCGACATCAACATCAAATGCGGCAATTCCTTAGTCATCCGTTTCGGTCTTCAGGACGACTTGCGTCAGGCCCTCAAGAGCAATAAGTGGAATGTCAACGATTACCGCATCGCCGTCACAACCTATCGCAATGCCCCGACCAAAGAAGTAAAACACGAGATGGAGCGACTCATCTCCATGATCAAGTCCAACTTCCAGACCGAAATCGCCAAAAATGATCCGAGACTCAAGGAGCTGAACCGTCTCCGTGGCGAGCTGGAACTCCTCATCCAGCCCAAACTCTTTCCTCCCTCAGCACAGGAAAAGGCCGCCGAAGAGAAGAAACTCCAGCAACTCCCGGTAAAAATCGCCGCTCTGGAAGCCGAAATCGAAGAGATCAAGAATAATAAAATCTACGAAAATTCCTTTGAATGGCGCTTTGAGTTTCCGGAAGTGCTGGATGATGATGGGTATTTTGTGGGCTTTGATGTGGTGATTGGGAATCCGCCGTATATTCAATTGCAGAAAATGGGTGAGGAAAGCGATGCGCTACAAAAGCTGGGTTATGAGACATTTGCTAAAACTGGGGATATTTATAGTCTGTTTTACGAACTTGGATATAGAGTAATAAAGCCTAAAGGAGTTTTGATATTTATAACATCAAACAAATGGATGAGAGCCGCTTATGGAGAAAGTCTAAGAAAATTCTTTGTCGAAAAAACCAATCCACTGAAATTGATCGACTTCGGAGGAACGCAAATATTTGATACTGCCACTGTTGATACCAATATACTGATGCTGTCGAAAGAAAATAACCTATTTAAAACAGAAGCATGTATTGTTAAAGATAAGGTGTTAAATAATTTGAGCGATTTAGTTATGCAATTGACCAAATTTTCATCAAGTGAAAGTTGGGTGATCTTAAGTGAAATCGAACAACGAATTATAGCAAAAATCGAAGCGATTGGCACTCCTTTGAAAGATTGGGATATTAATATTTATCGTGGAATTTTGACTGGCTACAACGAAGCTTTTATTATAAATGGAGAAAAGAGACAGGAAATTTTAGGCAACTGTGCAACAGATGAAGAACGAGAAAAAACTGTTCAACTTATAAGACCGATTTTAAGAGGGCGTGATATAAAGCGTTATGGCTATGAGTTTGCAGATTTGTATTTGATTGCAACTTTTCCAAGTTTAAAGATTGATATTGAAAAATATGCTGCTGTAAAAAAACATCTACTTTCGTTTAAAATGGAACGTTTAGAACAAACGGGAAAAGAACACAAAATAAATGGCGAAATGATAAAAGCCCGAAAGAAGACCGCCAATAAATGGTTTGAAACACAAGACAGTATAAATTATTGGGACGATTTTTCTAAACAAAAGATTGCTTGGGGGAATCTCAATTTAAAAGCATCTTATGCCATTGCTCCCGAAGGAATGTTTGTTAATGCACCTTGTCCAATAATTGTTCCCGCAAGCAAGTATTTATTAGCTGTCCTTAATTCCAAACTCGCTGATTATTATATAAGAAAGTTGGGCGTGACACGGAATGGTGGTTATTTTGAATATAAACCAATGTTTATTGAGCAACTACCCGTTCCTATTGCATCTGAATCTCAACAAATAGCAATTGGAGATCTTGTCTCAAACATATCAGAATTAAATTCAGAAAAAATGATTGATGAAGCAATTTTTCAACTATACACACTTACCTCTGAAGAAGCTGATTTTTTGCGTTCTCTATAAATAAAATTTCATCATCGTTCAAAGCATATAATTGATACACCAGATCGTTTATCTCTTTTTCATTTTTGCCATTGTGTTTTTGTTCTACTAATTTTTCTATTTTAAGTGAGTATGGTGCAATTGGAATTTTTTCCAAATATGTTTTTTGCATAAGGTAGCCTCCGTCATCTAGAATGGAAACATATTGGGATAATAAATATCTCCCAACAATTGAATTTAGAACGCCTACAATAAATTTTATTTGTTTTCCAGTAGCGAAAAAACACGTCTTATCTGTTACAAATTCTCCATTTTCCTCAAATCCAAATCTTGGAAAATTATCTGTATCGCCTTTATGAATACGCATTGTCTCAGCCCATATGATCTTTTGTTTAGAAAAATCGTCGGTTAAATTTCTACAATTTCTGTTTATTTTAATCCATTTTTGAATAATTAATTTAAACAATTAAATCTAAGTACATGACAAAACATAAAAAGGGTCTTTAAAGCAGTCGTCGTAACCCGTTGATATAACGCGACATAGGTATTCCAATCCCACCTTAAATATTGATTTTTCAGGTCTTCCATGTTTTTTAATT
>WBZR01002293.1_pt1 | contig 20226 bp, 16 predicted proteins | sample 5204231 | NCBI WGS metagenome assembly WBZR01 (sample SAMN12412403, study PRJNA552823) | activated sludge metagenome | isolation source: activated sludge from anammox sidestream of wastewater treatment plant... | place: USA: Virginia | collected 2017-08 | reverse complement strand
CTTTTTTTAAACTTTTTCATATACAAAAAAAGTTTAGTGAAACCGGTTTCACTAAACTTCCTTCAATCCCTTGCCAGCACTCAATTACAAAGGATTTTACCAACTATTTTTGAGTATTATACCTAAATTTATTAATATAAAGCACTCTTAAAACGGGTGCTTTTTTATTTCAGTTCTTTTTTCAAAAATTCCGCAGTATAACTTTCCTTATTCCTGATCAACTCTTCAGGTGTTCCTTCAAATAAGATCCTGCCTCCTTCGTCACCACCTTCCGGGCCCAGGTCAATAATATGGTCAGATACTTTGATTACATCCATATTGTGTTCGATCACCAAAACGGTATTGCCCCGATCCGCTAACTTATTCAATACATCCAGCAGGTGCCTGATATCTTCAAAATGTAAACCGGTAGTTGGTTCATCAAGAATGTAAAATGTTTTCCCGGTATCCCTCTTAGCTAATTCAGTAGAAAGCTTTACTCTTTGCGCCTCCCCCCCGCTCAATGTCACTGCAGATTGCCCTAATGTAATGTAACCGAGTCCTACTTCTTCCAGTACTTTGATCTTACGATACAAGTAAGGTACATTCTGAAAAAATTCCACAGCTTCTTCCACCGTCATATCCAACACATCAGCAATCGATTTTCCTTTAAAACGGATTTCCAGCGTTTCCCGGTTATACCGTTTACCATTGCACTTTTCACAATGAACATAAACATCCGGCAGAAAATTCATTTCGATCACTCTCATTCCGCTCCCTTCACACACATCGCACCTTCCGCTTTTCACATTAAATGAAAACCGTCCCGCATTATATCCGCGGATCTTCGCTTCAGGAACGGAAGCGAATAACATTCTTATATCTGTAAAAAAACCACAGTAAGTTGCCGGGTTGCTTCTTGGTGTTCTTCCAATTGGCGATTGATCCACTTCAATGACCTTATCAATATTCTCCAGCCCTTTTATGGATTTATATTCCAATGGAGAAGTCCTCGATTTATATACATGACTGAAAAGTACAGGGTATAAAGTTTCATTGATCAAAGTTGATTTGCCGCTACCACTTACCCCGGTCACCACTATAAATTTTCCTAAAGGGAATTTGACATCAACATTATGAAGATTGTTCCCTTTCGCCCCTTTTAATTCTATAAATTTTCCATTCCCTTTTCTTCTCTCCTTCGGAACATCAATTTGCCTGTGCCCGTTCAGGTAACCCGAAGTAAGAGTATCCAGTTCTAATAAATGTCTGGGATTCCCTTCTGCCATTATCCTGCCGCCATAATACCCTGCCCTGGGGCCAATGTCAATTAAATGATCTGCAGAAAGCATAATATCCCTGTCATGTTCCACCACCAATACGCTATTGCCAATATCACGAAGATTTTTCAAAGATTCTATCAGCCGGTGGTTATCTCTCTGGTGCAATCCGATGGATGGTTCATCCAAAATATATGTGATACCCTGCAGTTGTGATCCAATCTGCGTGGCCAACCGTATTCTTTGAGATTCCCCCCCGCTCAAAGATTTGGAGGGCCGGTCCAGTGTGAGATAGGTCAATCCTACATCTAATAGGAACTGTAAGCGCTCCCTGATTTCTTTGAGTACGTCTTTGGCAATTGCCCTTTGTTTATTGTCAATTCGCAATTCAATCCCGTCAAACCATGCATAGAGATTATCCAAATCCATTTTGCTCAATTCTGCAATATTCTTTCCTGCTACTCTGAACCACAAGCTCTCCTTTTTCAACCTTGTACCATTACATTCTTCACAGGGTTTCAGGATCATATAATCTTCTGCCCAGTCTCTTATATTATCACTGTAAGGATTGGCAAACCATCGCTGCAGCATGTTGACCACACCTTCAAAAGGAGCTGAGGGATCATACTTCAAATTTTCAAAATCCAGGGCTTCCTGCTGGCCAACTTCATTTCCGTAAAGCATGATATTCAGCTGCTTTTCAGAAAGTCTATTTACAGGAGTATTCAGAGAAATTTTATTCTTCTTTGCCGCTTCCTGTGCCTGGCGAAATATCCAGGCATCCCGTTCCTCTCCTAATGGAGCAATACCTCCCTCATTAATGCTCAACTCCGGATCAGCGATCACTGCATCCATATTAATATGATACCTGGCACCTAATCCTTTACAAACCGGGCAGGCGCCGTATGGAGAATTGAATGAAAAAGAATTGGGTGAAGGCTCCTCATAGCTCAAACCGGTTTCTTCACACATCAGGTGTTTGGAATACTGGATCACATGATTACTTTCATTGACCAATAAAAACATCAGGTCTTTTCCGAGTTTTAATGTTTGCTGCACACTTTGGCTCAGCCTTGCTTTTAAGTCATCCGTTACCTGCAATCTGTCCACTACCAGTTCTATGTCATGAATTTTGTACCGATCCACCTGCATCTTAGGAGTAATATCTTTTACTTCACCATCCACCCTCACTTTCAGGAAGCCTCTTTTCCTGACATCTTCAAACAATTCCCGGTAATGACCTTTTCTTCCACGAACCAATGGAGCAAGAAGTGCAATCTTTTTACTTATAAATTTTTCAAAAATATTTTCAACTATTTCTTCCTCGCTCCACTTGACCATTTTCTTACCGGTATTGTACGAATAGGCTTCCCCTATCCGTGCAAAAAGCAAACGCAGGAAATCATATATCTCGGTGACGGTGCCCACCGTTGACCGGGGATTTTTATTGGTGGTCTTCTGTTCAATAGAAATAACAGGAGATAATCCTGATATCTTGTCTACATCCGGCCTTTTCATATCGCCGATAAACTGCCGGGCATAAGCACCAAATGTCTCCATATAACGGCGCTGGCCTTCCGCATAGATGGTATCAAATGCCAATGAAGACTTGCCGCTGCCGCTGATCCCGGTAATCACCACCAATTTATTTTTTGGAATTGAAATATCAATATTCTTCAGGTTATGCTCCCTGGCCCCGAATACATCAATCGCTTCCGGTTCTTGTAGCAAAGATTCTGTTCCGTTCTGATTACTCTTAGACATAATAAAACTGAGTGAAGATAAAACAAAGCTGTCATGCATTTTGTTCACTATGTAAAATGAACCAAATCTTTTATTTTTATCAGGAAAAAAAGGAATGTTTAACTTCTTCAAAAGAAAAGAGCAATTCTTCGGTGAACGGGACAGGATCCTGATCACACAAGAAGCAAAATGGAAAACCCTTGCATCAATTTGTGAAAAGGAAAAAGATGTTGTTCTGGTTTTCTGGTTTCCCGGAACTCTCAAAACCGCACAGGATGATCTGATCTCAAAGCCGGAACTGACCGAAAGATTTCTACTGGCCGGTCAAGTACTTCAACCGCAAATTGAAGGCAAGAAAATTATAATGGCAGAACATTATCCATTAAAGCAAAAAGAAAAAGACTTTTTTGAACGAATGAAACTAACCGGGGTTGAGGTCTGGTCTGCTTTGGATGAACCGCTTTTCAAAGAGTTTGGCAGTGATAAGATTATAATGATGATGAAACAACTGGGCATGAAAGAGGATGAAGTGATCGAACACAGTATGATCAGCAGCGCCATCAGCAATACTCAGGAAAAAATAAAGGGGAAAGTGGTCATTGATCAATCTGCCGGCTCCCAGGAAGAATGGCTTCGCAAGAATCTGAAGGCCTCCTGATCACCATTTTAACCGGGTTTTTTAATTACCGCTGAAATAAATTTTCAAAAAAATTTGGCTATTTAAAATAACAGCATATATCTTTGTCCTAATCTACCCAAAGGTGGAGCAGTTCTTTAAAACCCGATTCAGTTCGGGAAACTTATCAAGAAAGGCTGAGGGAATGGCCCGATGAAGCCTTGACAACCTGTCCCGGTAATACGGGACAAGGTGCCAACTCCAACTCTGACTAAAAGCGTCAGAGGCAGATAAGTCAGATTAACAGCTTCGAAATATCTAATCAAAATATTGAAAGCTCATCTGATTTGCCTGCCTGCCGGTAGGCAGGGTCGGATGAGCTTTTTTATTTTCTTTCCTCCAGGGAAAACAAAAACTCTCCGCAGGCTCTCTCTTATTCTTTCTGATAAACGATCGTCTAAATCATTTTTTAACTATTCTGCTCCGCAGAATCAAAAAAGAGTTATGAGCTACAATGCAACCCAATTGATCCACAGTATCCCGGTCGATCCTTTGACCGGCGCTATTTCCGTCCCGATCTACCAAACCAGCACATTCGTTCAGGAAGCACCCGGAGTGAACAAAGGTTATGATTATGCAAGGACCAATAATCCTACAAGAGCAGCTTTGGAAGAAATCATCGCCCGGCTGGAACACGGAAGTACAGGCATTGCTTTTGGCAGCGGGCTTGCTGCTATAGATGCGGTAGTAAAATTGCTGGAAAGCGGTGATGAGATTCTTGCAGTAGATGATATCTATGGAGGCGCTTTCAGGCTCTTCACTCATATTTATCAAAAATTCGGTGTCACTGTTAACTACACAGACACAACGAACATTGAAAACGTCTTTAATGCCGTTACGCCAAAGACCAAACTGATATGGATCGAAACACCCACCAATCCCACTTTGAAAATATCGGATATTGAAGCTATTGCAAAAATCGCAAAAGCCCATCACTGTCTTCTTTGCGTGGACAATACTTTTGCTTCGCCGGCTTTACAAAATCCGATTTTGCTGGGAGCGGATATAGTAATTCATTCGGCAACAAAATACCTTGGCGGACACAGCGATCTCATCGCCGGATTGGTTATTACAAAAGAAAAAGAGACCGGGGAAAAAATAAAATTCATTCAGAATGCAAGCGGGGCTATTCTTTCTCCGTTTGACAGCTGGCTGGTGATACGTGGCATCGAAACTCTATCATTAAGAGTTAAACAACACTGTTCCAACGCACAGGTTATTGCTGAATATCTTTCAAAGCATCCTTCAGTAGAAAAAGTTTTTTACCCCGGACTGAAATCACATCCCAATCATGAAGTGGCAGCAAAACAAAGCAATGGCTTTGGGGGTATTGTCTCCTTCACTCTTAAAAACGATACTGAAGAGGCCGCAACAGGTTTTGTAACCTCTACAAAACTATTCCGGCTTGCTGAAAGCCTTGGCGGAGTAAAAAGTCTATTGTGTCACCCGGCACAAATGACGCATAAATCAATCCCGGCTGAACGAAGAAAAACTGCCGGCGTAGCAGACAGTTTAATAAGACTTTCCGTGGGACTGGAAGAAGCAAAAGACCTGATCCAGGATTTAGAACAGGCATTCGAAAGCTCAGAACTGAAACACAAACAGCCGTTAGAAAAAGAACCCTTTAACAATTAATTGCAGATATATGACAAAAATTATTTTGCTGCAATCGTCAAACCCTACTAATTTTATAGATTATTATGAATTCTTCAAACAGGCTTCATACAAAAACATATTCTCCCGGCAATTTTTGTTGTTACCGCTGTTGTATGCCGTAAGGCATACTATTATCCCTTCTACCAAGGCCATGGCCTTGCCAATATTGTCCTTTATTTTTTTCAAACCGTTTAAGTTTTAAACCATAAAAAATTATATCATGAGTAAAAATCTTCGTTACGAAACGCTACAGGTGCATGCGGGCCAGCAGATAGACCCCACAACCAAATCGAGAGCAGTTCCTATTTATCAAACCACTTCTTACGCATTTGACAATACGGAACATGCCGCTAATCTATTTGGCCTGAAACAATTTGGAAACATATATACCCGGATTATGAATCCGACTACCGATGTGTTTGAACAGCGTGTTGCTGCTTTAGAAGGCGGTACAGGAGCATTGGCAACATCTTCCGGTCAAGCAGCGCAATTCCTTGCCATAACAAATATTGTAAATGCAGGTGAAAATTTTGTCAGTTCTTCTTTTTTATACGGGGGAACATACAACCAGTTCAAAGTATCATTTAAACGCCTGGGCATTGATGTACGTTTTGCCAATGCAGATGATGTGGAAAGCTTCGTTCCTCTCATTGACAAAAACACCAAAGCCATCTACCTGGAAACCATCGGCAACCCCAGGATCAATATTCCGGATTTTGAAAAATTTGCTGCATTGGCAAAAGAATACGATCTGCCGCTCATTGTGGACAATACTTTCGGCGCTGCCGGTTATTTATTCAGACCGATTGAATGGGGCGCCAATATCGTAGTAGAAGCTTCTACAAAATGGATCAATGGGCATGGTACTTCTATCGGGGGCATCATCATTGACGGTGGCAATTACAACTGGGGCAACGGGAAATTTCCCCAATTCTCAGAACCAAGCGAAGGCTATCACGGATTGAAATTCTGGGAAATTTTTGGTGAAGGAAATCCATTGGGACTTCCAAATATTGCCTTCATCATCCGTGCAAGAGTGGAAGGGCTACGTGACTATGGCGTTTGCCAATCACCTTTCAATTCTTTCCTCAATTTACAGGGACTGGAGTCTTTAAGTTTGAGGATGCAGCGTCATGTGGACAATGCGCTTGCATTAGCCCAATGGCTGGAATCACATCCTTCTGTCGAGTTCGTTTGGTATCCTGGTTTAAAAAGCAGCCCTTATCATGAGTTAGCAAAAAAATACCTGAGAAACGGCTTTGGAGGAGTATTACAATTCGGAATCAAGGGTGGAGTTGAAAACGGGCGTACATTCATTGACTCGCTTAAGCTGATCAGCCACCTCGCTAACCTGGGCGATGCAAAAACACTGGCAATTCATCCGGCATCAACTACGCATGAACAGTTAAGTGAAGAAGACAGGAAATCAGCAGGCGTACTTCCCAATTTGATCCGCATCAGTGTAGGCATTGAACATATAGAAGATATTAAAGCAGATTTCGAACAGGCATTTGAAAAGGTTTTCGCAAAAGAATTAGTCTCATAAATGACCTCTGTCTTTAAATATGATCATCCTTTTTTGCTGGAGTCAGGGGTAGCCCTTCCGGGTTACCACCTGGCTTATACAACACATGGCCAATTGAATGAAACAAAAGATAATGCTGTTTGGATATTTCATGCATTGACGGCAAACAGCGACCCGGTAGAATGGTGGGAGGGCCTGACGGGTGACGGAAAACTGTTTGACCCGGCTAAATATTTTATTGTATGTGTCAATATGCCGGGCAGTTGTTACGGAAGCCTCGGCCCTTTGGACGAAAATCCAACAGATCATGAGCAGTATTTTCATAAATTTCCTTTCTTCACCACCCGTGATATGATCCGTGCCTATCAGCCTTTGAGACTTTCATTGGGTATTGAAAAAATTCAAATAGGAATCGGCGGAAGCATGGGTGGGCAGCAACTATTGGAATGGTCTATTGAAGAGCCGGAACTTTTTGAATACATTTTTCCTCTTGCCACCAATGCCTTTCACTCTCCATGGGGGATCGCATTCAATGCTTCCCAACGGTTTTGCATTGAGACCGATGCAAGCTGGAAAGAAAAAAATGAAAAAGCAGGATCGGAAGGGATGAAAGTTGCCAGAAGCCTTGCGCTTCTCTCCTATCGTCACTATGAAACCTACCGGAATACCCAATCGGAAGAATCGGTAAATAAGTACGAAGACTTCAAAAGTGAATCTTACCAGCGTTACCAGGGAGAGAAATTGGAGAAGCGCTTCAATGCATTCAGTTATTATTTCCTGAGCAAATCCATGGATTCACATAATGTGGGAAGAGACCGCGGATCAGCAGAAGCAGCTTTGGCTAAAATAAAAGCAAAGACACTGGTGATCGGGATCACCACTGATATTCTTTTCCCTTTGAATGAGCAGCAATTCATTGCAGCATCAGTGCAGGGGGCACAATTTCGTTCCATTCATTCCTCTTACGGGCATGATGGATTCTTACTTGAATATGAAAAGATAAAAAATATTATTACAGATTTCCTGAAAAGAAAATCTTCTGAAGAATTTCATAAAAAACAGATAACGATTTCTAATTAAAAAAATATGACAGCGCATAAAGAGTTAACTATAGGATTATTCGGATTCGGTGTGGTGGGAGAAGGCTTGTACAAGGTCCTTGAGAAAACACCATCGCTCAAAGCAAGAATCAAGAAAGTGTGTATCAAGAATCCTGAGAAAAAGAGGCAGGCGCCTGCATCTCTTTTTACCACGGAAAAAAATGAGTTACTGAATGATTCTTCCATAAATGTGATTGTAGAAGTGATCGATGATGCCGATGCTGCTTTCCAGATCGTTTCTACGGCGTTGAAGAACGGAAAAAATGTTGTAAGCGCCAGCAAAAAAATGATTGCTGAACATCTGCAGGAACTGCTCCGGCTTCAACAACAGACCGGCCAATCATTTTTATATGAATCGGCAGCCTGCGCATCCATCCCGGTCATCCGCAACCTGGAAGAGTATTATGACAACGATCTGCTGCATTCCATCAAAGCCATAGTAAATGGCTCCACCAATTTCATTCTTACAAAAATGTTTGAAGAAGGTCTTGATTTCAGGCAAGCATTGATACTGGCCCAACAACTCGGATTCGCAGAAAGTAACCCGAAACTGGATGTAGAAGGATTTGATGCGGTGAATAAATGGACATTCCTGCTTACCCATGCTTACGGGATAGTAATCAGGCCTGACGAAGTTTTATTTAATGGTATTCAAAATATAAATGCGGGAGATGCCACTGTTGCCAGGGAAAAAAATCAGCAGATCAAATTGGTTGCCCAGGCCAAAAAATTACAGAACGGGAAAGTGGCGGCTTTTGTCATGCCGCAATTTATCAACCACGATGATCACCTGGCTTTTGTTAAAAATGAATATAACGGTGTAGTGATTGAAAGCGGTTTTGCCGATAAGCAATTTTTCTATGGTAAAGGGGCCGGAAGCCTGCCTACCGCCTCAGCAGTATTAAGTGATATTGCAGCCCTGAGGTATGATTACCATTATGAATATAAAAAATTATACCATCACCGGCCGCATGAACTGAGCAATGATCTGTACCTGCGCACTTATGTCAGCTTTGATGACTGGTCTTATGTTCCCCGTGATGATTTTGAATGGATAGAAGAGTGGCATGCAGGAGAAGAGCGGAAATATTTCGTCGGCGTAATTGCTTTTGAAAAACTACTGAAAAATACATGGTGGAAAGAGAATAATACTTCATTAATCCTGGCCGGCGATCCGATCATAGAGAGTATTGAATTAAGAAATGTCAAGAAAAAGAGTCTTGAGTTAGCGGGGATCATCTGATTCTATGGATGCTATCCGTTAAAATGTGCCATAGAAGAATACTTCTTAAAATGAATTCCGTAAACCAGTGAAGTGCCTTTAAATTTTTCATATAGAGAAAGCGCATACTGGTTCTCATAATATTCTTTTACACTGTCATCTATGATCTTTTCAGTAAATGCCGATTCCTGCCAGTTCAATTGTTTTGCTATTGCCCTGATCTTCTCTACCGGATGTACATAACTCCGGATGGTGATGGTTTTGTTCCGGTATTTAAAAACCCTTTCCTCTCCTCTGGCTAAAAGTTCGGGATTCGATTCTGTGATCAGAATATCAGCGCCGGGTTTCAAAACCCGGTTCCATTCTTTAAATGCCTGTTCCAGATCTTCAATATGGGATATCGTCAAGTTGGAGACCAGCACATCACAAGAAGTATCATCAAGGCTATGCAAGTGGTGATTGGTCATGAGATGAGTAACTGCCTTGGGAAACTTTTCCTTGAGTTTGTTCAGCATCCTCACTGATACTTCATACCCTATCAGCTGCTCAGGATCCTGATCCAACATTTTTTTCCAATGCCGGCCGGTACCACAACCAATATCAGCTACAATTTTATCTTTCAGATCAACGCTTTTCAATAATGAATTAAATACTTCCTCATCAAAATCCGTCATCAGGCTACCGGGCTGGGTATCATAAGTGGAAGCCCACAGATCGTAAGCAACTGCGGGGCTGACCTCTCTCTTTAAATAAAGTCCTGACAGGTATTCAATAAATTCTCTTAACATCTTTTTGGTAAAACAGTAAGATTGCTGCGATAAAAATAAGAAGAAACTGTCTGTAAAGGGCTACAAAGGCAATGATTGTAGAACAGGTAAAGACATAAAAAAACCTCCCCGGCTGAAGCTTTGGAGGCTGAATGCGGTGAGGGAGGGATTCGAACCCTCGGTACAACTTTAAGGTCGTACGACGGTTTAGCAAACCGTTGATTTCAGCCACTCATCCACCTCACCTGTTGTTGCTGAAATATTTAATCTTATGTCGGGAGGACAGGATTCGAACCTGCGACCCCGTGGTCCCAAACCACGTATTCTACCGGGCTGAACTACCTCCCGAAAGCCCTTCTCATTTTATTTCTTCTTTCAAACTCCAATCTTCAATACCAAACACTTATTCTAACTCATCCTTTCCTGCGACCCTGGCGCCAAAGCGCCATATTCTACCGGGTTGAACTACTTCCTGAACACCATCACTTAATATCATTTTCAGGGGTTGCAAAAATAGCTTTTAACTGCCAAGCATCCAAAGAAAAAACCCGGCTCACCTGAACCGGGCCGATAAAATTTTTTTGTTTGTTTTACATAGCAGCCAACTGGACTTTCTGCTGCAATTCCAGGACATTTTCCCGAAATACACTATCCGTGTCCATGAGATCCTTAACCGTCTGGCAAGAATGTATAACAGTTGTATGGTCGCGGCCACCGAAATGCTCTCCGATTGTCTTCAGGGAGTTTTTTGTAAATGCCTTTGCCAGGTACATAGTGATCTGCCTTGCCTGTACGATCTCTCTCTTACGTGTCTTTTGAAGCAACTTGTCGTACGGCACGTCAAAATATTCACATACCATCTTTTGAATGGTATCAATGGTGATCTCTTTGCTTGATGTCCTGATAAAATTACGTAACACTTTCTTTGCAAGATCCAGGTCGATCTCCCTGCGGTTAAGCGAAGATTGTGCCAGCAGTGAAATTAATGTACCTTCCAGTTCACGTACATTACTATTAATATTATAGGCAATATATTTCACTACTTCTTTCGGCATTTCCAATCCATCATTCTTCATCTTCTTTTCCAGGATATCAATCCTTGTTTCATAATCAGGAATCTGCAGGTCAGCGCTCAACCCCCAACGGAAACGGCTCAGCAATCTTTCCTGCACCCCTTCCAGGTCTTTTGGTGACTTATCTGAAGTCAATACCAATTGTTTCCCGGACTGATGAAGATGATTGAATATTGCAAAAAATGCATCCTGTGATTTTTCTGCTTTATTAAAGAACTGAACATCATCAAGTATCAGCACATCAATCAACTGGTAGAAATGAATGAAGTCGTTGATCGCATTATTACGGCTGTGATCCATGAACTGATTGATGAATTTCTCTGAGCTTACATATAATACCACCTTATTTGGATGCAATCTCTTCACCTCATTTCCAATGGCTTGTGCCAGGTGGGTTTTGCCCAATCCCACTCCTCCATATATCACTAACGGGTTAAAGGAATTAGCCCCGGGCTTTTCGGCAACAGCTTTGCCTGCACGACGGGCCACCCGGTTGCAATCTCCTTCTATAAATGCATCAAATGTATAAATGGGATTCAACTGGGGGTCAATCTGCATCTTCTTCAATCCCGGAATAACAAAAGGATTTTTTACCGGATTGGAAATGACCAGCGGGAAATCCATTTCATTATTCGAATAAGTTTTGAAACCCTGACCGCTGACATCCATAGTAAGCGGCTTGTTTTTGTTATTTCCGCTGTCCACCATGATGCGGTATTCAAGATGTGCTTCTTTACCTAATTCACGTTTCAGCGTCTTTGCCAAAAGGTTGACATAATGTTCTTCTATGTATTCGAAAAAAAACTGGCTGGGAACCTGGATGATGAGAACATTGTTTTTTAATGAAACAGGTTTGATCGGTTCAAACCAGGTTTTGTAATGCTGCCACTCAACAATGTCCTTGATGATCTTTAAACAATTGGTCCAAACTTTTTCAGCATTCTTATCCATCTGTTGCCAGCAGTTTATCGGTCTGGTTATCTTTAGTGATTGTAATGATGTCCTTTGATTCGTCCCACAATATCATTAAAAAATCGGACAGGAAGGCGAATATCTACAATTCTTTGATAAAAAAAAATTTTTATTCGGATGTTTTTTGTTTATCCGCAGGAGATCGGAATTTTGAGGTTTTTTGACCAATAAATTTGGAAAAGTCATTGCTCTGTATTAATGAAATGATGTATATTCAGCCTGAACATTTCTACTACAAGATTATCCAACATTTTTTCTTTTATAACAATTGTCAGCAGATCATCTTTATACTTTTTTTCCGGAAAATTATTTTCTCATTTTTCAAAAAAAGGATCAAGCCGGTTTTTTAAATAATTAAACCAAATAACAGTTGTAATCAAATCAAAAAGACCACATATTTTTTTAAAAAAATTTTTAGTACCAACTTTGTGATTATTTCAGGATAAAAACCTGACCCATGCAAAAAGCAATTTCATTAAAACTGTTGCCGTCAGAAGCAACAGATGATACAGACATAAAAAATAAAATTGCACAAACACTTTCTGTAAAAAATACTGCAGTCACCGGCTTCAATATTATCCGGAGATCCATTGACGCAAGAAGTAAAAATGTCTGGATCAATTTATCGGTTAATGCATTTATCAATGAACCTTATCAGTACAGAGAACTGCAACAATTTGAATTTAAGGAAGTATATAATTCAGCGCATAAAGTGGTGATAATAGGCGCTGGCCCTGCCGGGCTTTTTGCCGCTCTAAAGCTCTTAGAATCAGGTATTAAGCCGATCATCCTGGAAAGAGGAAAAGATGTAAGGGCACGCCGGAGAGACCTTGCCGCTTTAAATAAACAAGGCATAGTAAACCCTGAAAGCAATTACTGTTTTGGAGAAGGCGGCGCCGGCACTTACAGTGATGGAAAACTTTATACAAGAAGTTCAAAAAGAGGTAATGTAAACCGCATCCTGGATCTTTTTGTTCATTTTGGAGCTGAAGAAAATATTTTATTTGAATCGCATCCGCATATCGGGACAAACAAACTACCCAACATCATTACTTCAATAAGAAAAAAAATAACTGATTGTGGCGGCGAGATCCATTTTGAAAAAAAGGTGATTGACGTTGTACTCAAAAAAGAAAAAATAACCGGAGTAAAAACAAATGATGCTGTGGTGGATGGCGATGCCGTGATTTTGGCAACCGGGCATTCCGCCAGGGATATTTTTCAGTTGCTTCATTCAAAAAACATTCAAATCGCATTCAAACCTTTTGCTCTCGGCGTCCGGGTGGAGCATCCGCAGTCGCTGATTGATTCTGCTCAGTATCATTGTACCCTGCGAAGTGAATTCCTTCCTCCTGCTTCCTATAGTTTGGTGGAGCAGGTTAATGGTAAAGGTGTATTTTCTTTTTGCATGTGCCCGGGAGGCATCATTGCACCGGCTGCCACAACTCCCGGTGAGATCGTGGTCAACGGCTGGTCGCCATCCAAACGGAACAATCCTTTTGCCAACAGCGGCATTGTTGTCTCTGTTGAAGAAAAAGATGTACAGGCTTATAAAATGCATGGTCCATTGGCAGGAATGTATTTTCAGCAAGAGGTGGAACAAAAAGCATTTGAATATGGCGGTGGAAATACTGTTGCTCCTGCACAGAGACTGATAGATTTTACTCAAAACAAGATCTCATCTTCCTTGCCTGACTGTTCTTATCTGCCCGGAATAAGATCGGTTGCACTTCAGGAAGTGCTGCCATCGTTCATTCATACACGCCTGCAGGCAGCATTTAAAGAATTCGGGAAAAAAATGCCTGCCTGGTACGGTAACCGGGGCTATTTTACCAATGAAGCAGTGGTGGTAGCAACCGAATCAAGAACTTCTTCATCGGTACGGATTCCAAGAAACGAGGAAACGTTTCAGCATCCACAAATAAGAAATTTATACCCATGCGGCGAAGGAGCCGGATATGCAGGCGGGATCGTCAGTGCGGCTATGGATGGAGAAAAAGTTGCAGGAAAAATTGCTGAACTTCTGTTACTTCAATGATCTGCTCAAATTCACTGTTAGATTACGAAGGCAGTTCACCTAATCCATCAACAAAAGCCTGCTGTTAACTAAACTGTTATCTCATTTTCTGCGGCAAGAGAGAAAACAGTTTTATTGTACCCTATCTTTGACCTTCAAATTTTTTCTATGGCAGTTTTAGAAATACGTAACCTTAAAAAATATTTTGCCACCCAAAAAGCTGTGGATGACATCAGCCTTTCCATTGAGGAAGGAATGATCTACGGTTTGCTGGGCCCGAATGGCGCCGGCAAAACCACTTTGATACGGATGATCACCGGTATTTTCTTTCCGGATGAAGGAGAGATATTTCTTGATGGAAAGAAATTCGATCCATTGAATGATACCATCCATATCGGTTATATGCCGGAAGAAAGAGGCTTATATAAAAAAATGAAGATTGGCGAACAGGCTTTATACCTGGCACAGCTAAAAGGGCTCAGCCGTTCCGTTGCTATGGAAAAGATCAAAGAATGGTTTGTAAAACTGGAAATGCAAAGCTGGTGGAATAAAAAAGTGGAAGACCTGAGCAAGGGAATGAGCCAGAAATTACAATTCGTCATTACCGTGCTGCATAACCCTAAACTGATCATCCTTGATGAACCTTTCAGCGGGCTGGACCCCGTAAACAGCAACCTGATCAAAGATGAGATCTATAAGCTGGCCCGGAACGGTTCCACGATAATTTTCAGTACCCACCGAATGGAACAGGTGGAAGAGATCTGTACCAATATTGCCTTAGTGAATAAAGGAAAAAAGATCCTGGACGGAACTGTGAAAGATATAAAACAGGATTTTAAAGAAAATCTTTTCAGTATTGGAGCAGAACACTTCCCGGCCTCTATGAACGGGAATGCCCCATTCGAAACAGTGAGCATCCGGGAGCAACTATCCGTTGTAAGAATCAAAGATGGAAATAAACCAAACGATGTATTGAAATACCTGATACAGCAAGGCGCAACCATCCATTCATTCAATGAAATACTGCCCTCACTGAATGATATTTTCATCCGGCTGGTGGAAGGGACGCCTGCCGCAAGAGAATTTCAAAATATTTCAACTTCACCTAAATCATAAGAAATAAAGAACTATGCGCAAAATCCTTCTTATCATAAAAAGAGAATACCTGACCAGGGTACGTAAAAAGACATTCATCATTACTACGCTTCTTTTTCCTATCCTCTATCTGGGCCTGGTATTTGGCACCGGTTATATTGCCGAAAAGACCCGTGCAAATCTGCATGTAGCCATCATAGACTCATCGGGATATTTTACCAATGCTTTGCTGGAGAAACAAAATATTCAGGATAATTCATCCCTATTGACTCTGGTACAGTTGAAACCAGGAGAAAAAGAATTCAACTATGACTCATCTGGTTTTGATGCCTACCTGGTTATACCACCGTTAGATTGGCAAAAAGGCAATAGCAACATAGACCTTCGTGCAAAAAAATCGTATGGCCCTGAAGCAACTGCATTGGTGGATGCCAAGTTAAACAGGATCTGGGATGAAATCAAAAATGACAGCCTGAAAATTGATGCTGTCAAACAACAGATCATGCAAACAAGCCGGCTGGGGCTACATTTCATAAATATCACTGACCCGAAAGCCAATGCAAAATTTGCCAATGCAATTGGCCTGGCCTGCGGCTTCCTGATTTACTTTATCATTCTGATCTACGGCTCGCAGGTAATGATGGGTGTGATGGAAGAAAAGACAAACCGCATTGCAGAGATCATCGTTTCTTCAGTAAAACCTTTCCAGATGATGTTAGGCAAAATCGTTGGTATTGCCCTTGTGGCTCTGACACAATTTTTATTATGGATCGCATTTATTTTTATCATATACAATATCACTAAAGTGTCCGGCCACAGCGACAGTGTGAACTCCCTGGTCGGGGGCATTCAACAGGTCATGAAAAGTATCAATATTCCAATGATCCTGTTTTGTTTTGCATTTTATTTCCTGGCAGGTTTCTTTTTCTATTCTTCAATTTATGGCGCAGTAGGCAGTGCAGTTAATGAAGATGTTCGGGAAGCACAATCATTGAGTTTTCCGATTACCATGCTCGTTATTATTTCTATAGTCATGATGACCGCTGCGATCAGTGATCCGACCGGACCGATCGCTTTCTGGGGAAGTATTATTCCCTTCAGTTCGCCGATCGTAATGATGGCAAGAATCCCTTATGGCGTTCCGGGCACTGTACCCTGGTGGCAACTTGGATTATCCATGGCGCTTCTCATTGGCGGATTTATTTTCACCACATGGTTTGCCGGAAAAATTTACCGTACCGGAATTCTGATGTATGGCAAAAAACCAACCTGGAAAGAATTGATCAAATGGGCATTCAGAAAAAGCTGAACGATCAAACAAAATTTGTAAGCCACAGGCTGTTTCAAAAAAACAGCCTTGTTTGTATTATGAAAATACGTTTCATTCCATAAGAAGAATCTTTCGTTTACATGCAGCCAACCTTATTTTTTCCCTATACGCTTTATTTTTCCCCCGGTTCCGTATAATATCATGAATACCAATACATCATTTTAACCAAAATATTTTTTTAAAAATAAAAATTATTTCTACCTTTGTTAGTGGACACTAACTAATAATATTTCTGCTATGACAGGTAAAAAAAATATTTCCGCAGGATTTTTAACCATGGGCTTTTTCATGATATATGGCTTTTTGCTCATTTATCTGAGAGATTTTGCCCCCACCGCTACTGAATGGTCAGATTCATACAGCACCGGTAAACACTTTGAAGCCCGGTTAGCTCACGTACATGGTAACTTGTTTGCCTTTTTGAATATAGTGATCGGGTTCCTGCTTCTGCACTTTAAAGACATACTTCCCCATGTCAAAGTTATTTCCCTATTAGCGTTAGCCGGATTATTAATGCCCATCGGGATTTTATCAGAAGTATATCTTGGACTTCCCCCTGTATTGGTACTCATTGGAGCATTATCAATGAGCGTAGCAGTAATTTGGTTAGGAATTAATTTCTATACACTGAAAAAATGATGAAATGGAAAAATTTACTGAAAGGCAAATAGAGATCATGGAGGCAGCAACAGCCCGGATTGATCAACATGGGATACAGAACCTTACAACCAAAAATCTGGCAGCAGACCTTGAACTCTCCGAGCCGGCACTATACAGGCATTTTAAAAGCAAGAATGAAATATTACTTGGTTTGCTCACCTACTTCATCGCAGAGATGAAAACACGCATGGCCGGTGTTCTGTCAGAATCCCATGAAACAGCCGGTGATGAATTGCGCACCTTGTTTTCATCCCAATTGGGAGCATTCACCAGAAAACCAGCTATTGTCAGTGTAATCTTTTCAGAAAGCATTTTTCATTTCAATAAAGAACTAAGTAAAAAAGTTTCGGAAATCATGGACCTGATGCATCAGTTTATCAGCAAAAACATAAGCTCCGGGCAAAATAAAGGACAGTATAACAAATTGATCTCAGCCGGGGTGCTTGCCACTATAATCATTGGTGGCATGAGGCTCACCGTTCTGAAATGGAAAATGTCAGGGCATAAATCGAATCTCGTAAATGACGGTAAAGCAGTATTGGAAGGCGTTTTGAAAATGATTGAAAAAAAATAAAAAATTATTTAACCCCTTTTTAAACCTATCAATACTAAACGAAATGAATATTGGAAAACTACACCCGCTCGGAACCGAAATATCTTCCGTGAATCTTTTCAAAGGTGAAACGGGTACGGTCACTGCCATCCGGCTGAAACTTGATAATACATTACAGGAACATGTTTCAATAATTCCCGCACTGCTTCTGTGTATTCAGGGTAAGGTTATTTATGAAGATGAGAACGGGCAAAAGGCAGAAATGGAGCAGGGAGATTATGTAACGATAAAACCAGGTGTTAAACACCGGCTCTATGCTTCATTGAGTTCTCAATTGATATTACTCAAATAAAAAAATTTTATACAATCATGTTAGTGAATATTCACAAACTTATTCTGATACTGATCATGCTCCAGGTTTCCGGAAGAAACCTGGTTCATGCCCAGGAACCCTGGTCTTTAAAACAATGCCTTGATACGGCACAGGCTTATAACAGGGGGCTGAGGATAGAACGGAATAATATTGCCATCAGCGGACAAAAAGAAAAAGAAGTCAAGGCAAGCCTTTATCCAAAAATAACTGCAAATGCGGATTATAAATATTTCATGGATCTTCCCTATCAACTGATGCCAATGTCCACGTTTAACCCCTCAGCTCCGGCAGGCCAGTTTAAAGAAGCTCAATTTGGAGTTCCTCACAGCATCAATGCTAACCTGCAATTGGTATTGCCTCTATATAATCCGCAACTGAATGGTGCCATTCAAAATTCAAAAGTGGCATCGGAGCTATCTCAATTGCAGTATCAAAAATCACAGGAGCAGGTATTTTATGAAATAACCAACTTATACTACAATGCCCAAATCCTGTATCACCAACTGGCTTTTTTGGACAGCAACTTACTCAATACAGGCAAGCTGTTGAAAAATATGCAACTCCTCCGGGAGCAGTTGCTGGCAAAAGGAACAGACGTAAATAAAGTGATGCTGCAGGCAGAACAACTAAGTACGCAAAAAGAAAATGTACGCAGTAAATACCTGCAGGTAATGAATGTCCTGAAATTGAATATGGGTATTCCTTTAGAAAGGGATATCGAGATTGAAACAGAAATTCATTTTCGCTCAGCAGAAAAATATATCCCCGTTCCTACTCCCGATATGCGGATTATACAGACACAAAACAAATTATTAACAAACGAACTGAATATATTAAATAAATCAAAGAATTTGCCTATACTCAACTTTATTGCCTCCTATGGAACAACTGGCTTCGGATATGATAAAAAGCCAAATACATTTCTGAAGTTTTTCCCGGTTGGATTTGCCGGCATACAGATCTCATACCCGCTGTTTAATGGAACGGTGACACAACGAAAACTCGCACAGAAAAAAATTGAGATTGATAATAATGTTCTTCAATCTGAGATGCTGACCGAGCAAAATAAAATACAGGTTGAAAATGCAACAAGACAACGGGTCGTTGCCGGGAAAACCGTAACAAACACCCGGGACCAGATAGTGCTTGCACAAAATATTTATGAACAAACAATCCTCCAGCAAAAGCAAGGTACTGCAAGCCTTACTGATGTGCTGCTGGCGGATACTGCCCTGCGTGAAGCCCAGCAAAACTATCTCACCGCGGTAATTGATTACCTGAAAGCAGACCTGGAACTGATGAAATTAACTGGAAACATTCCACTGAATAAATAAAATATTATGAAAAAGAAATCAAAGCTTATTACAATGGCGCTTTATCTTATTATTTCGTTAGCAGTAATTGCTGTAATCGTTCTTCGTCTAAAAAGTAATAAGGAGACTGCTCAACAAAAAATATATCATTATAATAAAGAACAGGCCATTACAGTGCAGGCTGATACACTACATCCGGAAGATATCGTTGATGGTCATGTGTACACCGGGACATTTGAACCGAACAGAGAAACAAGAGTCAGTTCAGAGGTGCAGGGAAAAATCAATTCTGTTTTGGCAGACCTTGGAAGCATTGTTACCAGGGGTCAGCCTTTAATGCAACTGGACAATTCATTATTGAAATTGCAACTGCATTCAACTGAGGTGCAGCTTGAAGGTTTGCAGGACGATGTAAACCGTTATACAATACTTACCAAAGCTGATGCCGTACAAGGTGTTCAGCTGGAAAAAGCTGCATTAGGCTATAAAGCAGCTAAAGTTCAAAAAGAAACTTTAGAGGAGCAGATTTCAAAAACGAGTATCAAAGCGCCTTTTAATGGAATTGTGACAGCCAAGTTAAATGATGAAGGAGGGTTTGCTGCACCGGGAGTTCCTTTACTTCAGATTACTGATATCACCATTTTAAAATTCACGGTGAATGTCGCGGAAAACGATTTACACCTGTTTCACCTGAACCAGCAATATGATATATCTGCAGATGTGTACCCCGATATATCCCTTCCGGGTAAAATAATAATGATAGGAAGCAAAGCCAATGCGGGAAACAGTTTTCCGGTGCAATTTCAGGTGAAGAACACAAAAAACCTGGACATAAAATCAGGAATGTTTGGTAAAGTGAATATCAAAGGGAAAGAACCGCTGAAAGGAATAA
>WBZR01002290.1_pt1 | contig 20235 bp, 14 predicted proteins | sample 5204231 | NCBI WGS metagenome assembly WBZR01 (sample SAMN12412403, study PRJNA552823) | activated sludge metagenome | isolation source: activated sludge from anammox sidestream of wastewater treatment plant... | place: USA: Virginia | collected 2017-08 | reverse complement strand
GCCCGTTCATGTGCACCAGCGAGAGGTTGTCCAGGTGTTCATGGCCAGTGAACCCCCGTCGCGTGGTTGCGGTGATCACGTTCCAGTCCGCGGCGAGCGGCTGGTCCTGCCAAGCGCTACCGCGCCGGCTGCCGAAGGCGGCAAAACTCAGCTGGCTGAGCAGCGCGCCGCCGGCATCCATGACCGCGGTGGCCGAGCCCAGGTGGTCGCCGGTCACGTAGTAGGTGGCACTCGCCGGGCTCCCCGTGCTCTTGCGGATGTGCAGGGCCATCGAGCCCGCACCGGCGGGGATGTAGTGCTTCCACTCGGTCACCGAACCGCGGGTCACCTTCTCCATCACCCCGCCCAGGTACAGTGTGGTCTCCGTGGTGCTGGCGGAGTACACCGCCACCTGCTTCCAGCGGCTGCGTCCCGGCGTATAGGCAAACTGGCTGGACGCGCCGTCCTGGTTGAGTACCAGCGGCAGGTCGTAGGAACTCCAGCTGATCGCACTGCCCACGCGGCTGGTCATGTTGCCATTGGCGTCATAGGCATAGTCGTCCGACAGGCAGGAGCAGCCGCAATCGTGCAGCACCGCGCTCACCGCATGCGGGTGTGCGCCATTACTGTACTGGTAGCTGTAGGAACCTCCGCCCTCCACCCGGCTGGCGATGTTGCCGTAGGCGTCGTAGCTGAGGTTGAGGTTCTGCACCCCGGCACGCCGGGAGTAATCGAGCCGCCCGAGGGTGTCGTAGAAGAACTCCTCGGTCAGCGCGCCCTGGGTATGGTCGGTGCGGCTCTTCAGATTGCCGCCGGCATCCCAGGTGAAGGACAGGTCCTGGCGCAGCGTGCTGCCCACGCTCGCCGTGCGACTCTCCAGCAACCCGGTCAGCGGATCATAGCTGCTGAGCACGCTGATCGCCGGGCTGGCGCTACCGAGCGTCTCATCGAGCGCCTGGCCACGGGCATCCATGGTGTTCAGTTGCCAGAACACCGTGGCCGGGTTGTCGTAGTCGGACACCCGATCGAGCAGGCCGTGGTCGTAGCCGTAGCGCACGCGCAGCGGCGCACCGGTGCTCGCCGGATACGTCAGCGAGTCCACAAGCCCTGCACTGTTGTAGTCACGGTTGATCACGTAGGGCCCGCCATCGGCCGTGATCGTGGTCTGCACCAGACGGCCGGCCGAGTCGTAATCATATGCCTCCGCGTAACCACCCGGGCCACTGACCTGCGCCAGCCGCCCGATCTCGTACTGCCCTGCCTGTGTGCCCCAGGTCCAGGTGGTGGTGCCCTCGGGCTCCACGCGGGTCAGGGGACGGCCCAGCAGGTCGTAGGTCACCTGCAGCGTCTGTCCCCGGGCGTTGGTCTGGCTCGTCAATTCGCCAAGCGAGTTGGGCACATAGCTCCAACTGCCCCGGTCAACATGAGCCATGGCCACCAAGTGGCCGTTCAGGTCATAAGTCCAGCTGCTCAGCAGGCCGGCATCGTCGATCGAGGTCAGCTGGCCCAAGGGACTGTAGCCGTAATTCACGGTCCGCCCGGGTGCGGGCTCGACCACACGACGCAACTGGCCGAGTACATCGACATAGCGTTCCGTGCTGTGCTGCAGGGTATCGGTTGTCGTTACCCTGCGCCCGGCATAACTGACAAGACTCTGGCGATCCAGCGTACCCGAGCCATCGTATAGCGCGCCGACGGTGACCCGCCCGAGCAAGTCATAACCGTAGCTGCGGTAGCCCGCCTCCAGTGCCGTCATTGGCAGGTGCTCCCGCTGGAGGCGGCCTTTCGCATCGTAGACCCGACGCACGACCGAAAATGCGCCACCGGCGAGCTGGCTCTCCAGGACCCGGGGGCGGTCGAAGCCGTCGTAGGCGATCCGATCGGTACGGATCGTGCTGCCACCGCTGGCACGTTGCGTCATCTGTTGCTGCCAGCGGATGTCAGCCGCCGCGGTGCCGCAGTAGTTGTTGGCGGCTTGACAGCTGAGGAGGTCGATTTCGGTTGCCGTGCCGTCCGGGCGACTCTGCACGTCAGGGCGTCCGAAAGCATCATAGGTCTGGCTGGTCGTCAGTCCGTTCGGGTCAGTGGCCGATACCGGAAGGCCGAAGTCGTAGTTGTTGACGATCTGTGTCGGCTGGCCGAGGGCGTTGGTCATGGCTTCGGGGAGCTGGCAGCGTGCACCATGACCACGGGTGCCCGTCCGTGCTGCCATCGCTGAGCCATCCGGGTTGCGGCCGGTGACTGTCTGGCTGCTGATGTTGCCGCACAGATCATAGCCATAGCTCGTGGCCACCCGCAGAGTAGAGCTGTCAGGCTCGGCGATCACCTCGCCGATAAGGCAACGCCCGTAATCGAGATCCTTGATGGTCCTCTCCGTCAAACGGCTGCTCGAGCTGCTGTCGGGCAGCGTGCGGGTCACGGTGGTGCGTCCCGGGCGCCCGACACACCAGTTGCTGCCACTGGTCTGATTGACGAACTGCGAGTGGCTGGTGACCGTGGTGAACTGCTGGCCATACCAGGGTGAAGCCGGGTCCTGATCAATGGTCTCGACTGTGACACTGCTCGGTGTGCCGTAGTTGGTATCGCTCAGACTCGTGGTAGTGACCTGTCGCGTGACCAGCGTGCCGTTGCTGGCGCCGCCCACTTCATACTGCTCGGCCGTCGAATGGGACACATAGGGCAGGAATGCCGCATTGGCGCCCGAGCCGAAGCTGAGCACCGCCCAGTCGTTGGCGCCCACTTCGGCCTTGCGGATCAGCGTGCCATCCGACTGGCGCCACTCCTGGCGCGACACCATGCCGGTGTAGGGGAAGTCCCGCCTGAAATACCGGTGGCTTACCGTGCCGTCTCGACTGTCGGTCACCTGCCGGTGTCCGAAACCGGCAAAGCCGCGCCCCTGCAGATGCAGCCAGGCGCCATCATAGGCGTAGCTCTGCACGTAGTTCCCGCCTGTGCCGTCGCTGGCCGTCACCGTGCTGACCACTTGCATGGGGCCGCGCGCGTTTCGGTACGGAAAGGTCGCGCCGGTCGCAAATGGCTGGTACTGGGCCGAGTACTGCGGCTGGTAGGCCACGCCGAAGCCGTCGGTGAAGGAAGTGGCCAGGTCGGCACGCTGCCCGGCACCTGCGTGCAGGCGGATTCCGACTACATGGCTTGCATCGTCCGCATAGATCCAGTCGGCCAGCCCGTCATGATCGAGATCCGTCAGTTTCAGGTGGCTGATCGCCGCAGTATCAGGGATACCGAGGCTCTGAAGTGCGGCAAAGCCGGTGCCGGTGGAACGGGCGTACTGGTAGGTCCCGCCGCTGCTGATGATGAGATCATCGAGGCCGTCGCCGTCCACATCGGCGATACGTTCCTGACCGCCCACACCGGCCGGAATACTCGTCGTCACTCGCGCCATGTTGCCGTCGCCTGTTGCCAGCAGAATGGACCACACATTAGGCGCATCCTCGGCAATGACGACTACATCGGTCAGATCGTCGCCATTGACATCTGCCAACAGGGGGTGATGGACAAACAACCCAGACAGGAACGGATTGGCAATGGCCTCCACAAACGTCGCTCCGTTGCAGATGAGAATCTGCCAGGCATCAATCGTCGTATATGAACCGAGCCCATCCAGATCGACGAAATATCTAAAGTGAGCCAACAGATCCGCTCGGCCATCTCCGTTGAAATCAGCAAAGCGTACTGACGAATAGTAAGCTGTCGTTGCGGGAGCAAACGCATCAGGGGCCAAAATGGTATTTGGGCCTGGTGAACTCCACATGGTTTCTGCGCTGCTGAAGTGGCCAGCCCCATCATTGCGCATGCCAACGAGGCTGCTGCCGCTCTTGTAGATCAGATCTGGCCGACCGTCACCGCTATAGTCGGCCACCCAGGCATTGCCATCAGCACCCGTCGCCGGCAATGCCGAACCGCCGGGGCCGATGCTGTCCAGCGCGGTAAATTCGACGCCCGAACTTTTCAGTAAGCGCCAGTCCCCCCCGTTGGGGATCAGCAGATCCATGCGCCCGTCGCCGTCGAAATCCAGTGGCAGCGCACTCTGGTAGTTCACCGAACTGGCCCCGGTATCAAGCGCTTCGCTGGAGTAGCCACCGGCACCATCGGCCACCGTCACCATGAAGCGGTTGGTGCCGGTGTCGGGGTAGACGAGGTCATCGATGCCATCACCGGTGGTATCGATTGGCATTGCCGCGGCCATCGTGTCCAGGGTGATGCTGGTCTGTGGCGCCGACCAGCCGGCGGCACCGTCCTGATAGGCAAAGGTTGTTGGTGGCAGGCAATCACTGCCGGCGCATTCGGTCACCGAGACCAGGCGGCTGCGCCCCGTGGTCGGGGCAGTCTCCCAGGCGAGATCATAGCTGCGCAAAACCGCAGCGCCGTACTGACGGATGTCGATACGGTCGAGCCGCTTGGACTCCAGCCAGGGGTAACCGGCAGCATAGCCGCTCAACACATCCGGGCGGTTGGCTGCTTCGTAGGCGAAGTCGACCTGGTAGTACGGCCCACCCCCTGCCGCGGTGAGCGGATACTCGATGCGAGCAATGCGGTAAGTGCCATTGCCGCTGTCTTCCGTGTACACGAACTTCACGGTGTTGCCCGTGGTGGGGCCGCCGGCGCGGTCGCGAATCGCGTTGAGCGCCCAGCTCGCTACCGTAGTGCCGCTGCCGCCACCGGCTTCGATGCGCGAGTCCTCCGTGTTGCCGTATTCGTAGATCAGGCCATCGCGGGTCTCCACCTGGAACCAGGCCGGTCCGCTGCCCTGCGTGCCTCTCGAGGTTATGCGCGCGAAGCGCTCGATCTCCGTCCGGTAAGTTGTCCCGTCGGCTCCGTAGGTGGATCCGCTGGCTTGCCGCAGCCGCTGCCCGTCGAGACAGAATCGGTCCTGGGCGGACAACTCCACGGGTCCGGGTGCCCCGGCGTCCTGCGCCCAGGTACGCGGACAGCGCGTAATGGCCGACAATCCCGCCAACCCCCACCCGACACCGAGCCGCCCATTGCCCGAGCGGCTGTGGTAAACGAGGGCCAGCTGTGGACCGACGCCGGCTACACCCGGCGGTGACCAGAGGCTCAGCGTATAGCTCGCCGCCCCGCTGTCATCAACCGCGAAGCGGCCCGGCGTGCGCCCAACCGCCGCATCGGCTCGCCCTCCGACAATCAGCAGCACGAGTATGAAGCCCAGCACACGAACTGGCTTCGTGACCGAGTACCCGGCTCGCCATTGCCCCGGATGTTGACGACGAAAAAGAGCCCACAGGTCTGAAGGCCAATGAAACGCAGATTGAACGAGAGGCATGCGATGCACCTCCCACTGGCTGCTGTTGTTCTGCACTCCTGTCGCTGCTTGCGTAAACCCCAATGACACGACAGAAGCGAGCCGAGGCTACCCCCCCCCCGATCAATCTGTCAACCCATCTTCTCAAGAAGCGAATCGATGCCGATGCGCGCGTTGACACCTCATCATCGGCGATCTAGTGTCCCGACAAACACAACGACCTGTGACGTTCGACCATCGCCGTGAATGCACCACAACGGAGGTCATACCCATGAACAGGCTGACAACACCACTCTCACTGGCCATGCTGGTCCTTGGCTCGGTCATTGCCACTCCGGCCCGCGCCGAACCCGGGCACTGCCTGTACAAGCAGTTCGCACCCAAGCTGCGGGTCTGGTATCCCGTTTGCCAGATGCCCGCCGCATCCAAGGCCGACTGCGAAGGCATCATCTCCGCCAATCGGGTGCAGGTGCAGTTCGGTGAAGGTGAATGCAGCACACGCAACGTAACGGCGACCTGTGAGGTCGGCGGGCGGCGCATCTTCTTCTATCAGGGTCGCAGCGCTGACCTCAAACGCGGCTGCGAGCAGTACCTGCACGGAGCCTTCCGCAGCGCACGCACCTCGCAGGATTGAACGATGGGTAGCGGTGGCGGGATGGCCGCAGCAACCGCCGCAGGGAACAACGTCGCCTGCATTCACTTTGGCGACCGCCAGTTCCAGCTCGGTGAACGCCTTGCGCGCGGGGCTCGTGCGGCGCAGTCACTCGCCGCCGCCGGGATCGGCCGCGGCGACGTGGTGGCCCTCGTCCTGCACAACGAGCCAACGTTCCTCGAAGCCCTCACCTGCCTGCGCTGCCTCGATGCCGTGCTCGTGCTCGTGCCCTGGCATCTGACGGTTGCGGAGCTGCAGCAGGTCTTCGCCGCCGTCAAACCCCGCCTCGTCATCATGCACTCGCATCTCGCCGCGCGGGTGCGCCCGGCGGCGGCGGATCTGCCGGACGCGTGCTTTGCCGTCGTGGAAACACCGGCCGAAACGCTGCAGGCTTTTGATCTCGCCACCCCCGCCGCTCTGCCGCCACGCGCCGACACCTGGCTCTGGCAGGACCTGGTCGAGCACGGCGGCCGAGGCCTGCCCATGCCGGCGCAAACGCTACGGGCCATCGCCCTCAGCTCCGGCTCAACGGGACGGCCGAAGATTATCCGGCGCGACGGGGTGCAGCGCTGGCGCCAGTGGGCAGACCACTGCACACGGGCATGGCCGGCAATCCGCCGCTCGATCGTCACGGCACCGCTGTACCATACTGGCCAGTACGGGGTGTTCAGCCAGGCCTGCCAGACCGGTGCGGACCTGGTGATCCTGCCGCGCTTCGAACCCGAGGTGTTCCTGCAGGCCGTCGAGCGCCACCGCGCCAATCACGCCTATCTCAGCCCGCCGATGTTCGTGCAACTGCTCCGCCTGCCCGCAGCGGTCAGGCAGCGTTACGATCTGGGCTCGCTCGACTACCTCGTGCAGACCGGGGCACCGTGTGCACCGGCAATCAAGCAGGAAATGATCGACTGGCTGGGCCCCATCATCTGGGAGGTCTATGGCGCCAGCGAGTGCAGCCTGATATCAGCCTGCTCCAGCCCGGAGTGGCTGCACCGCCCGGGCACCGTGGGCAGACCGATGCGCCGCATTGTCATCATCGGCGATAGCGGTGAGCCCTGCCCGACAGGAGAAGTCGGCGAGATTTTTGTCGATATCTCCGACATGCCCGGACTGCGCTACCAGAATGCGCAGGTACGCCACTGCCGGGTCGGGACCACCGACTTCGTGTCGATGGGCGACCGCGGCCATTGTGATGCTGATGGCTACCTGTACCTCGCTGGGCGGGTCGATGAGGTGATCAACAACGGGCGTCTGAAGGTGTATCCGGAAGAGATCGAACAGGCGATCCTCGCCCACCCGGCGATCGAGGACTGCGTGGTCTTCCCGCTCCCGGATCCATTGAGCTTCCAGGCGATCGGAGCCGCCGTTACGGTGACCGCAGGCCTCGAGTGCACGGAAGATAGTCTGCGCACCTGGCTTGCCGGCCGGATCTCGGAACACAAGCTGCCCGCGCGTGTCTGGTTCCAGAGCCAGCCGCTCAGGACCGGTACCGGAAAGGTCAACCGCCAGGCGCTCGCGGAGCGGTTGCTTGCGGTCTCGAGAATAACGGAGGGGTGAGGCGAACGACGCAGTGGCCACCAGGTCGCCGCGGACGGGCCAATCCGGACTAAACCGCCGCCTGTAGCGCTGGATCGTCCGATCACGAAACCACTGCGGTCTCGGCGTCCGTCAGTGCAGGAATACGGAGAGTTTCCACAGGCTCGACACAACCGCGGCCGCAAATGCGGCCGCCAACGCGTCATCGAGCATAATTCCCAGGCCCCCGGGGATTCTGTGATCCGCCTCGCGGATCGGCCAGGGCTTCCAGATGTCCATCACGCGGAAGGCCAGGAATGCCAGGCCGCTCCACAAGGCGGCGCGCGGCACCGCCGCCAGGGTGGCCCACATCGCCACCACCTCGTCGAGCACGATCCCCGGGTGATCGTGCACCCCCAGCCGCCGGGCGCTCAGCCCGCAGAGCCACACGCCCAATACAAAGCCGACGGCGGCAATCCCCAGGTGCAGCGCCAGGTCCAGTGGCGGCAGCACCCAGTACAGCAGCACCGCCAGCAGGGAACCCCAGGTCCCCGGCGCCAGCGGCAGCAGACCCGCGCCGAGGCCGAAGGGCAGCCAGTGCAGCGGCCTGCTCAGGACTTCGCGTCGCAGGGATTGGCGGGTGGCGAACTGCATGGTGCGTCCGGCAAGGTACAGCGGTGGCGGAATACGCCCGAGGCTACGGGCAACGCCGCTCGAAGGGAAGCGGATTGCGCAATAGCCGGGGAAGCCCGGCCGCGCGGGACAAATCAGCGCTTCCCTAGTTCTCGCTCTGCGCCTGGATCCGCCCTGCCCGGATCGCCTTGATGAAAGCACGGTAGTCGCGCTGGTTCTGGGAGCCATACTCGCATGCGAACCTGCCGATTGCATCGTCAAAGGCGCGCCCCGAACCCATGTACCCGGCCATCATGGCCGCGTCACCGGAGCGGGCATGCGCGCGCGCCAGGGCATGCGCACACATGGTTGCATACTGCCGCAGCGTCCGCGAATCCCAGTCGTCAATGACTGCCGATATCTTCATGTCACGCAACTGGCGGACGTAGACATCGCGGCCATTCCTGGCGCGAGCCCAGCCGAGGAAGACATCGGTCGCCGCCTGCATGATGCGCTGGCCGACAACCACTCGCTGGCCATGGTTGGCATGCAGGCTCTTGCCGGCATAGGGCTCGAGCACCGAGGCGCGCGCCTCCTTCACCTGCAGGAACAGCGGGTCGTCGTCAGCCGCCATGAACAGGCCGATGGTGCAGTAGGTGCCGACGCTCCCCACGCCGACGACCTTCGCCGCCAGGTCGCAGAAGCGGAACCGGTCGAACAGCATACGGACGTGCTCGGGCAGGCTCTTGCGATAAGAGGCAATGGCCCTTGCGTACCCTGATTCGAGGCCAGGAGCCAGGTCCCGGCCCGGATGGAAGATCAACGGCGGCTCATCCTTGATCCTGGGCCGTCCGCCGGTCTCGGCAACGAGCTTCGGATACAGGTGGTCGTGCGCCGTCTTGCGCTGCTCGGCTGCAATCCGCTTCGCCAGCCGCCTGCGGAGCTGCTTGCGGGCAGCCGGGTCGGACGCATGCTCTTCAAGTGCCTGAAGGTCGATCCGGTCGTACCAGACCTCGAGTGTACGCATCGATGCGTACCCGGCCATCCGCTCGCGGTATTCGCGGACCAGACCGGTCGCCGCGCGGGCCGCATCGCTTTCCGGCAGGTCCAGGTGCCGTGCCGCGATCACGACGCTTGCGGCAAGCCGCTTCAGATCCCACTCGAACGGAGCGGGCAGCGTCTCGTCGAGGTCATTGATGTCGAAGACCAGATTGCGCTCGGGCGTGGCAAATCCGCCGAAGTTCATCAGGTGCGCATCGCCGCAGGCCTGCACGCGCAGGCCGCTCGTCGGGGTCCTGGCGAGATCCGCGGCCATCAATGCCGCCGCACCACGGTAGAACGCGAACGGTGATGCCGACATCCGCCCGAACCGGACGGGGATCAGCGCCGGCAAACGACCGGCATTGGACTGGACCAGCAGCTCGATCGGATCGTGGCGGCTCCTGGCTGGCTTCCATTGCGCATGGGATGCACGCGGCACCTTGCCACGCAGCGCCCGCCCCCTGGCGCTGCGCTCGTCGGCGGTCAGGCTGCGCATGCGCTTCCCGACCGAACACCGACGCATGCCATCTGGCACAGGTTGCGGATCCTGAAGGGGTCGAGGAGCACCTGTCCGGCTACTTGACCGTATAACCCTTCGACTCGAGGCAGGCGCCGAAGCCCTTCCTGAAGAGATCCAGCTGCTGCTGTTGTGCTGCCTGCTGCTGCTGCGCCGCCTGCTGTTGCTGCTGCGTTGCCTGCTGGGCCGCCTGCTGCTGGTTCTTCCGGCTCTGGTGGCCACCGGCCACTACACCCGCGGTAGCGCCGATTGCCGCACCCTTGCCGGCGTCGTCACTCGCCACCTCGCCGATGATCGCACCCGCTGCCGCACCCCGGGCTGCTCCGCGCAGCCGCGATCCATCCGCCGCGGGAGCCTGCTGGGCTGGCTGCGCCGCAGTCGCTGCTGGTGCCGGTGCAGGCGCCATGGGGTCCACGCCCGTCTGGCCCTTCGACCAGGCGTAGCACTCACCCTCGTCCTGGGCCTGCTTCTGTGCGTTCTGGCCTTTCGCGGGGAATACGACCATGCCGAGCGATGTGGACAGCGGCTTGGACGGCGGTGGCGTCGCCGCCGGAGCCTGCGCCATCGCCTGCGCGCCCGCCACGCAGAGCGCCGCGCCTGCCAGGAATCGACTGATGCTGCTCATATCCTGTCTCCGGATGGTCTTCATTTCCGCACCTCGACCGTCACCTTCGGAATATGACCGCTGAACTTCGACGCCTGCTCCGCACCGATGGACTCGACGACCGGTGTGCCGAGGTCGATGCCGACATCGGCCGTTTCGTCCGCCGAGAACAGCCCGCCCTCGGTATGCTCGATGCGTCCCTCGGCGACCTTGTCGCCATTGACGTAGAGCGTGCCCACGCCGCCCTTGCCGGGACCGCCGCCGTCATAGGCGAAGTCGAACTTCAAGGTCGCCTTGCCCGGCGCCAGCGGCTTGCTCGACACGATGCTGGTCTGCTGCAGCCCGAGGAAGTTGTAGGCGTAGCCCGGCACGCCATCCTTGACGTACAGCGACCAGCCACCGAAGCGGCCACCCTGCGCCAGGATCGTGCCATTGGCGGCGCCCTGCGGAACCTCGATTTCCGCGGTGATGGTCTTCGAGCGGTTCTTCACGTTGATGAACACGCCTTCCATCATGCCCGTCATCCCCTCGGCCAGCGTCATGGACGTACGTCCAGCCATCAGGTCGGGCCGCCCCACCGTGGCAGCATCGAGCCGCTCGAACACGCGGTCATCCATGGGCAGCACGTGGTACTGCTCGGCCTGCTGCAGGTAGATGGTCTGGAGTTCCGCCAGCTTCTGCGGGTTCTTCGCTGCGAGGTCGTTCGCCAGGCTGAAGTCCGAGCGCGTGTCGTACAACTGCCACGCGGAGTTGTCCTCGAGCGTCCGGCGCGGCTTGGTTTCCCAGGGCGACTTGTGGATCGTGCGCGCGAACCAGCCATCGTGGTAGATGGCGCGGTTGCCGGCAATCTCGAAGTACTGCGTGCTGTGGCGATCCTTCGCCCTGGCGTCGTCGAAGGTGTAAACGAAACTGGTCCCTTCCATCGGGATCTGCGGCGTGCCATCGACCACCTTCGGCTCCGGCAGGCCGATCGCCTCGAGGATCGTCGGCGCAACGTCGATCACGTGGCTGAACTGCGTGCGGACGCCGTTCCTGGCCTTGATGCCCTTCGGCCAGGAGACGACCATGCCGTTGCGCGTGCCGCCGAAATCGGATGGCACCTGCTTCATCCAGCCGAACGGCGCGTCCAGTGCCACGGCCCAGCCGGCCGCCATATGCGGGTAGGTCTGCGGCCCGCCCCACTGGTCGATCTTCGTGAGCATGCCCTGCACGGTCTCGGACACGCCGTTGAAGTACGTGTACTCGTTGAACAGGCCGTTCTGGCCGCCTTCGCCGCTGGTGCCGTTGTCACCGGCGATGTAGACGACGAGTGTGTTGTCGGCCTGGCCCACTTCCTTGAAGGCATCGAGCATGCGGCCGATTTCGTAGTCGGTGTACTCGGCGAATGCCGCAAAGACTTCCGCCTGGTGCGCGAACAGGCGCTTCTCGTCGGCGGAAAGGCTGTCCCAGTCCCTGATCGCCGGCGGTTTCGGCGCGAGCTTCGTGCCCTTCGGCACGACGCCCAGCCTGATCTGCCGCGCCAGCGACTCCTCGCGCAGCTTGTCCCAGCCCTGGTCGAACTTGCCCTTCCAGCGCGCAATCCACTCCTGCGGCACATGGTGCGGGGCGTGCGTGGCGCCTGGAGCGAAATAGACAAAGGCCGGCTTCTGGGGCGTGAGCGCCTTCTGGTACTTGATCCAGGCGACAGCCTTGTCCGTCATGTCAGCCATGAAGTGGTAGTTGGGATCCTTCGGCAGTTCGACGACGGCCGTGCCGTCGTACAGGAACGGCGCCCACTGGTTGGTTTCGCCACCGATGAAACCATAGAACTTGTCGAACCCCTGGCGCGTCGGCCAGCGGTCGAACGGTCCAGCAATGCTGGCCTCCCAGGCCGCCGTTTCGTGCCACTTGCCGAAGGCCGCCGTGCTGTAGCCGTTGAGCCGCAGCATCTCGGCCAGCGGCGCCGTGGCATTGGGAATCTGCCCGGTCGAACCCGGCATGCCCGTCGCCATCTCGGTGATGAAGCCCATGTTCACCGTATGGTGGTTGCGCCCGGACTTCAGCGCCGCACGGGTCGGCGAGCACAGCGCCGTGGTGTGGAAGTTGTTGTAGCGCAGGCCACCCTCGGCCAGGCTGTCCAGCGTCGGCATCGACACCGGGCCGCCGAACGTGCTCGGCACGCCGAAGCCCATGTCATCGATCAGGACGATCACGACATTGGGCGCGCCCTCCGGCGCCTTGACCTCGAAGCGCGCTGGCATCGGCACCTTGCGGGCGTCGATCTCCATGTTGAGGGGGCGTGCGGGTTCCGGGATCGGCAGGATGCTGCGATCGAGAGCGGCATCGCTGGCGGCCGCGGCAGCCGATGCCGCCGCCAGGATGGCCAGTACGGCCGTTGCCGCGAGCCGGGCTGTGCGAATTGTGCGAAACATGGGTTCCCCCCTGGTTTGGGCGAAGCGAAAACCTGGTCTGGTGTGGGCAGCCACAATTGCAGGTTCCCCGATCATCATCGGAACCGCCACAGGGCGCTCTGCATAGTTAGTCATGCCGGCACCTCACTTGGGAAAGAGCAGCGTCAGCTGCAGCCGGTAGCCCCAGTCATCGGGGCCGTTGTCAGGCGCATCGGCCCAGTACCTTGCGCCGACCGTGAACTGCATGATCTGGGGACCGATCTTGAACAACTGCCCGACCTGGAAGATCAGGGGCACGCTCCACTGGTCATTCTCCCAGTCGTAGGTGGACTCCATGTTCATGCCGATGGTCGTATGCGTCCGGACCGTCGTATAGCTCAGGAATGGCTGCAGGAACGTGGCGTTGATGTCGTCGCGCTCGTCCTTGCCGGCCACCGACCAGATGTGGTTGGCCAGCAGGCCGACGGTCCACGGCCCGGTCTGCTTCAGGGCCACGGCCGTCGGCCCTATGCCCCATTTCTCGGCGCCGAGTACGTCCTCGGTTGCGGTCGGCAGGTACAGGACCGGCCCGGCGCCCCAGACCCACCCTCCCGCGGTCGGGGCCTTCGGCGAGAAGAACAAGCTGGCGGTGATATCGCCGAGGCCGGACTCGTTGCGTGCGGCGGCCGGGAAATCATTCTGGTCCACGAGCGGGACGATGGTCCGCGAGATCAGGTTCCAGTCGTCGTTCAGCGAAAACGGGATCACCGGTTGCACGTTCAGCCGGTTGACCTCGGCGCCATCATTGGCGTCACCGTATTCATCATGGTTGTACTGCATCGGCACGCTGATGAGCGAGGCAATCGGATTCGCCAGCTTCTTGGCCAGCTCCGCCGCCTGTTCATCCTGGGCGCTGGCTGCAACCGGCATCAACAGGGCACTGGCTGCCAGTGCAGGCATCCAGCTACGACAGCTCAACATGGTTTCATCCTTGCGCAGCTCGAAAAAACGACACGATCGCAACGCCAGCGGGCCGCTCCGCAAGGATGATGGTGAACCGCCCTGCCGGCCGCGTGCGCAAACTTAAACCGCAGGGCATCGCCAGTCCAGCACCAGCCTGCATCAGTCCGCTTCCAGGCCTCCGGCGCTGGAATCAATCCAGACCGAACACCTACGAAAAATGACGGAAGGTCCGGTCCCGGAAGCGGAACGCCTCGCCGTCGAGCGTCCAGCGCAGGCCGGCGCGGCGGCGCACCGTGCCGATGCGCGTCACCGGCAGCGCCCAGCGGCCGGTGAGGCGCGCGAGCTGCGCTTCCCGGGCCGTGGGCACGGTGAACAGCAACTCGTAGTCATCGCCACCGGAGAGCGCCATTTCGCGTGCGGCCTCGATGCCCACGGCCGCCCGCAGCGGTCGCGACAGCGGCAGGCTGCCGGCATCGAGGTCGGCGCCGCAGGCGCTCGCGCGCATCAGCTTGCCGAGGTCGTCATGCAGGCCGTCGGAGACATCCATCATCGCCGAGGCGATACCGGCCAGCGCCGCGCCTTCGCGCAGCCGCGGCACCGGGTAGAGGAACCGCTGGCGCAGTACGCGACTGCCGTCCCGCCTGGCGAGCAGCAGGCGACCGGCGACCGCGTCGCCCGGATGGCCGGTGACCCAGATGCCATCGCCAGGCCTCGCACCACTGCGGGTGATGCCAGTACCCCGGCGCAGCCGGCCCTGCACGGTCACCGTGGCACCCGCCGGCCCGCGCACCGTGTCGCCGCCGATGAGCACGATGCCTGCGGCCCGCGCCAGGGCGAAGAAGCCGGCGGCGAACTCGCGCAGCCAGGCCGCACGGGCCCGCGGCAGGCTCAAAGCCAGCGAGGCCCACAGCGGTGTCGCGCCCATGGCGGCGAGGTCGCTGAGGTTCACGGCGAGGCAGCGGTGGCCGATGGCCCGCGGCGGCGTGCCACGCGGGTAATGCACGCCCTCGAAGATCGCATCGGTGGCGGTGACCAGGTCATGGCCGGCGGGCAGGCGCGTCACGGCGGCATCGTCGCCGATGCCGAGGATCACGCCGCGACGCGCGGGCAGCGGCCGCGCGAAGTAGCGCTCGATCAGCGTCGCCTCGTCGAGGACCGGGCGCCGCGCGGCCATGGCTCAGCCGCCGGCGGGCGGACGCAGCCGGCGGACCATGCCGTCGAGCACCGCGTTGACGTAGCGGAATCCATCCTGCGCACCGAACTCCTTGGCGAGTTCGATGGCCTCGTCGATGACCACGCGCTCCGGCACGTCGGGATGGTCGCGCAGCTCCGTCAGGCCGATCCAGAGCACGGCCCGCTCCACCGGATCGAGCTGGTTCACCGGCCGGTCGGCGGCCGCGGCGATCAGCTCGTCCAGCCCCGGGCCGGCGGGGACGATCTCTTCGACCAGCATGTTGAAGTACGCCGCATCGATGCCGCGGAATTCCTTGGTGACGCTGAACTGGGCGATGAGTTCAGCGGCAGCATGCCCGGCGAGCTGGTGCTGGTACAGCGCCTGCAGGACGAGGCGACGCGCGCCGTGGCGACCACGAGCCATGGGAACCGCCCGCCGGTCAGGGAGCGATCTGCCGCAGCAGGCTCACCATCTCGATGGCGGCCAGCGCAGCATCCGCGCCCTTGTTGCCGTGCTTGACGCCGGAACGCTCCACGGCCTGGTCCACGGTGTCGCAGGTCAGGACCCCGAAGCCGACCGGCAGGTCGAACTCCAGGCTGACGCGGGCCAGGCCCGCGGCGCACTCGCCGCAGACATAGTCGAAGTGCGGAGTCGCGCCACGGATCACCGCACCCAGCGCCACCAGGCCATCGTACTGCCGGGTGCGCGCCAGCTTCTTCGCGGCCAGCGGCAGTTCATAGGCCCCCGGGACGCGCACCATGTCGATGGCGGTATCGGGAATGCCGTGGCGCCTGAGGGCGTCCAGCGCACCACGCACCAGGTCCTCGACGATGCGGTCGTTGAAGCGAGCTGCAAGGATGCAGAACTTCGCGTCGCGGACGTTGAGCTGGCCTTCGAGTGTGCGCATGGCGACCTTAAAGAACGCGGTGGCCGGCCTCAGGCCGGATCGTCCACGTACTCTACTACTTCCAGCCCGAAGCCGGAAATCGCGTGCATCTGCTTCGGCGCGCTCAGCACCCGCATGCGGGTCACGCCGAGGTCGCGCAGGATCTGCGCGCCGGTGCCGAAGGTGCGCAGCACCGCGACCCGCTCCCGCCGCGGTGCCTCGGTCGCCTGCGGCTGCGCCAGGGCGCGCACCGCCGCCACCAGCTGGCGCGGCGTCTCCGGGTAGCGCAGCAGCACCACGACCCCGGCGCCCGCGGCGACGATGCGCCGCATGGCCGAGCGCAGCGGCCAGCCGAGCTGCGGGCCCTGCACGCCGATGACGTCGCCGAGCGTGTCCTGGACGTGGACGCGCACCAGCGGCACCTGGCCCCCGGAGATGTCGCCGTGAACCAGCGCGAGGTGCACGTTGCGGTTGACGTGGTCCTCGTAGGAGTACAGGCGGAACGGCCCCATCTCGGTGTCCACCGGATGCTCGCCGATGCGCTCCACCGACACTTCGTGCTGCAGGCGGAAGCGGATCAGGTCGGCGATGCTGCCGATGCGCAGCCCGTGCTGGCGCGCGAACTCCTCGAGCTGCGGCCGGCGCGCCATGGTGCCGTCCTCGTTGAGGATCTCGACAATGACGGCCGCCGGTTCCAGGCCCGCCAGCCGCGCCAGGTCGCAGCCCGCCTCGGTGTGGCCGGCGCGGGTGAGCACGCCGCCCGGCTGCGCCATCAGCGGAAACACGTGCCCGGGCTGGCGCAGGTCCTCGGCGCGCGCCTCGGGTGCCACCGCGACGCGGATGGTGCGGGCGCGGTCATGCGCGGAGATGCCGGTGGTGACGCCCTCCGCCGCCTCGATGGACACGGTGAAGTTGGTGGCCTGCTGCTCGTCGGTGCCGTTGACCATCAGCGGCAGGCGCAGCTGCTGGCAGCGGCTGCGGCTCAGCGTCAGGCAGATCAGCCCGCGGCCGTAGCGGGCCATGTAGTTGATGTCCTCCGGGCGCACCTTGGAGGCGGCCATGATCAGGTCGCCCTCGTTCTCGCGGTCCTCGTCGTCGACGATGATGACCATGCGCCCGTCGCGAACGTCGGCGATGATGTCGCGGATGTCGCTGAAGACGAAGGGGTTGTCGCGGGGTTGTTCCTGCATGCTCAGTTTCCGTCGGCGACCAGGCGTTCCAGGTAGCGGGCGATGAGGTCGACCTCGATGTTGACCGGGGTGCCGGGCCGATAGCCCGCCATGATAGTGCCCTGCAGGGTATGGGGCACGAGATTCACCTCGGCCCGGTCGCCGGTGACGGCGTTGACCGTGAGGCTGACGCCATCCACGCAGAGCGAGCCCTTGCGAGCCACGTAGCGGGCGAGTTCCGCCGGCACCCGCAGCGTCATGCGGGTGGAGCGCGCATCCGGCGCCAGCGCCAGCACCTCGCCGATGCCATCCACATGGCCGGAAACCAGGTGCCCGCCGAGCGGATCGGCCAGCGCCAGGGCCGGCTCGAGGTTGACGCGACTGCCCACGGCGAGCCCGCCCAGCGTGGTGAGCGCGAGCGTCTCGCGGGACAGGTCGAAGCGGGCGCTGCCGCCATCCTGCGCGGTCACCGTCAGGCACACGCCATTGACGGCCACGCTGGCGCCGGGCAGCAGGCGCTCCGCGGGCAGGCCGGCGACCTCCACGCGGATCTCGGTGTCGCCGCCGCGCGGCGCCACGGCGCGCACGGTTCCCACGCTCTGCACGATGCCGGTGAACATCAGGGACTCCGTTTCAGGAAGCTGAGCCGCAGGTCGTCGCCGACCTGGCGCGTGCCCGCCAGCACGAACTCATGGCGCTCCGCCATCGTGGCGAGCGGCCGGCTGGCGAACATGCCGCGGCTGTCGGCACCCAGCACCAGCGGCGCCAGGTACACGACGAGCTCGTCGATGAGGCCGGCATCGAGCAAGGCGCCGTTGAGGCCGGGCCCCGCCTCCACCAGCACCTCGTTGGCCTCGAGTTCGGCGAGCCGGCGCAGCACCAGGGCCAGGTCGGGGCGGCCATCGCTGCCCGCCAGGGTTTCGACCTGCGCGCCCGCCGCGCGCAGCGCCGCGGCACGGGCCGCATCGGGCCGGCTGCAGAAGATGCGGCTGGTGCCGGGCTGGCGCAGCAGCTGCGCCTGCGGCGGCGTGCGCAGGCTGGAATCGAGCACCACGCGCTCGGGCGGCACTGCCTCTCCCAGATCGGGGCGGCGCACCGTCAGCGCGGGATCGTCGGCCAGCACCGTGCCGATGCCGGTAAGGATGGCGGAGCTGCGCGCCCGCAGTTCGTGGGCATCGCGCCGCGCCGGCTCGCCGCTGATCCAGCGGCTTGCACCGCTCGCCAGCGCCGTGCGGCCGTCGAGGCTCGCCGCCAGCTTGGCGCGCAGCCAGGGGCGCTGGTGTTCCATGCGCGAGAAAAAGCCACGGTTCAGTGCCCGGGATTCCGCGGCCATCACGCCCGGCAGCACGTCGATCCCGGCGGCACGCAGGGCTGCGGCGCCCTGGCCGGCGACTCTTGGATTCGCGTCGTCGGCGGCGTACACGACCCGGGCGATGCCGGCGGCGACCAGCGCGGCCGTGCAGGGTGGCGTGCGGCCCTGGTGGCAGCAGGGCTCCAGCGTCACATAGGCCGTGGCGCCGCGCGCCTGGCCGGCAGCCGCCGCGAGCGCCACCGCTTCGGCATGCGGGCCGCCGGTGCGCTGGTGCCAGCCCTCGGCCACCACCGCATCGCCGGCGACGATCACGCAGCCGACCCGCGGGTTCGGCTGTGCACTGTAGAGCCCGCGTCCTGCGAGCTGCAGGGCGCGGGCCATGAAGGCGAAGTCCCGGGCGCTGGCGTTCATTCTTCGTCCGGCAGCAGCGAAAGCTGGTTGCGGCGCTTCTCGGCATCGCCCATCTCGCGCAGCCGATGGATCTCGTCCTGGAAGGCAGTGACGTCCTGGAAGCTGCGGTAGACGGAAGCGAAGCGCACGTAGGCCACCTCGTCCATCCGGCGCAGTTCTTCCATCACCAGCTCGCCCACCTGGCGCGAGGCAATCTCGCGCTCGCCCATGGTCTGCAGGCCGTGGATGATACGGGCCAGCGCCGCCTCCACCGCCTCCATGCTCACCGGCCGCTTCTCCAGCGCGCGCACCATGCCATTGCGCAGCTTGGCCTCGTCGAAGGGCTCACGGGCACCGTCACGCTTCACCAGCCGGGGCATCACCAGCTCCGCGGTCTCGAAGGTGGTGAAGCGCTCGCCGCACTGCTGGCACTCGCGGCGCCGGCGGATCTGGCGGCCCTCGCCGGCGAGGCGCGAGTCGATGACCTTGGTTTCCTCGTGGCTGCAGAACGGGCAGTGCATGGCCGGCCCCGCGGCTCAGCGCCGCCGCGGGTTGCGCCCCGGCGTCCGGCCGCTCACGGCTGCCTCACCGGTAGACCGGGAACTTCCCGCACAGCTCCAGCACCTCGGAGCGCACGCGGGCACGGCAGCGCTCGTCGCCGATGGCCCCGAGGATGTCGGCGATCCAGCCGGCCACGGTGGCGACCTCGGCTTCGCGGAAGCCGCGCGTGGTGATGGCGGGAGTGCCGATGCGCACGCCGCTGGTCACGAAGGGCGAGCGCGGATCGTTCGGCACCGCGTTCTTGTTGACGGTGATGTTGGCCTGGCCCAGCGCGGCGTCGGCGTCCTTGCCGGTGATGTCCTTGTCGATGAGGTCGAGCAGGAACATGTGGTTGTCGGTGCCACCGGAAACGATGCGGAAACCACGGCCGGCGAGCACGGTGGCCAGCTGGCGGGCGTTGGCCTTGACCTGCCGCTGGTAGGCACGGAACTCCGGCTGCATCGCTTCCAGCAGCGCCACCGCCTTGGCCGCCACCACGTGCATCAACGGCCCGCCCTGGATGCCGGGGAACACCAGCGAGTTGAGCTTCTTGTTGATCTCCTCGTTGTCGCGCGCGAGGATCAGCCCGCCGCGCGGTCCGCGCAGCGTCTTGTGGGTGGTGGTGGTCGTGACGTCGGCGATCGGCACCGGGTTCGGGTACTCGCCCGCCGCCACCAGCCCGGCCACATGGGCCATGTCGACGAAGAACACCGCCCCCACCTCGTCGGCGATCTGCCGGAAACGCTGCCAGTCCACCACCCGCGAATAGGCGGAGAAGCCGGCGAGGATCATCTTCGGGCGATGCTGGCGCGCCTGGGCCTCGACGGCCGCGTAGTCGATCTCGCCGGTGGCCGGATCGAGGCCATAGGAAACGATGTTGTACAGCCGGCCGGAGAAATTCACCGGCGAGCCATGGGTCAGGTGCCCGCCATGGGCGAGGCTCATGCCGAGCACCGTGTCGCCCGGCTTGAGCAGCGCCATGTACACGGCCGCATTGGCCTGCGAGCCCGAATGCGGCTGGACGTTGGCGAAGCCGGCGCCGAACAGCTTCTTCGCCCGCTCGATGGCCAGCACCTCGGCCTGGTCGACGTACTCGCAGCCGCCGTAGTAGCGCTTGCCGGGGTAGCCCTCGGCATACTTGTTGGTCAGCACGCTGCCCTGGGCCTCGAGCACCCGGGGGCTGGCATAGTTCTCCGAGGCGATGAGCTCGATGTGCTCCTCCTGCCGGCGTTGC
>WBZR01002289.1_pt1 | contig 20235 bp, 9 predicted proteins | sample 5204231 | NCBI WGS metagenome assembly WBZR01 (sample SAMN12412403, study PRJNA552823) | activated sludge metagenome | isolation source: activated sludge from anammox sidestream of wastewater treatment plant... | place: USA: Virginia | collected 2017-08 | reverse complement strand
GAGACGCGCCGCAAGGTGCTCCGGCAGATGGAGCCGGAGATCCGCCGCATCGCCCGCCAGGGGCATTCCGCCGAGCGCCTCGCCGCGCTGGTTTCAAAGCTGCTGGAGGGCGTAGCCGGCCTGCTCTTCAACACCCCCATCGACATGGCGATCGAGTCGCGCCTGGCGCGCGAGCTGCCGGTGCTGCGCGAGGCGCAGCTGCTGTCCCTCGACACCCTGGCGCGCGAGGCGGCGGCCCTGAGCACCCACCGCGAGATCCGCCAGATCACGCCGGAGCGCATCCTCGCCGTCAATGACACGCTGAACGCCGCCGCCGCGCTGTTCCTGCGCGACCTCTCGGGCGGCGCGCTCGACTACGCCGAGGCCTACCGCCCGCTCGACTGCCTCGCCAGAGCGGAGCGTTTATACGCCGCCTACCGCGACGCCGAGGCGGAGAGCATCGCGCCCGGCGCGGAATACGACCTCGTCGACGAGTTCGCCACGCAGCTCGGCGTGCGCGCCTGGTACGCCTGGCAGGCCGACAGCGGGCCGGGCGGGGCGGCGGCAAGCGAGCCGCCGGCGCAGTCCCGCAAGATCGAATCGCCGGCCGCGCTGATGTGCCTCGTGGCGGCGTTGGAGCGCCTCGACGGGCGCGGCGAGCAGGAGGTCGCGCAGATCGCCGCCGAGGCGGCGCTGAAAGGCACCACCGGCCTCGACCTGAATTCGCCGGAGAAGCTCCACAGCCTCTCCGCCTTCGGCAACGAGCGCTTCAGCGGGCTGGAGCTGCTGTGCCTGATGCACGCCGCGATGCAGCGCGTCAGCCCGGGCGCGGACGTGGGGGCGGATTTCTCGGGGGTGTGGACGGCGGCGCAGATGATTTTTACGACGCGGAAGAAGTAGGGGCAAGGTCCCACCAGGTGCAACCAGGCTCACCCCCTGAGCCAACCTCTTGCCAATAATACGGTACCCTCTATGTCCGCACTGCGCCTGGTCGATCATGCACGCGCCATCGGGCCATTTATCCGCTCGCAGTCGGGGCACTTCTGGCCTACGGCCGGTAGATCATCACCCTTGTTCACCGCGTCAGGCGCAACCGCCGTCAATGAAGAGGGGAGGACTTCATGTGCCGTTTTGGATGAAGCATCTGGCATGACTTAACATACGTAATAATCGAATGATGGGAACGCGAATGCTGGATGGCATAATTCGTCAATGCGCAGGGAAATAAGATAAAACGTCAGCCAATGCCCTCCGAGCAAGCAAATCTTCGCTGGAAAGCAATATCCCCATCCCAATTTCCCTGGGAGCAGGACGCGCTCGACTATATCCGGCGTCGTATGCCTGAGCGGGAGCCCTTTCGCGCCTACAGCAACTTTGAGTTTATCGCCGACGATGGCAGCATTAATGAAGTCGATCTGCTTTTCGTGGGGCGCCACACGATCTTTCTCGTTGAAGTGAAGAGCCGCCCCGGTGAAGTCGGCGGCGATTCGCACACATGGAGTTGGCGCGACGCCGGGCGCGAGTATCTGGATGACAGTCCTCTGCTTCTCACGCATCGCAAAGCCAAGAAACTTGCTTCGCTGCTGCGGCGCCAGCTATCCAATCAGAAGAAGCGCGCGCCGTATATTCAGTCGCTGGTCTTCCTGTCCGATCCGGCCCAGCGCTGCACACTGACCGGCCCGGCGCGCGAGAATGTTCACTTGCGCAAGGAATGCGAGCGGACGGCCATGCCCAACATCGCTGCCCGCCTGTTCGACGAAGCTCCCCCGGTGGCCAGTGCCCAGCCCATAGATCGGGAGCTATCGACGGCTATCCATCGCGCCCTCGAAGCGATCGGCATTCGACCGCCGCAGAAAAGCCGGCGCGTGGGCGACTACTTGCTTGACCGGGTACTTGCCGAGACCGATTATCATCAGGATTGGCTGGCCAAGCACGTTTCCTTGCCTGAGGTGGTACGGCGTGTGCGGCTCTACACCGCGCGCCGGGCGCTACCGTCCTCCGAACGTAAGGCGCTGGCCGATGCGGCACGGCGTGAATTCCAGTTGCTGGATGGCATCCGTCACCCCAGCATCCTGAGGGCATCGGATTTCATCGACAGCGAACATGGCCCCGCTCTGCTTTTTGATTTTGATGAGGAGGCGAAGCGGCTCGACCATTTTGTGCGGGCTCACGCCGCGGAGTTGGGGCTATACCAGCGTCTGCAGCTTGTTCGTGCGATTGCGGAAGCACTGTCAGTCGCCCATCGGCATCGGCTCTATCACCGCGGATTGTCACCCCAGACTGTACTGGTGAAATCCGAGGCCCCTGGCCGATTCGATGTTCTTCTCTTCGATTGGCAGATCGCCACACGGCAGTTGCGGGATGCCGAAGGCGCCAGCACGGGGACGCTTCACGTCGAGATGCTGTCTGACCGCCTTGCTCAGGAAGCCTATCTAGCCCCTGAAGCCCGCACGGCGCCGCGACCCGAACCCGCCAAGCTCGATGTGTTCGCACTCGGCGCAATGGCGTACTTCGTCCTGTCTGGCGAGCCTCCGGCAATCGACGGACAGGAGCTCATCACCAAATGCGAAGCCGGCCCTGGATTGACCCTTTCAGAGCGGGTCAATGGCTGCCTCACTGAAGTTGAGGAACTGGTGCAGTTCGCCACATGGCCCGCCGCTTCCGACCGCCTGGAAAGCATTGGTGCCTTTCTGGCGGCTCTCGATGCGGCCGAGGAGGCCGTGGAAGATGCCATTACAACACCACCTCTTTCCACGCAGGCATCTCCCCTCGACTCGGGTATCGGAGATGTGATTGATGGCCGTTTCCGGGTGCGCCGTCCACTTGGCAAAGGCTCGACCAGTCTGGCATTCGACGTTGAGCGTATCGGCCCGGGCAGTCCCAAAACCGGCGTGCTCAAAGTTGCGCTCGAACCGGAATACAGCCCCCGCCTGGCGCAGGAGGCGGCCACGCTCGCCGGCCTGCATCATCAGAACATCGTCCAGTGCTTCGAGCGCTTCGAGGTAGGCGGGCTGGCTGTGCTTTTTCTTTCCTCCGCCGGGGACGAGACACTTGCGGAACGTCTCGGCAGTGAAAAGCGTCTCGGGCTCGATCTGCTGCAACGTTTCGGTGAAGAACTGATTGGCGTGGTCGACCACCTGGAGTCCCAGAGTGTTGCTCACCGCGACATCAAGCCGGATAACCTGGGAATTCGCGCCGGCAGCGGCAAGCGCCTTACGCTCACGCTGTTCGACTTCTCGCTCGCCGGCACCCCCGCCAGCGATTTGACCGCCGGCACCCCGCAGTATATCGATCCCTTCCTGCGTACCAGGGGCTTGTGGGACAGCCACGCGGAACGCTTCAATTGCGCCGTGACGCTCTACGAAATGGCCACCGGCGGCCTGCCGGTGTGGGGTGACGGCAGTTCCGATCCGGCAAGCCTGGGCATCGAGGTCTCTCTCGATCCGGAGCGCTTCGATGCCGCCATTCGTCGCCAGGCGGTTGCTTTCTTCAAGAAGGCTCTGGCGCGCGATGCACGCCAGAGATTCGACAATGCCGAGCAGATGTTGCGGGCGTGGCGGCAGATGTTCGATTTGATCGACCGGCCGCTAACCGCCCACCCGGCCACGATCCACCCTGTGGCGCAAGGTCAGCTGGAATCGGAGTCCCGGCCTGCCACTGTGGCTCAGTCTGCCACCCCGATCGAATCATTGGGGCTGTCTCCCCGCCAGTTGGAACTGATCGATCGAATCGGCCATGATGTTGTTGCCACGGCCGGTGATTTGGCCGAATTGCCGCGCAACCTGTTCTATCGCCACCGAGGCATTGCGCTGGCCGTCGCCCGCGAGCTGCATCAGCTTGCCGACCGGCTGCGCGAACAGTTCGCCGGCGCGACAGAGCCGCACCCCACCGCAGCCCCTGGCATGAAGCGCTCCGCGCCGATGTCCGTCGATGCGGCTATAGCGCGCGTCGTACCCAGCAAAGGCAATCCGGAGCTGATCGCATCGCAGAAGCGCTGGCTCGGCGTTTCAGAGACTGCCGAAGCGCAAGCCACGCTCGATCCCGACGCGGTTACGGCTCTCATCGAAAGGCTCATCCGGCAGCCCGAGATCACCGAGCTTCGCGACCTGGTTGCCGACACCCTCGAACAATTCGGGGGACTTGCGACTTTCGACGAGGTGGCTACGACACTGCTCACCCGGCGCGGCAGCCTGGCGACGGGTGAGCAACGCAAGCGCCAGGCGCTGGCCCTGGCGCGCGGCGTGGTGGCGGTAGAACTCGCTCGCCAGGGCGCACGTTGGCTGGTTTTCACAGCCGCGGGCCAACGCAGTGCCAGCGATGCCCCGGCATCGCCCGACGATGTTCTGGTGAGCCTGGGGGCCGCCACGGAGCTGTTTCCCGCCCCTCCCGAGGACAGGGCCGCCTATGCGCGACAGCTCGGCGTGGCGGCTGACACGCTGGCCGCACAAGAGCCGCTCCCGCCCCCCCAGCAGGTGGCCGAGGTGCTGGCCGCAATTCCTGTCCCGTCTGGCGACGCGCCGCTGGCCGCGGAACGCCGCCTCAAGCTGGCCGCAGCCTGTTCGCGCCAGGCTGCGCTGTCGTCGCGCTGGGAGTTCTATCCACGCGGCATGGAAGCGGCACGGGCGCTCAAACTGGCCGCAAGTTCCCTCGTCGGCTTGCCGCGCCTCGAAGTGGAAACCATCAGAAAGAGAGTCACGGCGCGCTATTCGGAGGCCGCTGCCGTCCCCGGGCGGCCCATGCTCGACGACCTGCTGCGTGATGCCGGATTGGAGTTGATCTGGGACTCTACCCTGGAACCCTTCGGCGCCTATCGCTCTGCGCCCGTGGGAAGCTCGATTTCCGGCACCACCCATATCACCCGGGCGGCCACGGGTGGGCGAGCCCGGCCTATCACCGAGCCGGACATCGAAGCCGCCCGGCGGCTGGATGAGCGCATTCACCAAGCGCTGACCAGCGGCAAGATGCTCACTTTGTCGGTCGATCCAAAATATCTCGGCCAGGCCCAGAAGGAGCTTGCCAGGCGCTTTTCCCTCGAGACGCTCGATCTCGACGCCATCGTGCTCGATACCCTGGAAGCTCTGGCGCGGGAATGGGAAATCGACTGGAACCTCCTTCTGAGTGCCGATGCCGCTCCGCCGGGCTCGGCCGATGCGCAGAACTTTTCCACCGTCTTGCATGAAGCCTGGCCCAGGATCGAACGAGCACTGCTCGCTCACAACAAATCGGCGCTCCTCTGCAACGTTGGCCTGGTTGCCCGTTGGCGGCGCATGAACCTCTTTGCCACCCTGCAGGACGCCTGCACCTTTGCTCGTCGTCCGCCGCTCATCGTTCTCATCAGCAGCCCGATGACGCCGGACAACCGCCCGGTGCTGGACGGACAGGCCGTTCCGGTAGCCATCAACACCACCGATTACGGACGCATTCCCCGTGCCTGGCTGGAAAACCAGCACCGCGCGGTGCCCAGCTGAGATGATCGACCGTCGCCAACTTCTCGACGATCTCAAGCCGCTGGTTCGTCTTCTTGAGGACGATTTGCGCGGCCGCCTTGCTTCGCTCACCGATTTCCGTTCAATGCTGGATGCTGACTGGCGTGCCGCCCGTGCGGCCGGTCGAACGGCGGGGGATTTCACCACCTGGGCCGACGCGCAATTTACTCAGGCCGCTGTCGCCTGGATCCTGGCCTGCTGTTTCGTGCGGTTCTGCGAGGACAACGGCCTCATCGAGGAGCCACTCATCGCAGGCACGGATGGGAGGGGCCAGCGTGCCGCCGCGCGCCAGGAGGCCTTCTATGGCCGCCATCCGATCGCCTCGGACAACGACTACCTGCGCGATGTCTTCGCCGCGGCCGGTCAGCTCCCGGGTCTGGCCGATGTTTTTCGGGTTCAGGCGCCATATCTGGCAGCACCGGTCTCGGCAGATGCGGCAAAGCGTCTCGTCGCCTTCTTCCGTTCCCGGGATGCGGACAGCGGCACCCTCAAGCACGACTTCGCCGACCCAGAATGGAACACCCGCTTCCTCGGCGACCTGTACCAGGATCTCTCGGAAGCCGCCCGCTTGCGCTATGCGCTGCTGCAAACGCCGGAATTCGTCGAGGAGTTCATCCTCGACCGTACGCTGACTCCGGCGCTGGACACCTACGCTCTTGACGAGGTCGATGTAATCGATCCCACCTGCGGCTCGGGCCATTTCCTCCTCGGCGCCTTCGCGCGTCTCGCGCCCCTGTGGCTTGCGCGGGAGCCGGGCAACATCAACATTGCCATACAGCATGCGCTGGATCGCATCGCCGGCATCGATCTCAATCCCTATGCCGTTTCGATTGCCCGCTTCCGTCTGCTGGTCGCGGCGCTGAAGCTCGCGGGCGTGAAGAAACTGAAAATCGCGCCCGATTTCCATCTCAGGATCGCTGTTGGCGATTCGCTGCTGCATGGCTTTGATCAGCGCGATCACCTGCGCGCCCAGCGCAGCCTCGGGCTGGAGCTGCCGCAACAAGACACTCCCCTCTCCCCTCGCGAGAGAGGGGCCGGGGGTGAAGGGGGGGTGGCCACACGAACCGAAGAACTGGCCCACCTCTACAACCATGCCTTTGCCTCGGAGGACCTTCGCGCCGCGAACGACATCCTCAGTCATCACTACGCGGTGGTGGTGGGCAATCCACCCTACATCACAGTAAAGGACAGGGCGGTGTCGGTGCTGTACCGCGAGCGCTATGCCAGTTGCAGCGGCAAATACGCGCTGGTCGCACCCTTCTGCGAGCGCTTCTGGGCCTTGGGCAAGCAGGTCGACGCTACACAGCGTGGTGGCTACATCGGCCTCATTGTCGCCAATTCCTTCATGAAGCGGGAGTTCGGCAAGAAGCTGGTGGAGGCGTTCTTCCCCGCCCACGACCTCACCCACGTCATCGATACCTCGGGCGCCTACATCCCCGGCCACGGTACGCCGACGGCAATTCTGCTCGGTCGTTCCCGTCCGCCTGCCGCCGGCGTAGTGAGGGCAGTGATGGGCATCAAGGGCGAGCCGGCCACCCCCGCCGAGCCGGCCCAGGGAGTTGTCTGGCAAGCGATCCTGAATCAGATCGACGTGCGCGATTCCGAGTCGGAGTGGGTAAGTGTTTCTGATGTACAGCGGAGTACTTTTGCCAAGCACCCTTGGAGCATTGGTGGGGGAGGGGCCGCGGAGTTAAAGGAGGCAATAGAGGCGCGAACCGACATCTGCCTCAGTGCTCTTATGTTGGAATCAGGGTTCTTCGGAATCTCTGCGGCTGATGACATATATATTTTGCCCCCGGAGGTTCCTGAACGTATCGGTTTGCCGTTGGGCACTTATAGACCTGTGGTTTCTGGTGATGAAGTGCGGGACTGGATTGAAACACCAACGCAAGTGGTTGTCTTCCCTTACAAGGAGAGCGGCTTAATCCCTTTGTCCGGGCGCGATGGTCTTTACAGATTTCTGTGGCCATATCGCCAAGTACTCGGTTCAAGGTCAACTTTTTCCAAGACGACATATTTTGAGGAGGGCCGCCCTTGGTGGGAGTGGCACCAGATTGCGTTGCGAAGACTTTCGACACCACTCACGATTACATATGGGGAGGTGACCACACACAACCATTTCGTGCTTGATAGAGGTGGTAAAGTTTTTAATCGCACTGCACCCATCATTAAGTTGCCTGGAACCACAACCAGACATGAAGGTGGCGGGAATGTTTTCAAGCAAACAGCACCAGTTATTAAGCTACCTGGCGACGCTAGTGAAGATGAGCACTTGGGGCTGTTGAGCCTGCTCAATTCTTCGACCGCATGCTTCTGGTTCAAGCAGGTCTGCTTTCCCAAGGGCGGCGACCACGTGGGGAACGAGGGTGCGCGTGTCCGCCGTTCATTGTGGGATGAACGTTTTGCCCACGATGGCACGAAGGTTGGTCAGTTCCCTGTAGTCGCGGAACAACCAGTCGAAATTGCGCGAACCATCGATCACCTGGCTCGCGACCGTAGTGCCCACCTGCCCAAGACGCTCTTCGCGCATAGCGTCTCCACTCGCACAGATCTGGATGAGGGGCGCGCTATCGCTGAGAGCCTGCGCCGCCGTATGATCGCCTGGCAGGAAGAGCTGGACTGGCGGGTCTATCGCCTCTACGACATCCTCGACGATGATCTGACCTTCGCCAGTGAGCCGCCGGAAATCGGTTTTGGGGAGCGGGCCTTCGAAATCCTGCTAGCTCGCGAAATCGCAGCGGGGCGGGCCAGCACCACCTGGTTCGAGCGTCACGGCGCCGAGCCCATCACCGAGCTGCCCTCCCACTGGCCGAGCGCCTATCGCGAGCTGGTTGAGCGCCGCATGACGGCGATCCAGCGAAACCACAACCTGGCGCTGATCGAACGCCCCGAGTGCAAGCGCCGCTGGTCGACAACCCCTTGGGCCGAGCTGGAGCGGACAGCGCTGGAATCATGGCTGCTAGACCGCCTGGAAGACCCGGATCTTTGGCCACGGGATGCATCCCCGGCTCCGCAACTGCTTTCATCCCGTGATCTCGCCGAAGTGTTGTCCCACGATGAAGAATTCCGTCGCGCCCTGGATCTCTACGCCGGCGCGGGTTCGGATGCGGGTGCGACCATTGCCGCCCTGCTGCAAGCCTCATCCGTGCCCTTCCTTGATGTCCTGCGTTACAGCGAAACCGGTACTCGCAAGCGGGCCGTGTGGCTTGCGACCTGGGAAAGTCAGCGCCGGGAGGACGGCGTCGACGCCGCAGTGGCGCGAGAGCTCGCCGGTCGCCCCGCCGAGGAGATCGCCGCGGAGCAGAAGCGGCGCAAGGCGGCCGAGGTGGGCAGCATCCCGGTGCCGCCCAAGTACCGCCCAGAGGATTTCCGTGATGGCGCGTTCTGGAAGCTGCGCGGGGCGCTCGATGTGCCGAAGGAGCGCTTCGTGAGCTTTCCCGGCCTGGAGCGCAGCCGCGACGCAGGGCTGCCCCTGGTACTCTGGGCCGGCTATGACGCCAAGGCCCGTGCACTTGCCCTGACCATCCACATTTACGACTTGCAGCAGCGCGAGGGTGCCGATGCCGCACGTCTGGCACCCGCACTGGCCGGCCTCGACGAACTGCTCCCCTGGGTGCATCAATGGCACCCGGAAGTCGATCCCGATCTCGGCACCAGTACCGGCGAGTATCTGAAAGGCCTGCTCGATGCCCAGCTTGCCCAACACGGATTTACCTTGGCTGGGGTGCGGGCGTGGGCGCCTCCCGCCACGCAGCGGCTCCGGCGCCACAGGAGCCGATAATGATGCGCCGCAGGCGATCGCGAGAGACAATAGCCATTTTGCCGATTTCCAAGGCAAGGAACTGACATGCTGACGCAAGCGGAACTGATGAGCCTGATCGCCGATCTGGAGTCGGATCGGGTTGAACGCACCACCAGCCTTAACAACATGGACAAGTTCTGTGAGGTGGTATGCGCTTTCGCTAACGATCTGCCCAATCATCGGCAGCCTGGTTATCTGCTGCTGGGGGTAAAGGACGACGGGACGCTGGCCGGCCTTCAGATCGGGGACGAGGTGCTCAAGACCCTGGGCGGGATACGCTCTGACGGAAATGTCCTGCCGCAGCCGGTACTTTTTGTGCAACGATTCGCCCTCGCCGGCGGTGATGTAGCGGTGATCGAAGTTTTACCGTCTGATCTGCCGCCTGTTCGCTACAAGGGGGTGGTGCGTATTCGTGTCGGACCCCGGCGCGGGATCGCCAGCGAGCAGGAGGAGCGCATTCTGAGCGAGCGGCGCGTTGCGCTGGCGCGAAGCTTTGATGCCCGCCCATGCACCGAAGCCAAGCTGGATGACCTGGCATTGGCACTTTTCGAGACTTACCGGCTCGAAGCGGTCGATGCGGAAACGATTGCTGCCAATCATCGCGATGTCGAGCAGCAACTTGCCTCGCTGCGCTTCTTCGACCCCGAGCGGCGCTGCCCGACGCACGCGGGCATTCTGCTCTTCGGTTCGAATCCAAGGTTCTTCCTGCCGGGAGCTTATGTGCAGTTCCTGCGTTTGCCTGGGGATTCGCTCACCGATCCACCGGTGGACCAGGCTGAGGTTTCCGGCGATCTTCTGACTTTGCTGCGTGAGTTGGAAGCCCGGATCAAGGTGGTGATTCAGACCCCCATGTTGAAGAGAAGTGAATTGCGCGAAAAACTGGCCCCGGATTATCCGGAGATGGCGCTGCGCGAGCTGCTCATGAACGCGGTCATGCACCGCAATTACGACAGCAATTCGCCGATCCGTTTCTACGTCTTTAGCGACCACATCGAAATCCAAAGCCCCGGTGGACTTTACGGCGAGGCCACAAGGGAGAATTTTCCTTTCCGTAACAGCTATCGCAATCCGGTGATCGCCGAAGCGATGAAGTCGCTCGGTTTCGTCAACCGCTTTGGCTACGGCGTTCAGCGCGCGCAGGCACTGCTCGACCAAAATGGTAATCCACCAGCCGAATTCGAGTTCGATGAGCATGCGGTACTGGTGAAGATTTTCCGGAGACCCGAATGAAATCGATCGCCTTCTTCAACAACAAGGGCGGGGTCGGCAAGACAACTCTTGTCTATCACCTCGCCTGGATGATGGCTGAGCGGGGTCTTAGGACGCTGGTCATCGATCTCGATCCGCAGGCGAACCTCACGGCCATGTTCCTGAACGAGGAACGCCTTGAGGAACTCTGGCCTGACGATGATCACCCGGACACGGTTTATGGCGCGATTCATCCGATTCTGAAAGGTATCGGTGACATCGCCGAACCTCATCTCGAACAGATGAATGCAAACCTCCGCCTGATTCCAGGCGATCTTGGGTTGGCGCGCTTCGAGGACAAGCTTTCTGACGCATGGCCGCGCTGCCACAATCGGGACGAGTCGGCGTTTCGCACGATGACTGCTTTTCACCGGGTGGTCGAAGCAGCGTCAAGCTGGGGCGCACAAGTCGCGCTAATCGATGTCGGGCCGAACCTGGGCGCCATCAATCGCTCCGCGCTGATAGCGACAGATCAGGTAGTGGTGCCCTTGGCGCCGGATTTGTTTTCCTTGCAAGGCTTGAAGAACCTCGGGCCGACGTTGCGGGAGTGGCGCGCCATCTGGGCCGAATTGCTGACGAAGGCACCGAAGGATATCTCGATGCCCTCTGGAAGCATGCGGCCCGCCGGCTATATCGTGATGCAGCACGGCATTCGCGACAGTCGGCCGGTGCTCGCCTACCAGCGCTGGATGGAAAGAATTCCCGGCGTCTATCGTCAGGCGGTGCTCGGAGAGCCTGCTGGCGCTTCACCGAAGGCCGAAGCCGATCCGTATAACCTGGCCTTGCTCAAGCACTACCGCAGCCTCATGCCGATGGCGATGGAGGCACGCAAGCCGATTTTTTCTCTGAAGCCGGCCGATGGCGCGATCGGTTCGCATGCCGAGGCCGTCCGCAAGTGCCATCAGGATTTCCTGAAGTTGGCAGGCAAGATTGCCCAAGGAGCCGGATTAGCGTTTTCCTGATCAACTGGGAGGCGGTTCATGCCGAAGCTGAAAGAAATATTTGATCTGCCCGAGCAGGTACATCAGGGCGATTTCGTCCTCAAGCTCGCGGATGGTCTGGAGGCGCCTGCCGCGACCGTTCGCGACTATGTCGTCACACCCCAGCTCGCCAAGTGTTTTGACCAGGCGCTGGGCGTCGTCAAGGGGGCGGTCGATTCGCGCACCAGCAAGGGCGCCTACCTGCACGGCAGTTTCGGCGCCGGCAAAAGCCATTTCATGGCTGTGCTGACGCTCCTGCTTCGGGGTGATTCGAGCGCGCGCGCCAAGCCGCAGTTGGCCGAGGTGGTGCAGCGGCACAATGGCTGGACACAGGGCAAGACCTTCCTCGTCGTGCCTTATCACATGATCGGTGCCGAGACCTTGGAGGCGGCGCTGTTCTCGGGCTATGCCGACTATGTGGCGCGGCATTTTCCGAAGGCGCCGATCCCCGGCTTTTACGAGGCGGAGGGGCTGTTCGCCGACGCCCACGGACTACTGGCGAGCATGGGCGAGGAGGCATTCTTCCGCAAGCTCAATGAGCAGGGCGGCAGTGCCGGCGCGCCTGGAGGCGGTGGCTGGGGCAAGGTGGCGCAAGGATGGAATATCGGCCGCTTCGAAGCGGCTGCGGTTGCCCCGGTTGGGAGTGACGAGCGCTTTCGCCTTGTCGGGGCTTTGACCGGCGCTTTCTATGCAACCCAGCGCAAGCTCTCTGCCTCACGCCAGGAACGTTACACGACCCTCGATGAAGGGTTGTCTGCGATGTCGCGTCACGCTCGCGATCTGGGTTTCGACGCAGTAATTCTATTTCTTGACGAATTCATTCTGTGGCTCGCCAGCCGCGCAGCGGACGCTGCATGGATTGCACGCGAGGGACAGAAGGTGGCGAAGCTGGTCGAGTCGAGTATCGCCGACCGGCCTGTGCCGATCGTTAGCTTCATGGCCCGCCAGCGTGATCTGCGAGAATTGGTGGGCGAGCATATGCCGGGCGCCCAGCAGCTATCCTTCGCCGACACCCTGCAGTGGTGGGAAGCGCGCTTCGACAAGGTGATGCTGGAGGACCGCAACCTACCGGCGATCGCGAAGGAACGCTTGCTGCGGCCGCGTGGTGCCGCGGAGAAGGAAGTGCTAGCTTCGGCCGTGGATAAGCTTCTCCGCGCCCATCCCGAGGTGGTGCAGACGTTGCTGACCCGGGATGGCGATCAACAGATGCTGCGCGACTTGTATCCCTTCACGCCCGCATTGGTGCAAACCCTGGTCGCGGTGTCCTCCATGCTTCAGCGCGAACGTACCGCCCTGAAACTCATGCTGCAGATCCTGGTGGAGCAGGGAGATACGCTAGAAATCGGCGATGTGGTGCCGGTGGGCGATCTGTACGACGTGATTGCCGAAGGCGATGAACCGTTCACCCACGGCATCAAGCTGTTCTTCGAGCAAGCCAAACAACTTTGGCGCCGGCGTTTGCTGCCCATGCTCGAAGAGCATCACGGTATTACCTGGGAGGAAATAGAGAGCGGCCGCGCCGACAAGATTAAGGCCACAGCACTGCTGAACGATGCACGACTGCTCAAAACGCTTGTGTTGGCGGCGCTGGCGCCCGAGGTCGAGGCGCTCAAGAGCCTGACTCCGACCCGGCTTGCGGCGCTGAATCACGGAACCATTCGCACGCCCGTGCTCGGCAGTGAAGCCGTGACGGTGCTGACAAAATTAAAGCGCTGGGCGGGGCGGGTCGGTGAAATCAAGTTGGCTGATGAATCAGCCAATCCGGTCATCACGCTCGAAGTTGCCGGTGTCGATACAGAAAGCATCCTTGGGAATGCCATGTCCCACGATTCACATGGTAATCGGCAGGCCCAGGTGCGTGAATTGATCACTGAGTCGATGCAACTCGATAACGTACCCAATGGGCTCTTTGGCCAGGCTTATGAGTTGATCTGGCGTGGCTCGCGGCGTGAGGTCGAAATTCTGTTCGGAAATGTGCGCGAGCAATCCGTTGAAACGCTGAGGGGGCGCGCCGGTACCTGGTGCATCCTTGTCGATTTTCCCTTTGATGAGCCTTCCCACACGCCTGCGGATGACGTGGCAAGGATCGAGTCGTTTCACAGCGATGGCCATGTCGGACGCACCATCGCCTGGCTACCCTCTTTCCTGTCACCGGCAACGCTGGATCAATTGGGCCGGCTGGTAGTGATAGAGCATGTGCTGCGCGGCGCCAATTTGGACCGTTACGGTCAGCATCTTTCGCAAACCGATCGCGAACAGGCGCGGATGCTGCTGACAAACCAACGCGACCAGTTACGCCAGTTCATTCGCAACTGCTTGAATACAGCCTACGGGCTGAATGAAATTACTCGCGAGGCAATCGATCCCGCCCAGGCTTTGGACGAGCATTTCGTCAGCCTGGACCCTTCTCTGGCTTTGCGACCACCGGTTGCTGCCAATTTCGAGGATGCATTCATCAGTTTGGCAGAACAAGCGCTGAATTATGAGTTTCCTGCTCACCCGGAGTTCGAGGCGGAACCCAAGCAGAATAGCGTTCGGCGTCTTTCCGACCTTCTCGTATTGGCTGCACAGAAGCCGAACCTGCGCGTCGAGTTAGAACAGGCGCTGAGAGAAGATGCGAGAAGAGTGGCGCCGAAGCTAGGGCTGGCCGACGTGGGTGAGGCGGCATTGGTACTCAAGAGTGACTGGCCCCAGCACTTCACCCAGATGATGCACCGCGAAAGCCGTATGACGCCCACCGTCGCGGATTTGCGTCGATGGATCGATACGCCGAAGAAGTATGGTCTTAGATCCGATCTTGAGGACTTGATCATCTCTACCTGGCTCGCCCAGACCAATCGTCAGTTGTTCCGCAACAACTTTGCCTTCAACTCTGAGGTCGGGAATTTGCCCAACGAGTGCGAAGCGCGCGAACAGCCACTTCCCACGCAGGAAGACTGGGAAAAAACCAGGCGTCTGGGGGCTGCGCTCTTCGATGGGCGACTGGTCGAGTTACCTCGCTCCGCACGTGGATTGGTCGATTTCGGGCGGATCTTGCGCGAGCGGCTACGTGAGCTGATCGCACCACTAGCCGATTATGGCCGTGCCGTGAATGAACTCATGCGAATCCTGGATACGCCCCATGTTGCACCGGAGGTGGAAGCCAAGCGCGCCGAAACGGCCAAGTTGCTCACCGATTGGTTAGCACGGGTAGAGGCGACTTCGACTGACCTGGAATTGGTGAGCACCATGGTTGCCGTTGATATGGGTGCGGAAATGGAGGCAGAGGCGCAAGCTGTTTTCTCTCGCATCAAGCCTCTGGCCGGCGCCCATTTCGACAGTCAGATGGTAAAGGGATTGCGCGACCTCAAGCATCCGGCATATTCGGCCAGGTCTAGCGAGGTCCTGTCCGAACTAACCCAAGCTGTGCTGCGCCACGAATACGTAACTTCGTTGGCATTGGCCTTGGAAGAGGGAAAACGATCTGCACAGTCGCTCCTGATCGAGGCCGCGACTCAGGCCCAGCCTCCGCAGCCTCAGCCGCCACCGTCTCCGGGTGAGCTTGTCGTCTATCACGCCCAGAAGTCCCAGATCATGGGAGCCGAAGCGCTGCGTCTTCTAGATGAAATCAAGGTCAAGCTGGTCAAACATCCCGCTGCAGTCGTCGATATAGTTGTTTCCGTTCGCGAGATTCGATGAGCGTCCAGGCAAGACAGATTGCACTGCAGGCACGGCAGGTTCACGAGGCCGATCCCCCAGCGCCCTTTGTGGCACTGCGTATTGGCGCCGCCGAATACAGCGTGAATGAGATTACTGTCGGGGTGGAGACATGGCCGGTGGTCGGTTGCGATTCGCCGCTGGCGGTGCGTGCTGCGATGCGTCTTCACTCAACTGCACCGAACCCGGTTGTGCTGCTCTACGGCGGGGATGAGGCAGACTTGGGAGCGGATGTTCTTGGCCGGTGCGCAAAGCGCAGGCTGTTTGCCCCAGACTTGTGGCAAACCGTGATGACCTTGTTTCGTGCGAGCCAGGTCGATCCCCGTCTGGCAAGGCATCGCTGGTTGGCCGAAACACTCATTCGCTACATGCCACCGGAAGGCTATGCACCGGTTTTGTCTGTCGCGCTTGACGAGGAGCGGGCCTGGAGGGAAGTGTTTCGTCATGTTCTTGGTTTCGAGATTACGCCCCCGTCCGCGAACGATTTGCTGCGCTGGGCGGGCAATCCGCTGCTGCGCGAGCGCTATCGCACATTGGATGCTGAGGCAAAGCCTCAGGTTGTCGACAAGCTTGCTGACGCAGCTGGCGCCTTTGCGTGCTACATCTTTGCCGCCATCGATATGGACCGCGCGGATGATCTTTTCGCAGTCGGGCTTCTTTGCGAAGCCTTGCTGCCTCAGGACGTGTCGCTGTCGGCAGCCCAAGCGCAGGTCGCAGCTCGTCTCGAGCCCATCTTTGGGGGCATGTCCCTGAATGCACCGGTTGTAAAGCAACTCGGTGACGCAGCCAGCATGGTTTTCCTGGGCCTGGAGGAAAACGATAAGAAGGCTGCTGTCCAGCGCTACGAGAACCTTTATGCGCTTACCAAAGCGGAATCATTGGTTACGCTCAGTCGTTACGGCGAAGCGAGCCTGTCTCGTCGGTTGCTCGATCTGGCTAAAGCACTGGCTGATCTTGATGCTGGGGCTACCATGCTTGCGCATTCGAGGCTTTGCAGCCATCGTTGGCCGAATATCGGCGCTTCCAGACTCGCGCGGACCGCTATGGCGGTAAATTTACTGCACTGGCTGAATGTACCATGTCGCCAGGAGGAGGCAAATCTTTCCGCGCTTGCCGAAAGGTATGCATCAGAGATTGCTTGGGCAGACTGGACACGTGTTCAATTGTTGGAGGGCGACGACTTGCCAGAGCTTGCGGCTGCTTATGCCCATCTGCGCAAGATAGCTCGACATCGGCGCGAAAGTTTTGATCGGGCCTTCGCGGAGCAACTCGTGCATGGCAAGCCCGATGAGAGCCGCCTGCTTGGTATTGAGTTTGTGCTGTCACGCTGCATCGCCAAGATTGCCAATCACGGACGTGCTTTGCTGATCGTCGTTGATGGCATGAGTCTGTCGGTTTTCCTGGAGCTAGCAGAAAGCATGTATGGAGCAGGCTGGCTGTCATGCTCATTCGAAGGCGAATCGTGGCCTGTCCTGCTTGCCATGCTTCCATCGACAACTGAGGCGTCACGCACATCGCTGCTGTCTGGTACGCCGGTGCGGGGTGATGCGGCGACAGAACGGGCAGCTTTCTCGGCCTACCCTGCGTTACTTGCCCACTCCGCCAGCGGAAAGCCGCCAAGACTGTTCCACAAGTCGGATCTTTTTGATCACTCCGGTATTTCCTTGGCCGACCCGTTGTTAAAGGCGCTGAGGGATTCGCGTCAGCGCGTTGTGGGCGTTGTACTCAACGCAGTCGACGACCATCTCGCCAAGTCGGAGCAGCTACGCCTGCGTTGGACTATTGAACAGTTTCGTGGCCTGGATGCACTCCTGGCAGAGGCCCGGTCTAGCGACCGAACGGTTATCTTGACCAGTGACCATGGGCACATCCTGGATCAGGATACGGAATTGTGTGGCAACAGCCCCAACACCCGTTGGCGTGAGCCAAACTTGGAGGTCCGCGACGGTGAGGTTGAAATGCGAGGTCCGCGAGTGCAAGCCGCTTGTGGGCTCGACAGGGTGGTTCTGGCGTGGAACGAACGGCTGCGTTATGCCCAGAAGCGAGCTGGCTACCACGGCGGCGGCTCGCCTGCGGAAGCATTGGTTCCGTTTGCCACGTTCCGTTACACAGGAACAATATCGGTGCCATGGTTTGAAAGGCGAATCGAACAGCCGGCTTGGTGGAAAAACTGAATTTCACCGACAGGTTTATTGATTGCACAGATCGCAACCACGAGCAGCCGCATATCAAAGATGACGAAGTCAATATCGATCAACCAATTCATTAAGGCCATCAGACAACTGCCCGCGGATGAACCCAATATCGATCCGCGTAAATGGTACAAGACGCAGAAGCAGCATTGGTTGGGATGGTTGAGCGAATATCACGGCCCTGGGGCCTATGGACGCAAGACAGATATGAAGCGCGACGCTAGATACGCGTACAGTCATATCGTTGAACCAAGGATGCTGCTCTGGCTCATCGAAGCGGCCGACGTTCGATCGGATTTGGTTGAGACGGCAAGGCGTGCCTCCCTCAGAGGCAAGACCATGCAGGAGAAATCAGCCGCAATACGGAGACACGTGAGCTGGGAGGTTATCGAAAGCGCGCTCATAGGTAATCGAGCCGCATTGGGGCAGGTTGCTGCACGTCAGGCACGGGGCCAGATCGAAGGAATGCCAAGTCGATAGGCTGCTCGTTATCAGCGCGCTACTGGCGGCCAACAGGGCGTGTCCAAGAAAGGAATCGGACATGATTCGCAGAAGGTCCCTCAATTCGCTCGACTTCATCGGCGGCATGCTGTCCATCCCGTAGTCAGCCATCGCAACCCAGGGCGCAATGCGCGCGGCGGCGCGCGGCCGCGGCGCCTGCCCATGGATGGAGGCGCGCTTCGCGTAACTTCTCCCCGCCTCGCCGGACTGAAATGGGCATGCACAGGCTCATCTGGTGAGCCTTGATGCGGGGACAATGGCTTCCATAGAAACGGACTCGCCGCCGTCGCCGGAGGAGCCGGTAGAGCGCTTTCGCGCCGGCCTGGCCCGGCGCGCGCAAGCGGACGATGGACAATGCGACCTCTTGCCATGCGGAGAAGTACCCGATGAAGTGGCTGCTCAGCGTAGCGCGAAGCCGTGCTGCGCTGAGCAGCGGTCTGGCCCGCCTCAAGGGCCGGGGGGATTTGATTCCAGATTGCGGCCCCCGCCATTCGGCAAAGCCGCTAAAGAGGAGAAAACAATGAACGAAAGCAGTTTTAACCAGGCTGACTGGGAATCACTCGTCGGGGCGTGCAGGCAGGGCGATATCGCCGCGCATCTCGCTGTCGATTTTGCCGCCAAGATGCCCACCCCGCCCCCGGCCGGCCGGATAACGCGGGACATCATTACGATATGGGCCGGCAGCAGCAATGATACGGACGGCGGCCCGTCCCGGCTCAGCCGCAGCGAGCCGTTCCTGAGCCGGGTCTGCGGCAGGGAGCGGGCGACCCAGTTCGCCGTGTTTCTGGATCTTGCCGAGCACGCGCCAGCCGGCGCGAAGGCGGTATTCGAGCGCATTCAGGCGCTGGCGGCAAACGCTGCGGAGGAGGTGCCGAACATCGGCCGCATGGCCATGCCGGTGGAAGCGAAACAGATGTACCAGAATATGTGCCGATTCATGATGCGGCTCGGCGAGACGGCGAAGGCGGCCGAAGACAGGAATCCGTATGGCGTGCTGGACCCCGGAAGGCCGCGCCCGGCATGATCGCCTCAAGCGTGTCGATGCCGGGCGCGAGCTGCGCGATGCCTTGGCCAGCCGATCCAGCCAAGGCGAGAGAGGCGGTGCGCTGAATGGCCTCGCCTGGCATGGCCGAGGGCCGGCGCCGGCCGGTGCTCTTCCTCGACTTCGACGGGGTATTGCACCCGTCCCTGTGCCTGGAGGGGGAGCATTTCTGCCGGCGGCCGCTGTTCGAGGAAGTGATGCGGCGGTTTCCGGCGGTGCGCATCGTCATTTCCTCCAGCTGGCGCCACCACTTCGACCTCGAGCGGCTGCGCCCTTTCTTTTCCGGGGACATCGCGGAGCGGATCGACGACACTACTCCCCTCTGGGTGCCGGGCGGACCGGCCAATCGTTTCGAGGAAATCATGGCTTTCGTCCGCTCCCGGGGCCTGGACGAGGCTGGCTGGCTGGCGCTCGACGACTCGGCCTTCGAGTTTCCCCGGAGCTGCGCCAACCTGGTGCTGTGCGACGGCCGCTTCGGGCTTGCCGAGGACGCGGCCGTGCGGCTTGCGGGACGGCTGGCCCTGATGTGTGGGGAATCGTAGGCGGTTACACTCAGGCCAGCCCGGCCCCATCCGGCAAGCCCTCACGATACTGGATCAACTTTCATCAACTGCCCATGTGACTCCCATGAAAAGAATCCCTGGATTGCTGACCATCGTGACGGTGGCGCTGGCTCCGGCCGCAGCCCTGGCCCAGGACGACAGCGAACGCATCTTCGGCAAGGCCCAGGCCTACACGGTGCGCATCAAGACCTCGGTGCCGGTGCCGTTCGCGGGCGACAGTCGCGGCACCCTCATCGGGGCCGGCTTCGTCGTCGATGCAGGGCGCGGCTGGATCATGACCAACGCCCACGTGGTTTCCCGCTCGCCGGCCAGGGTGCAGGTCGCCTTCCATGGCCAGGAGTACGGCCCGGCGCGCAAGGTCTATGTCGATCCCTTCCTCGACCTTGCCGTCATCGAGGCCCGGCCGGAAGACGGCCGCAGGCTGGCCGCGGCCGAGCTCGAATGCCAGGACCAGCCCGCCATGGGCCATCCGGTCGGCGCCTACGGCCATCCCTGGCGCTTCTACTACACCGGCACGCGCGGGATCGTCTCCGGCGTGACGAGCAAGTACCGCACCGAGTACCTGCAGACCGACGCGCCCGTCGACAGCGGCAACTCGGGCGGCCCGCTGATCAGCCTGGCGAGCGGGAAGATCGTCGGCATCAACACCGCCGCGATGAAGGAGCCCAAGTCGAAGAACACCAACTTCGCCGTTTCCATGAAGTACGCCTGCCGCGTGCTGGAGCTTCTCCAGGCAGGACGCGATC
>WBZR01001306.1_pt2 | contig 20238 bp, 8 predicted proteins | sample 5204231 | NCBI WGS metagenome assembly WBZR01 (sample SAMN12412403, study PRJNA552823) | activated sludge metagenome | isolation source: activated sludge from anammox sidestream of wastewater treatment plant... | place: USA: Virginia | collected 2017-08 | reverse complement strand
CGTTCGGGTTGAAGTTGAACGCCGCTCCGAGAATTCCCTGATCGTTTACCGAGTAAAGTTTCAACCAACCGCTCCGGCCCGCCGGAACGAAGGTCTCGAACCTCGGCGTGATGCGCGGGAAGGCGCCGCTGACGCTTGACCGGAACTGGCACAGGCCGGGGTTGAACGTGAAGCTCACTCCTGTCTCCGCGTCGTCGTAGAAAATGCCGAAGATGTTGGTGAGCGTCGCCGCGCCCGTCGCCAGACTGCCTCCGATGCGGTTCAGCACGAGCAGCGTGTCGTTGCCATCAACGCGGCTTGGAATGTTGTCCAGCGCCAGCGCGCGAGGCACGGCGTTGTAGCTGACGCCGTCGAACGCCAGCGTCGCCGTAATCGAGTTCTCGTCGCAAGCAGGCAATCCGCCCGCAATCGCTGAGATCGCTTCGGCGCCGAGGTTGGCCGCGTGTCCAGACGAGAACTTCACGTACTCGTCACCGATCAGGTAATTGAAGTTGATCGGGCAGCCCTGCCTGTCAACGGCGACCGCCACGATGTACCCGGTCGTTCCGGGATCGAGGTCGGAAGCCAGAAAACTCGTGGTCTGGTTCGCAGTCAGGCAGATGTAGCTGTCAGCCACCGAACAGTTCGACCCGTCCACGAAGAACAGATGCACGTAGGCCGCGCGAGATGGATCAACATTGGTCAGGCTGATGCGCGTGTTTTGAGTGTTGGGCGCGCTGACGCTGGAGGTGTAGATGTTGTAGATCAACACGCTCCCCGCCTTCTGATCGCTCGCGGGCGAAGCCGCTTGCGGCAAAGCGCCCGGGCCGATGGCCTGGCAATTGACCGTCGTGCACGCCTTCACGCCGCCGACGACGCTTCCGCCTACGGTCGCGGTTGAGTTGACGCAGACCTCGGTTCCCGCTGGGACTCCGTCGGCGATCTGCGCCAGATAAATGATCGTCACGGTCTGCCCGGCGTTGAGCGTCCCCGCCCACGTCACAGTCGAGGCGTTGACCACCGAACACGATCCGGCGTTGGCCGCGCAGGTTCCGGGCAATGCGAGCAATGTCGAATCGAGCGTGGCGGTGAACGACGAAGGCTGCGAAGCCGCGCCGTTGTTGGTCACGGTCGCGGTAACTTTCACCACGCCGCCCGGGCCGTTGCAAACCGCAGGATCGCCGATTGAGCCGCCGACGGCGTTGACCGCGAGCGCGTAGGCGCGTTCGCCGAAACAGCCAGTGGCAAACGTCGCTCTGACCGTGAAGTTGAAAACGCCGGTGACGGCCGGCGTTCCGCTCAAAGTCGCAGTCGCCGCGTTGAAATTGAGACCTGCGGGCAGACTGCCGGTCAAGCTCCACGTGACCGGAGCGGCGCTGGTTTGCGTGAAAGCCTGGCTGTAAGGCGAGCCTTTGAACGCGCCCGGAATCGTCGCCGGATTTACCGCGATTCCCGCGCAATTGAAGTTGCCGAAATCAATGCCGGAAACATTCGCGCCCGAACTCGCCGTGATGTCCGCCGGATTGGCCGTGGTTTGAATGCGGCCCGCCGGAATGACTTCACGAATTCGGTACACGCCCGGCCCCAGATTCGCGAAGCTGTAATTGCCGCTGCCATTGGTCGTCGTGGTTGCGTCCACGCTTGCGTTGGCTCCGATGTCGAGAGTGATCGTCACGCCCGGCAGCCCCGGCTCGCCGCCATCCTTCACGCCGTTGCCGTTCAGGTCGTCGAATTTCTGGCCGCTGATCGAGATCAGCTTGAAGTCGCCGAAATCCACGCTCGATACGTTCACGCCGGATTGCGCGACGATGTCCGCCGGATTCGCTGTCGTTTGAACGTAACCGGCGGGAACGACTTCACGAATCCGATACGCGCCCGCGCTCGTGACGGTGAAGCTGTAATTTCCGCCGCCGCTGGTGGTCGTGGTCGCGTCAACGCTCCCGTTGGCGTCTTTGTCCAGATTGATCGTTACGCCATCCAATCCCGGCTCGCCGCTGTCTTTGGCGCCGTTGCCGTTCAAGTCGTCGAATTTCTGGCCGCTGATCGTCATCGGCGTGAAAAGGTTCAATCCGATTACGACCGGATCGTGATCAGCCGAACGGAAAGGCGTGGCGGCGTAACGATCATCCGGCTTGTTTTCGGTGTTGTAATCGAAGACGTCCGGCTCATCGGCGTTGATGTGCCAGATGGTCGCGCCGGTGATCTGCGCGCTCAGACCTGTGGTCGCAAATACGTGATCGAGCCGTCCGACTTCGCCGTTGAACGTGAATGAATACTGGCTCGGCGCGGCGACGTATTGAGCGAGCGTGTCGCTGTAGCCAGCCGCGCGGAAAACATCAACCGGGTCTTCCTGCCCGTAGGAGTTGTAGTCGCCGACGACCAGCACGTCGGGGTCAATCGGGATCAGCGTGTTGGTGATGAACGTCAGCGTGGCCAGCGCCTGCTTGCGCCGCCTGTCGTTGAAACACGCCTGGCCATCGCCCTGATCGGCGTCAGCGCCCGACGATCCGCCGCAGCCTTTCGAGCGGAAATGGCTGACGACGACGCTGAACTTGTCGCTCGTCGAATTCTTCTGAAAAGTCTGCGAGATCGGATCGCGGCTGTAAGTCCCCGCCGCCGCCGCCGTGTCGGTCAAAACGCCGCCGACCGGCGTGACGGCGGAAGTGCGATAGATGATGCCGTTTTTGATGTCGGGATCGGTGCCGATGAGCGTCGCCGGATCGGAGATGGCCGCGTAAGTGTTCGCGCCTCCGCCCATCGCCGCCGTCAACCCCGCGGCCAGATCAGCGGCCGCGCTGCCGTTGGTCGTCGCCTTCTCCAATTCGATCAGTCCGATCACGTCGGCGTTCAATCCGGCGAGCGCGGCGATCACCTTGTCGCGCTTGCGCGTCTGTTCCGTAGCGTTGTTCGGCCCGCGATAGCCGGAAGAAGGATTGGTCGTGAGAAAGTAGTTTTCGACGTTGAACGAAGCGACGCGCAGCGAACCGCCGACCGCGCCGGGCGAGGCCGTGCGCGGATTCGCGGCTGTGAAGCTCAGCGGCAACGTGGTTGGCTCGACGCGATAAACGCCGAAACCGAAATTGAGAATGCCGGAGAGATTGGCGATGCTGTCGCCGCGACGGATTGTAGCGTTTGTTCCCGCGCCAATGAACGGAATCGGATTTGGATTGGAGCCGGTTTTGCCGTCGTTGAGCGTAATCCGGTTGTTGTTGTTCGTTGTCTGCTGAGCGGTGATCGCCGCCACGTTGCTCGAACCGGAAGTCGAATTGCCGCTCGCCGGATTATCGTTCGGGTCAATCGAATTAGTCGGAATGTAAAGCGGACTGTTAGCCGACAACGTCAATTCGCCGAATGCTCCGAGGTCCTCGTTAGCGGTGACGAACAGAGTCTGATTGAACGTCACGCGCATGCCTTCGAAGCGTTCAAGGTCAGCCGCAGGCGATGTCGTCACAGGCAAACTGACGGTCGCGGCTGAAGGCAGCGGATTGCCGGCGCTGTTGACGACGACGCTGATCAGGCTGGTCAATTCGGTCAATCCCGGCGGCCCGCCGAAATTGGTCACCGTGCCCGTCACCGTCACCTTGTCTCCGACGTTGACGTTCACGAGCGTGCTCGGATCGAAAACGAAGATGCCTTCGGAAGTCGCCGGATCGGAGTCCGCATCGGCGTCTTCTTCTTGAACGAAGAAGCCGCTCAGATTGGACGATCCCTGAAAATCGCCGACGACAATGCCCTGAATCTTCGTCAGCGTCCCGTTGAAATTCGGCGTTTCCGCCGTCCCCTGAATATCGTGAATGAGTCTGAGCGGCGCGTCATCGTTGACGATCGTGCCTTGTCCCTGCCCGTCGCCTACCGTCGCGCCTGTCACGTTCGTGACGTTGACAAAGAAAGTTTCATTCGCTTCGATCGTCGTGTCACCGTTGACTGTGACACCGAAAGTGTAAGTCTGCTGGCCTTGCGGAATGGTCTGGTTAGTCAGCGTCTTCGTTACGTAATCGTTATCGGCGATGGTGGCGGAGTTGTCCTGAGTGGCGATGTCGAAAGTCACGCCGCCAGCCCCGGCAGCCGAGGAGAGGCTGACCGTAAAGTTGAAAGTGGTCGAGCCGGAATCGCCTTCATTCATCGAAACGTCGTTGATCGAAAGCGAAGGCGTCGAACCGGCCATCGGCGTAATCGAAAAATCATCAACCGCCAGGCCGTCATCAGAGCCTGAAGCGTTGAGGTCCTGCCAGCGAATCCAGAAGACTGAGCCATTGGCGATGCTCAGGCCGGTGATGGTGTAACTGATCGCCGTTCGGTTGGCGGGAGCGTTGCCATCGAGCGCGCCGGCTGGCGTGGCGGTCTTGATCGGGTTGGTGAAATCCAGCGAGTTGACGTTGGTCCAGGTTCCGGTGATCAGGCTGGTGGCGTCGAGGCTGTACTGGAAATCGAGACGGTCGTCGCGGGCCGTTGAACTATTCCCGATGCGCCACTGCTCGCCGGTGTAACTGATCAGCAGACTGGTAACAGTCGAGCCGGTGTTGTTGGTGAATGAAGCGCCGATGGTCGGATTAAGACTGCCGCTTTGCAATCCGCCAAACGCCCTCTCGGTGCTACCTGCTGCGCCGAAGCTGTAGGTGTCGCCTGCAGTGCCGGAACCCGTGCCGGCGGTGTAAGTCGTATTCGCGTTCGTGCCCGACTCAGCGAAATCCCAGCCGGTCGGCACAGAACTCGAAGTTAGGCTATTGGCCAGCGTATTGAAATCCTGAGTATAGGCTGAGCCTAAAGTAGTGAGGCTGATTGTTCCAGCCGCCAAGGTTTGCGTCAGGCGCAGGCCGCCGAGCAGCGCCACCAGAGCGACGGATGAAATCGCGATTACGCGCAACCGCCACGACCATACGGATGAATTTAATGAGCGAAAGGCATTATTCAGGGTGTTCATAATCAAGTCCTCCGTTTTCCTCTCAAAGTCCGGGAATCCGCGATCCGGCAAATGGGGAGAGTGAGAATCCGTCCATCGCGCGCAAAAACCCGGACGATCTGGAAATTCGTAGTTCGCCTTGAGAGATGTCTTGAAAAATTAGTGAGGTGTGACAACGCGCCTGTTCGGTAATACCCAGTGAGCGTGAAGAGCGTGGTCAACACAAGGCGCGCGCAGTTTATGTTTTTTCATTTCATCCGTCCAGCCTTTCCCGGCGCAAGCTCAGATGATTAACGACAATTTCATACCGGTCTGACAGGGCGGTCAAAGCCGGATTCGAGCTTTTAACTTTTCAGGGCTTTTTCCAGGCGCCCCCGTTGACAAAGCAGGACACGGCTTGTAAAGTCGCGCCTTCGCTTTTTGAAACAACTTTGACGCGGGGTGGAGCAGCCAGGTAGCTCGTTGGGCTCATAACCCAAAGGTCGCAGGTTCAAATCCTGCCCCCGCAATCAGAATCATGGAAAGCCGCCACGACCATCGGTTGTGGCGGCTTTCGTGTTTTTCGCTTTCGTGTCTTTCGGAGGATGATCGAAAACACGATTCGGTTTTGCGGCGATTTTCGGCGAAGCGATCCGCGCAATTGAAATCTGATTTTGCGAGGGCTAGAATGCGCCCGGATTGACGTTCAATTTATCTCGAATTCACACAAACAATTTTCGCAAACACAATCAAATGCTCAGGCATTCACCGCCTCGCTGATCAGACGGGGCGCGGATTGAAACGACTGAAACGATTGGAACACAGACGGAGGACTAAAATGAAGATCAAACATCTCTCGCAGGTGTTCGCGGGCTGCGCCCTGATCGCTCTCGCGTCGCTGACCGCTTCGGCCCAGGTAGGACGGCTCGAAGGCGACGTCGTCAAAGCCGACACGAAAGAGCCGGTGGTCGGCGCCGAGGTTCAGATCGAGCGCACCGACATCAAAGGCAGTTACCCTGTCAAGACCGACAAAAAAGGCCATTTCCTGCACGCGGGCGTTCCGCTCACCGGTACCTACACCATTTTGGTTTCGGCCCCCGGCTGCGCGCCAACCTTCCTGACCAACGTTCGCGCCATCAACTCCGAGCCGGTAAAGATCGAACTTAGCAACGGCGACGGGAAAAAGTTGACGATGGCTGACGTGAAGGGCATTCAGTCCAGCGCTCCCAAAGGCGGCGGCCAGCAGATGAGCGCCGCCGATCAGAAGAAGGCTCAGGAAGAGTACGAGAAGAAACGCGCCGAGATCGAATCCAAGAACAAAAAGATGATGGAAGAGCACGAGAGCATGAAGAAGCTCTTCGAGCAGGGCCAGCAACTGGCTGCGAACAAGGACTACTCTGGCGCCATCAACGCATACAACGAAGCGTCCAAGCTCGACGCCGAACAGCAGGCGATCTGGGCCAACCTCGCCCTGGCCTTTTACAATCGCGGAGTCACGAGCTACAACGAGAGCACGAAAGACGCGGCGAACACATCGAAGCGTGACGCCGCCAAACAGGATTTCAATGACGCGGTCAACGCCGTCGGCAAAGCTCTCGCTCTGGTCGAGCCTCAGGTGAACGATCCCGCCAAAGGCGCGGCGGCCAAAAAGAGCAAGGGTCAATACCTGAAGATCAGGGCTGACGCCGAAGCGCTGCTGGCGACGAAATTGGGTGTGATGGAGATGGCCGATGCGGCTGTGAAAGACTTAAAAGAGGCCAGCGCCTTATCCGACAACGCGGCGGAAAAGACCAGCTTCGACCTGAAAGCCGCCAGGACTTACTACGACTCGGGCAAAATGGATGAGGCGGTGAGCGCTTACCAGACGTTGCTTCAGGCTGACGCCAGTAACATCGAAGCGCTCTACTGGCTCGGCCTGGCTTATGCGTCTCAGGCCAAGTTCCAGGAGTCGGCAAACACGCTGCAAAAGTTCGTGGATACGGCCCCGGCTGGCGATTCGCGCGTAGCCGAGGCCAAGTCGGTCATCAAAGATCTGGTCGTCGGCAACAACCTGCAACCGCCGAAATCAGAACCCCAGAAAGGACGCGGCTCCGCGAAGAAGAAACCGTAACTTAGCAAGCCGCAATAGCCGATAGACAAAAGCCCGCAGGAGATGATCGTGAATCCTGCGGGCTTTTGCGCCTTTACGCCAACGCTCATCTTGTTGCATGCTTGCCGCCTCGCTCGCAATCGAGAGATCATCCCAAAATCAATTAAACGCAAAAGGAGAGGCGCCGGGCGGATGTCCGGCCAATCAACCGAAATATGAAAAAGAGGCTAGGCATCGGATTTATCGGCAGCGGTTTCATCACACGTTTCCACATTCAATCATTCATCGGCGTACGCGACGCTGACGTGCTCGGCGTGTGGAGTCCCAACAAACAGAACGCGGAATCGGCGGCGGCGCTGGCTCGCAAGATTCGCGTCGGCGATTGCCAGGCGTTCAATTCAATCGAGGAGATGATCGCGTCGCCCGGCATTGACGCGATCTGGCTCTGCGGCCCGAACCACAAACGCATTGAAAACCTCGAAGCCATCGTCAAAGCCATAAAATCGGGGAAATCAGGCAAAGGCAAGCTGACCGGCATCGCGGTTGAAAAGCCGCTCGCCCGCAACGCAGCCGAGGCCAAGCGCGTGATCGAATTGATCGAAGAGTCGGGCTTGCTGCACGGTTATCTGGAAGACCAGTTGTTCGAGCCTCCGGTCGTGCGCGGGCGCGAAATACTGTGGCGGCGCGCGGCGCCGTTGACCGGTCGGCCCTATCTGGCGCGATGCGCCGAAGAGCACAGCGGCCCGCACAATCCCTGGTTCTGGCAAGGCGAATTGGGCGGCGGCGGAGTGCTCAACGACATGATGTGCCATTCGGTAGAAGTCGCGCGGCTGCTGCTGACCGATCCGGCGAAGACGCGCGACAGCATCAAACCCGTGAAGGTTTCAGCGACCATCGCCAGCCTGAAATGGTCGCGCCCGGAATACGCCGATCTGCTGCGGCAGACGATGGGAAATGAGGTTGATTACCGCACCAAGCCTTCGGAAGACTTCGCGCGCGCTACGATCAATTACGTTGACGACGCGGGCAATCCGCTGATCGCCGAAGTTACGACTTCGTGGAGTTACGTCGGCGCCGGCCTGCGGCTGACATCGGAACTGCTCGGCCCGGAATATTCGCTCTCTATCAATTCGCTCGACACCAGCCTGAAGCTCTTCCTGAGCCGCCGCGTGCAGGGCGCGTCCGGTGAAGACCTGGTCGAAAAGCAGAACGCCGAACAGGGCCTGATGCCCGTCGTCGCGAGCGAAGCGACGGAGTACGGCTACGAGGCCGAGAATCGCTTCTTCGTTAATTGTTTCCTGGATGGCAAACAACCGGAAGTGAATTGCTACGACGGGCTGGAAGTCACGCAGTTGCTTATGACGGCCTACAAGAGCGCCGAAGAGGAGCGGACGATTGCATTTGACCCGAAAGCAATCGAGAATTTCATTCCGGCGGTCGCGCGTGGGACGTGGAAACCCTGACGCCCGCGAGCATCGTGAGAAAGGAGGCGATTTATGAATGGCGTTTGGCAATTGCAGGAAGCTGAGGACAATTTTGATGAGGTCATTGAGAAAGCGATAAAAACCGGCCCGCAAATTATCAAAAGTCATAACGAGGAGGCCGTGATCGTCATCTCCCTCGCCGAATATCGCAAGATGAAAAAGGGGCAGAAGCTGTCAGTATTTTTTCGGGAATCTCCACTGGCTGAAGTGGAGATTGATCTGCAACGCGACACGAGCGGCTTGCGGCCTGATTTCACGCTATGAATTATCTTCTCGATACCTGTGTAATTTCGGAACTGGTGAAGAAAAAACCTGACGTCAATGTCGTCAACTGGATTGACGCCGCAGAGGAATCGAGCCTTTTTCTCAGCGCCATCACCATTGGCGAAATTCAGAAGGGTATCGAGAAGCTGCCGAATTCAAAACGCAAAACGTCTCTGCGACAATGGCTCAGCGGACAACTATTGGCCAGATTCGCCGGCAGAATTGCAGCCATTGATACCGAGGTGATGTTGACCTGGGGACAATTGGCGGCAAGGCTTGATCAGCAAGGCATCCCAATGCCAGCCGTGGATTCTTTCATTGCGGCGACAGCCCTGCACGGCAATTTCACTCTGGTCACTCGAAATGAAGATGACTTCAAACACACCGGCCTTTCAATTCTCAATCCCTGGAAGTAGGAAATAGAGAAAGCGGCCAACACCAAGCAAATATCCCAGATCAATCTTCCATCTTGTTTTTATGATCTTCGTGGTAAGATGCGCCCCGTCCGATCCGCCGATCCTTTCTCAATTGATCGCTTCCCCTGCAAATCAAAATCAAACGGCCAACTGTTCAGGCCAGATACAATCAGAAGGGTGATCGTCGCATGAAACCTACTCTCCGCTTTTCGGCTTTTAGCGCAAGTCTGCTCTTTGCGTCGCTGCTTGGGCTTGGGCTGTTCATCTTCGCCGGCATTTTTGACGAACGCCCCTGGCTGGGTTTCGCTTCGTTCCCGTTTCGGAGTGAAGGCTCCGAAGAAGAGTTCGGCGAATCTGAGCGGCGCAACGACTGGCTCTATTTTCAACGGGCTTATCCGGCGGAAACGATCCCGGTTGAAGCCGGGCCGCGAATGATCGAACAACTCGAACGCGAAGAGGCGCGGCTCGAACAACTGCGCGCCCGCTTCGGCGCGGAGGCCGAGGCGCCCGAACAGCAGATGGTCTGGGCTTCAGTCGGGCCGCAGCCCATCGCCGGAGGCTTTACCTACGGCACGCCGCGAACCAACACGTCGGGCCGCGTCAGCGCCATCGCGCTCGACCCGCGCTACGACGGCGTGAACAACCGGACGGTCTACATCGGCGGCGCGCAGGGCGGCGTCTGGAAATCAACCGACAACGGAGCCAACTGGACGCCGCTGACCGATTCTCAGCCGTCGCTGGCGATGGGCGCGATTGCGATTGATCCGAAAAATCCGAATGTGATTTACGCCGGCACAGGCGAAAGCAGCAGTTGCGGTTTGTGCTATTACGGCGCGGGCCTGCTGAAATCGTCCGATGGCGGCGCGACGTGGACTCAGATCACCGGCCCGGTCTCGACAGTTGATCCGAAAGTTCCCGCATTCCTCAACTCGGGCTTCACCAGCATCGCGATTGATCCGGTCAACACTTCGACCATCTTCGTGGGAACAGGCGCGACGGCGGCGGGAAATCCGGCCAGCGTGCCCACGGCCGCCCCCGTCGGACAGGTGGGATTATGGAAATCAACCGACGGCGGAAACACCTGGCGCAACGTTGATCCGTCGGGGACGAACGGCGCGACGCGTTGCCACGACATCATCATTGACCCGCAGAACCACAACCGCGTTTACGCGGCGATGCGCGCCACAGGCGTGTTCGTCTCGAATTCCGGCGGCGAACCCGGCACGTGGCAACGGTTGACCGGCGGTCTGCCCGAACCCGGAAGTTCCGCCGCGACCACCGAGTTCCGCCGCATCAATCTTGGCGTCGGGCCGGGAAGCGGGGTTTCGGCGGGCATCACGCTCTACGCGGCTTACGCCACGACTGGCAACGATCTGATGGGCATCTGGCGTTCGACGAACGACGGCGCAAGCTGGACCAAAGTGCTGACTCCGCAAACGCCGGGGCAGGCGAATTACAATCTGGATATAACGGTTGATCCGACCGATGGGCGGACGGTTTATTACGGCACTTCGACCAACAGAACCAATCGGGGCGGCACGATTTATCGCACCAGGGACGGCGGCGACAGTTGGGAAGACATCAGCCTGGGCGACGGCGTGAGCGGTGGATTGCACCCGGACACGCATCAGATCGTGATCGCTCCAACCAATCGAAACATTCTTTTCACCGGCAACGACGGCGGAGTCTGGCGCACGAACAACGCAACGGCGAGCACGGTTTCGTGGATACAACTGAACAACACGCTGGCCATCACGCAATTCATGTCGGTCGCCCTGCATCCGACCAACGCCAATCTGCTGATCGGAGGCACTCAGGACAACGGCACGCTGCGTTATCAGGGCAATGTTAGCTGGGATTTCGTTGACGGCAGCGATGGCGGCGCCAGCGTGATTGATCAATCGAATCCGCAGGTGGTGTATCACACCTACTACAACCTGAATAATCAGGACAGCGGAGGCTCCGCCGTCCTCGGCCCTGCGGTGTCAACATCAGGCGGCGTTTTGGGTAGTTGGGTCTTTCGCGGATGCGACAGGTGCGCGGCGCAGCAGGGAGGCTTCAACCCGTCAGACCGTGTGGCGTTTTACGCGCCGCTGGCCTTGAGCGCGGGCTTCACGGGCGCGAACGGCAACGTGGTCTACTTCGGCACTCACCGGCTCTATCGCTCGTCGAACCGCGGCGTAACGTGGACGGGACTTGGGGCAAGCAATGACAACTTCGGCGCCGATTTGACGAGCGGACAAGGCGTGATCTCGACCATCGCGGCGCATCCCAACCTAGACAACAGCGCAAACCCGCCGGGCGAAATCGTCTGGGTAGGCACGAGTGACGGCCTGGTGCAGGTCACGACGAACGCGGGAGCGCTGGCCGGAGCCAATTTCAACAACGTGACGAAATCGCCGCTGCCCAATCGTTATGTGTCCGACATCGCGCTCGATCCGAACAACAGGCAGCGCGCAGTCGCCGTCTTCTCAGGCTTCGGCTCGGTTACGCCTTCGACGCCGGGCCATGTTTTTATTACGAACAACCTCGGATCGTCGTGGCAGGACATCAGCGGCAACCTGCCGGACGTGCCCGTCAATTCAGTCGCAATCAACCCGAATTCTCCAAACACGATTTACATCGGTACCGATCTGGGCGTGTTTCAAACCACCGACGGCGGCGCGACGTGGGCGAGGCTGGGCGGAGGGATGCCGCGCACGGCGACGTTCATGGTTCGTTATCACACCGCCAGTAACACGCTGTTCGCGGCCACACACGGACGCGGCATCTTCAAGCTGACGACGGCGCGCTCGGCCACAACCGTCTCGGCGGCCAATTTCAGCCCGTCGTCAATCGCCACCGAAGCGATTGTCTCCACATTCGGACTCGGCCTGGCCACGCGCGTTGATGCGCCGATCTCGTTGCCGCTGCCGGTGTCGTTGTCGGGAACGCGAGTCGTAGTCAGCGACAGCGCGGGCGTTGACAGAGCCGCGCCGCTGTTTTTCGTTGCGCCGCAGCAGGTCAATTACCAGGTGCCGCCGGGAACCGCGCCCGGAACGGCGACCATCATCGTTACCAGCGGCGATGGGATTATCTCCGCCGGCTCGGCGCAGGTGGCCCTCGTCGCGCCCAGCCTCTTCTCTGCGAATTCCACCGGCAAAGACGCAGCCGCCGGATTCGCCCTACGAGTCAGAGCCGACGGCTCGCGTGAAAATTCGCCGATCACCCGCTTCGATTCGGCGCAAAACAAATTCGTGCCCGCGCCGATAGACCTCGGCCCATCAACCGACCAGGTGTTCCTCGTGCTGTTCGGCACTGGCTTCCGATTCCGCAGTTCGTTGGCGGCTGTCAGCGCCACGATTGGCGGGGCCAATTCCGAAGTCTTGTTTGCGGGAGATCAGGGAGGTTTCGTGGGATTGGATCAGGCAAACATCCGCATCCCGCGCTCGCTCGCCGGGCGTGGCGATGTTGACGTCGCGCTCACGGCTGACGGGAAGGGCACGAACGTTCTGAAGATCAATATCAAGTGAGGCGAAGAGGAGATTACAAAAGCGGAACAGGCCGAGGTGGCGCAGAGAACCTTTACGGCTACTATCCGGTTCCCTGCGCGCGTACTGAAAGATCGGCTGAGGGAGCGGTCCCTAATGGCCTCGAACGCTGCTGTTACCCTGATAGCTGTGGACGCTGCCGCTGTCGCGGCTGAGGACGCTTCTTTCCGATGTGTAGCCGCCTGGGGCTTATGCCAACTCAGATGATCGCCCCCGGTGTTTCCAGGCTTCATTGTGTTATTCACTCTGTCGCCTTTCCAACCTTTTAAGGATGGGGCTTGCGAAACGTTTCGTCCCGCGCCTCAAAAATTCTTCACCCTGTCCGCTATGGCTCAGCCTCAATCTCGAGTCTTACCCGAACCTTCGAGTTCCCAGCGCTCCCGACGGCGTCGACAAGCTGCGCCATCAGATCGTTGAGAGAGATCGAAGAATGGCCGTCGCCATCCATCACTCTCACCAGCGCGGATGGCGCGACTTGGACCACCGCCTCCACATCCGTAGTCGCCAGCGCGGACGGCGCAAGGTGAATCAACGCCTCCGTATTCGTCCGCGAAGGCGCTGCCGCCAGGCTCGACAACGACGCCGCGACGTCAATCGGCCCGTAGCCGTAGCGGCTATCCCACTCCTGATTCCCGTTCGGATTATTGCGCGCGTGATCAATGACGGCTCGTCGAATCTCTTCGATGCTCAGCGGACGGCCTGCCCGCTGCATCAACAGCGCGATCAAACCAGTCACGTGCGGCGCGGCCATGCTCGTGCCGGAGAGTCTGATCGTCCCCTGACTCAACGCTCGCGCGGCCTGAATGTTATCGCCCGGCGCGCTCACCTCCGGTTTCTGCTTTCCATCTCTGGTTCGCCCGGCTGAACTGCGGATGAATAGATTGCGCCTCGCCGACCTGGGTTCGTAAGCGCCGACGGCAATAGTGTCTTCGCCACAGGCAATCGAACCGATGGAGCCATCGTCTTTGACGAATTCTCCGCCTAAACGGGATGGCCCTCGGTCGTCTCGTTCGATCCAGGCGTGAAATTTGGCCGAAGCCTCTCCCACATTTTTCAGACGGACTTTCCAGACGCCGGATTCGCTTTGAGGCGGAGCCTGTGAATCCGTTTTTCTTAGCAGAATGTCAATCTGATTATCGCGATTGTTCGGGTCGTCCTTTCGATGAAAAACCAACGCGACTTCCCGCCCGTTACTTTCAACGCTGGCGGTTGTTCCCAACGCGAACGGCCCGATCCTGTTTCCCGCCGGATCAATCAAAAGCGCCTCAAACTCGCGCTTGCCGCTGTACCAGATCTCCATCTCGTTGTCGGTTCTGTCGCCGCGTTTGATCTGCCAATCCAGTTCGGTCTCGGCGCCCGGTTCGACCTCTCCCCGGGCGTGATTGGCCAGTCCATAAAAATTCCCCGCCGCAATGACGATCGCCCGCCCAGGAGTCCGCAACAAAGTATCGAAGCCCTCTTCGACCAGCGTCGAACCGTCGTGCGGCCCGCCCTGCGTCCCCAAGCTGATGTTGACCACCGCAGATTTGCCGAGCTGTCTGGCCTTGCTGAAGATGTAATCCACCGCTTCGAGCAATCGGCGGGAATTGCCGAGCGATCCGTCCTCTTCGACATCATCCGACGCGACATCAACAAAGATGATGTCGGCGTTCGGCGCCACTCCTTGATTGCCGGTCACATTGCCGTTACCGGCGGCGATGTCCAGAACGTGAGTCCCATGAGCGGCGTCTGCTGGCTTGTACTGCAACACGGAGTAAGGATCATTCCCGAAACTCAAGGCATTATTGATCTCAGCGGAATCGAACTCGCGGCCATAGCCGTATTCGCTCGGAGACTGGCTGTTTTCAGTCCCGTTTTGATCCCACAGGTAGAGGATCCTCGTCTGGGCGCCGTTTCTGAAATTGTGATGCGCGAAATCGCAGCCGTGATCAACAACGCCGACAATCACGCCTGAACCACTGATCCCGTGATTGCCGACGCTCAAAGCCCTGCCGATCAGCGACGGCGAGCCATTGACTTCGGGAACGGCGAAGCCGAGAGTTCGATGAAGCCTCCTGGCCCTTTTGAGACTGATCACGTTTTCGTGCTCTCTCACTTCCTCAATCCTGTAAGAGTCCACAGACCCGGTCACAATCCTGCCAATCGTTCGCACGACTCTCAACCCCGGCACTTTCTGATTCGGGTTTCGCAGCTTGGCGATCACATCAATCGCGGGCTTCCCACCTTCAGGCTCCCCTTCCGCAATCGAGGACTTTCTTACCCGTCCCTTCAAAACGTCTTTCTGAAGCGCCGGATCAAGGCCGGTTTTCAACTTCACGACTTCCCACGCGTATTTTTCTCCGCCGTTACCTTTATCGCCGCCCCTTCCGCCGCCTGTCTTTCCCGTCTTGTTCGCCATACTTGTCCTCCTTATTTCGTCACGCCTGAACCAAAAGCCGGAATGGCTGAGGACGCCAGTAAAATTTGTCTTTGGGATTGTTAGCAGACCACTTTGAACAATAGACCCTTCGCAACTTGATAACCGCATCCGGCTCGAAACATTTCACGCCCGGGCGATTCACGAGGTAAATATTCCCGGTCAGTAACCCGACGCCCCTGTTTAATGTCATCCGAGTCGCCAAAACAGCGCGTGCTCTTGATTTGATGCGAGCCTCATCTATAATCGCCGCTGTCGCGGGTAATAACATTCAGCGCTACTACAAGGACAACACATCAACTCCGGTCGTCACGCCGCTGCCAAACTCGTTACGGCCAGGTTCTGTCGGTGTAATGTCTTTGCACATCAATTTTGCAAAGATGGCACGTAAAGGTTAGTGAAGCGGGCTTTATTCTGTGACGCTGGTTCCCAGTCCAGACGCCAGAGGACACAGCACATCTGTTTCAACAAGAAAGGCATGGACTTCACAAAAGAGGATTTCGACCGGTTTTTGACTTGGCTCGATCCCGATCCGGAAAAGGCCGCATTGAGGTACACGGAGATTCACCATTCGCTGGCGATGATCTTCACCGCTCGTGGCTGCCATCAAGCCGAAGATCTGGCGGATGAGACCATTAACCGCGTCGTCCGCAGGCTGGTGAAGATGATTGACACTTACGAAGGCTCTCCATACCCCTATCTGGTCAGAGTCGCCAACAACCTCGCCTCCGAGCACAAAGGGAAAACAGGTAATATCACTTCCCTGCCCGACGATTTTCGCTTCGAAACGCAATCGCCAGATGAAGACCTGGAACAAACTTTTGCCTGCCTCGACCGGTGCATGGAAAAACTTCATCCCACCAAACGCCAGCTCGTCCTTGAGTATTATCAGGAAAACAAAAAGGCCAAGATAGAGAACCGCAAAAAAATCGCCGCCTCGCTGGATATTCCGCTCAACGCGTTGAGGATACGGATGTGCCGCACCAGGGACGGCATGCGCGAGTGCATCCTGCGATGCCTGAAAGGAGACAATTCCACAGAAATAGATTGACCTCCTCGCCCTTAACCGGGTGGAAGGCAAATTTATGAAAGAAAGAAGCTGGGTATGGCTGATAAAATCCATACAAAAGACGACGACACGCTGTTACGGCAATACCTCTTAGGCGCATTGTCCGATGACGAGCAGAGCCAGACCGAGCAGCGGTTGCTCGCCGATAAGCCATTCGCCGATCTCTTACCGGTCAACGAGGATGAACTATTCGACGATTACATCAGCAATCGTCTCTCCCAAAAAGAACGAAGGCAGTTTGACCGCTATTTCCTATCCTCTCCCACGCGCCGCAAGAAACTGGTTCTGGCAAAGTCGCTCAGGCTGTACGTCAACAAACATCACCCACCGGTCGAAACGCCCTTATGGGAACGCGTCAAAGAGTGGTTGAAAGGCTCGCTCCCAATTCGGATTCTGATCCCGGTCACAGCCGTTTTGCTGTTCGGCGCGATAGGCGTGGGAAGCTGGCATCTTTACCAGAGAAAATCCGGCGGTCAGCAGAGCGCCAAGATGCAAATGACTCCTGCGGCGCGAGCGCCAAAAGAAGTCGGCGACGGATTGCTCGCCCTGATGGAAGCGTACGCCGGAAACCGCACATCGGAAATCCGCATCTCCGGTTTCCCATACTCTTCATTCTCCGAACCGGCCCCGCACGAAGCGTTGCGCGGCGGTGGGAACGGCCAGAAAAACGATGATCCCAGAATGGCCAGAGCGAGGACAATTCTGAGCTACGCTGCGGAGATACATAAAAACTCCGCCTCGTTTCACGCTCTCGGAAAATACTATCTGGCGCGCGGCGAATTCGACGATGCGATCAGCGAAATGGAAAAAGCCTTGAACGCCGACCCGTCCGCCAAAAACATCGCCCAGTCGCAAAGCGACCTCGGCGCGGCCTACCTGGGACGCGGCATCAAAATCCGTCGCCAGCAGGAAGAGAAAGATAAGGCTTCAACGAAAGACGATCCATCCTCCGCCGACCGCCAGGAGGGCCTGACCAGTTTTGGCAAGAGCCTGGAACACCTCGACCGCGCGTTGGAACTCGACGGCTCGCTGCTCGAAGCCCTGTTCAATCGCGGGTTGTGCCATTACTACATGTTCCTGCCCCAACAGGCGCAACAGGCTGAAGACGATTGGAACGAATACCTCAGGAAAGACCCTAACTCCCCTTGGGCGAACGAGGCCAGGAAATACCTGAAAGAGATTCAGGACAAGAAACAGAAGGCCGCGCTGGATCAACAACAACTCTTCGACAACTTCATCAAAGCCTACAAAGCCCGCGACGGCACGAAAGCCAAAGAAATCGCCTGCCAGAGCCGCTCGCGCACAGGAAACGTGATCGCGGAACGGCTGATTGACTCTTACCTGGAACTGGGTATCCGAGGCCAGACCGCCGCCGCGCAAGACCAACTAAAAATCCTGGATTACCTGGGCAAATTGGAAGCCGGATTCGGCGACCGGTTTATCTCCGACCTCGCTCGTTTTTACCGGAAAGCGACACCTCGGCAGATGATAGCTCTAGTCAACGCTCGGCGCTTGATGCAATCAGGCTACACCAGCTACAGAAAATCCGACTTCGATAAATCCCTCATTTTTTTTCGCGAGGCCAGGCAAACGTTTGAAAGCGTCGGCGATTTTCCCGAAGCGATGTTCGCGGAGTTTCATATTGGGCGGAGCTATGGGCGACAACCCAACCTCACTGTCAGTTTCTCAATTTTTAGCCGATTGATCTATCACACAAAGCGAACTCGGTACCAATGGTTGTTAGCTGAATCAACTTATAACTTAGCGACTACTCAGATGGGTCGAAACGAGTACTCTGATGCTCTTGCTTATGGCAGCCAGGCTACGGCATTGATAAAGCCAATAAACGATACGAATGAGATCATAAATCACTTTGTCACAGTTGGAGAGATACATAAGCGGCTCGGGGACCACCAGCGATCTTTAAGCTCTATTGAACAGGCATTAGCGTACGCCAAAAATTCCGCGCTAGACATTCATTCTGTGCGCAGAATTTACGCTGGATCATCACTAAGCTTTGCCGCATTAGGACTACATACAGCCGCTGTTCATTACCAGAAAGAAGTATTAAAGCTAGATTTAGTAATCGGAGCGCCACTGAACATAAATCGAACTCTCGCTCAATTGGGTATTACCTATGCAAAGCTATCAAAATACAGCGAGGCGCTAAGGTTTGCCCAACAAGCTTATCAGAGCGGTCAATCTCTCGCGCAAACTGATAATGGTAAAAACATGATTGCTTACGCGTCTCTTCAACTTGGAGAAATTCACCGCCAAGCTGGGAATGCTGATCAAGCTATTCATAGTTATCAAGAAGCAATCAGATTATACGAAACAATAGGTAATCCCCAGCACCTTTACTCAGCGCACAAAGGCATCTTTCTTACCTATGTTTCTCAGACAAACTATTTCGCTGCGAGACGAGAACTTGAGATAGCTACAAGACTGTTCGACGACTACCGTTCTAAAATCAGAGAAGAAAGTAACAGAAATAGTTTCTTTGATAGCGGCCACGACATCTACGATCTAGCTATTGACTTCGAACACTCTACGATGCGTAACATACCTCGCGCATTCGAATATTCAGAAATTGGCCGAGCCAGGTCTTTACTCGACATGATGAATAAGGCGGCTCAGACTATTGAGAGCGCAGCCGGAACAGAAATTCAGATTTCTCAAGCGTCGAGTCCTCTTGGTCTCGCTATCATACAGCAGCAAATGCCGGATAAAGTTGAAATCCTTCAGTACGCGGCCCTTGAAGACAAGCTTGTTGTCTGGCTGGTCTCAAAGAAAGGATTCTTCAGCAACGTTGAAAATATTGGATATACAAAGCTGAATGAGATGGTTACTAGCTATCTGCAAACTATCTCAAATGGTAAAGCCGAAGAGGCCGGGAAGGCGGAGCAAGAAGCAAAAGAGTTATACGCGCGACTGATCAAACCAATCGAATCGCATCTGGACCGCAGCAAAAGGCTTTGCATCGTTCCCGATAAGGTGCTTTACCATCTTCCCTTCGGCTCCCTGCTTTCCGCCGATTCGAATAAAAACCTGCTGGAAGATTTCACCTTGATCTATGCCCCGAGCGCCAGCGTCTTCATCAAATGCACTGAAATTGCCCGAGACAAAGATGGCGCACCGGGAGAGAGCGTATTGAGCATCGGCAACCCACGATTTGATCGTAAGGCTTTCCGCTCGTTGGAAGATTTGCCTGAATCGGCGGTGGAGGCGCGGAAGATTGCAAGCTATTATCCGGCGCGGCAAGTCCTGACCGGAGCCGCAGCTACCGAGAGTCGGATTCGTGGCCTGCTGGCCGATGCGGATGTCATCCATTTCGCTACTCACGCCGTCACCAACCAACAGTCCCCGACGAGATCGAGTCTGGTTTTAACACCAGGGCCACCGTTGACGGCAAAATCTCAGGAAGCCGATGGACAATTTCAAGCCAGCGAAATATATCCGCTATTATTCCCGCGCACACGACTCGTGGTTCTATCGGCCTGTCAGACCGGCGTCGAGTTGACCTATCGCGGAGAGGGCGCGGTCAGTCTTGCGCGGCCATTCATAGCGGCAAAAGTCCCTCTGGTGGTCGCCAGTTTCTGGCCGGTCAAATCGAAGTTTACCGAAAAGCTGATGACCAGGTTTCACCAGTACCGCAAGACCGGAAAAGACCGGAAGACTCTCTCGACAGCAGAAGCTTTGAGGCAGGCGCAGATAGATATGCTGCGCGGCGAAGATAGCAACTATCACTACCCGTATTACTGGGCATCGTTTATGACCATAGGCGGGTACGCCAAATTCTGAAACGGCGCAGTACCGAGAGCGGTAGCGACCGGGCGACTGCGGAGCCAATTCTTATTGGAGTCGTCAGCTCGCCACCGCTTGCCAGACTGCGCTAGCGGCAAATTCACTTAAATCATAGGAGGAAAAATGTCAGTCCCCACCCCCCCGAAAGCCGACGTCAAGGTTATGTTAGAAGGATTGATGGCGCTGTCCCACAACAAGAAAGAAGATCAATGCGAAATAGGCATTCTGAGCACGCCGAAAGCCATTGAGACTTGCCACCAATTGATGATCAGAGTTACAAAAACCTCGCCAGCGGGAGCTTCAGTGTT